>CDZA01077889.1_pt1 | contig 30869 bp, 48 predicted proteins | sample 554881 | NCBI WGS metagenome assembly CDZA01 (sample SAMEA3182082, study PRJEB8094) | gut metagenome | biome: human; feature: gut; material: Stool; isolation source: human stools | place: Canada | collected 2012-12-04
ATTATATTCTTGTTAAATCCCCATTCATAAGAGACATCTATCAATCTTTTTTCTTTTTCAATCAGTTCATCAATAACAAATTGTTTGATGTCGTTATGTATTGGTACTATTCTATTCTTTCCTGCTGCAGTCTTAGATCCTGTCACAATATAGCTTATAAGCCTTTCTGTGCCGTCATCATCACATTTTTCATCTATATGTATATTGTCCCTATTGATATGAAGTAACTCACCTACACGAAGTCCTGTATAAATGTAAATCAATAATAGGTGCGCTTCTGGAGTATCAGCACTCTGCAGTTTCTTGATTTCTTCAATGTCAAAAGCGAAGTGCTTAGTTGACTGCTTATAATCAGCAATCTTAATATAAGATGTATAATCATCATCTCTTGAGATGTGTTGATGTATTACGGCATACTCAAATATCTTGCAGCATAGCACTTTCATGTGTGCTTGAGTTCCGTTTTTAGAACCGTCATTATCAAAGACAAACTGCAGATCAGCAAGAGTGATATTATTGATAGGCCTATCATATATAGTTTCAAAATGCTTAATCCAAGCCTTATATCCTTTTCTCGCCGAGTTAGAGAGCTTACTAAATTCCTCAGCATCCAATATCTCATATATTTCTTTAAAAGTAGGGATTTTCTTTTGTGTCTTTTTTTGTATCTTATCAAACAAATCAGGAGCGAGGTTCCTTGCTTCTTCATTTGTGATTGCATTGGATCTCTTAAGAGAGTAAATAGATAAGGCATTCAATGCCTCTTCTCTAGTTGCAAAGGTGCCTATACATATCTGCTTCTTCTTGCCTGTTATGATGTCACGTTCATCGCTCATTACACGAGCACAGTAGGGGTTTCTTCTCTTGCCCGATAATTTAACTACGGTACCGCTATTATTCGGTCTACGTCTAAATCTAGAGTTTCTAGGCATAATATGACACGTCCTTTCAGTTGTAATTTGCCTTGAACGTGCTCTTTTGATATAATTGAGTACGTAAAAGGACTTTATGAGATGTTTCTTTTATATGAGTGATACGCCAATATCACTGTTGCACCCTAGCGCCAACTAGGGTGTTTTTTTATTGTATAAAGCAAAAGCCCCTTATCTTTTGATAAGGAGCTTTACTAACCGCATCAGGTGCAGTCATTTCTGTTCCTTACCATTATATACATCAAAAAAGATTTTATCAATATTTTTTTACAAGATCGCCTGCTTGGACTTTATCTTTATTTTTAAATATCTCCTTTTAATGTTTTTATTTGTTCTTAATCTTCCCAATTGAAATCCTTGATAACTTTCTTCAGTTTTCCCAGACATCTAATATTACTGTTCAATGGATCAACAACGATAGGGTCAAAATCTGCATTCATTGGCTGTAACATGATTATGCCGTTTAATTCCTTATACTTCTTACAGGTGGCTGTATTGGTGTTTGTACAGAAGCATCCAATAACACCATCGTCCACTTTATTTACTTTCTCAAATACAAGAAGATCACCGTCAGAGATGCCAGCATCTTTCATACTTTCACCACTTGCGTATTGCGCAAAGTATTTAGCTGACTTGCTCAAACCTTTAGAAGGAACAGGAATCATATCGATTATATTATCATCCACAAAGCCACCATTCCCACAGCAGAGCGCTTCATATAGAGGGACTTTAACATATGACACTTCTATGTCGTTATATAATTTTTCATCATCCATAATAAAGTAAGATGGCTTAACTTCAAATATGTCTGCTAGTTTTGCAATTGTTGTTTTTTTAAGATTAGTGACTACACCTTTCTCCCATTTTGCGACTGCTGATTTTTGTACTCCAATCATGTCTCCTAGTTCTGTTTGAGTCAATCCGAGCCTTTTTCTTTGATATTTTATCTTTTCTCCAACATTCATGATTCAATGTCTCCTTTTCTATATATATAGAATATCTCTTTTTGATACTTTTAACAATAAAAATGATATAAAAATAGAAAAAAAAAGATACTTTTGTGTTGATTTTTGATATTAATAGGGTATAATTAAAGGTGTCTTAAAAAGAAACATCGGAAAGGAGAAACAAAATGGAAAAAGATGTCAATTTATTAGAAGAGTGGAGAAACTTGAATGATCTAGAAAACAACCTTTATCAGTTGGATGGACTTCTCAAGGGCTTCGTACCTCTTCTAACAAAAAACAAGGAAGCAATGCTTAATGTGTTAGAAGCGCTGCAAGATGTTGGAGGAAGCAAAGCGGTCACAGTAGAAGATTTATCAAAAAAGTTAAATCGCATTATTGAAGAATTAAACGATGATTCTTTATTGGCTTATTTGCTTCAAAAGGATCTAGCACCTTATAAAAGAAAAATTACTAAGAAGTTAAGAGAGGAGAAAAAAGATGAACGAATTATTAAGAGTTAATTATGACAGTGACAGAATTACACTGTCGGCAAGAGAACTACATGAATTCTTGGAAATTGAAACACCTTTTAAAAAATGGTTTCTAAGAATGACTGAATATGGTTTTAATCAAAATTTTGATTATAGAGAGGTTATGGACAAAAATGTCCAAAACCCTAAAGGCGGAAGACCCTCAACTGACTATGAAATCACTCTAGACATGGCAAAAGAAATTGCAATGATCCAAAGAAGTGAGAAGGGTAAACAGATCAGACAGTACTTCTTAGAACTCGAAAAAAAGTGGAACAGTCCAGAAGCTGTCATGAACAGGGCTCTTGAATATTCAAGAAAGCAAGTTCAAGCGCTTCTTCAGACAAATGAAAAGCTAGAACTTGAAAACAAGATGAAGGATCAGCAACTAAATGAATTAAAGCCAAAAGCTGATTACTATGATCAGATCCTTCAGAGTAAGTCATTAGTATTGATTTCTCAGATTGCTAAAGACTATGGAATGGGAGCCCCAACGATGAATAAGAAGCTTCATGAATTGGGTGTTCAGTATAAGCAAGGTGGCCAATGGCTTTTATATAGCAAATATCAGAACAAAGGCTACACACATTCTAGAACTATCAATATCACAAGAAGTGACGGCCGTTCTGATGTGAGAATGCAAACAGAATGGACACAGAAAGGAAGACTGTTCTTGTATGAACTTCTTAGAAAGAACGGTATTCTTCCAATCATTGAGCAGAATTAGGAGCGTGATCATCATGGATGAATGGAGTATCAGCGTTGAGGAAGTCATGCAGATTACCCACAAAAGTAGAGACTTCATCCTAAACGCTATAGAACAGGGCGTAATGCCTGGGTCAGTAGTAAAACATGACTCAGGTAAAAGAAGTACATACATCCCTAGAAAGGCTTTCATGGATTACATGAACAATTACTATAGAGCTCCTTCAGATAAGTTGATTGCAGCAGTGGTAGAGGAGCTCACTAAAAGAAAGACAATTGAATAAGTAGCTTTAGTTGCTCGTAGGCACCTAAGGCTAGGAGACAAATAATAATTCGTAGAATGAACTGCAATACATAATTTAACATTTCTCTTTTTGGGTAATTCCATTGACTATACATACCTACTGTATACGGTCTCCTGGCGCTAAGTGCTTATGAGCACAAAAAAAAGAACACACGATGGCTGTCGTGTGCTCCCACTCAATCTTGGAAAAGATTGATAAAAATCAGACAGTGCTAATTATAGCACAGAAAGAGGAAATTATGAACAATTTTGAAAAACTAGTAATTATCTTATTAAACATCTTTGTACTAGTGACACTAATCAGCATGGTGCTCACTGGCAACAATTGGGAAAGTACAGGAGTGCATATCTTATGTGCGTGCTCTCTTGGTGTCAATGTCTTATTCGCAGAGTACGTAATTTGTGGAGGTAAATAGCATGATCAAATACACAAAAATTCCATTCTTACACATTGAATTAAATGGTGATGAACGCTTAATCGCTGGGCAAGGAAACACATGGCAGTACTTATTGCTATTTGCTTACATCGTTAAAGCTGCCAAAGAAGGGGGCTTTGCTAGTGGGTTTGATAGTGAGAGAGAAAAAAAGGAATTCAATAGAATTATAAATAAGGTGTATGAAAGTCCAGATGATGCAATTGAGGCATTTGGACCATTAGGAGATGTAAATACAGTCTCTGATATCTTAGAAGCGCTAGATAGATTGTTTGAAGGGGATTACGTAGATGGAGAATAAGAATCTTGTGTATCCCGTTCCAATGTGTATACAGAACATAGCTCGCTTATTGTCAGTTGCTGGAGATAAAAAAGCAAAGCGTATATCAAGAGTGATTCTTAATTATATAAATAGCGATAAATACAAAAACGATATGATTTTAAGAAATAAGAATTATATCAAGGCTATGGAAAAAGCTCTAGAAAAGAAGTAAAAGGGTGTGTTAAGCAATGACTGAATTCAAAAATCTATTCGATTGCATTTATGAAGAGATTCCCAAGACAAAAGAAGGGTGGCTCTCTCAGAGAAGAAAAGGGATTGGTGGTTCAGATGCTGGAATAATCGAAGGTGTCAACCGCTACACAACTTTACATGAACTCTGGGAAGACAAGACAGGCAGACAAAAAAGGCCTCAGGTCTCAAATCATGCCATTGAAATGGGAAACCGTCTAGAGCCTGTCATGTTCAACCTGTTTGAAGCACTCTATGGCGATGACTATGAAGTTATCGATACAAAGGATTACTCCTTATCAAAGAAAGATAAGGAATGGATGCGAGCCAATTTGGACGGTGCTCTCATTCGTAAGGAAGATGGATCAAGCGGAATACTTGAAATAAAATCAACAACCATTAACAAGTGGCAGTACTTCCAGGATGAATGGGGCGATGATTCAATGCCTCAGACATATTACTGTCAGTGCTTGCACTATATGAATGTGACAGGTGCTGAATTCGTTGTCTTATTCGCTATTGCTATGATGCCGTGGTGCGATGAAACCAAGACAATTATTAGAAGAATTGAAAGAAGCGAGGTGCTTTTGGATTTAATGCAGCTAGAGGCAGATGAAGAAGCCTTCTGGCAAAAGCACATCGTGGAAGATATTGAACCAAATTTTATTTAAAGGAGAAAAAGAATGAGATTTAAACAAGAAATTAAAGACCGTCTCTATGGCGGTCACATCGGAATCGAAACAGACAAGATTGATTTTGAGATTCTCAAAGTCATGCTTGCAGATGACAACAAGAAGATTGCAGATGGAAAGCCAGTAACTGAACTAGCATGGCCTTTTGGAGCAATTACAGCACTCACTGCAGTTAATGACAATGGTGAAGTATTCGCTGACAAGCAGATTGACATCAGATACGAACAGGTGAAGTTCAGGGATGCAATCATTGAAGAAGAAGATACACAGCCTATTGATGCAGATGTCAATGAAGTGGCTGAAATGCCTGACCTAAGCATTGTTGATGTGATTCCTTCAAAAGTTGAAGGAAATGCTGAACAGTTTAAATTAGCAGTTAAGTCATATCTTAAGCGTTATGACCGCATCGTTGTAACTGCAGACAACTATAAAGAGTTATCTGACACTGTTTCTAAATTAAAGAAAGAAATGAATGATGTCAACGAGAAGAAAAAGAAAGTAAAGAAGAAAGCAATGGAAGGCTACACTCTCTTTGAAAATGAAATGAAAGAAGTGTTAAAGATGTTTGAATCTTCTATCAAGGTGCTTTCTGATGACATTAAGCAGTTCACAGACAAGGAAGTTGAAGAAAATAAGAAAGTTGTCGAAGCCCTATGCAAGAAGGCTCTTCATGACTACGTAGAAAGAAATGACTTCAATGAGTACTTTGCTGCTAATTTCTTCAATACAGATTCTCGCTGGTGCACATTGAAGAAGTTCATTAATAACCACAAGCCAACAAAGGCGCTTGTTGATGAAATCAGACAGGAATGTGAAAGAGTCAAAAAGGAATATGAAATCTATCAGCAGAAAATTGAAGGTTTATGCATCTATTTAGAAGCAAAATGCAAGGAATCTGATATTGATCAGCAGATGTTTGATTTAACTCTATACAAAAAGATGCTAGTACAGGAGTCTCTTGAAAGTCTTACAAAGGACATTGATTGCAGAATCAACGGAATCTTAAGAAACAGAGAACTTCAGAAGCAGAAGGAAGAAGTTAAGCAGCAGGAAAAGCCTGTAAATGCTTCTCCGGAAACAGAAGTAATCACATTTGAAGCCAAGAAGCTTGCTAAAAATCTAAGAGATAAGACATACAAATTCAAGTATATCGCTGAGTTCGATGGTTCAATCGGTGCTTTAACAGAGTTAGCAGCTGCATTCAAGGCAATCAAATCAAGACATGGAGACAGATTTAACTACACATTGACTAAGGAGGAAAAATAACAATGGTAGCAAACAAATTACAGAAACAGAAGAATTCAGAAATCGTGACAGGAGCAAAGCACTTTAATGCAGTGCTTGCTACTAAATTAGTTAAGACCAAGATTAACCAGATGGTGGGTGCAGTCAACGCACAGCGTTTCAGCACTTCATTAATCAGTTTAGTGAATAACAATCCTTCACTAGCAGAATGTGAAAGTAACTCTATCATTACTGGGGCGCTTCAGGGTGAGGCACTTCATCTTCCTATCTCTTTAGGGTATTTCTATTTAGTTCCTTTCATGGATAACAAGCTCGGGTACAAGAAAGCTCAGTTCATTCTTGGTTATAAAGGTTTGATTCAGTTGGCAATTAAGACAGGACAGTATATTGATATTGATGCCATTGAAATCCGTGAAGGTGAGTATCTTGGAAGAGATTCAGAAACAGGAAAGCCAAAATTCAAGTTTATTGAAGATGATGAAGTTAGAGAAAATACCCCAGTAATTGGATATATGGCATATTTTGAAATGAGAAACGGCTATAAGAAGAAGATTTACTGGCCTAAATCAAAGATGCTCAATCATGCCGATCAGTTCTCACAGGCATTCAGCAAGAATGAGACAACAATCAATACAAAGTATGGCGCTAAGAAGAAGGTTTCTTATGAGGATTATAAAAAAGGCAACTATGATCATAAGAATGAATGGATGTATTCCTCTTTCTGGTATAAGAACTTTGATGAAATGGCCAAGAAGACAGTCATCCGTCAGTTGCTTTCTAAGCATGGTTTATTAACAGATACAGAAATCCAGGCATATTCTTCTGATGGAAGTTCGTTCGAATTTTCAGCAGACAACAATACTATCGTTCCTGCTGCAGTAGTTGAAGTGCCAGAAGAAGCACCTAAGGCAATCGAACAGGAAAGTTCAGCACCTAAGGCGCCACAGGAAGATTCAGATAAAGAACTAGCTGAAATGGGCATCAATGTTGAATTGAATGAATTCGGATTCGAAGAAGACTACGATGATCCATTTGGGTTATAAGAGATAAAAAGAAAGGAAGACATGAGGGATGGATGAAAAAAGAAGATGGATCAAGTTATACATGATGGACTACGATGAAGTCTATCATGATTCAAAAATGCTACACCTTTGGATTGACATCCTTCTTCATGCCAATCCTGTTGATTACTATCATCATGGCCAGCTTATTAAAAGAGGACAATGTATCTTGTCTCTAAGACAGGTATCAGAAAGATGCGGGATGGCAAAAAACACTATTACTAAATATCTTCATCTCTTAGAAGAGTGCGGAAAAATCAAATTAGATATATCTAGAAAAGGCACTCTTATAACAGTTGAGAACTGGGATAAATATCAGAACCGTGTCTCACCAAGTGTCCTAAAAATAGGACAAGAGATAGGACAAGAAGTAGGACAAGAGGTAGGACAAGAGGTAGGACAAGAAGTAGGACGTAATAAGAATAAAAGAATAAAAGAAATAAAGAATAAAAGAAGACTGTCTGTCAGTGACTCTGACTTGTCTGATTTAAAATCTTTTCTTATTGAAAATGACTTTGAAGAAGTTTCCGATGAAGTAATAGAAACATGTAAACTCTATGGACTTGAGAAAATAACCAATCTAAAGAACTTTGCTTTAGCAGTAGCAAAAGAAAAGAAATGGTACCAGAAGAAAAAGAAACTTAAAAAAAGAGTAACTGAAGAGGATAAAGAAGAATTAAGACGATTAACGGAAGAGCTAGGAGAGGATTTATAACATGACAAATTTTGAATTTTATGCAAATGAAATTAAATCTAGAGGTTTCAATTTTGCGGTAGATAAATCAAACGGTGAATTATTCAACTGTGATTGTGATATAGAAGGCTCATGCAAGAAATGTAGGTTTTGTTATCAAATGAAGAAATCAGTAAACGGAAAAGCTAAATTCGTGTGTTCAAATATCGATACTGTTAGATGGCTATATCAGAAGCACAAGATAAAAATGAATGCTCTGGAATACGGCTTACTTGAATATATGCTATCTGAAGGTTATGAATGGGTATCACGTGATGATGATTTCACAATCACGTTCTTCACTCTAAAACCAATCGATAAGGATGGTACTTGGCACTCTCCTGAGGGCGGATTTGATGAACCGCTAAGTTGTGTTCCTCTTTGTGAGAAGTTATTTGAATTCCTAAGAGAAGACGAATTATTTAAAGTAAATGAATTACTAGGTACATGTGAGGTGACAGAGTAATGTTAAATGCAGAAAGATTTAGAAATGAAATATTAGATATTACAGAAGGAGGCTATTATTTTGCGGTTAGCAAAGATAGACAAAATATTGCAAGAAGCTGTGATGGTCTTAAATGTGAAAACTGTATTTTTGATGAAGGAGATGATTGCAGTTGCAATTTTCCGCGTATGAAATGGCTTCTATCTGAATATAAAGAGACTGCCAAATTAAGTAAATTGGAATATGAGTTTTTAAAATGGTCTGAAAAGAAAGGTCATAAATACATTGTAAGAGATAAGATAAATCATTTATTTATCTTTAAAGACGCACCGATAAAACGCGAAAATTGTTGGGTTCCTGAAAGTTCATACTGTTCTATAGCGTTATTCGACAACTTATTCAAATTTATAAAACAGGAAGATGAAGAACCAATAGCAATCAAGGATATTTTAGAGAATTGTGAGGTGGTCAATGATGCTGAAGAATAAAGAAGAGAGAACCTCATTTTTAAGAAATGAGAAGAACTGGGAAGTTGAGTATTTAACACCTGATATTAAAATGCTGACTTTAAAATTAACACCTAAACTATATGTCAGAAAAATTCAAGTGATGGGTTTTAATAAATATTTTAAAAAAAGTGGATGGTATACGCAGTTTACTAAGTTCTTTTATCCTGATGATTTATATTATAGTCCTAATACTTCCGATACAGAATTATTGCGATATTTAACTGCGCATAAAAATGATGATTACATTGAAGACTTAGAAGCGAAAGGAGAACAGTAAAATAACATGAACACTATTTCAATGGAACTGCACCAGGAGCAGATTACAGAGTTACTATGTCAGATTGAAGTAAATATCGATTATCCAGAATATGAAGATATAGAAGATAAGTGTAAAAGTTATGAAAAAGCAAACCAATCTGTATTGAGTATTTACAATGAGGATTTAGAAAAGATGAAGGGTCTTCAGGAATTAAACAGTGAACTTGTTGAAAGCTGTAAAAAGGCTGACAGAGATTTCTTTATCTTAGCAGCAGCTTATGCTGCTACACTGATGTTGATGATTTACTTGTTTATCAGATAGGAGTGATACAAATGATTCTATTACAGTTAGTTAAATATGCGTTTCTTCTGATTCTTCTTGTTGTGCTAGCCTTAGCGCTCATAATTGGAGTATTTATCCTGTTAGCAGTCTTCTTCTCTACGCTTTCGACATTTAGAGAAGAACTCAGAAAAGATAAGGAGCGCAATAACTTATGACAATAAATGACAAGGAGGAACACTATTAATGCTTAATCGTGCTTTATTAGTCGGAAGACTCACAAGAGACCCTGAACTAAGAAGAACAGGGAGTGGGAAGGCAGTCACTTCTTTCAATCTAGCAGTAGAAAGAAACTTCAAGAGCGATGATCAGGAGGCTGACTTCATTAACTGCGTATGCTGGGGGAAGATTGCGGAAAATACAGAACGTTACTGTTCTAAAGGTTCGATGGTTTCTGTTGATGGTCGCATTCAGACAAGAAACTATGAGAACAATCAAGGTCAGAAGGTATATGTTACTGAGGTGATTGCTGACTCTGTACAGTTTATTAATACAAAGATGGATAGTAATACAGCTACTGCAGCACAAGCACCAGTAAATAGTCAAGTACCTGTTAATAACTATGCGAGCAATGGACTGATTCAGCAGTTTGAGGATGAAGGCTTAATCATGGATGAAGAGGATATCCAATTCTAATGAGCAAGTACAACTCAAGAAAAACTACAGTTGACGGCTTCACATTCGATTCCAAGAAGGAAGCAAAACGCTATTTGGAATTAAAGCAGATGGAAAAAGACGGATTAATTAACGATTTGCAATTACAGGTGCCGTTTGTATTGATCCCTCCTTTTGAAATCGAAATTGACGGGAAGAAGAGAAAAAGAAGAAAGATGGAGTATATTGCTGACTTCGTCTATTACATCAATAACGTTAAAGTTGTAGAAGACGTCAAAGGCAGAAAAACAGAAGTATATAAGATTAAGAAAAAGATTTTTGAATATAAGTTCAAAACAACGATAAAGGAGACATAGAAAAATGATAAGAACTGGTTCTTATTATGCATACAATGCAGATGATGGCAGCTTTTTAGCATGTGGGAGCAGTAATAAAATGTGGGGTTTCTTTGGAATCTCAACAAACGCACTTAGATACCATTTGAATAATGACAAGATATACAATTCACGTAAATATGATCTTCGTCTAAAAATCAAATGGGTTGATGGAGTTATTGAAGATATCGAACCAACAATCAAACTTAAACCAAAGCCAATACTGCAGATAGAAAAAAAACCGAATAAATTAAAATGTAACTTCATTGAAGTGTTCAGAGTATTCAAAGAGCCAAGAACGGAAGAAGAAAAAGAATACATGAGAAATAATTTTTCTGTTATCAATCTGGAAAGAGTTAGATTTGAATTGATAAAGCACAAAAAAGAGTCATATCCGTACAGAATAGCGTTCTACACAAATGGACAACCACATAATTTGGTGTTTGATGAATATTTTCTTTCGTTGGAGTTGGCAGAACAGCGTATTAAATATCTGAAGAACTTCAAAAGCAAAAAAGACAACGGGAGCTTTTGGTATGATGGTGTTAATTACGAAGCAGATAGAGTTATCATTGCAACAAGAACACGAAATAATAGAAATATGATTATTTCTTTAGATGATATTTCTACAAAGAAAACAGACCATAACGAATATTTGGATCTAGCTAGATTCATTCAATCAGAGTTCATCAGATAATCAAACAGGGCATTGAGTTCTTTATTAGATTTTATATACTATCAAGAAAATTTATTAGGACCCCTCATACTTAATAGATTCTTTTCTAAAAGCAAGATCCTCTCATGGATTCGATGCCCTAACATATTTTTCTATTCTAAAACCAACAAACAACAGCAGTGTCATGGCTTTGCTTCCATCTCATTCACCTTCTTTTGCAAAGAATAAGAGTATGAAGCGCTAATTTTGCTATCCAACTAAAGCTATGGTGTTGCTGGGAGAAGAGAAGACGGAAATTGAAAACCAATAGGAAGAGTAAAGGACTGTTTTCTTCTTCTCCAGAAAGGAGGTTAATTTTTGTTTTTTATTTTATTTGTACTGGTGATAGTGATTTATTTATTTTTCATTTTTGAGTAATCAGGAGGATTCTTTATGACAATTGACGAGACAAGAACATTTCTAAAATCATATAAAAGCATGGCTAACAGGGTAGAGTATATCAACAATAAAATGATTAATGTTAAATCAATCAGATATGACGATTCTCAAAGATGTTCTTATGGCGAGCCTAAAACTCAAAATGATTACATCATCATGAAAGATGAATACTTGTCTCAGATGCAAGAAATAAAGGATTCTATTGAAAGATTGAGCAGTATGACATATAGAAACATACTGTTTTATCGATATATAGAGTGTTTGAGTGTATATGATATTGCTGAAATTATGGACTATTCTCCAGCAACAGTAAGAACGTATATACTTGATGCAGTCAAAGAATTATCAGTTATTATGTGAAAAAGTCCTAATTGTTAATGATTTGTAATAACAATAGTGTGGTATTATGTAAATACATAAGAGTCCATACAGAGATAGAGGCACATATAGCCTCTTTTTATTTTACCAGGAAGGAGAATAACAGATGAATGACATCAAGGTAACGCAGAAGCCTATTGCTGATCTAATCCCTTATAGTCGCAATCCTAGAAGGAATGATGAAGCCGTTCCAATGGTGATGAACAGTATCAAGGAGTTTGGTTTTAAAGTTCCTATAGTGATTGATAGGAATAATATCATCGTATGCGGTCATACAAGGTTTAAAGCAGCGCTAAAGCTAGGACTTGAGACAGTTCCATGCATAGTAGCCGATGACCTCTCAGACGAGCAGATTAAGGCATTTTGACTGCTAAGAATTTAGGAGCTCATAAGGGCTCCTTTTTTATGTTATTGAAAATGACGGTAAAAAAGGAGCGGCAAGGCTTACCGATAAAGAAAGGCGAATGGTTGACAAAGTTAAGGAGTTTTGGTTAAATAGAAAAAAAGGGAAGTAGTAGTATAGAGGTTGATTACACTTTGATGTATGGTTTTTCCACTGAGGAGACTCACGTTCGAATCGTGACGCTTTCCTTTTTTTATTGTAAGAGCTGATGTAGTAAGGTACAATTCCAACATGATTATATTATTATTTTAATTTGTAAAAGCAACTCAAAGAATGGGTTGCTTTTTTGCGTTGAAAGGCGGGTGATGATAATGGCAAAAAGTGAGTTCGCAAACATGACACCAGAAGAAAGAAGAGAGAACGGCCGTAAAGGCGGACTTGCATCTGTCAAGGCAAGAAGAGAAAAGAAGGCAATGAAAGACAATCTTGCATCGCTTCTTTCCATGTCTCTCAAATCCGGTAAGATAGCTGATGTGGACACAATAAAGAACTTTGCTGCATTGAATGGCAAGAATGTGACTGTACAGGATGCAATACTCATTAAACAGGTTCAGAAGGCAATGAAGGGCGACACTAAGGCAGCAGAATTCATTAGAGACTTAAGCGGTAATAAGCCTGACAGTAGTCTTGATATCAAGTCAAATGGACAGATAGTAATTATAGATGACATCGAATAGAGCAAAGCTTTCTGACATTATAGGCCCAGCATTCTATGATCTTCATAAATATGTTAAGACCAATGCATATACACATTACTGGCTAAAGGGTGGACGTGGTTCCTTAAAGTCTTCTTTCATTGGTACAGAAATTCCTTTAGGGATTATGAGAGATGCGAAACGTGGTGTAATGAGTAATGCCGTTGTTATCAGACGTGTAAAGGACACTTTAAGGGGCTCAGTCTATGAACAGATTAAATGGGGCATATTCATGCTGAAGGCTGAAGAAGATTGGGATATACCTGAATCTAAGTTACAGATGACATACAGGCCGACAGGACAACAGATAATATTCAAAGGTGCTGACAATCCTAAGAAGTTGAAATCTATCAAAGTGTTTGTCGGTTATGTTAAATACGTATGGTATGAAGAATGCGACGAATTCGAAACATACGATAAAATAACCAATATCAATCAGTCACTTCTTCGTGGTGGGCATGAGTATTGTGTATTTTACTCTTTCAACCCTCCTGAATCACAAAGAAATTGGTGCAACAGGCAAGTTCTAGTAAAAAGGGATGATACATATGTCTCTCACACAACTTACTTACAGGCGCCACCTCAGTGGCTTGGGGAGCAGTTCTTAATAGAAGCCGACCACATGAAGGAGACAAAGCCTGATAAGTATAAGCATGACTATTTGGGAGAGGTAACCGGAACAGGTAGCGAGGTTTTCACAAACCTTGATATACGTGAGATAACCGACGAGGAAATACAGGTATTCGATAGATTAAAAAACGGATTGGACTTTGGCTATGCTGGTGACCCATTAGCATACGTCAAAGCAAACTATGACAAGACGCGCAGGCGTCTTTTTATTTTTGGTGAAGTATATGGAACTAGACTATCAAATGCCAAGGCCGTGAAACTCATAAAAGAGATTAACCCGCTCAATAAGCTAGTCACTGCTGATTCAGCTGAACCAAGAACTATTAATGAATTCAAGTTATTAGGTCTCAATATCATCGGTGCAAAGAAAGGCGCTGACAGTGTAGACAATGGAATAAAGTTCCTTCAGGACCTAGACAAGATAATTATAGATCCTGTTAGATGTCCTAATGCTTACAGGGAATTCAATGAATATGAGATTGAAAAAGATAAGGACGGCAACCTTAGAGGTGACTTCCCCGATAAGAATAACCATGCTATCGATGCCACTAGATACGCCATGGAGTACGAAATACTTCAGAAAAAGTGGACTTTGTAAAGGAGATAACTACATGGAATTTAGTATTAATGGAATCAACTGGACAATGGAATATGCCGACAGCGATAAGGACTTTTTAAACGATGGTGATAACACTATCCTAGGCCTTACGAAGTTTCTAGAACAAACAGTCTATATTCGAAAAGGGATGTCTAAGGAGTTAACAAGACGAACAGTGATACATGAGTTATGTCACTGTTTTTTATTTTCTCTAGGCTTCTCAATGGATTGCTATACAGAAGAAACAATGTGCGATTTATTTGGAAATTATGCTGATCATATTGTTGGTTTAGCTGATGACTTTGAAAAAGAGGTGATTGAATGCTGACAGAAGAAGAAATCTTGAAGTTTATTAACAATGATAAAACATCAAAAAAGAAACGACTTGCAAGAGTCGGAGAACGCTATTATGAGTCTGAACACGATATCTTAGATTATAGAATGTTCTACTATAATCAGGATGGTGTTTTAGTTGAAGATACAACTAGAGCCAATGTTAAGAAGTGTCATGGCTTCTTTGGTGAATTGGTGGACCAGGAAGTGCAGTATATCTTGAGTGGAAAAGACGGCATAGTTCACTCAGATGACACTAAACTGCAGAAAGAATTAAATAAGTATTTCAATAGAAAATTCAAAAACGCTCTTAGTGAAGTGATTACTGGAGCTATCACGAAAGGCTTTGAATATATGTATGCCTACGTAAACAAGAAAGGCAGATTAACATTCGAGCGTGCTGATTCTCTAGGAGTTATTGAAGTCAGAGAAAGAGAGACTGATGATGGATGCGCATATGTCATTTATTGGTACATCGATAAACTGACCAAAGATAACAAAGCGATTAAACGTATTCAGGTATGGGATGAAAATCAGACATATTACTATGTTCAGGAAGAAAACGGAAGACTTCTTTTAGATGATTCTGAACGAATTAATCCAAGACCACACGTTATTTATACAAAAGATGGCGACGATACTATTTATTATGAGAATTTTGGTTATATACCTTTCTTTCGACTAGACAACAACAAGAAGCAGCATTCAGGAGTCAAGACTATTAAATCGTTGATTGACGATTATGACATGATGGCTTGTGGATTGTCTAACAACTTAGCCGACTTTGACCATCCAACATACGTGGTAAAAGGATTCGAAGGAAATGACTTTGAAGAGTTGCAAACCAATTTAAAAACAAAGAAGATGATAGGAACTCCAGAAGGTGGAGGGCTTGAGGTTCATACTATCGAAGTGCCTTATCAAGCAAGAATTGCTAACATGGATAAAGATGAAGAAAACATCTATCGCTTTGGTATGGGATTCAACAGTGCTCAGGTAGGTGACGGCAATGTTACAAATGTTGTGATTAAATCAAGATACGCTCTTCTAGATCTTAAATGCAATAAGCTGCAGGCAAGGATTGAAGAGTTCCTGGATAATATCCTTGAGGTTGTTCTAAAGGAAATCAACAAGAACAATAGGACTGATTATGATATCGATGATGTCTATTATAGTTTTGAAAAAGAAATTATCACAAATGAGCTAGACAATGCACAGATTGAATTGTTGAAGGCTCAGAAGAGACAGGCTGAAATTGATACAATTCTTTCACTTGCTGAAGTAATCGATAATGAGACTATTGTTAAATTGATTTGTGAACAGTTGGATATTGATTATGAAGAAATCAAAGATAAACTCCCAAAGCCAAAAGAAGCGTACGAGCAAGTAGATGATGTTACCGATACGTTAAACAATACGGTGCCAGATGAATAAGAGACAGCTAGAAGTTGAAAAAGCCAAGATAAGAGAGGAAAAGAAGCTTCTGAAGGAATTAAAAAAGATATATGAAGATGCAGCTAAAGAAGTAGAGCAGAAGATAAGGATTTCAAACGGTAAGATTGATTTACTCCTTTCTGTATTTGATGAATTAGATGATAAGCAGAAATCATTGCTTCAATCTCAGATATATCAGAAGAAGTTTCAAGAAAATCTCAAAAAGCAGTTAGATGAACTGATAGGGAATTTGAACGCTGATTCTTATGACAGCATTACAAGATATCTAACAGATTCCTATTACACAGGATATATCGGAACTATGTACGATATTCAGGGCCAAGGCATTCCACTAATTACTCCTATCAATGAGAAGCAAGTCACAAGTGCTATGACGTTAAATACTAAATTGAGTGTACCGCTGTATACTAGAATGGGTATTGACGTGGGTATTCTTAAGAAGCAGATTGCAAAGCATATCTCAAGAGGCATAGCCACATCCTCATCATATGCGCATATTGCTAGAAACATAGATGGAGCGTCTAATATTGGTTTTAATAAAGCAATGAGGATTGCTAGAACAGAAGGGCATAGAATACAGGTTCTTAGTGCCAATGACGCACAGCATGCAGCAAAAGCCAAAGGCTGCGAAGTAGTCAAACAATGGGATGCTACACTAGATGGAAGAACTAGACCACTTCATAGAGTTCTTGATGGGAAGCTTGCAGAAATAGACGAGCCTTTTGTGGTAGATGATATGGAAGTCATGTATCCTGGAGGCTTTGGGATTGCTTCACAGGATGTAAACTGCAGATGTGCGTTACTTCAACGTGCTAGATGGGCTTTAGATGCTGACGAACTCAAGACACTAAAAGAAAGAGCGACCTACTACGGTTTAGATAAAAGCAAGGATTTTGAGGATTTTAAAAAGAAATATCTTAAAGTCAATGAAACTAAGAAAAGGAAGAAGTATTTTCATGCTGATAGCGATCCAATTAGAGAGTATATTGGAGCAGCGGAAAAATCTCACCCAAAAAAATTAGAAGCAATTATAAACGATATGCATAATAGTGGAGTTGAAATTACTAGAAGAAGTGATTGTATTGGTTATTTTCCGAATATCAAAGCTGGAGCACCTGGAAGTGTTAACATAGAGGAAGGCGCTAGCATAAGCGCTTGGTTACATGAATATCAGCATTTTTGTGATGATAGAAATGATGGCTATTTAGGATTCAGGGTTTTTCAAAATTTACAAAAGTGTGCTGAAAGAGAAATCAGAGCATATCAAGTAGAAATTGACTTCGCAAAGCGTGAGGGATACAATGATGTTGTAGAAAGACTGATAGAACTTCGAAACGCGGAGGTTAAAAGGTATGAATGATAATAGCTTTATAGAAACCATCAACAAGATGAGGAGCAATAAACCAATATTTGTTATGCAAGCACTTTTGCAAGGGATTGATGAAAATATAACCGATGAATCTTTTATTGAAGAAATAAGACAGCATAAAAATAATGAGATATGTTTACTCAATGTTCCTATAGGGTATGTTGCAACAGCTGCTTTAGATGTGCTTGGTAGTGAAAAATATATTGGGAATAACGAATATATATTAAAAATGATTAATGAATTTAAAAATCAGAAAAGTAAAACCGACAAATAGTCGGTTTTTATTTTACCCTGAAAGGAGGTATTTAATGTCTGAAGGACTGCGACCACACAGGCACTGTTATTTTGAAGTAGAATCAAGAAGATACTTCGATAAAAACAGAGGCTGTGCAATCAGAAAAACGCACTATGAGTGCATGATATGCGGTCATGAGTTCTATGAAACAGTAGAACTTTCTCATGATCCACCACAATACAAGAATAAAAACAATGTATTAAACAGAAATAGAAACAGAGGCTAGACGTAGGCTCTTTTTATTTTGCCCTGAACATGGCATTTAAAAGGTTTATAAAATTCATCCAGCATGATGTTAAAACTGCGACCGCACTAGAAGACACTAGATTTAAAAACGTAGCGGAGAGAGGTATTACATGGATTTTCTTAAGGATATTCTAGGCACTGAGTTATTTGAACAGGTGGCTAATGCAGTAAATGCATATAACGGCAATGAAGCGAATAAGGATAAACAGATTAAGATTGCAAATCTAGCAAGCGGTAAATACGTTGATAAAGGCAAATATACGGCTCTTGAGGAATTATTAAATAAGAAAGATACCGATTTAACGGACGCTCAGAAACTTATTGAAGGTCTAAAAGAATCGGCCGGAAAAGGCGAAGATATGGCTGCTAAGATTGCAGAATTTGAGACAACTATCAGAAATCAGCAGGAAGAACTAAAAAAAGCAAAGACAGAGTCAGCATTAAAGATTGAACTTCTTTCAGCTGGTGCCAAGGCTGACGACATTGATTATTTACTTTTTAAATTAGGTAATGACAGTGATTTTAAGGCCGAACTTGACGAAAACGGCAAGTTAAAAGGCATTGATGAAAAAATGAAGAATTTAAAGACTATTTATCCTAATCAGTTCGAAGCCAAAACATCTAAGAAAATTGATGAAAATAACTTGCCAGGTGGCAAAAACGACGATACTCCTGAACCAACCACTTTGACAGGAGCAATCAGAAACAGATATGAAAATAAAGAATAAAGAGAGGATTAATATATGCCAATTTTATTAAAAGACATGAAAGTTGGAATGCATGACAAAGTTGCTGAACAGGTAGTTGACTCATTTATCAGACATTCCGAAGTATTAGAATTATTACCATTTGATAATGCAGTATCACCAAGTGGAGGCTCTACATTAACATATGGATATGTACAGACTAAATTACCTTCTAGCACTGCATTCCGTGCTTTAAATACTGAATATGCTTCTAGTGAAGCAAAATTAGAACAGAAAGCCGTTAACTTAAAGGTATTTGGTGGTGCTTTCGAAATTGACCGTGTTATAAAGAATGCAGAAGGCATGTACGATAACATGGCATACCAGATCGATGAAAAGGTCATCTCAGCAATCGGAACATTCCACAATGCGATGATTAATGGAGATTCAGCAACTAACTCTGAAACCTTTGACGGCTTAGACAAGTTCTTAGTTGGTCAGACAACAGAATTTAATACAGGCGCTTACTATGACTTATCAACAATGGCTAAGCTAGAAGAAAATGCCAGTGTATTCTATGAAGCATTAATCAAATTAATCAATAGAACAGGCGCAGACGCTTTATTTGTGAATGAAGATATGAAATCTAAAATTCAGACTGTCGCTAGAGTCTTAGGATATAAGACAGAAAGTGAAGAAGCTTTCGGTCGTGTCGTTACTACTATTGGAGAAAACAAAGTAAGATTAATTGATTTAGGCGACGTTGTAACTGCTTCAGGAGAAACAGCTGTCGAAACTCCTATCATCGGATTAAAGACTAGAAGTGTTGGTTCTGAAGAAAGTGTGACAGGATTAACAGATATCTATGCTGTTAAGTTCGATGTAAAGAAAGGATTCCACGGTGTTACTTTAACAGGATCTAGCGGAGTGAATACTTATTTACCTGATTTCAACACCCCAGGAGCAGTCAAGAAGGGTGAAGTTGAAATGGTTGCCTGTGTTGCCTTAAAGAATACAAAAGGCGCTGGAGTATTAAGAAACGTTAAAATCTTATAGGAGGCATGACTATGGATAAAAAGAAACATTATGAAGTGAAGACACCTATTGAAGATTACTGTGGCATCGGTGCTGCAGGTGTTCAGTTTGCTTATGGCAAGGCTGAAGTATATGACGAATGGGTGGCGCAGTGGTTCGAAGAACATGGCTATACTGTAGAAGAAGTGAAAGAAGAAACTGAGGTAGTTTCAGAAGCACCAAAAACAGAAGCCAAGCCAAAAGGCAATGCTAAAAAATAAGAAAAGAGGTGATTTTCTATGATCATGACAATTGAAGAGTTCAGGCTTTTGAATGATACAGATGACTCAGACGAAATCATCAAAATGAAATTAGAAGCCTTAGAATTGATGATTAGAAAATACACTAATAATAATTTCCAAATGCGCAATTTTAGAACGACCGCCAATATTTCAGACGGTCGTTTTTCTTTTACTGGTCCTCAATTTTTTAAGGTTGGTGACACTGTACAGGTATCTAATTCATCATTTAATGATGCTTTATATACTGTGACAGAAGCAAATGAGCATGACTTTATGGTTGACAAGCCTGTCAATAATGAGGTTCGTGTACTATGCACTAAAGTAGAATATCCTGCTGACATTAAAATGGGTGTTATCAACCTCATGAAATGGGATAAAGAGAATAGAAGCAAAGTCGGAGTACAGTCAGAAACAATTTCTAGACACTCTGTGACCTACTTTAACATGGATGGGGATAATTCTTCTTTAGGCTATCCAAAGTCGCTCACGGGCTTTTTAAAACCTTATATGAAAGCAAGGTTCTAATATGATAGGTGGAAATATTACAGCAGTTCTTCAAAAATGCATATATTCTTTCAACGAGATTGGTGAGCCTATTGAAGATTATGCGGAATCAATCTCTTTGTTTGGTTTCTTAGACTTGTCAAGCGGTGATAGTCATTACACAAATTTCAACGCTAAAGTACAGGAATCAACCCACATTTTCATTTGTGATTATAAGGATTTGAAAGGCTATAGTGCTGATAACTCAAGATTGATTGTGAATGGTGAAGTCTATGATGTGACTTTGATTGATGATCCGATGGGAATGCATCAACATTTAGAAATCTATTTACGATACAAAGGTGCACAGAATGAGCAAAATACAATTTGAAGATAACTCAATGTTTATCATTGATGAAATTGAGAATGCAGCTTTAAAGTTTTTGGAAGAAGCAAGTGGAGAACTTGAGTCACAAGTTAAGAGAAACACTAGAGTAGACACCGGACAGTTGAAAAACTCGTGGGAGCATGTGGTAGATGCTGACAATATGATTGGGATTGTTGGATCAGCAGAAGAAAATGCTATATGGGAAGAGTTCGGCACAGGTGAGTACGCTCTTAAAGGTAATGGTCGCAAAACCAAGTGGAAGTATAAGCACCCTAAATATGGATGGGTTACTACTACAGGAAAAGCACCATCTAGAGCACTTGAAAAGGCTAAAAACACATCTAAGAAGAAGATTCAAGCAAGAGCTGAGGAAATCTTTGGAGGCATTGGAGAATGACACCAGAAGGCTTGAATTTTATTTCCGATGCATTAAAGCCACTTATTAACTATCACTTTCTCTATTACAAGACTGATAGAGTTGAATACCCTTATTGGGTTGGGGAATATATCGAAACTGAATACAGTGCAGAGACCAATTACCAGGAAACCACTTTTATCATTACAGGTGTAACAAGAGGCAGTTATTTAGAACTAGAAAAGCAAAAGGAAATTATTAAAAAGGCCCTCAAAGATAAGAGGGCCATTTTATCAAACGGAACAGGCATAGCAGTATATTTTGACTATTCAATGCCGATTCGTGTAGACGATATAGAATTGCAGAAAATACAGATTAATTTAACAATCCAAGAATGGGAGGTATAAGTATGGACGGAACAATTCCTTCAAGTGGAATTACAGCCAAAACGCCTGAAAACATTATGTTAGGTGCTGGAACTATTCACAAGGGCTTGAAATACGAAGGCGGTAAATGGAACTTTGTAGAATCATTATTTTGCGCAACGTCAGGCGGTGGTTCAGTAAGTTTTTCTCCTGAATTATTAGACTTAGATATCGATGGAGCAACAGTCAAATTCGTTGGTGGCACTCTAAAAGTCGGAGAAAGCGCCAAGATGAAATTTAAAATGGCAGAAATCACTCCTGATTTTATTAAAAAGTCTATCTTTGCTAAAGAAGTGGAGAGCAGTACGGTAACAGGATATACAGAATTAGTATCTAAGCCACAGATTGAAACAGGTGACTATTACGAAAATCTAGCATATGTCGGAAAGAAGATTGATGGAACTCCAATCATCGTTATTTTTGATAAGGCACTATGCACATCAGGTTTTTCTATTGAAGGTGAAAATAAAAAGATGGTAGTACCTGAAGCAGAATTTGAGTGTTATGCGAAGTTGGAACAGGCTGATAAGAATGTACTACCTTATCACATCTATTACCCTAGTGCCGCAGCTGCATAACTAAATTAAGGATTGAAAGGAGTTATTTATGGAATATGAATTAAGAAAATTAAAAGCGACAGATGCATTTTTAATCATTAAACTAATCAATAAGTTTGGCATCATGGAATTCAAGAAATGCTTTAATGCGAATGAGATTGCTAAATTAGCAGAAAACAAGGAAGGACTATCAAAAGAGGAACTAACTGAAAAAGTTGGTTTCAATATCATTCTTTCTTGCTGCGCAGTTATTTTTGAAAACATTGGAAAATGTGAAAATGAGGTTTTTGAATTCTTGTCAGCTGTAAGTAATCTAAATAGAAAGCAGGTTGAATGCTTATCACTTGCAGAACTTGCACAGATGATTATTGAAATCTTTCAAAAAGATGAATTCAAAGATTTTTACAAGGTTGTTTCTGGATTGCTGAAATAGGAGAAGTCGGCTTCATGGATTTGGTTTACAAGAGGTATTCCAACCCCATGGAACTGATTGATAACATGATCTCTTTTTCTAATTTTTCAGAGTTCATTTCTGAACTTGCTGACAATGTGTCAGACGAGAAGTTATACGACATCTGGAAATCAAAAGTATATGATAAGTCATACGCTGACTTTAAGAATGAAATGATGACTAAATGGAAGAAAAACACAGGAATTGAAACATCTGAAACAATGACAGATGAAGAGATGGAAACAACTATAAATGACTCCTATGAAATTCTTAACAGTTTTAATCCTAATCTTTAAGAAAAAAAGAGAGGGGGAAATAAATGTTAGAATTATTTAAACTCTTTGGATCTATCGGATTAAAAGGAGTTGAAGAAACAAAAAAAGGTATAAAAGACACTACTAATACAGCAAAAGAAGAATCTAGCAAGATTGAAAAAGCTGTAAACAAGACAGGTGAGATTGCTTCTAAAGTCGGCAAGGCTGCAATAATTGGAGCAACTGCAGCTGCAACGGCTATAGGCACTATTACGAAGTTTGTTATACAGCATTATGCTGAATATGAGCAGTTAGTCGGTGGTGTCGAAACCTTATTCGGTGCTCAAGGTCTGAGCCTAAAAAAGTATGCGCAGAGTATCGGGCAGACAGTTGAACAAGCAAGAGGAAAATATGATCAGTTAATACAGGCGCAGACAGAAGTCATGAATAATGCGAAAGTAGCATATAAGACGGCTGGAATGAGTGCGAATGATTATATGAACACTATTACTTCTTTCGCTGCTGCATTAAAGCAATCAACCGCAAATGAAACAGAAGCGGCTAAAGTTGCTAATCAAACTGTTATTGATATGGCTGATAATGCGAATAAGATGGGTACCAATATGGAAGATATCCAAAATGCTTATCAAGGATTTTCTAAATCTAACTATACAATGTTAGATAATTTAAAGCTTGGATATTCAGGCACTAAATCAGAAATGGAACGATTGCTTAAGGACGCTGAAAAACTGACAGGAATACACTACGATATCAATAATCTAAGTGATGTTTATAATGCCATCCATGAAATACAGAAGAATCTAGGCATTACAGGTACAACAGCCAAAGAAGCGATGAAAACTATCGACGGCGCTATGAAGATGACTAAAGCGTCATGGGATAACCTTTTAACAGGTCTAGCAGACCCTAAACAGGCAGTTGGACCGCTTATTAGTGAATTTGCTAAGAGTTTGGGAATTCTTGCCAAAAATGTGACTCCAAAAATCAAGGAAGTATTTAATGCACTTCCTAATGCATTAATACAGATAACACCGCAGCTAATGAATATGATCATTGATTTAGCGCCTTCTTTAATCCTTGCAGCTATTAATTTAGTGGCTGGATTAATTGGCGCATTGCCTGGTATTATATCTCCTATTTTCAGTCAATTATCTAGTCTAATTGGTTCTGGTATGATTGATAAAATAGGTCAGTCAATCTCTAGCAATATGCCTACTTTAATATCTAAAGGATTGGACATGTTACTCCAATTTTCACAGGCCATTTTGACTAATCTTCCTGTACTTGTAGGGATGGGAATGAAGTTAATCTTCTATTTAGTTCAGGGATTAATGTCAGCACTCCCTACTTTAATATCTAAAGTGCCTACTATCATAGCAAATCTAGCAGATGCATTCTCTAACAGCGCACAGACTATTTTTGCATGGGGAGTTAAAATCATTGCTGAAATCATTAAAGGTCTTGTAATGTCTATTCCTTCATTGATTGCAAATATTCCTAAAATTATTTATGCGATTTTTGCGGTATGGAATGCAATAAATTGGTGGAACTTAGGAAAAGGGCTTATTAATGGAATCAAGAACGGTATTACTAGTATGGGAGGATCTCTTACTAGTACAGCGAAAAACCTTTTTGAAAGTTTAAAGAACAGTGTTTCAAATATCTTTAATAACATAAAGAAAGTTATTGAAAGTCCTATTTTCGGTGCTAAGACTAAAGTTTTAGCGATTATAGGAGAGTTGCAGAATGGTGTTAGAGTAGGCTTTAACTTCATTAAGTCGCATGCCTCAAGTGTTTGGAATGGCATAAAGAACGCTATCATGTCACCAATGAGTGCCGCAGCTAATTTTGTGAGAGCCATCATCAATAAAATTAAAGGGTTCTTTAATTTTAGGATCTCATGGCCGCATATTCCGCTACCTCATTTTAATATCAAACCTAACGGCTGGAATGTGGGTGACCTATTAAAAGGCAAAATCCCATCGTTGGGTATTAAATGGTATGCACAGGCGATGGACAATCCAATGATTTTGGACGCCCCAACAATTTTCGGAATGTCAAACGGTCAGATGCTAGGTGCCGGAGAAGCAGGCGCTGAGGTTGTGGCTGGTAGAGATACATTGATGAAGATGATTAATCAGGCATCTAACAATAGGGCTGATGAAATCCTAGACGCATTACATAGAATTATTGCTTTATTAAGCGATGAAGATAGACTACACGATATTATTGTAAAAGCACTAAATGATGGTTCTTTTGCTGTTATGTTAGATGGTCGAGAAGTGGGAAGGATTGTGAGAAAATATGCTGGATAAAATTAAACATACAAATTCAAACAATGAAACACTAGACTTTACTTCTCTTGGTATCTTTGCGAATTATAGTGATTTACGTGATTTTGAGTGGAGCGTTAAAACGAATAACAATAGGATTACAGGATTTTATAAAGGGGTTGTCACTAAGACAATTCCCTTTGTTTTTCTTGTTGATCAGCAGAAAGCCAATGAGATTAAAAACCAATTTTATGAGCATTTTGAAATAGACATCCTCAAAAAAGAGAAAGGATATTTTGAAATAAATGGTTATAAATATTATTGCTATGCAATCAAGTCCACTAAAAGCAAATATCTAATTGATAAGAGACTCTTATATTTAAATGTTGAAATCACTACAGACGATTCTTATTGGATTAAGGAGACAACCTACACCGCTGACTTCACTTCCAGCAGTTCGAGAATAGTCACTAAATATCCTTTCACGTATCCTTTTACGTATTCAGTCCAAAAAACAGTAAATGTTGTAAATGAATCATTTACTGATACGGACATGATTATGCGAATCTATGGAAGATGTACGAACCCTATTATTAATATCAGTGACAACACTTATCAATTATATGTGACCTTGAATGCTGAAGAATATGCAGAGATTGACACATTCAAGAAGACTATCACAAAATATTCTTCTAATGGAGTGCGGTCCAATATATTCAATTCTAGAAATAAGAACTATGATACTTTCAGGAAGATACCTCAAGGGGCTTTTGATATAACGACTGTAGGCGTCGAGAAGGTTGATATAGTATTGATTGAGCGAAGGGGTGAGCCTAGATGGGATTAGAATATATCTATACAGATAGTAACTACAATGAATTAGGATACCTCACTCATTTCAATGCTGACATTGAGATAGGAAAGTATGATGTAAGTAAGAATGATTTTGAGTTAACACTATCACTAGAAGATAGAGACCCTTTGTTTACTGTGGGGTCTCTTTTCTATAAGGAGAACACTGAAATTGGTGGAGTAACCCAGAGATTGAAGATTAATACGTCAGATAACACTATCACTTTGATAGGTCCTACATTTCGAGGACTGCTAGAAAAGGAATATGTACAACCACCAGCAGGAAGTGCATATTTAACTTTAAATGGTGAAGCTAACACATGCATCAATGTGTTGATTGATGGTAGGTTCAGCAATCTCTTTGTAGTCGATAACATAGGCGCTAGCAATATCAACGTTAAATATGATGTAAGAGATATAAATCTTTTACAAGCCTTAGAGAAAGCGCTAGGTGCTAGTAATGCGAGGTTATGCATTAGACATCGTACAGATGGGAAAGTCCATCTTTATGCTGAAAAAATCAATGATTTAAGTGACACGCTGCAGTATGACAATGACTATCAGATAGATATGACAGTCAAGACTGAATCAAAGCCATACAATCACATTTTGTGTCTGGGAAAAGGTGAGTTATTAGATAGATTAAGAATTAATCTATATCTTCAGTCTGACGGCTCATGGACCGAATCCAATCAGGTATATACAGGATTAGAAAGAAAAACATATAAACACGAGGATGTGAATGTTGAAAGTCGTGATGAATTAACCAAGAATGCAATTGAAAAGGTAGCAGAAGCAAATGAGAGCGACACGCTTGAAATCTCTTTTGATGCTGATAATGCAGAACTTTTTGACATTGTTGGAGCAAAGGAAAATATTACAGGTATCTCATTTAAAGAGCCTATCACTCAAAAAATTATCAAGATTAGTGATGGTGATATTTCAATTTCTTATAAGGTAGGTGATGCAAAGTGATCAAGAATATTAATATAACAGATGCAGAAGTCAGCGCTGAGCTGCATGGATATATGTATTTAGCATTATATGACTATTACGGTATCTTACACGCTGGCAGTAGAATGACGGCTGAAATCATTTCTAATAATGAAATCAAGATAAAAGACGGGATCCTGTGCAATTACGGAAGATTTATGCGAATCGTTGGAAGCGAAACAGTTAGAATCGAAAATGGTTCAAGTGGCGTTAAAAGAACAGACCTCATTGTTGCTAGATTTACTACAACAGGGACAAAAGAGACACATACACTTACAGTGATTAAAGGCCCAGCAGGTGGAGCAGAGCCGTCATATAATCAGACCGACATATACAGCGGTACTGGCACACGCGATTTAGTATTATATGCAGTCCATCTAAACGGCTTAAACATCACATCTGTAGAGCGTAAATGTCAGGAATACATGAGTATCAGGGAATTGATGGAAACTGTTTCTAAAAATGCATGGAGTGTTTGGATTAGCTGCGGTATAAACGCTTGTGGGATCAAACTTGAATATAGATATAATGAAGGGTTAAAACTTGTTGAATTGAAGTGGGATGGAAATGTAACTGCACCCATAGCGAATAATACTATGGGTTACATGTGGGAAGGATTTCCCACTGATAAGTCACCTAGAGGAAACATGTTCGTCCCTGTACAGACACAGAGCAATGATTTAACACTCCGTTATTATCCTTCTACAGGCGACATTACAGCGAGCCATTGGACGCTAACGGCAATGCATGGGACGGTCAGCAAAGCATATGTATGTGGTAAATTTATTTATTCTTACGCTTGATGAAAAAGAGGTGATTAAATGATTAATATTATTATTGATAAACAGGGTAGACCGTCAAAAAGTAGTATTTTTCTAGGCAATCAGCATGAAAACCTGGATGAAACATTGCAATTCTTCTTTCCAAAAGAGTATGAGGATCACTACAGATATATCGCATATTGTTATAAGGACAGAAGAACAGGAAAGAAAATCACAGGCATATCACCACTTGTAGAAGATGCTTTTAAAGTAACTAGCGCAATCACCAAATGTGCTGGAATGTGGCAGTTATATGTTATCTGTAAGACTACACAGATTGATGAAAAAGCAACAATCATTGATTTGACAGCAAATAACAGCACTGGAGAGCATATCTTTATCAGTGATGCTATAAACGGAAGAATCAGCGGTAATGAGATTGACATTGAAGCTTTTGAAAATATCGCTGTAGATGAAAACATCAAGATTCTTTATGATGAAATCTTATCTCTTAAATTAAGAGTTGAAAAGAATGAAGAAACTAGGCAGTCACAGGAAAATACCATGACAGACTTGCAGAAGAAGATGATGGACAAACTAGGACTATCAAAAGACGACTTCGAGCCTATCAATAAAGACAGGCTACTAGAAGAAGCGTATTTAAAATGTGAATATAATTCAATTCTAATTGAACAATTAATGGGGGGATAAACATGATTTACAGATTAATGAAAAATAAGATTAAACGAGAAGGTTTGACAGAAGAAAATAAGAATTTATTAGATGTATACCTTTTAGGTAAAAGGATTACACAATCACAATACGAAGAGTTAATGCAGTTAGATAAATAATAAGGAGGTAAATAATTATGGATTTTAGTCAGTTAACTCAGTATTTTGTATTAGTTGTTATGATTGCATGCTTAGTGGTTGGATATATTATCAAGACATCTTTTGACAAAGTGCCAAATAAGTATATTCCAACAATTTTAGCTGTTATTGGTGCAGTACTAAATGCAGTAGTGAGTGGTGCATCTGTTGAGTCTGTTGTTTATGGGGCTTTAATGGGTTTAGCTTCAACAGGATTACATCAGGCCTTTACTCGATTTGTAGAAGGCGAGAAAGAAGGCGCTTAAATGACTGAGGCGCAGGCAGTATACACTGTTATTATTGGTATTGGAGCATTAATTGGAGTTATGACTCCTGTCTTAAAATTAAATAATAGCATTACAAAGTTGACAACTGCTATTGAGTACATGGATTCTGATAACAGAAGACAGGACGCAAGATTAGATGCTCATTCTAAAGAATTAGATGACCACGAAAGAAGAATCAGTCATCTAGAAAAATAAATATCGTTGTGAGAGGACATGCGCGCCTCTCATTTTATTTTGGAAGAAAGAAGGTATAAAATATGAATTTTAACGTACATGGTGGACATAGCTTAAAATGTCGTGGCGCAAGTGGATTGTTAGACGAAGTCAATGAAGACAGAAAAGTTAAAAACAAAGTAATTGAGTTGTTAAGAGCAAACGGACATACAGTATATGACTGTACTGATGATAATGGAAAAGACCAGAATTCTAACCTAAAAGCAATTGTAAACAAGTGTAATGATCATAATGTTGACTTAGATATCTCTATTCATCTCAACGCTGGAGGCGGAACAGGTACAGAGGTATATATCTACAACAGTAAATCAAAAGCAAAAGATGAAGCTGAAAGAATCGTCAAGAATATTTCTAACACTTTAGGCATTAGAAATAGAGGTGTTAAAACATCTACAAAGTTATATGTGTTGAAAAAGACTAAATCTCCAGCACTACTTGTTGAGTGCTGCTTTGTTGACAACGCTATTGATAAAGTGAAATGGAACGCTGACAAGTGCGCAAAGGCAATTGTAGAGGGTATCTTAAATAAGAGTGTTAATGAATACGTTGAAACTCCTACACCTAAGCCACAGACAAACACATCTAATGCTCTAGGCACTTATATGATTACTGCTAGTGATTTAAGTGTCAGAACCGGACCGGGCGCAGGATATAGAAGAAAAACATACAATGAATTAACTAAGAACGCTAAGGATCACGATTACGACAAGGACGGCTGTCTAAATTATGGCACTCGTGTTACAGTTTCTAGATTTGATGGAGATTGGGCGAAGATTCCTAGTGGATGGGTTGCTAGAAAGTATTTGAAAAAAGTCTAATTTAAGTTTTATTATGAGGTTATTCATAAAGATGTTGACTAAACTCGACTTAATTTCGACTAAATCTCGACTACACAACAATTTAAAGCATAAGAAAAGACCAGGGCTTAATTGCTCTGGTCCTTTTTTGCTTTCTCAATATCATCTCTTATAAGTTTTTTAATGTAACCCATTTTAGATTCGACATGATCAAGTTTTTCTAGAATGTCTGCATCTGTTTTTTTATTGAATGCAAGATTGACACATTTCGTCATCTTCTTAGCATAGTTTGCGCTAGCTTTCTTCTGCGCTTCAGTTGACACGGTTATACCTCCCTTAGAATAATTTTGAAATCAAGAATACTAATACTGCAATAAGTCCAATCAATTCGATAGCTTTTAAAATTAATTTTTCCATTGTTTTCTTTGAAAAGTGGTTTTATAATAGTGATAGGAAGAGAGGACAAGCCTCTCAACCTACTTAGTTGAATAAATTGATTAGAATCAAAATCCAACCAATCAAGGAAATGATTTTAATCACTAGCGCTTCGAATAGGTCCAGTATTCGAAGCATTTTTTTTAACTTCTTTTCCACTTTCCTTACCTCCTTTCTTGATTATAGTATATCATAAAATTATACATATGTCAATATATATTGATATTTTTATGAAAATATAATATAAAAAATATCAGTAAACAATGATAGTTTTTGCGTTT
>CDZA01014399.1_pt1 | contig 30575 bp, 25 predicted proteins | sample 554881 | NCBI WGS metagenome assembly CDZA01 (sample SAMEA3182082, study PRJEB8094) | gut metagenome | biome: human; feature: gut; material: Stool; isolation source: human stools | place: Canada | collected 2012-12-04
ACCTTGAAGAGGTACACCACTTTGCATAACATGCTCTTCAAAATGGCATTTCTCAAGCATTTTGAAGAACAGGGAAAGACCACCAAAAGGTGTTATTTCCTTATTTACGAACTTTATGTCACAGTTTCGCATCGGAGTATATTCTTTTTTCGTGGTAAAGTTAGTAAATATTTATGAATCAAGCATATACAAAGCTGCTTTTCTAATGGCGGTCATTAGAAAAAGCTTCTTGTCATTTTCTAATGACCGATTTGGGATAAACAAAAGTCATGTAAGTGGATTCGCTACTATTTCTGGTGATGATTTTTGGATTGTTAAGTCAAAAAAGATTGCCTATTCATTAGATTTTATACGTAACATTAGCAGTTTGCCTGCAGAAATAGACACAGCTTTATATACAAAAAGAATTCTTTTGCTTTGCAAGAAATTCCAGCCCAAATTAATCGTAAAAATTGAGGAAGTATCAAAGCTATATGATATTCAGTTAAATAAATTATCAGAATTAAAAGAAACCGGGGATTACCCACTATATGATAAATTATATAAAAAATATTATTACGAAAGACGATGGTATATGTCTAACTTCAAAATGATATATTTCCTTTTACATCTTAAAGAAAGACTATATCCGACATTAAGTTGTATGGAAATAAGGATAAGGATTGCTAAACTTAAAAAACTAAAGGAGGATATTAGCAATTTAGAATCAGAAATGGATCGCACTAAGTACTTACTTAATGAATTAAATGAAGACAATAACAACATAAACAATTATTTCGAAAACGTTGAGGGTTAAGCATCTTTATAATTATCAGAATATTTGTGAAGCGGAACGCTGCCTAATCACCCTTTCCTATACGCCTTTGTCTTGCGCCCAACGCAGGATGAAGGCTTTTCTTTTTTCAGCGGTATGCTCCGCCTTCAGCACCTCCTTCGCTTCGCTCTCCGCACCTTTGGCTTTTGCAATCTCTCAGGCGTGAGAGTCAATAACGAAAGGTAGCCAATTCCGATTCTCAAAGGAGTAAGGCGTGGCGCACCGCACTTCCGGTACTTTGTGCATCTTGCACTGGCTCTCTGCTCGAAGCTCGTTCCACCGGCCCACATGCTTGTTGAGGAATCGGCTTTATATTGCCGCTAAAATGACGAGTATTCATTTACCTTATTCTATACGTTACACATCTGATCGTGAATGGACTTCGACAGCTGATGTACATTTCCAAAGCTGCGCGAGCGCAATCGCCTTTATGCAGCCCTCTGCCTGGTTTCTCTCTACCTCATTTTCATATATATACTGATGCCATCCTCACCGATGACGACAACAGAGATTGCACAATTTATCTTCCTGTCTACTTCTTTTATTTTTCCGCAGTAACATTCTGATGCGGTGTACTTTCGTACCATAATCATTTAATTTGTACGAGCGTTCAACACAAAATGCTTTCTGATTTTTCCTTTGCAAAGTTAGCGCAAGCGGCATTCTGCAAGGGTCGCGCTCCACGCTTATCCTAAGATTTTTTTCAAAAGTTTTTGGGGCAGGTTTGCCTCATTCCAAAATCTTTCAAGCCCTGAAGGATGAAATAATCTTGCCTATCCCTTGCATTTACATGCCTTCTCCTTGCTGCTACTTGTATGCACGTAAAAATTACAAAAGCACTTCGGTGCTTCACTCAAAGTCGAACAAATTAAATCTATAAGATTATGGTACACACCACTTTTAATTCAGAACATCACTTCGGTAAAAGAAGTTCAAGACAGGTAGAATTGTCAAGCAATCTCTATCAGGTTGTCATCAATGGAGAGGATGGCGAGTATATGGAATATGAAATCGAGGCGGACAGCCATTCAGAGGCAAGCGCCAAGGCGGAAGCACTCGCAGCCGACAGCTTTGTAGACATCAGCTACATCGAAGTCTATCTCATTCACTAATCAGATTGTTTCACTCTTAAAATAAGATAGTTATGAATACTCAGAATGTCATTTTAGCAGCTAAAGCCAATTCTGGCAAGTCAACAAGCAATGTATGGGTCGTTTACACAAGCGCAGACAGCTCAGACAAGATGTATTGCACAAGTGCCTACAAGGCAATGCGCCTCGCTTTCCTCCTCAAGAAGAGAATGGGATTGAACATCTCTGATAATTGCCTCGCACGCCTCTCGCAAGAGATTGCAAAAGCAAAAGCCCCACAAGGGGCTGCGGCGCAGGAGGTGCAGAAGCAGGAGCCGTTCACGGCGCCGGTAGAGGAAAAGCCTAAGAAAAGAAGAGGGCGCAAGCCAAAGGCTGAAAAGGCTGCTTAGGCAGCCTTCCACTTCCACCCGGCTCGAAGGAGTCGGGTTTTCTTATGTCACTGCGGCAAGATCGTAGCAAGTCCGAACTTGCCTACGTTCCATAAGAAACCCCTTTGTCCTTCGAGCTGGGTGGGGAGCGCAGCGGTCTTTTATGTGTTCATAAAAGGGTTTTATCTTTGAAGAAAAATCTTCAAATGTATGCTTACAATCAGATATTCACCTCAGGACTTCAGCTTCACTTCGTCCATCCCAGACCGCATTGACATCTCCACAGATGCTGCTTCCGTAATCGTTGCTGTACAGACGGGTACTTCAATAATCTTTGAGACAGAACTATTCCCTTACAACAAGATAGCATCGCTCTATGATCTACGAAGCATCATAGAGGATTTCCTTGCAGAGCGGAGGCTTACTCACGCCAACTTTGTAATCACGGCAGACTCCGATACCGAGGAAGCGATGACACCGGAGCGAACGTTCATATATTCAAGGCTGAACATACCGTACTGGAGTGGTGCAGTGTACATACAGCACCACTTCCTTACTACACTTTCATCGTTCGTTCTGCCACGCAATGCGGTGCAATGCATTTCCTTCTTAGCTCTACCTAACAAGACTCTCACCTGCTACACGGAATGTCTCATTCACGCTGTCGGTGAACCGATGCCGCGTGTCGTCCGGCTTGAAGAAAACCCTATCAATTATACAGCGCTGCGCTTGTGTGCCGTCAACATAATGCCGGAACAATACCTGCAGCGACTGAAAATAAATGGAAAGCTCCTGCAAGTCACAGTGCATCGAGGAGATCTTGCCAAGACCTTCTACATCACGGACCGCAGCCCGAATCTCACGCTGACTGTCCGCAACGAGTTCAACTGCATTGAGTTCATTCACCTCAATTGCGTTACGAAGCGCAAGCTGGTGCTTGACCGCTCCACGGCTACATGTCTCGGACGCACCACGTTCTATGACGACAAGTCGGCATACGAACACGAAGTAGAGTCTTCAATGCTTTCTTTCGAGCAAGCCAACCATATCTCACAGCTGCTACTTACAAATGAGATATACATCAACGAGCAGTCCGGAGTGCAGCTGCCAATCATCATTACTGACCTCACCAGTGAGGTTTCCGATGCCGACAACGCCACGAACTCTATAAAATTCAAGTGGAAGTATGCCAAGCAACGCTTCCCGGCTGCATCCAAGCTACCGCTCAACATCTTCGACACTCCATTCCACCGCACGTTCGACTAATCCCCAAGCAAATGCAATCAATACACATCAGTACACTCCGCAAAATCCTATCCAGTCCCGAACCCATCGACATCCGTCTATGGACGCGCAACGGCGAAATCCAATACTGGCACCGCTGCATCTCCCTCAGGTACGATTTCTACAAAGGCACAAGACGAATGAAGCTGCTGGACTCTAACGAAATCCGGCAGCTTCGTGATGTCTGCATCTTTGAAGTGAATGGGGTAGAGGTGTATATGTAAAAAGGGATGTATTGTATAAAATAAAAAAGGCGGTATCGCCCGTATATGGGATGCCGCCGTAGGGTTTATTTTTGTCCCGATGGTTCATATACTCCAACTGGCTACTAACCCTCCCACAACAAAAGTTGATGTGCAAATATAACAATAATTTATGTAACAACAAAAAAAATGACTAAAAAGCGTAGCTCAAAGATAAAGTATGTATACGAGGGAAACATTACCATTCATATGAATCACTATATTTATTCTTTTGAGAATCCATATAGTCTTGTTCTGTCAGAATACCTTTCTTTGCCTCTTGAGGACTTGTTGCGTCCTTATAGAATATCCAACACTCTATATATTTACCACTGTAAACAGAAGAGTGAGCTTGTTGAAATATCCAACCTTTTTCTACCATATAGTTGGCGGCATCTACCATGCTATGAAAATTTATAATCTCACCATTCTTATCCACAAATTTTAGTTTACTGCTCAAACTGCCCCAAATAGTATAAGAAGCGTTTTCACCAAAATCGAAAATAATTTTAAGACCAGTTCCCAATTCTTTTTCGATTCCTTTCACTTCGCAATAATATCTACGAGTTTCTGCAAATCCTAACCATGTTATCATGCATAAGAAAAATGTTAATACTATTCGCTTCATATTTCATATATCTTTTAGAGAGACTTTTTATTTTTTGAAAATTCCTATAACAGGAACTGTTTTCTCGTTGCCTTCAACGTTCATATAATGATAAGTTCCAATTATTCGAAAACATTCACCTTTTGACAAATTGATTATTTGATTGTCATAGAATGCTGATTCTTCTGTAGCTAAGAACTTTACGGCTGTGCCATATCTTAATCCTCCTTCAAGTTTATTTGTGAATATTTCATCATAAGTCGCCAAAGCACTGCCATCAGGCAATACCTGTACCACCTTAAATGATCCTTCTATTACTTCTGGTTTTGGTTTGTCGAACAACACTAAATCTTTGTTCTCAGAACTTGGGTTGGAAATGTTTGCTGCTGCACAAAAGAAAAGAACAAAAACAAGAACAACACCTGTTATTAGTCCTCCTACATAAGTTAGAATGAATTTTAATCGTGTACTCATAATTAATTATTTCTATTTGATTTGTTTAAGTTATACAAAGGTACATATAATTATTTAACAATCGTATATGTTTTACTGCAAAATCAAAATAGTGGATAAGTCCTTTTATCTATTATTTGCGAGATTATAATTGGAAATCTCGGTTTAGTGAAAATATTTCTGTAACTTTGTATCATTGAAATCTAAATTTTGAAACTGAATTACAGTTAATACAACAGACCTTATCGTTGATTGATAAAATACATACATAAACAATGGCAAAAAAAGCAACAAAGGCAAAACCTACCAAAAGCATGGAGGAAGCTCTGTGGGAGTCGTGCAACAAGATGCGCGGATCGGTGGAGCCTTCCGAATACAAGCATGTGGTGCTGAGTCTTATCTTCCTGAAATATGCCGGCGACCATTTCGACCAAAAGCATAAGGAGATTTGTGAGCAGTACGGCGACGACTATGCTGACATGGTGGAGTTCTACGCTCAAGACAACGTGTTCTATATCCCTGCAGAATGTCGTTGGTCGTATATCATGGAGAACGCCAAGCAGGACAATATCTTCCAGATTATTGACGACGCACTTGCCAACATCGAGAAGTCTAACAAGCAGCTTGATGGCGCTTTGCCTTCCAACTATTACAGCAATCTCGGACTCGACCGCTCCAAGTTTGCCGCCTTGCTCGACGAGATTAACAAGCTTGACACGCTCAAAGACGAGGAGAACGACATCATCGGTCGTGTCTACGAGTTCTTCCTGGGCAAGTTTGCCATTGCTGAGGGTAAGGGCAAGGGTGAGTTCTACACGCCGAAGAGTATAGTGAATCTTATCGCTGAGATGATTGAGCCATACGACGGCAAGATTTATGACCCGTGCTGCGGTTCGGGCGGTATGTTCGTGCAGTCGATGAAGTTCGTTAAGGCGCACCATGGCAACCAGAAGAACATTTCGGTCTACGGACAAGAATATACCAAGACCACATACAAGCTGGCACGCATGAACCTCGCCATACGTGGCATCAATGCAGACATACGTCTTGGCGATACGTTCCATAACGATCAGCATAAGGACTTGAAGGCTGACTATATAATGGCTAATCCTCCGTTCAACCAGAGCGGATGGCGCTCGGAAAATGAGCTGACAAGCGACCCTCGATGGGCAGGCTTTGATGTGCCGCCTACGAGCAACGCCAACTACGGATGGATTCTCAACATTCTCTCTAAGCTCTCCACCGACGGTGTGGCAGGCTTTATCCTTTCTAATGGTGCTCTTTCGGCTGACAGCACGGAGTTGGCTATCCGCAGGAAACTGTTGGAGATGGGAAAGGTGGAGGCGATAGTCATCTTGCCTCGAAATTTGTTTTATTCTACAAATATTAGTGTAACGCTTTGGATATTGAATAACAACAAAAAGGCTCATATCGTAGAGAAGAATGGTGAAGAACGTCATTATCGTGATCGTGAGAAAGAGGTTTTGTTCTTTGATATGCGAAATATGGGAGAACCATATGAAAAGAAGTTTGTACAGCTGTCAGAGGTTGATCGAAATAAGGTGACTACCGCATATCATAATTGGCAACAAGAGGGATGGGAAACATCTTATAGCGATGAACCTGAATTCTGTAAGTCGGTCAATCTGACCAATCTCAAGGAAAAAGACTTCTCTCTTGTGCCAAGTAAATATATAGAATTTATTCAGAGAAACAATATAGAAAATTTCGATGAAAAAATAAAGACTATTGGTGCTGAATTAAAGACTTTGTACGAAGAAAGAACGACCCTTGATCAAGAAATAACAAAATTGTTTGCTGCTTATGGAATTGAAATATAAGTCGATTGGCAATTTTATACACTTGATAGATAATAGAAATACCGACTTGGAATGTACCAAATTGGTAGGATTAACTGTGGAAAAGAAGTTCATTCCTTCTGTGGCTAACATTATTGGAACAGACTTGTCAAAATATAAAGTCATAAAGAAAAATCAATTTGCATGCAGTCTTATGCAGGTAAGTAGAGACGGCAAGATGCCTGTTGCAATGTTTAGGGAAGATTCTGCAATTATGTCTCCTGCATATCCAATGTTCGAAGTGAACGATGAGAATGAATTGATGCCCGAGTATTTAGAAATGTATCTTTCACGTTCAGAATTTGATAGAGAAGCTGTTTTCTACGCTATTGGTGGTGTTCGCGGCTCATTGGAATGGAGCGACTTTTGCGACATGCAGCTTCCAGTTCCTCCAATCCAGGAGCAGCGCCGTATCGTGTCTGAATATCAGACCGTGGAGCGCCGCATTGCAAACAATGAGGCGCTTATACAAAAACTCGAAGAAACCGCACAAGCTATTTATCACCATACTTTCGTGGAAGGAATTGATGAGGAGAATCTGCCGGAGGGGTGGAGAAAAGGAAAATTGGGGGAAATTGTTTTATTTAAGGTTGGAGGAGATAGGCCTGCTGTTTATTCTGAAACTTTAACAAATGATTGTACTGTTCCGATATATTCAAATGGAATAAATAAAAAAGGATTATACGGATATACTAATAAGGCTGTTGTTACAGATGATAGTTTTACTATTTCTGCGCGAGGAAATGTTGGAACTTGCTTTCTGAGACGCAAACCATATTGCGGAATAGTGCGACTTATATCAGTGATTCCATGCAAAAGTAATTTACTATATTATTTATACTTTTATTTGTCTTCTATGAATCTTCAAGGGGATGGGTCTGCTCAAAGTCAAATTACGGTGCCACAACTTGAAGACGAAGACGTGATAATACCACATAGTACTACTTTGACAAAGTTTCAAGATGAAATGACAGTCGTTACTAATTATATAGAAGATACAGAGTGCGAAAACTCCCACCTTCGCACCCTCCTCTCTCTCTTAACTTCAAAACTATCATAGTTCTATGGAAATTCAAGATATAAGTTTCGATATGTTGGTCTCACAGATTCAGACAACAGACAGAGCGCTGCAAAACAAAGGTCTTCCCGATTGTATGTAGCTAATCTCTGAGTAAGATTGCAATTAGGCAAACATTGTCTGCCCAATCATAAATATCTAATATAAAAACAAGAAAGGAAACGCTAATGTACACACCGCCGTTCACAATATCAGCCGAAGCCATCAACAAGATAGCAGACATATCGAGGCTCATAGAGCGATATGCCATCCGCATGGAGCAAGAAGACGCTCTGATGCTGCGAAAGGCTAACAAGATAAAGACCATCCACAGCTCGCTCGCCATCGAGGGAAACACCCTTGATGAGGAACAGGTGAGAGACATCGTGAATGGCAAGACTGTAGTAGCACCGATAAGACAGATTCAGGAGGTGAAAAATGCCATAGCTACATACGAGCAGTTTCCACATCTCGATGCCTTTAAGGAGAGTGACTTGCTGCGTGCTCACGGCATTATGATGCAGGCTCTTGTTGACAATGCCGGACAATACCGCAGGGGCGGAGTGGGCGTGTTCTCTGAGTCGGGTTGCGTACATATTGCTCCCCCTGCTGATCGTGTACCTTATCTCATGGCAGACCTATTCGAATGGTTGAGTGGCAGCAGTGACCATCTTTTGGTGCGATCGTGTGTGTTCCACTACGAGTTTGAGTTCATACATCCATTTGCAGACGGCAACGGGCGCATGGGACGTCTGTGGCAGTCGCTCATACTTAGCAGACTGCATCCCGTGTTTGAACACCTGCCGGTGGAAAACATGGTGTATGCCAACCAGCAGCAATATTACGACGCAATTACTGCCAGTAGCAATGCTGCCGACTCCGGACCATTCATCGACTTTATGCTTGGAGAAATACAGAAAACTCTCGAAGCGCACAAGCGAGAACCAATAAAGAAAGTTCCTAATAAAATTCCTAATAAAGTTCCTAATAAACTGTTGCAGGCTTTCCCGGAAATTCAGAGTATTACATGGAGTGTATACCTGCAGATAGCAGCCAATGGACATCTTACCACCGTGAAAATGGCTGAAATCTTAGGCATTAGCGACCGTATGGTGAGAAAACATATCAATACGCTAAAAGCAAAAGGATTGATAACTCGCATCGGAAGCAACAAGACAGGACATTGGGAAGTGAACAAAATCTAAATAAACATCTGAAACTATGCCTTTTTTCAACGAAGCCCAATTGGAGGCATCCATCATACAGCTATTCCTCGAACAGCGCTACGACTACCGACCTGGCGAAACTATTGCCAGGAAGGACAAGACGGAAGTGCTGCAGAAGGACGACTTGCGCACTTATCTGAAGGAGCGTTATGCCGGCGAAGCAATAACAGAAATGGAGGTGGAGAATGCAATACGTCGCATAGAGCAGACCTCAGGAGGCACGCTCTATGACGAGAACCGCGACTTCATGAAACTCTTGATGAACGGTTTCTCGATGAAGCGCGAGGACCCTGCCAAGCCTAATCTCTACATCTATCCGGTTGACTTCAACCGCAAGCATAAAAACCCAGTAAGCGGCAATCACGACAAGGACTACAACCGCTACAGTATCGTGAACCAGCTGGAGGTGCAGGGCGTTGAGCAGCTGCGCATACCAGATGCCATTGTCTATATAAACGGTCTGCCGCTTGTTGTGCTCGAGTTCAAGAATGCTATCAAGGAGAACACCACTATTGAGGATGCTTACAAACAGCTCACCGTGCGTTATCGACGTGACATACCGCGTCTGTTCCGCTATAACGCTTTCGTGGTTATCTCCGATGGCGTGAACAACAAGTTCGGGTCGCTCTTCGCCGACTACGATTTCTTTACGTCGTGGCGAAAGGTAGAGCCGAAGGACCGCCCTATAAACGGCATTCCGTCGCTGAAGACGATGGTGGCTGGATTGTTCGACAAGGGGCGTCTGCTCGACGTGCTGCATAACTTCATCTATTTCCCCGACACTACGAAAAACGAGATGAAGGTGGTGTGCCGTTATCCGCAGTATTATGCCGCACGAGCTCTCTACGACAATGTACTTCTGCATTCTCGCCTCAATGCTGATGGTGATGGCAAGGGCGGCACTTACTTCGGTGCTACGGGTTGCGGAAAATCGTTCACCATGCTTTTTCTCAGTCGATTGCTCATGCGCAGCAAGGCACTCTGTTCGCCCACAATTCTGCTAATCACTGACCGCACCGACCTCGACGACCAGCTTTCGAGACAGGTGCTCAACGCCAAACAATTCATCGGCGATGAGATGATTATGCAGGTGGAAAGCCGGGAGCATCTGAAGACTTTGTTGCAGGGACGTACCAGTGGCGGTGTGTTTCTCACCACGATTCAGAAGTTCTCTAAAGACATTGACCTACTGTCAAAGCGTGCCAACATAATCTGTATCAGCGACGAGGCTCATCGCTCGCAGGTGGGTGTGGACGAAAAGGTGCAGATTACAGAGGAGGGAGTAAAGCGCTCTTATGGTTTTGCCAAGTATCTGCATGACTCTCTGCCAAACGCTACGTATGTAGGATTTACCGGCACGCCGATTGATGCTACGCTGCAGGTGTTCGGCGGTATTGTTGACGAATATACAATGTTTGATGCCGTAACAGACGGCATCACGAAAAAGATAGTGTATGAGGGGCGTGCTTCGCATGTCATCATCGACTCGGAGAAGGTAAAGGAGATAGAGGACTACTACAACCGCTGTGCGGAGGAAGGTAGCAACGAATACCAGATAGAGGCTTCGAAAAAGGCGATGACACAGATGGAGCAGGTGCTTGCCAATCCTGATCTTATACGTCGTTTGGCTGCCGACTTCGTGCTGCATTATGAACGCCGTGTGGAAGAAGGGGCTACCATTGAGGGCAAGGCGATGATAGTGTGTGCTACCCGCGAGATAGGATATGCCATCTATAAGGAGATTGTGAAGCTGCGTCCCGAGTGGACAGAGGTGCGTCCTTGTGCTGAGGGTGAACAGCTCACTGAACAGGAAAAGGAAAAGATTCGTCCGATTGAGAAGATAAAGATGGTGTTCATACGACAAAAGGATGACCCTGAGGAGCTATATAATCTTCTCGGACCTGACGATGAACGCAAGAAACTCGACCTACAATTCAAAGAACCTAAGTCGAACCTCAAGATTGCAATCGTTGTGGATATGTGGATTACGGGATTCGACGTGCCGTGCCTAGATACGATGTATTGCTACAAACCGCTGCAGATGCATAATCTTGTGCAGACCGTGAGCCGTGTCAATCGCAACTATCCGGGAAAGGAAAAGGGCCTGATTGTCGACTATCTTGGCATTAAGAAGAACATGAACGCTGCAATGCGGCGTTATGCCAACGGCGGACAGACTGAGACACCGACCGAGGTTGTGGAACAATCACTGAAGTTGTTCCGCGACGAGCTTGACGTGCTTCGCCGTATGATTTATCCATTCGACTATACAAAGTTCTGGACAGGTTCGCCTTTGGAGCAGCTTGATACGCTCAATCAGGGAGCGGAACTCATGCAGCAGACTGACGAGAAGGAACACCGCTTCATGAAGCATGTAGGCATTATGGTGTCTGCATACAAGATGTGTCATAATGATGACAGCATCAAACAGACGGAGGTGAATGAGGCGCATTTCTTCTCTGGCGTGAAGAGTATCATATTCAAGCTCACCAAGGGCGAGGCTCCTGATGCTACAAAGATGAACAAGCGTGTGCTGAATATGGTGAACGACTCGCTGATTAGTGAGGAGGTGGAGTTGCTGCACAATATGGTGATGGACAACGCTGAGGAGATTGATCTTCTCGCCAATAGCTATATGGCTCGTATCAACCGCTTGCCACTGAAGAATACCAAGGTGAAATTGCTTGAACAGCTACTGCGTCGTGTCATTGATAGCGTAATGAAAGTGAACAAGGTGAAAGCCGTTGACTTCACGCAGCGACTCAATGAAATCGTGAAGCGTTATAATGACCGTACCGATGATCTCGTATTTGCTGATGAGATTATCACCGAGGTTGCTGCCCAGCTCACAGAGTTGCTTAATAAGATAAAGGACGAGTCACAACTGCCGGATGGCATACCGGATATTGAAGTGAAGGCATTCTATGATATTCTGAAGGCTGTGGCTGAAAAATATGGATTCGCCGGCGACTTCACCGAAGAACAGTTCAAACGTATGGCTCTGGAGATTAAGGGCATTGTTGACGACAAGTGTCAGTTTATCGACTGGGACAAGCGTGAGGATATTAAGGCAAGCATGAAGGTGGCTATAATCTTGACTCTCGCCAAGGAGAAATATCCGCCTTACACTAAGGATGAGGTGTTTAAGGAAATCTTCGAGCAGGCTGAGAATTTCAAGAAGAACAGAATTGGTCTGCAACCGCGTTATAGGAATATTGAAGAGTCGGCTGTTGAGATGGCGGCTGAGCCACACGCAAGCAAATAACAAATAAAGGGATGTCTTTCCTCACATCACTCATATCTTTACTCTAAAAAAGTAAGATTATTACAAAACAAATTAAATGAACATTTATGAAAAAAGTATTTTTAAGCCTATTAATTTCATTAATAGCACTCACGGTTTCTGCGCAAATCCAACGTTCATTCTTAGGATGCACTTTAACTTCTTCATATCAAGAAGTTAAAGATCATCTCACTCAAGAAAAATATGATATTGGATCAGATGACGATATATTTTTTGTTTATAATACAAAATTTGCTGGATTTGATTGTGAATGGATTGCCTTCGAGTTTTATAAAAGCAAATTGATTGCCGTTACAATTAATTACGAATCTTCATACATAAAACGTAATCTGCTTAAAACTCTGGATATTTTAGCCGATAAGCTTGACAATAAATATTCTTCATTCAAAGTGCTGAATTTGGAAGAAATGAAAGTTTATATGGATGATAAAACAAAATGCTATCTTTCTATAGCAGGAAATGGTAGCATGTGCTTATCTATGAGATACAAAGATGAACAATTGTCTGATGAAGAGCAAGCTGAAAATGATAGTGAGCTATAAATTCATTTTCTCATCATCATCTTAGATTCATAAAAGACAGTTTTCACATAATTTGTTTGTCTTTTCCCCACCGCCCAATCGCTCATATCTTTGCCCTAAAAAGCAAGATATGAGCGATTTTTTCATACTATCCGCTATAAATTCATCATTTAATCATACCCATCTAAGTCCACTCTCTTGTCCAGTAACAAACATTTTATCCATTAAAGAAGTTTATCAGAAACATTTATACTTTTATTGATTATTATGACTACCTTTGCTTTACTCTTTAAACCTAAATTATTATACAAAGAATATGAGCAAAAAGAAGAACCCTATTAAGTGTACATTCTTCGGATTTACGATGGCTGAAACAAAAAGAAACAAAATAATAAGATTCCTAAAGAAGAATAACTATGATTTTGAGGAGACGTATGACTATGATATTATAGTCCGGAACATAACATTTGAAGGCTTTCATTGCAAAAAAGTTAAGTTGGATTTTTGTCGTGAGGCCATTTGGATGATTGATGCTGATTTGGGTGTTTTTGAAGACGAAAATCTTTTCAAAAGCACATATGACAAACTAAGTACAACCTTTAACAATAAATATGGAGACTACTGTATTATAAAAGATGATTTAGGATGTGCATATGAAGATGAAGACATGATTTGTGAATTCACTTGCAGAGATAAGCAAATCACCTTTTCTTACACCGTCATGAATGTGGACATAAAGACATTAAATATATTGAAAAAGCATCATTGGCGTCTGATATTAGAAAATAATATTACAGCTCCAAAATCAGGTGTTTATTTGTTAGCAATCAAACATAATTATGATATTTCATATGAGTGTCACAAAATGAAAGAAGGTGATTCCTTTTATGGCGTTGTAGGAGCTTCTACAGCTGCCCCAACTGATAACTTCGTACCTGTTGCATATCACTTCTTTAAAGAATTTGTTGATTCTAACAGCATTTCTAAGTCATCGTGTATAACCGATAGCTCATGGCGTCAATGCGTCTTTGATTCAGCATCAAGAGGATTGAGGGTTGTAGCATTTACACTAAATGGATTTTTGACGTATGGTATAAGTGAAAGTACTGTTTTGTTCTTTGAAAAAGAGAAGCTTTTACATACAAAAGATACTTATCTATCTCCATGCTGGGGCGATGAGAAGAATCAGCAAGATATAAAAATACTTGCTTATCATTACATCGAGTTTTTTGGAGGTGATGGTTTGTCGTATTGGTTTTACAAATACCGTAAGATACATTCTGATGAAAATGAAAAGTGATATTACCTCATTAGGCAAACAATCATAGTGTCTTTTCACCACCGCCCAATCGCTCATATCTTTGCCATAAAAAAGCAAGATATGAGCGATTTTTCATTTATCCCACCTACATCCGTTGCCACCATCCCCGGCACCCATGCCTCCGCAGCCTTCACCACCAAGACTTCTGAAGTCTTTAAGGAGGAGAACGACATCGCTTCATACTTCCTCGGAGTGTGCCAGGACTTCAAGCACTTTGGGTTCTGCGTCAGCGTGATAATCCTCAATGAGGACGCAAGTCGCATTGTCCGCATCGTCCGCAAGCAAGCGTGTTACGTCCGTTTTGCTCCTGCCGACAAGTCCGGAGTGATACCTTACATCCTCTATGCCAACTGGCGAAACACGGTCAGTCCGGAGAACATCGAGCGCATCGAACTCCTCAACCCACAAGCGCCGTTCACGGATCTACAAAGCCGCTCAAAGAAAATCAAGAAGTTCGCTGTCGTCAGCCGTATTCCTACACCCGACAATACGTATTATCCCATACCGTACTACGCAGCTCTCTTCAAGGGCAAGTGGTACGACATCAAACAGCTCATCGGAGTGGCAAAGGAAGCTAAGCTCCGCAACTCGGCTCCCATCAAGTACCACATCGAGATTGCCAACACCTTCTGGAATAACATCTTCAAGGTCGAAGGCATCACAGACCGCATCAAGCAGCAGGAACGTGTCTGCCAGGAGAAGGACAACATCATAAACTTCCTCACCGGAATGGAGAACAGTGGCAAGGTGCTCTTCTCCACGTTCTACGTTTCACCGAACGGCGAGGAGCAGCACGACGTTGTCATCAACAAGATCGAGACGGACAAGGAGGGTGGCGACTGGGCGACCGACATCATCGAGGCGGTAAATATGATGTGCTTCACGATGCGAGTCCACTCCAACCTCGTAGGCTCGGTGCCAGGAAAGTCGCAGACCAACAATTCCGGCTCAGACAAACGCGAGCTTTACACAATCGCACAGGCTCTGCAGAAGCCTTATCACGACCTTCTCTTCGGCGTTCACCGACTGATAATGCGCTTCAATAAATGGCAGAACGTAACGCCCGATTGTCCTTTCATTCAGCTTACTACGCTTGATGAGAACATGGACGCGAAGCAGGTTTCACTCAATAAACAAGGCAATAATGAAGACACTGATAAGCAGCAATGAAATATTGCAAAAATACGTTCCCAACACCCTCAAAGCGGTTGCCGGGGAACTCTCCCTTTTCGATAAAATCACATATCATCTGCAGCAGTCTGAGACGTGGCTAAGCCAGACTTTCCTATCATCAAAGGTACTGGAGAAGATAAGCACAGAAGACGACTCTTCACAGCTCCTGCACCATTGTCGCATGGCTGTCGCAGCTGATGCCATGCTTCACGCCGTTCCGCAGCTCGACCTCATTCTCACCCCGAACGGCTTCGGAATAGTAAACAATCAGAACATAGTTCCGGCATCCAAGGAGCGTGTCGACCGACTTCTTGCCGGACTTGAAAAGCTGCGCGACGATGCCCTCACGATCATCCTCTCCATGCTCCCTGCTGTCCACCAGTGGACCGACTCGGAGCAGTTCAATTACTTCGCAGCCACAATGTTCGCCGACCTTGACACAGTCCAGCACCTCGGCTACACCGAACACATCTGGCAGCACTTCATGGAGATTCACGCCCAACTCCTCGTTATCGAGCACCGGCTCGAAGCGGAATTCTTCAGTCGCGACCTCATGGACTCCCTGCGCCAATACAACATCCTGAAGCAATGGGGCACCACCGCCGATCCTGCAAGGTATCAGCGCTTGTACCAACGCATCGCAGCCATTGAGTTCTCGATCCTACGCACGGGCGAGTTCCCAATCCCGAGCATCATCGACGCAGTCAACTTCATTCGCACCGCTCCGGCAAACGTGTTCACCGAGTGGAAAGACTCTGAAACATCCAAACTCTTTGAAGACCATGGCTACAAAAATAAAAAACAGTCAAGTGGGTATTTCTTCTGAAAAAGTTGTATCTTTGCGATTGATAATTATTTTCGATTATGCAAATATTTTATTTTGACCCAATTTACACATCAAAGGAAATGCTTATAGCAATGAAAAAAGTGCTAAAAGTCAATTACGTGTTTAGTCTTATGAGAGTGGAGGATTTAAATGATGATTTACTTTATCTTCATAAGACAGAATTTGTTACTAAATGGGAGCCATCAACTTTAGAAAATTTCAATAATGCTTTTAAAGTTGTGGCTCGTCAAATTGTTTCAATAATATCTCATCCTGTTTATAAAGATGGGATACTATTGGGGTATTCAGGGGAAGCCAATATTGTGTACAAAAACCGTCCTATATATACTTTAGTTGCAAAAGACAAACACTATCCAAAAGATTCAAATATTTTAATATTAAGACGCAGATCATATTATCAAAGCATAGTTATTTGTCCACAATCTCCCTCAGGGGCTATTATCTCATATGTTCGTAAATGCCTACAAAATCAAGATGTTAATAACGTAAGTGAAAAATCAAGATTTTTCAAATCTAAGAATGGAACAGTTGCTTTACTTGAAAATGTTTCCACTATAACTATTCCTTCTTCTTTTGATAAGGTCAGAACTTACAATAATGAAATGGTATCATATGATTATAATCCTTTCAATAGAGATTATTGGGATCGTGAAGATTTAAAGATTCAATACAATATATCCTTTTTACTTAAAAAAAACATAACACCTCCAGAGTATTTAATACTAAACGAAAATAAGATTGCTGATTACCTAAAAGGTAAACAGATTAGTATTGCTTCCACAAGGTTAAATAAATTCCTTTTTTCTTCATATCTTATTTTTTTATTAAGTCGTGAATTATGTGTTATTCCAGAAAAAATAATCGAACAATATATGACTATTGATGGTAGAAAAAAATATTTAAACGAAGAATCTCAAGTTGAGCAAGAATGGAAAAAGGAAGAAGAGGAAGCAATGAGAAAAGCACAAAGTGAATATGAAGAAAGATGCTATGAAGACAATCTTAAATCAGAAATAGACTACATTAGAAATAATGGCGGTGATTGGATTGATGATTAAGTGGCTATATTTTTCGATTTTTGAACAATCGTATAAGAGAGTGTCTTTTCCCCAACCCAAATGCTTTCATACTTTCGCAGTATGGAAGCATTTTTTCATATATCACTCCCCAGCGATTGGCTGTCCTTATCCGACAGACAACTTCTATTTTTCTTCCGTCTGCTCTCACACGACCTGCAGATTGAAGAAGTCCTCACTGTCTGCCTATTCAAATGGGCTGACCTCCGACTTCTATGCCGCACCGCCAACGGCTCATACCTCGTCAAGCAGCGCCACCGACCAAAGCAGGAAGCCACGCTTACCCTTCAGCAGATCCAGTCCGCCACAGCTGCCCTCGACTACCTAAGGTCGTTCCCCTCTTTCCCTATTCGCATCACCAAGATTGGCAAGGCTCGTCCGCTCGAAGCCGACTTCCAGCGCATCCCATTCGCCACGTTCATATCCTGCGACAACTACTACCAGGGTTTTCTCCAATCGAAGGACGAGGAGCGGCTGAAGGACCTCACGCTGCTTCTATACCTGGGCATCAAGCCACGCTGCCTGACACGACCGATTCTATACAGTGCCTTCTACTGGTTCGCATCGCTGAAGCAATACTTCGCCCGACTGTTTCCGCACTTCCTGCAGCCGATACCTGCCGAAGAGCAGAACCTACTTGGCTACGCACCGCCCATCGGCGAGATGCTCCGCCAAAGCATGAACGCGCAGATCCGTGCCCTCACTGGAGGTGACATCACCAAAGAAGACGCAGTCCTCTCGATGGACACATGGCGTGCACTCACGGAGCTTGACGCCAAGGCTAAGGAAGCCGAGGACATCAAGCGCCAAACAAAGTAGCCGCCCAATTTGCACCCACGGCTTAAAAAGGCTTAGAAAGGCTTATAATCAAGCCACCAAGCCCAAGCCAAGCTCCCCAAAGCCCAAGTCAAGCCCAAAAACACAACACCATGCAACAATCAAACATCAATTGGAATGCCACAGCTTTCTTCGCATCCCTCACCGAAAAGAACAAGTTCGCAAAGGCTCACGACTTCGTCTTTGCCCGGGTCTCCGGACTCGACGGCTTCGAGGAAGTCCTGCAGCAGCTGCAGTCCGCCACTGCCATTGTCGCCGTCAGCGACATCAGCCAGGGCTACATCGAGGTGAACAACAGTCCGCACACGCGCCGCGTGAAGACGGTATTCCTCGCCATGCGACACGCCCTCCTCGATATGGAAGCACGCCAGATATGCATGAACACCATGCGCGAGCTGTTCCGCCAGTTCATGAGCAAGCTCATCCTCGAAAAGACGAAGCAGGAGCAGCACAACATCTTCCTTGACCCTCGAATATCCTTTCAGGAAATCGACCAATACTTCTTCTCAGGCTGCGCCTGTGCCTTCTTTCAAATCGCAGTAGACACTTATACCGACCTCCGCTATGACCCAACTGAATGGCAATGACCAGCAACGGCAGGAGCGCGAAAAGTTCGTGTTCGCCTTCAACCGCACCATGATCACTATATGGTGCGAGCAGATCACGCTCCTCAACGTAATCGACACAGGGCGACTCCTACGCTCACTCAAAGCCCTCCCAGTCCGTGCCGACGGACGTTTCATCGAAATCGGACTCTCGCAGTCCTTCCTCGAATACGGACTTTGGCAAAACTTTGGCACTGGAAAGGAAATCCCAAGAGGCAACTCCGGAGACATCGGGCGTGAGCGCAAGCGCCAGAAGAAACCGTGGTTCTCCCGAAAGTATTACGCTTCCGTCATGAATCTCCGCGACTTCCTCGCCGACAACATCGCCCACGAATTTGTCGGCATCGTCGCCCGAGCCCTCGACGACAAGTATGTTCGCTACAATCACTAGCCGCCCAACAAAGTCCTCATCCAATAGCCCAGAAAGCCTGACTGCAAAGCCAGCCAGATAGCCCAGCAAAGATAGCCCCACGGCTTAGGAAGGCTTAGGAAGGCATAGAAAGGCTTATCACAATTCCTCATTGAACAATTCAAAATCGGCGTAGCCGACAATTCAACACTCAACATTCCACACTCAAAATTCACACCATGCCCACAGACATCACCCGAATCACAGAGCTAATCAAAAGCTTCAAGTCCGAAACACGCGAAGAAGCAGTCACCGTACAAGTCCTCGGCAATCTCCTGCAGCAAATCGCCAACGTCATCGGCACTACGGCGCAGCAGACGGAGCTGGCCCCGGTCTCAAAATTCTACACGAACCTCACCAGTCTCAATAAAATCCTGACTGGCATCAGCGTTGGCACTGACGACCCGAACCAGATGCATCTTACCCTCTACGACTGCAGCTTGAAAACCGGAGCCATAAACTCCCTCCGCGATGCACTCGTACTCCGCGCAGCCACCACTGACCGCGCTGGAGTCATGCAATCGCAACACGTTCAAGACCTCAACCAATGCAAAAACGCAGCGCAGAAAATACCTGCGATACAGACAGTTATACGTAGTCTGCAAGACAACTACAACACGCTTTCGTCCATGAAACAGACCGAGACTATCCACATCGAATGTCAGATCCGAAAGGACGGACTCTACATCCCTGGTGCCCAGCAACTCATCAAATCCGGACTCAAACCAATCCTCTTCCGCTACTCAATCCGCACCAGCAGACACGGAAGAAAGACCGACCTGACACCACGCACGCCAATGGCGAAACGCAGAGGTTGGCACCGCTTCTTCGACTCTGAGAAAATCAACGTAGCACCCAACGGACAGATTCTCTTCCGCGACGACTCCAAGGACGCACACCCACTGCAGCCAAAGTATCAACCCACGCCACAGCATCTCTTTACATACATAAAGGAAGAATACGATGACACGACAAACCGAATCTCCGCCGTCAAACTCCCATACGGACAGAAAGTCTTCGACATCTTTCAGCGCCCGCACTACTTCAAGTTTGCAATCGCGTTCTACAAGCCAATCTCAAAGTCCGAGTCCTTCACCTTCAGCGACCTACGCACGAACCTCGCCATATTCAAGGTACGCGCCACCGCAAATCATTTCAATGTGGGTACACTTGACACCACAATCCGGCTATCAAGATAACGGAGTATAACAAAGCAAAGTAGGACGGTGAAAACAATAAACTAAAACCTATACCTATATGAGCAGAAGCGAAAAAAACAAGACCCCATATAAAGAACAATGGCAGTCCCGAAGGACCGCCACAGTATTAGGAATAATGGCACAACGGCCACAACATCGAGAACAATGGCACTACGGCCACAGACTCGACACAAAGATAGCAAACCACATTTCATCAACAAAAGACAAAACAATCCAACATCACACCATCTCACCATCTAAACACCAAACTCATTATGGAAAAGAACACAAAAGAATCAATCCAAATCCTATCCGCCGTAGCAATGCTCATCGGTGGGTTCGCACTCGCTGTCGCAGGTTTCATCGTACCGCCCACCGGACAAATACACGAATCCGTGTTAGGAATCTTCGCAGAATGTCTAATCTACGCAGGCTCAATCTTCGGTGTCACTATCTACATACAGACAAAGTACACTGAACTCCGATCCTACCTCGACAACAAGCTCAAAGAGGAGGAACAGAAAAAGCCAAAGCCAAAGGACTGACTGTAAGCACCCGATTCCCCACGGCATAGAGAGGCTTAAAAAGGCTTAGTTCGGCTTATAATTCAAAATTCAAAATTCAAAATTCATGCGCAGCATAAATCTTATCATCATCCATTGCTCTGCCACGCCTGAAGGCAAGGACTTCACCACGGCTGACATCGACCGCTGGCACCGGCAGCGAGGCTTTGCCTCAATCGGATATCACTTCGTCATCTACCGCGATGGCTCTGTGCATCTTGGCAGACCGCTCGCACAAGTGGGAGCGCACTGCCAAGGACACAACGCCAATTCCATAGGAATCTGCTATATCGGTGGGTTGACCGCCGACGGCAAATACCCTAAGGACACTCGAACAGAAGAGCAGAAATCCGCATTGGTGGCACTTCTTCGTAAACTCAGAGTGCAGTTCCCCAATGCCAAAATACGAGGACACCGAGACTTCGCTGCCAAGGCGTGCCCATCATTCGATGCCACGGCAGAGTATGCCAACATCTAAACCAAACGATATGAAACAAATCCTTATCCTAATTCTTTGTGCATTTGTATTGTCATGCAAGAGCACAAAGACAGTATCATCATCCTATGAAAGTGAGCGAAACGCCGTTTCGCAAGCTCAATGGCGATCCACTCAGAATCTTTCATTCAGTTCTCTACAGCGCCTTACCGCCCTTTCATTAGATAGCTGCGTCGTCGTATTCGGGGGTGCGGACACGTCCGCAACCCCTCTGTACTCCTCCTTCAGCTATCCATCGGGCGACCCAAGCGCCTCCTTTAAGGCAAAGCCTTCCACTTCGCACGGCAACGCTACGGACTTTGTCCGTGGCGAGCCGTACTCAGCATCACACCCCACACACGGCAAACCGTCTCCATCAGCTCAAGGAGCGTCTTCTCCCTCCGTCCGCGGTCAACCGCAGACGCTCAAAATCTACGGACTACACCTTTCCCAAGAGGAAAAGGAGAAGTCCGTAGCAGCCCAAGAACAAGAAGACACCTTCGCTCAGGCGAAGCAGTCTTCTTTTGACAAGTCCAATAGCAGTGAGAAGTCTAAGACCTACGTTCCATTTACGGCAAAGCTCTGCATAGCCCTCCTGGTCATCATAGTGGCAGCAGCCATCATCACCTACATCCGTCGCCACGGCTCCGGCAAACGTATCCACTTCGGTCGCAGACGCCCTCAGTCGTAGCTACAAGTTCAGTCACCGGCTCCATCATACTCTTATATGTTCAGTCGCTCACTCCTTCACCCAAACCCTATTCGGTCGCAAGCTCCCCAAGACGTGGCTCCGGCTCCGGCGGTTCATTGTTCGATGGCGAGGACAAGCCATTGCATGGCTAAGTGAAATTGTGGGGTGTTCCATTCCGTTCCGCCAATTTGGTCTTCTGTTCCAAAAAGAGTATGCCACTTCCCTGATCCGCACCGCAACTCTTTTCCTCGGATGTGAGGAGGACAAATCGCCTGAAGCCGAATAGTCCTCCATACATTCGAGGAAAGTGCAAGCACGCGAGTCACGGCACGGGGTAAGCGACACACACATTTTTCCACGGCAGCCCAAATCATCTCCACTACATTCCACGCCCCACAATTTCACGGGCTGCGCCGGTCCTCGCCACCGAACAATGAACACGCCTACGTCTCCGCGAATGATGCCGCATCACCCAGACAAGCAACGCCTCTGGGCGAGCTTGTCTGACCTCTTCGTCATCATCGTAGTCTGCCTCGCTTTCAGCGAACTTATTTTTTTCTTAAAGAATTTCTATACATAGTTTTGCAAATACAATTATTCTAATTATATTTGCAACGAGTTATGTGTTCTGGGTAGACGAAATATCCTCGTTCCAGTTTGCTCTGCTCGATACGGCGTGGGATATTCTGACCGTATCATTTTTCCATATTTTCATACTTTTTAGTAAGTCAAACAGTTCTCTGCACCCTTTGACTTTCAGAAGGTACGGACACACGCTCCGTTGCTCTCCGCATGAGTCCGTGAAGCTGCGCTCATTTAGGTTCTTGTAGCTACGCTCATTATGGTTCTTGCAGCTGCGCTCCTTTGTTTATTTATAAAGTCAAACAGTGCGTTGCACCCTTTGACTTTCTGAAGGTACGGACACACGCTACGTTGCTCTCCGCATGAGTCCGTGAAGCTGCGCTCTGTAGTCTTTCATTTCGCTCTGCTCAATCCTTCAGCCGAAAGGCAGCGGCTATCTACACTCCCGTAACCGTCCGGTCCGTATCCGCCCCCTTTCGGCTCTATTGGAGGTGCGAAAGGATGTGCGTTCCGTTCCATTGCGTGTCCGTTCCGTGGTAGGCTTGACTCCATCCGCCAAGCCTGCACACTGCACTTCCACTTCATTACACTCCTCTCCACATCCATTCGCTTTTGGTAAGGCAGAGCCTTCCGTCCCTATAAGGCTGCGCCTTCATGCCTTGTAAAGCTCCGCTTTCTATATTCTTCAATGCGAGAAAGCCGTCTTACCAATGGCAATCGAGATTGCTATAGGTAAGGCGGCACTCTCGCTTATTCAATAGGTACGGCAGAGGTGTGGGATAAAAGGTAATTCGTCAAATGTCGGCTGAAGACCGACAGACGAATTACCTTTTGTCCCTCACCACAGCCCCATTACCGCCCGTTCGCCCGTGGCGAGTTTATTGTGCCTATTTTCTGCCTGTAGTGTCCGCTTTCGTGCCTGTGCGGTGCGCTTTTTGCCTGTGTCATCCGCTTTCGTGCCTTAAAAATGTGGTGATGTCCGAGACCTTCGCTCTTTTTTCCGCTTGTGTGCCTTAAATGGCGTGGCGTGGCGGTTTGTGGTGATGCCGAGACCTTCGCTCTTTTTTCCGCTTGCGTGCCTTAAATGGCGTGGCGTGGCGGTTTGTGATGATGCCGAGACCTTCGCTCTTTTTTCCGCTTGCGTGCCTTAAATGGCGTGGCGTGGCGGTTTGAGGTGATGCCGAGACCTTCGCTCTTTTTTTCGCTTGCGTGTTTTTCTGCAAATTCAGCTTTTTGCGAAACTTGGCACTTTTTACGAAGAAAAGCAACTTGTTTTTAACATTTGTTTACATATTCCGCATTGATAGTGGCGAGGTGTCAGACAGGCGATGCAGGGCGGTCGGGGGCTCTTTATCAAGAGGGGTTAAGGGCACATCCCTTAACAACCCTGCAACGACTTGAAAATCAAAAGTTTGATTTTACAAGCCGTTAAAAATGGTAGGATTTATTCGGCTTTCAGGTGCCTGAAACGCTCGTAAATCCTTTATTTTCCGTCTTTTGAGAGCCATTTTAAGGTGCTTATTTTTGCACTTAAATTAACCCTCAAAAATGAAAGACGTATGTCATCAATTAATACCAACGCAACCGTAACGCTGACAGTGAACGGAAAACAGGCTGAAGATATGCTCGTAAAGCTCAAGGCGCAGGCTTCCAACCTCGAAAATGCAATAGAGAAAGCTGCAAAAGCAGGAAACAAGCAGCAGCTTACGAAGCTGAAGCGTGAGCTGAAGGAAACCAACAGACAAATATCACAGATTGAAAGTGCGGCGCAGGGTGTGGAGCACGCTCTGCAACGGCTCGACGAGGCATCGCCGAAGGAACTGAACAGGGTACTTGTACAGCTGAAACGAAACCTCAATGGCTTGGAGCGTGGTTCAGAGGAGTGGAACAAGCAGTGCCAGGCTATCAAGCGTGTAAAGGCGGAGATTGCAAGCATCAACTCGCAGCTGCGAGAGAATGAAAGTTTGTGGGAACGCATGAACCGAAAACTCAACGACTGGCAGACGGCGCTGGCAGGCATCGCGGCTGCTATAACCGGCATCATCCTCGCCGGTCGGTCTGCGGTGAGTGCCTTCGCGGATATGGACCAGGAAATGGCGAATGTCCGCAAGTTTACCGGAATGAACGCTTCGGAGGTAGAGGATTTGAACGAGGAGTTCCAGAAGATAGACACCAGAACGGGGCGTGAGGAGTTGAATAAGTTGGCGCAGGAGGCGGGTCGATTGGGCAAAACCTCGCAGGAGGATGTATTGGGATTTGTAAAAGCTGCCGACCAAATCAATGTGGCTTTGGACGACCTCGGTGATGGGGCTACGCTGACTCTTTCAAAATTGACAAACATCTTCGGTGACGAGCAACGACTTGGCACGGAGAAGGCTCTGCTTGCTGTGGGTTCCGTTATCAATGAGTTGTCACAGAACTGCACGGCTTCGGCTCCATATCTCGCAAACTTCACACAGCGCATGGCTGGCGTGGGTGCCCAGGCGAAGATGACTATCCCGGAAATCATGGGCTTCGCTGCGGTGCTGGATAGCCAGGGACAGGCGGTGGAGATGTCGGCTACAGCGGTGTCAAAGGTTATTATGGATATGTTCAAGGAGAACGACAAGATCATCAAGGCTACGGGGCTTAATGCGAAGGAGTTCAACGAAACGCTGAAGAAGAGTACTAACGAGGGACTTCTTATGTTGCTGGATCGTCTTCACGAACTCGGCAACATCGACGTACTGGCTCCAGTATTCAAGGATATGGGCGAGAACGGTGCTCGTGCTGCGCAGGTGATTTCGGCTCTTGCTGGCAACCTCGATATGGTGCGGTGGGAGCAGGAGGAAGCTACTAAGGCTTTTGCAGAGGGTACGTCTGTCACAAATGAGTTCAATGTGCAGAATACTACGGTGCAGGCAGGACTTGACAAGGCTCGCAAGGGCGTGACGGAGATGGCGGTGGCACTCGGTGAGCAGCTGCAGCCGATTATGAGCCATGTGCTTTCTTCCACTACGCTTTTGTTGAAGTTCATGTCCACTTCCATCACCTTCATCAAGGAGAACGCAGGTACACTCGCTACTCTTACTGCTGCTTTCATCGCTTACAAGATAGCGGTGAATGCCAGCAATATAGCGTTCAAGGCGCATTATGCGTGGCTTGTTATTTCCAAGGCTGCGACTACGGCATACAAGACTACGGTCGCCACATTGCATGCTGCACACCTGCTTCTTCAGATGGGGCTCGCCAAACTGCAGGGCAATTGGGTGCGACAGTCATGGCTGATGTCGGACCTCAAAAAGCAGGGTGCACTGCTCGCGTCCGGATATGGTGTGATAGCTGCCGGAGCCATCGCTCTCGGAGCGGTCTTGTATAAGCTATACAAGAAGATTACGGAGGTGTCGCAGGCGGAGAAGGATTTGCAGGAGATACGCAAGCGTGGGCAGGAAGGCATCATCGACGAGAAAAACAAGATTTATGCGCTTATTGCGGTGGCTCGCGATGAAACGCAGTCGCTGAAGGACAGACACACGGCGATTGACGAACTCAACAAGATCATTCCGGAATACAACGGACAGCTGGACGACACCACTGGCAAGTACAAGGAGAACAAGAAAGCACTCGACGACTATATAAAATCGCTCATACGAAAGTACGAGATTGAGGGTGCCAAGGACAAGCTGAAGGAGATAGGAAAGGAGCGTGCAGAGCTTAAGATTGAGCAGAAGAAACAGCAGAAGATAGTGGACGAGGACGTGAAAAAGTCCGAGAAAGACAAGTATCTTCCTTCTGCATACGGAGGCGTGGCGGTCGTTTCTGCGAACGGTCCAAGAGTCAGGCACAAGTGGGCACTGGAGAAAACTAACGCTAAGCTTGCTGCACTCGATGAACGCGAAAAGGCTATAACCGACGTGTACGGCGACGACATCAAGAAGGATGCCGTGGAGGAGGTGAAGAAGCAACAGACCGAGACGAAGCAGGACACGGACTTCATTCCTGGATCCAACGACAAGAAAACGAAGACCGAGGACGTGCTGAAGAAGGAGAAGGACTGGAAGACCAGGGAACAAGCTCTCAACCGTATCGCATACGCCAAAGGTGAGAAGGACTTCGAGGAGTACACGAACCGTATGACGGAGATTGATATTGAGTACAATCAGAAGGTTATGGCTAATGGCAAGGCTACGAGTGAACAGAAACTGGAAGCGGAAGCAGCATACTATGAGGCGAAGAAGAAGCTCGTTGATGACAAGAATGTTCAGTCGGCTAAGCAGGAGAACGACTATTACAATGAGCTTGTTGCTACGGAGAAACAGCGGTATATTGATGGCAAGGTCGACCAAAAAACGTTTGATGATACGCTTGAACTCATGGAGTTGGAGCATCTGCGCCGTCTGACTAAGGCCTACACGGACGGTTCTAAGGAACAACTGCAAGCGCAGAAGAATTATCAGAATAAGCTCGTTGAAAACCAAAAGCGTAATCAGAAGACCGTTGAGGACAACGAAAAGAAGCATCAGAAGGAGCTTGCCAAAATAAAAGAGGACTACTTCGGGGATAACAAGTCGGAGAAGAAAGAGAAGTATGATAAGGACTCTTCCGCTTTGGATGAAGTGTACGCCCAGGAGATAAAGGCTGCTGGCGACGATGCCGATGAGAAGTTGCGCATCGAGGAAGCGTATCAAAAGGCAAAGGTGGCACTGGCGAAGAAGTACGGCCAGGAGTATAACGACACAAGCAAGAACTTCCTCGAAAACATGACGGAGGACATCACGGAGTGGCTGAACTCGGACCTCGGACAGGCGGTGCAAGGCTCTTTTGACACGCTGACATCGGGCATGTCTTCAATATTTTCGGGCATGACTTCGCTCATTCAGGCGGAACTGGAGATACAGACTGCTGCCATTGAGAAGCGGTATGACAAGGAGATATCGCAAGCGGAGGGCAACAACTACAAGGTGAAGAAGCTCGAGGAGCAGAAGCAGAAGGAGCTGGCAAAGAAAAAGAACGAGGCGAACAAAAAGATGTTTGCCATGCAGGTCATTCAAGCGGTGGCGCAGACGGCACAGAACGCCATATCGGCGTATGGCTCGGCAGCGGCCATTCCGCTTGTGGGTTATATCCTGGCACCAGTGGCTGCTGCAATGGCGGTGGCTGCAGGAGCAATTCAGATTGCTGCAATCAAAAAGCAGCAGCAAGCGAGTGAAAGCCAGGGCTATGCAAAGGGTGGCTTCACTCCGAAAGGCTCCAAGTTCCAAGAGGTGGGCGTGGTTCATGCCGGGGAATGGGTGGCGTCGCAGGAGATGCTTGCCAACCCGGTTGCGCGTCCCATCATCAACGCCCTGGACTATGCGCAGCGGACTAACACCATTGGATCCTTACGAGCCGATGATGTGAGCCGGACCATTGCTCCTGCTTCATACTCAACACCGAATCAGCAGCCGATCGTCGTGCAGCAGCACTCGGACGGGCTGGCTACTGCGGCAATCGTGCAGAACACAAAGGCTATGCAGAGTTATGCCGACACGATGAAGCAGTTAGAGAAGCGGTTGAGCGAGCCGTTTGTCACGGTGAACACGGTTACCGGAGACACTGGCATCAAGCAAGCGCAGGATGAATATAGTATTTTAATGAGAAACAAAACTCCTAAATCAAGACGTAAGTAATGGAAATTATTATTAATGGCAAACAAGCCTATCTGAAGAAGAACACGTCGTTTGACTTCATCTTCGAGAACCGACTGTTTACGGGTAGCGACAGCTACACCATGACCATCACCTTCCCATTGAAGGGATGCCCGGAGAACATAGCAATCTTTGGACACATACACCGAGCTGACTTCACCAGCTCTAAGGTGGCGTTCGATTGTGACATACGCGACGGTGCCTTCTTGAAGTCTGGCTCCATAACTATCACGGAGATTTCGGACGTAGAAGTGAAAACGCAGTTCTTGGAAGGGCGCAGTGAACAGAACTTTGACGAGACTTTCGATGACATCTATCTGAACGAGCTGCAACTGGGATACCCGGCAAAGCGAACCGGAATCACTTCCAACTCACTTATCTACGGATTCGGATATGTGCCGCTGCCATGGGTGAACAACCACTCTGGAAACATACACAACCCCTGCATTGTCGGATCACACGCCGTCACCGGATTCGAGTTCCCGAAGGAAGAGCACACTTTCCAGCCATACCTATTATATATATTGAAGAAGATATGCAAGGAAATCGGGTACACGCATGACTTCTCGGAAATAGAAAAATCACAATACAAATACCTGCTCATCTGCAATACACTTCCGGCTTCATGGGAGATGTGGAATTTTGCAAAAGCGCTGCCACACTGGACGCTCACGGAGTTCTTCGAGCAGCTTGAAAATTTCCTCTTCGGTGAGTTCGACATCTCACACAAAGCCAAGAATATCTCATTCCACTTCTCAAATAAGATGGCGGAAACGGCAGGAAACGTGCTCATTGATAAGGTAGTGGATAGCTTTACAGCAGAGGTGTCAAAGGAGGATGAATCGAAGTACCTGGCTTCATGCAACCTCAGATATGCAGACAACAACGCACTGCTGTGGAATTACTACACCTGTGACTGGTACATACGGGCGAACAGACAAAAGGCAAGGTCGTTCCCCAACATGGTCACGCTCATTGATGCTGTGAAGACACTGAAGGAGAGCGGAGTGTACAAGACCAAGCTTAACACCGGAAGCCTAACGAGCTACTACCGAGGCTATCCGCCAGCATCCACCGGACACAATCTCTACTACTGCGAAGAGAACGACACATACTTTGTGATGTACTGCTACAAGTCCGTGTACGTGAAGAAGCTCAATGGCAACAAGTATTACCGCTACTATAACCGTCTGCTGCCAATCAACCAGTTCGGACCGATGTACGCAGGTGACGACGCAGAAGACATAGAACTGAAAATCGTGCCTGCATGGATTGAGGGAACGGACGACAAATACGGCAACGTGCTCTTCCTTGACTGCGGAGAAATGGGGGAAAACGCCGTTGTGAAAGAGGACGCAAACGGATCAATAACCCAAGCTGACGACATATACGGGACAATCACATACAATCGGAAGTCGAACGGAGCAGACCCGACACTGGACTACAACGCCGGAGACCTCGCACAAGGAAGGGCGAGTCTTGAAATATCAAAAGGAAAGAAGGACAACGGACAGGAATACTTCTCATGCATATATGTCGGATTCTGGAGCGGTAACAATATAACGGCAGGACGACAGCCGCACCCTATAATAGATAAGGTGGAGGTATTTGACGACTTCGCCTTCAGTACATCAACATTCACATTGCGACTCAACGAAGGTATAGCCAACTCCATGCGCAGTGTAATGCATCAGATCGACGGAAAGAAGAAATACACGTTCTCATTCCTATCCGATACGATACCAAACCCCCGGGCGCTCTTCTACATAAGAGGACAGCGCTATATATGCGAAAAAATAACTGCCACCTTCCATGAGTCAGGAAAGTCGCAGTTATTAAAGGGAGTGTTCTATCGTGTCTTAGAGAATTGAACGCTCTAACGCTAAAGAGTGGCGTTCTATGGAAGAACGCAGAACCTTTGCGTAAATCTGAGTCGTCTTGATATCCTGGTGCCCAAGCATACGTGCCACATTCTCGATTGGTACATCATGCGAGAGGGCTAGGGTAGCGAATGTGTGCCTTGCGCAGTGCACAATTTAAGCAAAAGCAACGGAAAGTGAAGATGAGAGAGATGAACTGCAAGTGGTTGAGAATGAGCAATATTTCATAATTCTGCCAATTGGCTGCAAAGCAAAGCCGAGCAGGATATTGAGTTATTTCAGTTACCAAACCGTTAGCGGTCAGTTACCGAAACCAACACTGCTAACGAGGTGAAAAACAAATAGTTTGTCACCAGTGTTTGTTGCACTGTTCTGCACAACTTTCAATGACAGAGAATGCTTACTGATTGATTATTTTTGCAAAC
>CDZA01056550.1_pt1 | contig 30071 bp, 21 predicted proteins | sample 554881 | NCBI WGS metagenome assembly CDZA01 (sample SAMEA3182082, study PRJEB8094) | gut metagenome | biome: human; feature: gut; material: Stool; isolation source: human stools | place: Canada | collected 2012-12-04
TGATTTCACTGTCGGACAACGATGCTGCACGCCGTCTACGCTTCACTCCGCTATTGTCTTCCAGCAAATTTCCTGCATTTTCAGCATCAAAATGTTTGCAAAACTCGTCTATAATACAAAATAATTCTGTAACTTTGTAATCGGTAGTCATATTAAATATGTTTGTAAATGTTTGATTTTCACCTATAAAGGTACAAAATATTTATGAGACTACCAACTTTTTTTATAAACTATTTCTTATCCCGAACTGGGGTAATGTATACACACCAAATCTTCTTCATTATCGAATCCCCTAATCCGTGTCGGGCGCAACTTCTATTTTTGATGGTTTTTGTTCCAAGGAAAACTTCTTTACTACATTGCCTTTTCTATCTATAGCTCCTTCAAGATTGATTTCATCATCGTCAGTCATGCCAAAGCCATCCTCATCACGATAATACATACCATCAGGATTAACCTCCCATCTCACTTTGGCTATGCCATCCTCATAATCTTAGATATTTTGCAACAAAAATTAAAGGATTTCTCTTTGCCGTACGACACAGAGAAATCCTAATGACCGATTTGGGTTAAATAGGCCTTTATCTTAATATTTAAGCCGTAGCGAAATCATAAACTCACGACCACGCAGCGGTACGCGGTAGTATTGGAAATTGGCTCTTTGATAAAGCGAAACTTCGTAGTCTTTGCGGTTAAACAGATTGTTGATATTTGCGCTTGCAGACCAGCGAGAATTGAAATCGTAGCGCATACCGGCATTCAAAAAACTGTTAATAGAGTAATGGTTACGGACTATTTCGAAGACCGATTGCGAAAAGTCGGCATACAGCCGGAGTTTACTGATAGGATAGAAATCCATTGTTAAGGAATAATAGGCATTTTTCAGCAGATTGTCAGTTGCGGAGAAGACATCAGGCTTTTTCCAACTGATATTTCCGGCCATGGTGAGTTTGGGCTGGAACCATGTCAGTCCGCTCCATTGCGCCGTGACTGAAGCATGCAAGGCATGATAGCGCAGATAATCTTCCACCTCGTTTTGAGACACAAACTCCTTATTATATGAATAATTTGTCTGTCCGCTCAAATTGATGTGGGCATTGCGAAAGTTCTTACGACATGACAGTGCCATGCTCCAGGTAGTTTTCGTGCGGTCGTTCCACACTGGAACAAAGAGCGTATAATCGGGCATATAAAGACTTTTAAGATAATGGTCGGAAGTACTGCGCGTCCAGCCGACATAAACATTCCACGAAAAGAGCGTGATGGTGTTCAGATACGACAGACGGAGATTCGCCAACGCGACACGCTGCACCGAAAGGCTGTCGATGCCTGTCGTAAATGTACGGTAGTTGTTCATCATCGTTCCATTGAACCAAGGATCAGCGTTTGAAGCATTTTGGTTATAGGCTACCGAGGTTTCCATTCGCAATAGATAACTAATTTGTTGAGTGAAATCGAGCGAAGGAGAGAAAAGAACTTTTTGGTCTTTTTCTTTCCGCCAGCCACAGCGGTAAATGGTATATTCCACTGGAAGAAGTAGTTCGACGTTTCCACCGCTCCACTGAATTTGATACGATGGTTCGAGTGTGTGCAGCCAATAGGACGAAGTAGCCGTCTGTTGGGTATCGTGTAGTCGGTTGTGCTTGTATTCTATAATGTAACCCAACGTCAAGGGATTACCCGCTATATCGAAAGCCGTGGAAAGCCGGTGGCGCATAAACCAATGGTTCAGATAATAGCTCTGCCGTTTGTATTCGTTATCTGCTGTCCAATAATCAGAAAGTCGCTCGCGCGTCTGATAGGTACGCACAATGGAAACCAAACTATAGACACGACTTGGAGTGGTCAGGTTGACATTGGCGACATTCTGAATAAAATAAGGTTTGCGATGTATGTCCTCTCCCAAAGAGCCTAAATTGGATACATTTTGATTATAGGAGCTGACATCCTGCCATTGCCCCGAAAGGACGTTCTCCACGTACACCTTCTTGCCATTCAATTCGTAACGCACCTGTCCTTTTACTACATCTTCACAGCTCTTTTGCCGATTGTTTTCGTAGATACTGATTGTGTCGCCCGCATAATACTCGCTTCGGGTGCTATCCTCACGGTTTTCTCCTTCGTGGTTGTAAAGCAGATTGAAACGTAAAGTGGAATAAGGAGAGAAAGCGTGCATATAATTCAGTCCGGCAAAATAGGAACGGTTGTTCAAGTAATAAATAGGTGAAATGGGTGGACGGCGGGTTGTAGTAGAATAGAGGAAAGGAGCTGGCAATTGCTCTTGTGCATAAATGCCCGTAAAGTTCGACATGCCATTTTGCAAGCTGCGCAATGAGGCACCTCTGTTGTTTAAGGCTCCGGTAAATAATACTTGATTTTTCTTTGCCACTTGAATCCCTGTCAGACTACCGTCCCATATAGCAGGCGTTCCTCCGGCTCCCACTTCTGCGTCACCAAAAGGGCGCATTTTATAGTTTTTTTTTAACCTTATATTGAGTGTCGCATGATTACTATGAATTTTTCCTTCCAAGGCACGGATAGGCTGATTATTTTCCATAACCTGAATCGTAGATACGGCCTCAGCTGGCATATTCTGAGTGGCTTGGTTGTATTGATCACCCATAAGGTCTAATCCCTCAATGTTCAGTTTATTGATGCTGCTACCCTGATACAGAATTTGTCCTGAAGTCGTCACTTCAATACCTGGCATGCGTTTGAGCACATCCTCAATGCTATAGTCCTCTTTCTGACGAAAAGACTCTACATAATAGTCAAGCGTATCTTTTTTACGAGTTATAGGGGCCACTTTCACTACAACTTCATTAAGCTCATAAGGTTTTTTTTCTAACTGAACGGTATAATGATATTTATCCTTTTGAACTGAAATAATTTGTGTGGCATAGCCCATTTTCGAGAATGTCAGTTTATTTACATTCTTCTTGTATTGCAAATGAAATTGTCCGTTGCTTTGGGTGATACCATAAGCCAGTAAAGAATCCGTGGCACTTAATGCCTTACATAATACATTAGCAATGCCGATGCCTTCTGTGTTCGTAACAATACCCTTAAAAACGACTTCTGTTTCCTGTGCCCATACAGACAAAGGAAACAGAAATAGCATAAATAATATTTTAAAAATCTTTACCATTGTAATTCAAGCATATTACTGGGACGTTTCGGCTTGTTTGCTTCCGGAGTAACCATTTGGCCATTCTTTTCGACCCTTACCTTGTAAATCTCAATACTCAGATTATCAAAATCCTCAATATCATTCCGATAACCGGTCAGGGCATTCTCGCGTGTGGTTACAATCAAATCTTTGATATACCTTTTTTTATAAAGATACATGTCACTGTATTGAGGCATCTTTCCGACCCCGTTATTTGTAAAAATCCAATTGCGACCTTCATCATGGATTTCCATGATCAGCCCAGGCAATCCTGTAAAAAGATAAGGTCCGTAAGGAAGTGCTATCGTTTCAGTGTACCATGCAATATAATTTCGACCGGCAAAAGAACAAATGGCCTTTTTACAAGCTCTTTGATTTATTATAGAGTCCCCGGATACCAATTGCCAGTCTATTTGAGGCGTTGGGTAAGTGTACTCGTAGCTTCGCAACACATCGTAAGTCTGCACCGTGGTTTTTTGTTCTTCTAAATCAGTTAGCGTAACAAAGAAAAAAGTCCATTTTTTAATAGCTTGCATCCATTCTTCACGAGCCTTTTGGTCCTTTTTGTTTTGTTTGCTACTGGCTAAATAGTCATTTATTGAATCGAATGCCAATCGATTATAATCACTAAAAAGTAAGTGCTTATCTGAAACCATCAATACTGTTTGCGCTTCAGTATAATCATCCAACTTGGTAGAATCTTTGCGGAACTTTAATTCATAAAATACTCCCAACTTGGCATGATCAACAACACTCCTCTTTGATTTCTCATAAAAATCGCCACTCTCACTGTATAGCCTTTGAGCCTTAATCGTGTTCGAACATAATAATATCGTAATAAAGAAAACAAGGAATCTCATTTTGTTAATTTTAACGAATTCGAAAAGGCCGTATAGCCGATACCACAGCTTTGCATTTTGCGGTTTTATTGGAAATCCAAAATACCGCCATTAGGGCGTTTCATTAGTACGCCTTCATTATAGTGCTCACGGAAATAGTGGACTGCCTCTGCACTATTTTTGGCATCAAAAACTTCATGTGATCCGTCGGGTAAAGTCACATGATACTTGTAAGCTGAAGCAGTCTGAGGAGCAATAAAACTACTAAGAGCAACTATTGCTGCCAAGGAAAATAATCTTACCTTTTTCATAGTTAAGGAGATTTAGTTACAACCGACTTCTTAAAAGTTGTATTATTTATTTTTTTATGCAGTTGGGAAGTTTGTACAATGTGTATAAACTGCATAGCCATTGTAAAAGGTCATATAGCCGAATCCAACACTATTACATCATTTTACTTGTAGCCACTGCAAAAATAACAAAATTTCTTCAAAACAAGCAAGGTTTGCTTGGATTTTCTGCCAAAACTGTCCGATTTTAACATTTGAATAGCAGCTATTGCTGTATATAAAAGTATAAAAAGTGTGACATCGCCATCTAAAGCCTTGTAACATCAATTGTGACAGATACGAAAAAAGGAGTAAGAATATTATTGCCTTACTCCTTAATACGCATTTTATATAATGTGAATATACATTTACAACGATTTGCAAAACAAATCTTTCATCTTATCCAAATCAGGCAAAGCCTTCTGTAATTTTTTAGGCATATCCTGTTTGGTTTTATATGTTGCCACTCCCATTGGGCTGTCGTAGTTCCTTACAACAATGTCAACAAAAGCCTTGTTCATTTCCTTGCATAACACAATACCAATAGTAGGATTTTCGTGTGGCTTTTTTACAGTAAGGTCTAATGCCTGTAGATATGTACATAGTTGTCCCAAATATGAAGGCTTGAACTTACCGTATTTTAGTTCCACGGCTACCATTGCAGCAAGTTCTCGACTAAAGAACAAAAGGTCTATGAACATTTCCTCTCCTTCAAGTACGACACGATACTGGTTACCCATAAATATGAAATCCTTTCCGAATTGAAGAATGAAATCGCGCATGTTTCTTACAATTTCTTGCTCAACTACACGTTCGTCAATGTCCTCAATCTCCAGTCCCAAATTTTCAGTATTGATGAAATCAAGCAAATATTCATCTTTAAACATTGATATTGTTTTCATTGATTGCCTGATGTCTGGTATCGCTTTCGGAAAATTGTTAGGCATATTGCCTTGATGGTGATATAGATCATCAGATAAGTATTTCCGTAATACGTACTTGTTCCAATGGTGCAAGTTCACTTGATGTATGTAGTAGATACGCTCATCTAAAGTGGTAGTTTTATGCAAAATTTCCATATGATGAGTGAAACTAATGCCCACAAAATCCTCTATACGTAAGTCGGCTGACTCTATAGGTCTGTTAATACAAAGGAGTGTCTTTTCTCCTATTTCAACACCTTCTTCTATCTTATTTTCAAGCTGTTGTAATTGGTTCGCCAATGGCGAACCAATTGAAAGGCATTGCCATTCCTCATAGAAGATACGCATTTTCTTCAAGTTGCCTGAAGAAAAGCCTCTTAATCCTGGCAATTCACGCTGCAATCTCTCACTAATAGTATCAAGAGCTTTTGCGCCCCAATGTGCTTGTCGTAAATTGATAGACACATAACGCCCTATACCATAATATAAAGACAACTGTATGGCATTACTTGACTGGCTCGCCTGTGCTTGAGCTCGCAAAATTGCCCCTTTTATGGTTTGGACAGCTTTATTTACTGTTATATTGTTTTCTTCCATTATACTCTGTTTTGATATTATTTACAAAGGTAGTGCTTTTAGCCTATAAGCCACTATTGCACAAACCATTTCTTTGAAAAGAACGTAAAATCAATAATATTATTGCGGTGATTGTACTTTTATTAATCGCTTCACTCGTTGTACGGTACTTACCCCTTTACCACTCAACTTTGCCACATCTCGAATGGAATACCCCTTGCGGAGCAAACTAATAACTTCCCTATATTCGGCTTTCATCTGTTCTTCCGTTTTTACAGAGCCTACCTTGCGTCCGAGTTTTCCACCTTTCTCTATATACCGCTTCCTTCCTGACTGCAATCGGAATGAGATATTGTCACGTTCCAATTGCGCACAGGTCGAAAGCGTGGCTATCATTATCGGGGCAAAGAGGGACGGATGTCCTTCATCGTCCAATAATGTAAGTTGTTCCTTTTGTATGTAGAGGTTGATGCCACAGTCAATGAGTTCCTTAACAGAGGCAAGCACCTCAAACGCATTGCGACCCAATCTTGACAGTTCACTGACAAGTAAAATGCTGATACGCTTTTCCTTACAGAACTCCATTGCTTCACACAACACTGGACGCTCATCTTTCTTCTTTGCGCCAGAGATGTGTTCCTCAAAGACCTTGCAGACTTCGATACCCTTATATTTTGCATACTCCGACAAGTCCTTGACCTGCCTTTCCGTGCTCTGTCTGTCACCAATACTGGAGACACGAGCGTATATTACTCCTGTTGTCATCATTATCAAAGATTAAATTGAACATGAAAAAGCCTGTGTCCAGATAAGTCTTGCAGATTTATTTGAACACAAGCGTTTTTTGAATACAGCCTGACGGCAATTTCCCAACAAAAGGGAAGAAGTAAGACTTCCCCATTGTTCGCACCCTGCTGTATGTCTCAATCAAACACGCCATTAAACAGATTGACCGCCTCTATCTTCTTTTCAAGAGCCACTTTTGCATAAACTTCGGTTGAAGTGATGCTTCCATGTCCCAAAACATCCTTCACTGCTGATATGTCTGCTCCTGCTGAGATAGCCAACGATGCTGTCGTATGCCGTGAGCAATGGTAGGTCAAATCCTTTTCTATGCCAGCCTTTTCTTTTAGTCTTCTTACGTATTTCGATACGTTGTCTGACTTCTTGACAAGGTGAAATACAAGACTTTCCGGATTGTCATCCGTCCGAGGTGGCAACAACGATTGCGCCATTTCATTGAGCGGAATAATGGCAGGACGCTTAGTCTTTCGCTGTATGATGCTGATTGTCGGCACGCCATCTATCATTTTAATATCACACCACCTTAGATGCTGCATATCGCCAAGGCGAAGGGCAGTCATGGATGATAAGCCAAATGCCAGTTGTACGGTTCGTTCATTCTCACATTCAGCTTCCACCGCCAGGAAACGTGTGAGTTCTTCGGGCGTAAGATACTCTCTGTGTTTGTCAGGAGCATGGAAGCGTTCCAACTTGTTTAGACTGTGTACAGGATTGAATTTTACAAGTCCTTCACGCATAGCCTTGTTAAATATCGCTTTGACTGTTTCCTCAAACAACAGTAATGAGTAATCAGCCAACCGTCCTCCGTTGGTCTTGATTTGGCGTTTGTTGCGATACTTGTTGCGCATATAGTCAAAAAGACCGCAAATTTCATCTTTACTGACATCTTTCAGCAGGATGTCTTTCTTATCTACTCTCCGTAAATAAGTGGCGATACGCTTGCGGACAACATTCTTATGACCTATCATCTTCTTGCAGTTGCCACAATCAACAGACCATTTGATATAGTCATCGCACCATTGTAGCCAAGTCAAGCCGTTGCCTTGTTCTTCGCTTTTGGCATTCTCTTTCTCCAATACAGGAGGGGTGAGGATGCGCTCTGCTCGTATCTCCATAGCCTTGTTGTATGTAAGCCGATTGTGCTTTGCAGCACCAACGGCATCATCGGGCAAGAGATAGAGATGCAAGTTTTCTCTCTTGCGGAAGCCTGTCTCGTAGTATTCCAGATATAAGGCTCTTTTGCCTTCCGTCAGCTTACGTTCCTTGATTTCTATCTTCATTGTATTGCTGGTATTTGATCAAACATTCCGTTCACGAGGTTTACGGTTTCCAACTTCTTCTTGTCAACAATCTTGGCGTAAATCTCCGTCATCTTGATGCTCTTGTGTCCGAGTATCTTGCTTACTACATAGATACTTGCACCAAGGGTCAGGAGCATCGTAGCCGCCGTATGTCGTGAGCAATGGTAGGTTATATGCTTGGTTATACCTGCTGCCTCCATCCATTCTTTCAGAACCACTTCTACAGTTGTAGATGTGATTGTCAAGTTGTGGAAGATGTTGTCTATGCCTTCTTCTCTTTTAGGCATCCACTTCTTTGTTTCTTCCGACAAGGGGATGGTTACTCTATCCTTGGTCTTGACTTGGATATGGTCAATGTATTCTGTCTTGCCGTCAGCAGCCTTGTGGATTTCACTCCAGTTCAAGGCTTTCATGTCGCTATATCGCAGACCAGTGAAACAGGAGAACAGAAAGGCTTTCTTCACCAGTTCATAACGGCATGGTGTGTTCATCACCTTCTTTATTTCCTCTATCGTCAGAAACTCACGCTCAGCCACTCGCTTCTGTGGCTTCTCCTTTGCCTCCAACAGCAAGAATGGATTTTGCTCAATCAGTCCGTCCCTTACTGCCTTTGCCAATGATGAGCCGAAATAGTTGACGAACATACGGCAAGTGGTGGTGCTGAGTTGTTTCTTTCCATCATTGTAGGTGCAAGTCTTCAAAAAAGTAATGAAGCCTTTGCAAAACTCCTTATCCACGTCTTTCAACAGAAACTCCGGCTTGCCTATATATAATAGGTATTGGTCAATGCGAGCATGAGTGTTGCGCTTGGTCTTCATGGAAGACTCAGACAACTCGGCATTGTACTTCACAAAGTCATCCATCCACTTGGTAAGTGTCATGCGTGACTTCTTCACCTTGTCCCAATCCACAAGACCCTCTCTCTGGATGTCAAGAATGCGCTGCGCCTTGATTTGCTCTGCCAACTTTCTTGTATTGGCGTTTTGCAACTTGGTAGCAGCGTTGATTTCTGGCACAAGATAGAGTTTCAACGTTTCTTTCTTTCGCAATCCCTTCTGGTAAATGTCAAGATAGAGGCTGATGTTGCCACCTGCTATCTTCTTTTCTCGGATGCGCACAGGCTCCTTCAAACGGATTTCTTTCTTCTTTCGTCCCATTTTATTTCCTTTCTTTTCTGATGTTAATATATTCTTTTATCACTGATTATCAAGCATTTAGCTTGCGATACAAAGATAATACAACGAGGGACAAAAACGAGACAAAAGTGGGTAAACAATCCGCTAATTTAGGAAAGAATAACGAACCAATCCAAAAACGGTTTTCATTCCTAATAGACTGTAAATCAGTGATATTACATCACCTTACTATCCTTTCATTTCCGATGGTTAGACCCGCTTGGGATAATTGGTGGATTCTGCAAATGAGTATGGCATTGGGAGCGTTGTTCTCCATCATAGTGGCAGGTGGATTAGCCTACAAGATGATGGTTAAGAATGAGCCTATCGATGTGTTCAAGATTATGAAGGTGCTTGGTATTGCACTTGTCATGTGCTTTTGGTACCCACCAAGTATGTCAGGAATTGGGGGAAACAGCAACGCAAGCATCCTTGATGCGTTGGCTTACATACCAAACTGTATTGGCAGCTATACACATGACCTGTATGAGGCAGAAGCCGAGCAGGTTAGTTCAAAGTACAATGAGTTGGCACCTTTGTTAAAGAAACGAGACGAGAAGGTTGACAGTATTGCACCAGAAGGAAAGATTACGGCAGAAATCATCAAATCCGCACAGGCGCAGGATGTTACCAATCAAGTGCAAGGTGCCGAGAGTACGGTTAAGGCATCTACTTCTGCACAAAGACTTGCCGACAAAGCAACTTTTTCAGGAATCATTGTTGGATTGGATAAGATTGTCATGTTCCTGTCGCTTGTAATATACAAAATCGGATGGTGGAGCACGATATTCTGTCAACAGATATTGTTAGGTATGCTAACCATTTTTGGTCCGATTCAATGGGCGTTCTCTGTATTACCAAAATGGGAAAGCAGTTGGGCGAAATGGCTGACGAGGTATTTGACGGTACATTTCTATGGAGCGATGTTATACTTCGTAGGTTTTTATGTTCTTCTTCTCTTTGATATAGTATTAAGTGTGCAAGTGGAAAACCTTACGGCTGTAACTACATCTGATAGTACGATAACGGCATATGTACAGAATGCCTTTATGACATGCGGTTACCTCCTGGTAGCATCTGTAGTTTCTTTAAGATGCTTGAATCTTGTACCAGACTTGGCAGCATGGATGATTCCTGAAGGCGATACTGCATTCTCTACAAGAAACTTTGGTGAGGGTGTAGCTTCAACAGTAAAACAGAGCGCAATGGGTCTCATGCGATAATAATGAACTGTAAAAACAAAAACAATGGCAGTATTAAAGAATGTAGAAAACAAGATAAAGCTCGTAATGATTGTGAGCTGTCTGTTTCTTGTAGGCTGTGTGGTCATCAGCCTTGGCAGCGTTATCATAGCAAAGACTATGGTGGACGATGCGCATAAGAAAATTTATGTGTTGGACGGGAACGTGCCTATTTTGGTTAAACAGACAGATATGTCTGAGACGTTTGAAGTGGAAGCAAAGAGTGACATTGAGATGTTCCATCATCTTTTCTTCACCCTTGCTCCTGATGACAAGTATATTCAATATACCATGCAGAAGGCTATGTATCTCATTGATGAAACTGGCTTGGCTCAGTACAATGCCCTAAAGGAAAAGGGATTCTATAACAACGTAATCGGTACGAGCACTATTTGCAGTATCTTCTGTGACAGTATAAAGCTTAACACCGATTCGCTCTCATTCACCTATTATGGCAGACAGCGCATTGAGCGTAGAACGAGTATCTTGATGCGTCAAATCATTACAGCAGGTAATCTTAGGCGTGTGCCGAGAACAGAGAATAATCCTCATGGTATTTTGATAACCAACTGGAGAACGTTGGTAAATAAAGACCTTGAAGAGCAGAAGAAATCAGATTATTAACCCCTTATAACTTCATAATATATGAGTTTAAAGAAAATCATAATCGGGGAACCGATGCCAGATAAGAACGACCCTAAGTATAAGGAGCGTTATGAGAGAGAGGTAGAGGCAGGACGTAAATTTGCCGAAAAGATAAAGTTGCCTTGGCTGTTTGGAAAAATTCAGCTTTGGGCGAATGACAACCGAAAAGCATTTCTCGTAATTGTCTTCGGTATAGTCATCGGCTGTTTTGCCTTGAACATATTTAATATGGTAAGAGCCTACAACCGTCACAACAGCCGTTCACATGGTGGAACAGCGGTAGAAAGAGTTGACTCTGCATTGCAGAACAATCGACATCACTTTAATAACAGATAAATATGAAAAAGATAAATTTCAAGCAACCGAAGTATATGCTTCCGCTTATCTTATACTTGCCAGTTCTCTTCGTGGGCTACATGCTCATTAAGACATTCCACACTGAGACGGCAGACACTACAGACCCTCGATTGAAGACTACAGACTATCTTTCAAGCGAGTTGCCTGAGGCTAACACTGATAGTGTTCTTGGTAGTAAGATGGACAATACGGAGGATATGTACGGCAAGATTTCAGACCTCTCTGGAGTGGAGAATGTCGAAAATGACAATGATTCTGTCAATAAGAAGCAGGATTATGAGTCTCGCTACAGTGAGAGAGAAGCAAACCAATTAGCACAGCAGCAAGCCGAGCAAGAAGAGAAGCGTAAGCTGCAAGCCATGCAAAACAGAGTTCGCCAGGAGCGTAGAAGTCGTTCTTCATCAAGTAATGATTTCGTGGCACCTGTCAGCGACTCCGAGATAGCAAGAGTTCAAAGAATGCGCCGACAGCGCAATTGGGAAGAAATGGACAGAGACCTTTCCGGCAATAGTTCCAGCAACTATATGGCAGGAAGCGGTGGAAGCAGCACTGGAAGTTCGTCTTCAAGCATAAGTTATGATGAAGAAGGCAATCCTATATACAACAATCCTAATAGTGGTTCTTATAATGGGATGCCAGGACATGGCAATGGAGGTTCTACCAACAACCATGCAGAAGGAGAAGAAGCTCCAGAAAAAGTTGTCAAGAAGACAAAGCAGACTTCTGATTACTTCAACACCATCGGCGGCAGCAATGAGCAATCTAAGTTGATTACCGCCATCATCGATGAGAATGTGAAAGCCGTTGACGGCAGCCGTGTGCGCCTTCGTCTTCTTGATGATGTAGAGATAGGCGATGTTACCGTTAGAAAGGGAACTTACCTATATGCCATAATGAGCGGTTTCGGAAAACAAAGAGTGAACGGAAAGGTTGAGAGTGTCTTTTACAATGAGGAAATTATAAAGGTAAGCCTTTCTATCTTTGATACGGACGGACTTGAAGGATTGTATGTACCTATCAGCCAGTTCAGAGAAACTGCGCAAGATGTAGTAAGTTCAGCAATGCAAGGAAGTAATATCGTCGATAACTCTTCAACCTCAGGCTCAGGAGGTATTAAGAACTGGGCTAATACAGCCGTTCAAAATGCCTCACAGAGAGTAATGAGTGCTTTAGGATCAGCCGCCAAGAAGAATCGTGTACGTTTGAAGTATGGTACAAAGGTCTATCTTGTTGACGAGAGTCAGAAGCAAGGCAAGAGTGCAAAAAATAACAGATAATAAAAAAGACAGTCAATATGAATACAATAAAGTCAAGAATGTGCGCACTTCTTATCATGTGCGTTTGCGTAGTATTGGGAGCCAATGCGCAGAAATCATACTATAACATGGAGCAGCTTACAGTGAACGAGAATGTATCTACCATCATCACAGCTTCCGAACCAATCAAGCTTGTTGACATTTCCACGGATAGCGTCGTTGGTGATAAGCCGCTTGACAATGTGATACGCCTTAAACCGAAAACAGGCAATCACAACGATGGTGACGTGCTTGGTATCGTGACTATCATCACAGAAAGATACCGTGTTCAGTACGCAATGATTTATACAAGTAAGTTGCAAGAGGCAGTAACCGACAAAGAGGTGGAACTTGTGGAACGCAATGCCTTCCATAACCCAGAGGTAAGTATGTCAACCGTGGACATGGTAAGTTATGCCATGAAAGTATGGCAGAGTCCAGCCAAGTATAGAAGTACTTTTACTTATCAAAATAAGATGAAGATGCGCCTTAACAACATCTATGTAGTAGGAGAGTACTTCTTCATTGACTTCTCTGTAGAGAACAATACGAACCTTCCGTTTGATATTGATGAGTTGAGAGTGAAACTTCAAGACAAGAAACAACAGAAGTCAACCAATGTTCAGACTATAGAGTTAAAACCTGCACTTGTGCTTGACAGAAGTATCCGTTTCAAGAAAGGCTATCGAAACATTATCGTATTGAAGAAGATGACCTTCCCTAATGATAAGGTTCTTACCATAGAGCTGTCAGAGAAGCAAATTTCTGGGCGCACTATTTCAATGAATCTTGATTATGAGGATGTCTTGGCGGCTGATGCCTTCGATACGCTCTTGTTGAGAGAAGAGTAATAACCATATAAATAGATGTATAATGAAGATTACAGATAATATAAAACATATCCCTACACGGATGATGGCATTACTTGTTATTGCCTTCGTCTGTGTAGGCACACTCCATGCGCAAAGTCACGGAAACCATATTATGGTAGGTGTTGGAGGTTCATATCCAAGAGGTGTTGAAACCACTATTGCCTATGAGCATGAAACTGAATACCATAGTGCCTGGGAATATTTTGCCACAGGTTACCTCAAATACGAAGAAGACCCAGAGGCTGGTCATATCACCAATGAGTCTTTTTGGCACAGCTATAATACATGGACTGTAGGTGCAGCCTACAAGCCATGTGTAAGCAGAGGCAGAAACCATCATGGCAACTTCCGCATCGGTGTAAGCGTTGGAAGTGACTTAGATAAGGTGATAAGTGCAGGTCACTTAGGATATGAGCATACTTACAACCTTTATAACGGTTGGGGTGTGTTCTTCCAGGTGAAAGAGGATTTTGTCATTCGTGGCAAGGATAAATTCAGAACTGGAGCAACCATAGGTGTAAAAATACCATTATAAAGAAAAGAATATGAAATCAAGATTGAAAATAATATATAAGCCGTTAATGGGGCTTCTACTGGTGTTATTCATGTCAACCACTCTCTGTTCATGTGATGATCATGAGCCGATAGACCCTAACGTGCATATAGGCTACGTCCTGTGCGATGACCATAGTTGCATGGACACAACAACATATTTCAACCAGTCAAAAAGAAAAGCCGTTGGCGTTGTGTTTGCAGAGCAGACAGAAGAACATCCGGCACTTGTTGTTATGTTCAAGGAAGTGAACGAGATATTTCGTGATTCCATTGGCTTGGTTAACGGAACGAGTGGCGATGTTTCCACATTTGACGGATATTCCAACACAGTAGCCATGTATAACAGTTATGTCGAGGTAACTGGCAAAGGTTCACCTTTGGCTATGAAGATGATGGATTTCCATGAAAATGGACAAAGCGACTTCATTCCAAGCGTAGCAGAGCAGCGGTTACTTGTAGCTGCTGCAAGGCAGATAAATCCCATCATCGAGAGATTCGGAGGCACACCGATTGCCTTGAACGGAGATTGTTGGTATTGGACTTCTACGGAAGTTACAGAGAACGCCGGGCTACAGGCATGGCTTTGTTCTGCTGTAAATGGTGGAATACTGCCAACACCTAAGACAGAGTCGCACAAGGCAAGAGCCGTTGTGGAAATACATTATCCAGAGTAATAATTAAAAAAACAATAGATTATGGGTGGTTGGAAATCAGCTATTGAACTTATGCCTAAAATAGGCAAAGTCATGGGTAAAGCCTTCGGCGAAGGTGGAACTAAAGCCGTTGAGCAAGTTGCCAAAATTTCTAAGGCAGAAATGAAACAGGCAAAGGATTTGAGAAAAGCAGAGGGTGCAATTAAAAGCATAGGCAGTCCTAAAATTAATGTTTCTGGTGTAGATATTTCTCGCTTTTCCTATAAGAACGGAAAGTTTTGGGATTTGAAACATGCTAACACCTCTTATTCAAGAAAAGAATTTGCTCAATTGCAGTCACATTATTCCAACCTTTTCAAGGGTGGAAACAAAAGTGGATATAAGGCATGGGAAAGAACCATACCAAAATCAAATTTTACTCCTAAGTTCAATACTCTCAACAATGAGTCAAAAATTATAGGACATGGTAGTAATACTGCCGAAACTATTGCAAAGCAAAGGTGGTATCAGAATGTAGAGAACTGGAAAAAGGCAGGAAAGCTCGGAGTAGATGGTATGAACAAAACAGGCAGAGCTATTCATGGAACAGCCGAATTTGGATTTAGAGCAGCCAGAGGAGCCATTAAAAACTCTAAAGACCTTGCTATATTGGCAGGTACAGGTTGGGCAGCGTACAACATTTATAATGGTAATGGTATTGTAAAACCAATCTTGGGAGCTGTTGGTGGTACTGGTGCCCAACAAGGAGGTGCTGTTAATATAGCAGAGCAACTTATTGCCGGAGAAGGTGCGCCACAACTTCATGATAATTTATCGGGTATGGTCAATGGTGTGGTAGGTGAAGCTGGTGACGTTTACTATCGTCTTAAAGACGGCACAATAGCCGTTGCAGACGAAGCTGGCAATCTTTATCAAGGAGGCAAGGATATGATAACAGGTGCATTTAATGGCAATGGTATGGTAAACGATGGTAACGGCTATTATTCAGATCCGACAGCCCAACAATATCCAACGATGAGCCAAATGATGGGTCAAGGAAATGGAGTTGTAAATGGTGTAATGGGAGGAATGAATAATGCCTTGAACTGTGTTACTAATGGTAATGTAAGTAAACTGGACTTGGCAGGTCTTATAACCTCTGCATATATGATGTTTGGGCGTTTTGGATGGCTTGGTAAAGCTGCCAGTTTATTGTTAGGTGGCATGACTTTAAAAAATATAAATAATCATCAACAAGTACAAGTTTCACCACAGCAAAGTAACCAACAAGTAGTGGGTGCCAATGCAGTAAAAGCTGCTCCTTCTTATCAAAATACAGCAGCATTACAAGAAGATGATGATGAGAACGTTATCGTCCGCTCACGAGGCATCTAATATGAAAAAAATAGCTATAGGAATATTTGCATTTGGAACAATGTGTGCTTTCACTGTTTTTGCAGTTTGTTGTCGATTGTCATTAGATGCAACATATAGTTTATCATTATATATAGTTTGTTTGGGAATGGAGTGTAGTTCACTCCTTCCCATTATTATAGAATACGAATAAAGACAAAATATGAATAAAAAGAATTATAAAGACATGCTTCTTGAATCAGAAAGTGGATTCATGATGCCTTTCTCGCTTTTAGAGGAAGAAGAATTACCTATAACACTTGGCTATGGTAAGCAAAAGAATCCAGCGACTGGAGAGGATTTCGACCATAAAGGAATTGATTTTGCTATACAAAACAAGCCTTTGTACGCTATAGCTTCAGGAATTGTAATAGGCATGGGCAATGAAGCCGTACACGATAATTATATTGTTGCAAAATACGGAAAATATGAAGTCACTTATGGTCATATTTCCCAAGCCTACAAAAAATACGGTATGATGATTAATGCAGGTGAAGAGATTGCTCAAAGTGGTGATTTTTTACATGTCAGTGTTCGTTTCGATGGAGAAGAGCTTGACCCAATGGAATTTCTCTCAATGGTTTGGGCAAACATCCAACAACTTGCTGCGATGGGAATATCTAAGCAGCCTACTAACGAGAAGCTGGGTGACAAAACCATCAATACTCATTATGACAATGATCAAGATGAAATTCTGATGATGATGCTGCAATATCTGCCGAGCTATATGAATGATTTGCGAACAGGCAGATATACTTCACCTTCACGTTTTGAATCTTCCCTGAGAAATATCTTCACACAAGCAGCTTCAAAGAATTATTTCTTTGAGAAGATGCCAAATGTTGGTAATCCGTTAGGGCTTTCCAATAGAAGTGCGCCATTGGCAGATAAAATTCAAAACCTGCTCATTGAGGACTTTCTTGGTTATATGGTTTCAAACCATTCCATTTATCCTTCAACTTGGGATGAGCAGCAAAAAAAAAACTTTCTAATCAAGCTACCGAAGACGGATTGATAGTTGACCCTCTGGAAAACATGGCTATCAATGTAGGCAGCTATGACGTAGAACGTGAAGCTTCTGTATATTTTGACACTTCTGGTTTGCGCTGTTGGACAAAGGCATGGTTTAATGGTAGAGACAAAGGCGAAAAGTCTATAGAGATAACTCGTCAACAAGCTATACAGTTCATAAACCATCAAATAGCAATGGACGATTGGTTGTCCCGTTACTATCCAAAGCAGATGACTGCTTATCACAAGGCGATTGAACAAGCTCGTCAACAGATTTTAGGTTTTTAATTGATTAAGTTATGGCACAAGGAAATAAATATCAAAAATTTTCAGAGATTGATTACTGCATCCGCCAATATTTTAATAAATACATGGCTTCTACAATAACCCAAGAGCAAGCAAAGCTCAAAGATGGACAGACTATAGATTATATGATGGAGCAATGCAAGAAAAGATGGAATAAGGATGGAAAATTGAACCATGATACCAAGACCTTTGTTAATGCGTTTCATAGAAATCTTGTAGCTCTTTATGGCAACAAACAGTCTGCGCAACTTTTGGCGTATGCCAAAGCTTATGTGAATAGTAGATATGAGTCATTGACAGTAGAGCATCTTGCCAGAAAAAAGGTTCCACAAAGTTCTGCTGAGTATATAGCCAAGAAAATGTTTTCAGAAAGTCTTATAGGCTTTGGAGCAGACCTTGCATCTAAGAAAGATGACCTTGGAGATAAAGTAAAAGAAAAAGCGGAAGAATTATATAAACCTTCTGCTTTAGAAGTTGGAGCAGGTTATGTCGGTGCTGCTGCTATCGACACAGCAATTACTGGTGGTGTTGGAGGCATAGCTACTGCGGCTACAAAAGGAGCAGCAGTAGCCTCTGCAAAAATGGCAGCATCACTTACTGCTAAAAACGTTTCAAAAACAATGGCTACAGATTTAGCTATACGAGGAGCCATCTATGGTGCAGGAAAAGGAATTGATGCCTATCTTGACGAAGACAATTACGGAAGTTTGGTTTTTGGAGACAAAGATGCAGTCAAGAAGATTCAAGGAGGAAGCAACCAATATAAAAAAGGAGGTACAGAATATATCAATTCCTTGAATGGTCAACTTAACAAGAAAATCAAGACTCCATCTTTAAATACAAGTTCTATCATAAAGAAAGAGAGCAATGCCTTATTGGTAGCCAATAAAGGAAACTCTACTAAACTGCTCAATACAATATCATCCAACTTCTCAAAACAATGTATTTCATTTAAAGAGAATAGTAAAATACCAGGTTGGATGTTAAATAACAGTGCCAAACAGAACAGAGCCTTGGCTTCATCCTTTTATGCCTGTGCAATGGAAATGTCCAAGAAGCAACAGCAAGAAAGAATGTTTGGTGGCAAGAAGATGACGATTCAACAAGTCAGCCAACGAGCTTATGACTACGCAAGAGCTGCCGATGCAATCGATAAGCATCACGCCCAACTGAATAAACGTGCGGGCTTTTCGTCAGAGACACAGAAAGCTTTGGATGATTGGGATAAAAACATGGCTATGATCAATGCGGTAGATGCAGGAGCGTCAAATCACAAGAAGACAAAATCCTATCATGCTACCTCTTCAGGAGTATCATCTTCTACAGGTACCAATTCTGTAACACAAAGTCAAGGTTACAATCCATATAGCCAACAGCCACAACAAGCACCCACTGGTAATGCTACAACAAGCCAAACCGCAGGTTGGGGAAATGCCTTGGAGCAAATGGGATTGAGTGGTTTTAGTGATGTCTCCAAAAACATGGGCTATGTGTTGGCTATGTTACCAGACATGCTTATAGGTATGTTTACTGGCAAGAACCCGAATATGAAACTTGAAGATAATTTCTTGCCTTTGGCTGCTATATTTGGAGGAATGTTCGTCAAGAATCCTCTTTTGAAGATGTTGTTGTTGGGATTTGGTGGTGCAAACCTGTTCAACAATGCAGGTCATGCTGCTCTAAAGGAAGGATATGCAAAAACTTCCAGAGCTGTGACCTACAAGACATATTCTGACGAGCCGTTAAACAAACGTATTTCAAATCCGGTCATGAAAGGCAGTTCGATGGTTGCAACCATCGATGGAAAGCCAATGGTCATTAATATTTCAGACAATGCAGTGGATGCCTATGAGCGTGGCAATGTACCACTGAACACTCTGGCTAATGCTGTTCTTCAAAAGTATGATGAGAACAATGCTCTTGCTTCTCGCAATTATGAGTTGCATCATCAAGAAGAGAATGTAGAGCAGCAACGAGGTTTAAAGTAACACCCCTATGTTTTTTAAACATATATATATTAACTTTTTAGTAGAGCTGCCTGGCGTATTTCGTTGCGTCGGGTGGCTTTTTCATTTTACAAATCATGTTTTGTAGCTAAAATAAACAACTGCCGTTTTTTAACATTTCAAGCCGCAAATAAGTCTTTTATTAAGTTATTAATGTTAATATAAGACATATATTAATTCTTTTGTATGATATTGCTAAAAATGTATTTACTTTGCTGCTTGAAAGGACGTATTTAGTCCTTAAAAATAGTCATTTATAAAATATAAGATATTATCAATATGGCAATACAAAAAACAAAAGAACCATCGAAGGTAGATGCGGCTCTCCAACGTTTTGCAGAAATGCTTATAAAACGTATGGAGGAAATGCAGAAAGACTGGCATAAAGGATGGATTGGTGGCGGATCAATGTTTGGTCTGCCTCAAAACATTAGTGGTCGAACGTATGAAGGCAGCAATGCCTTCTTATTGTTCTTGCATACAGCAGGAAATGGGTATAAAGCACCTGTATATATGACTTATGGGCAGTTACACAAAGAAGGTGCCCATGTACTAAAAGGTGAAAAAGCAGTTCCTGTTTTCAAATGGGGATTTTCCATAAAGGATAAAGACGGCAAGAAGGTAACGGAAGAGGAGTTTAATAACATGACAGATGATGAGAAAAAAGAATGCAAACGCCGTCCTTTTCTTAAAATCTATCCAGAATTTAATATTGACCAGACAAATATGTCTGAGGTCAACAAAGAGAAATATGATGCGGTGGTTTCTCAATTCAGAAAGACAGATGTGCCAACTATAACAGATGGAATGTATGTCAATAAGGCGATTGACCGTATGATGGAAAAGCAGGAATGGGTATGTAAAATTCAATATGACAAGGAAGAAAAAGGCGCATACTATAGTCCTGCAAAAGATATAGTTGTCCTTCCAACAAAAGCCCAGTTCCGTATTCATCCAGATGACCCGGAAGAGTGTTTCAAGGATGGACAGGAATATTATGGTACAGCCTTGCATGAAATGGCTCACTCCACAGGTCACCCTTCTCGTCTTGACCGTCTGAAGCCAGCAGCTTTCGGCTCACCAGAGTATGCAAAAGAAGAACTCGTTGCAGAACTCACTTCCGCTATGGTAGGTAATACCCTTGGTTTTGATCGTCGAATATCCGATAACAATGTGGCATATTTGCAGAACTGGACTTCCGCACTTCGCAAGGAGCCTAAGTTTATAGTAACTGTCATGGCAGATGTAAATAAGGCATCAAGAATAATTATCGAGAATATCGACAAGCAACGTATTGCGTTAGGAGAGAAACCTCTCGTTCAAGGTGCTCTTGATGGTGTTGAAGAGAAAGTCAAGAATGAACAGCAATTTGAAGAGATAAAGGCAGACCAAAAGAAGGAAGACCCAAGAGAAGCTATAGCAAAAGAATGGGATTCACTTGCAGAAAAGCCAACTGTAGAAATGGAGTCTGGCGATGTCCTTCCTGTTGAATACAACAAAGAAAACGACACCCTTAATGTGCTTATCACCAACGAAGCTGGTAAGCAGGAGGTATATAGTACTAACTACGACCATGATAGAAGCATTGAAGAGAATGTCGGTCATGTTTGGGAAGAACTTTCGAACTTGAAGCAATATCAAGCTAAAGAAGTCAAGGAGGAAACATCATCAGAAACTGCCAAAGACTTAGGCGATGGTTTAAGCAAAGAGCCAGAAATTAATGATAAGGAGGTTAATTCTGTTCCTATCGAAGATGGAAAAGGAGGATTAACTCCGAAAGAATACTTTTCCACTCTTATGGCAACACTAAATGATGGTCAGCATGACGATCATACGGCTTTGGGCATCAAAAATATCTCTGAACTGAGAGATTATTTCAAAGATAATCATAATGTCAGCGAATGGGTGGCAAATGCAACCGATAAGGAAATCATCGAGGCAGGAGCAGATATGTTGCCTAACATACGCTATAATCATAAAGAAGGTAGAACCCTTTATGACATGGAAGCAGCCTATTCGAACATCAACGCTAAGTATGAAGATGTTTCTGATGACAGAACCAGGCAGATAGCCCATCGTATCGACCAAGCCAAGAGTATCATCACGGCTTATCATACCAACATCGAGAATGCTCATGGCGAGAATTATCTCTTTGAAGAAGAGTCTGCACATAAGATTATTCCAAGAGAAGAATATGCCAAAAGTGTGACACAAGAACAAACAGTAGAACCAACACAAGAAAAAATGGACGAAATATATTACTTTTCACATACATATCTGCAATCGACAGATAGTCGTGAGGAACTTGACAACCTTGTAGAGAAGCAAGACTATGACAGTCTTCTTTATCTTACCAGGGAGTATGATCAAGGTGACGCATTGTTACAAAGTCAGACCTATAAGAATGCTAAAAAGTTTCCGGGCGATGACATCCTCGCCGAGGATGACAACTACGCCGTTGTTTACAACAGTAGCGTTGGTGGCACTTATGACCTCATGCGCAAGGTCACTAAGCAGGACATTATCGACAACATCGAGAGATATGGACTTGAAAGCGATGCGTCTGATGACGTGAAGAAGGTGGCATACGAAAATGTTGCCAAGCAGTTCAGCGACATAAAGAGTAAGATTCCTGCTTTCACCATGCCTAACGAAGATGTTTTATATTTCCAGTACAACCAGGAGAGCAATAAGATAGAGGTTGGCACAACCACTAACGCAGGTCTTAAAGTTGACCAAACCTTTGACTACGATGTTGACCGTACTCTTGATGCCAACTTGGAAAATGTGTATGAGCAGCTTTCTGAATTGCCTGAATATCAACAGGCAGATGAGCAGGAAGAAGAATTGGATGAAGAGTTGGAGCCAGAATCTCTTGATGAGAATATTTCTCTGAATGAAGATTCAAAAGAGAAGTCAGAGCAAGATAAGGCACAGATAGCTCAAAAGTTTACAGATATGCCTATTCCTTATTTTACCATGCCAAATGGAGAGAAACTTGATTTCCATTACAATCAAGACACAAATAATATTGTGGTTGAGAAGACAATGGATAATGGTGAAAAGAAGAACGTTTATCAGCATCCTTATAATCATGAGCTAACTACCGCCGAGAATATGAGCGACATTTATGCCGTTATTTCCCAAAAGCCTGAATATCAAAAGGCAGAAGAAAAGGAAAATGTAGTAGCACATGAGGACAGTAATGTTCAAACCAATGTGGAAGGTCTTGCTGAAGACATTGAAGAGACTGGTGTGCCTATGGAACAAGCCGAGAAAGAGGCAAAAAATATTGTTGATGATAAGCTACATGAAGACTTCCATGAGGAAGAAGACAAGAAGCAGGAACAAGCCGAGAAAGAAAAGCAACAGCAAGAATCTAAGAAGGATGAGGATAAGCCTTCAAAAGGTGTTGCGCACGCAGCAATATTGCTTGGAGCTTTAGCCGCTGCAAAGGCAAATAACGGCGTTTGGATGAACAAAGAATCCAAGAGTAATGCAGAGTTTATCTTTTCTCACACCCCTGTCACTGCATACAACAATATAATGATGAACTTGCAGTCTGACCAAAAGGGCTACCGTACAAACGTCTTCACATCGTTCAATAATGCTCAAAAAAATGGTGTTGCCGTAAAGCAAGGAGAGAAGGCTACACCATTCAACTGGACTCAGTGGGATTATCAGAACCTAACTGATAAGAATGACATTATCAGCAACAAAGAGTATGAAAAGTTGTCGGATGAAGAAAAGAAGATGTATGGCAAACACGCTTCTCGCCTTACTCAGTACATCTATAATATCGACCAGACAACTTATCCTGCTGTTGGTGGTGACCAGTTTGTGACCCTTTTAAAAGAGAAGGGAGCACAACAGGAGAGGATGAAGCCTTCTACTTCCGCAAGCTTCTTGAAGCAGTTTGATGAAATAAAGGCAAAACACCCAGATGTAATTGTCATTATGAGGAAAGATGACTCCTATGAGATATATAAAAGTGACGCTAAGAAAGCGGCAGAGGCTACACATTTGCCTGTTACCAAACAGGAAATTGAAGGTAAGAAGATAGACACGGTATCTTTCTCACATACAATGTTGGATGTACATCTGGCAAATATCATCCGTGCAGGTCATCGTGTTGCAGTTTGTGACCAACTGGAAGACCCTAAACTTGTAAAAAGTGTTCCAGAGGGCAAAGCTGTTCTTGACAGAGCTTACTCCACAGCAAAAGCTGTAGCGAAGCAGGAGGGTATAAAATATGAGCGTGTTATGGTGATTCAAGATGCCAAGTATGACAAGACAGATGACAAGATTGAAGTAAGCGGCATGATTGATAAGAGTGTTGGAAGCGAACGCCTTGCTGCTTTACAGAAAGCCAATGACATATATAGAGCTGTCGTTGCTGCCACTGGTACAGAGAATCGTCTTGATCGTTCGGGTAGAAACAGCCTCCTTCCTGATGATGATGCCAAGCATGAGAAACTTGTGCAAGAACTTGCCGCAGGTGTGCTTATGGCACGTCAAGGACTCCCTGCAACACTGTCGAAAGAAAGCCAGAAACTTATCCCTTATTGGGAGCGTGAGTTGAAGGAAAACCCAAAGATGGTTGGTGTCATCGAGAGGGATGTGAACAATGCCGTTGAGACTATTGACAACTTGATAGCAAACCGAAAAGTAGATTATAAGGCTATCCGTGGCCAGCTTCCACCTAAGATGATCACGGATAAGGCAGAGAACTATTCGTTAGCCGCAGATTTGGCGAAACTTCCAAGTATAGATACAAAGGAAGTTGTAGTCATAAGAGACAGAAAGGCAAACAAAGTTGATGTCATCCTTCCGGCTGGTGCTTCTGTAGAAGCTAACAATGAGGTGCCAGGAATGCGAAAGGACAGAATTTCTATCGCATTGAAGAAAGAAGGCTTTAATGAGGTGAAGTTCTATAATGCAGGAGGCTCCTTAGGCTTGAACAAACCAAACTCTTACTTTGAAGGCAAAGATGTAAGTCTTAACCAGTTGAAGCAATATCAGCTTGTAAACCACAAGACCATTGAGGTTGCCCAACAGCCAAAGCAGGAGAACAAGGTTGAAATAGAACATTTTCGAGCTATCAAGGATGACTATGGACGTTGGGCATTCTATATCAAGCCAAAGAATGAACCACAGTTTTCTGTTTATCCACCCAAGGAGCACATGAATAAATATTTCAGTGTGCGTAACACTCCTGAGGAGAAAACAACACGTGCGGCTTTGGCTAACAAATGGTATGAGGTAGCCAAGCAGTTTCCCGACGTTAGAGTTGACATCATTAATCCACATCCAGCTAAGGATATAGATATGAGCAGGATTGTCAATCCAACGATTACGAAGTCGGCACAGGATCCTAAAGTGAAACTTGTTTTTGCCACTATCGATGGAGAACGTCACTATGCACCTGTCAACGAAACGCAGTGGCAAAGAATGTGGCTTGCTGATAATATGGCAGAATACAAGAAGGCTGTTGCAGCCGTTGTTTTTGAGCCTGTCCTCAGAAAAGGCATGGAGAGTCAGCAGACACAAAGCGAGGTTGTGAAGGAAACGGAGAAGGTTGAGGTGAAAGAAGCACCTGAGCCGGAGACAAAACAAGAAGTACAGGAGAAGCAATCCGCATCAGGTGGACTGCATTTATAATAGGTAGAACAACAGAGAGTGCGCCTTGCGGCTCACTCTCTTAATCAAAAGTATATATGTCAGAAGTAAAAGAAGCTTTTTACGAGAAATATGCCCAGTTGGCAATAGACCAGCAGATCAAATACGGCATTCCTGCCTCTATCACCCTGCAGCAGATGGCATTGGAAAGCGGTCATGGTAAATCCGACCTGGCAGCCAACTACAATAATTATTTCGGTGTGAAAGCAGGTAGCAGCTGGAAAGGTCCCACCGTTATGAAGGTGGATGATCACAACTATCCGGAAGCATTCAGGGTTTATGGCAGTGTAGAGGAAAGCGTGGAGAATCATTCAAAAGTACTGATGGCTTCACGTTACAGAAACTGTTTCAACTACTCCTCTACCGACTATCAGAACTGGGCTGTCCAAATCAGGGCAGCTGGTTATGCCTCAGACAAGACCTATGCCCAGAAACTCATCAATCTTATCGGTGAGAACCAGTTATATAAATATGACCAGATGGCATTGGAGCAAGCCCGGCAGCGAGGCGTAGAGATTGGATATATGAGGAACAGCAAAGCCCCTTCCACTCCAACCTCTACCCCTTCCAAGCAGTTGCTGAATCCTCTTCAGGGAAACTGGGCTTTGCCGATAGATTTGTCTAAAGTTAGACTAAGTTCTGAATTTGGAGTGAATCGACCAGGACATAAACATGGAGGGCTTGATTTATCTACAAAAGGTCAGAACCTACCTGTTTTTGCAACGGAAGACAATGGAAAGGTTACCGCAGTGAAACCCAATAATGGGGCAGCAGGAAATATGATCACTGTGGAATATAACCGACAAGATGGAACAAAGTTTCAAACGACTTATATGCACCTTTCACAAATTGGTGTAAAAAAGGACGATATTGTAAATGCTGGACAGCAGATTGGTGTTTCTGGCAATACCGGGGATAGTACTGGACCACATTTGCACTTTGAAACCAAAGTTCTGAAACAAAATGGTGAATGGCAGAGATTCAATCCGGCATTATATCTTGCAGAACTGGAGGTAAGAGGCAATATGCCTGTTGCTCTTGACAAGAATGGCAAAGATTACCTGGCAGAAGCTCGCTCATCTATGTCTTTGGGAAGCGGTCAGGCAGGAAGTCAATTACAGCAAGACCAAAACATGAGATTGTTGGCAAATATAACCAATTCTAACGACCCCAATAAATGGCTTGCCTACCTAATGCAGCAGAATGGAGAACAAGCCACTGGGCAAGATATGTTCTCTGAATTGATTTCCTCAATGTTCAAAGCTGCCTTAGGTCTTGTCATGAAGATCAAAGCCGATGAAGTAGCCGACAAGATGGCTAATAACAATTCACAAATAGAAGCCAATGGTCAAACCCAAGAGGATAATAATGTAGTGAAACGTGACAGGGAAACTGTAGATGTGAAAGCATTGCAGCAGAGGGCAAGCGTAAACTTTGACACAGAATGCCCTGAACAACAGCAGTCCAACGGACAGCGTTTGGCTTAACTATACAAGTGATAATAATATAAACATATAAATATTAAGACAATGATTAAATTGAACGCAACAATTTGCGGAAACATAGTTAGTTCCGCAGAAGAAAAGACGGCAAATGATGGCAGTAAGTTTATATCTTTTGCCATAGCAACAGCAATTCAAGGTAGTGACCAAACAGTTAAGGAATTGCATATTAATGTCTCAGCACCTTTTAATGCCGAGACGATGAACCACTATTCTACTGGTCGAAGAGTCACTGTTAATGGTGTTGTACACATAAGAAAGAACCAAAATGTTGAGTATTGGAACATGCGCACCGACAAGGAGGCAGAGTTTAATGAATCTACAGTACCTGACCGCTTGGAGGGCAGTATGGAGTTCTTGGGTAAGATTGGCAAGAAGGGTATCGAAGACCGTAAGAGCAAAAAAGGTAAAGACTTTCAGACTTTTTCAGCTTTCTCTTCTGACAAGAATGGAGAGAACCGTGAATTTACATGGGTAAACTTCGTTGTTCTCAATCCTATCCATGCAGACTATTTCGCAGCTGAGAAATATGTCGAAGTACATGGTGACCTACGCTTGAATGTTTACAAGAGCAACTTGCATATAGAATGCTCAGTAAAATCTGTTGCAGCTTGGGATGTTAGCAAGAAGGAAGATGGCACAGCAGCGCAAGCACAGCAGTAAGCACCTTATCATATCCTTTGGTTATGTAGTAGGGGTGTTGTCACTTGGAACCATAACAGCAGCATATCTGTTGTTATCCAGGAATAAATAGTTAATAAATTATGGAAATGGCATCAATGAATAGTTGGTGCTATTTCTTTCTTGTAGAAATAATTATGGCAAAACAAAAGACAAAGAATATTATGAACCGCTTTTTGCAGGGATGGCAACAAATCTTTGGTGGTGACAGACAGGAAGCAGTACAGAACAAGCTTAAGCCATTTCCTCAGAACCATTATTTTCGTCCTGAGGAGTTGGATTATCTGTCAAAGAACAGAAGCTTGACCACAATCGAGAAATGGGCGGTAGCTACTGGCAAATGGGCTTTTGAGCAAAGCAAGGATAAATTCTCTGATTGCAAGTATGCTTCTGTAAAATGGCAGGATGGTCTTATGGCAACATGGGTTGATGGAAGAATCATCCCAGACACACCAAGCAGACAGGCTGAGAAGTTGGCTCTCCTGAAAGAAGAAGGTTTTGAAATACCAGATAAGTATGAGAAGGTTATCACCAATTACGAGGCAAGCCGTCTTGTAGGCAATTATTTTTCCAACGGAAATGATGTTGTGAAGATTGAAGACTACGATAAAGGACACTTGGTTGCAGATACTCCTAAACTTATTCTTCAACGATGGAATAAGGACAACCTTTCTTCTGCCAAGGAAACCATGGAGTATGTCGATTTTAAAGGAGAACTTGGTAGAAGCATGGTGACTATGAGCGATATTGACAAACAAGAATTTGTTAATAAACTTACTGATATGGAGCAAGGCAAGCAACTGTACAATAAAATCATTGAATCCATCAATAAGTCATATCCACCTGTATTAGGAGGAATTTTGCCGTTGGAACTACAGAAAGTACATGAGGTGAATGCGTTTGACGGAAAACTGATACCAACGTCATGGTCTATAGACAATGACAATACGATGCGTGTGGTAGTGTTTACTGATAACAGCAATAAGACAGACAGTATTGTTATTGATGAAAACACTGCACACCGTTACAAAAGCGTACTGGACACTATCGATAAGGTTGTGGAGAAAGAGCGAGTAAATGGTATAATATATTCATTGGCATCGCTTCTTGGCAATGACTTTGGGGAAAACAAGATTTACGCTAAGGAAAACAATGGTCCACTGCTTCCAACCAATGATGGTGTTGTGAACGCAGTGGTTGCAACAAAAGATGGCAGAACCATTGCTTTTAACCTTGACAAGCATAAAGAAATTACGTTAACTGGGAAAGATCCTAATTTCTTAATGGCAACCATGTTAAACGAAGCGGAAAAGGAACGTCAACATTTGCGCGATTTGGTAAGCATTCCTCAGATGAAAGACTATGTGGAGTCGATGACAGACAAGGAGAAACTGCTATCTGGAGAATGGGATTACATTCCTTCCAAGACTACGCTTTCCAAATTGTTCTGTGAGTACCAAAGAAATGAGGAGGAGTTTCATTCTTACACTCATAGTTCCTTTCCATTGGCACCAGAAGACCGTAATGAAATGCTTGCCGATTTGGCATCATCCACATTCGCATTCAATACGGAAATGAAGAAGATGATAGATGCTTACGACTCTAAATCTTATTCCTTCAGTGAGTCTGACGTGAAGAGACTGGAGCAATTGGATTTAATTCTTGACAATATATTACAGAAGCCGAATATTCGTCATCACAAGGTAACGAAAGGTGAGGCAATTACAGAAACAGAAGCTGCACTGAGAGATTCGCTTGTTAATAAGATGCGTAGAAGTGGCATGAAGGTCATCACCGATGTAGATGAAGCCAAGAAAGTTCATCAAGAAGCCTCCAATCAAGTGAAGGAAATGGGCACTCGTACCTTAAAAAGAATGGATAAGATTGGAGAGGAACTTGAAGGACGTGTTCTTAATGATGCTCAAAAAGCTGTAGTTTCTGTGTATAGCCGAAAGGACGACAACCGTTCTTTTACAGCACAAACAGAAGATGGAGATAAGATTATTGTGATGCGTCAAGGCAATGATTTCCATGCAGGAACAAAACATAGTGTATATGGTCATTTTGGTACCAATAAGGGCATTATAACATCTGATGATATTTTACGTATCCCAGAAATTATAGAAAAGGGCAAACGTGATAACAGCAAAGCTAATGGAAGAGTCTCATATATTTATACGGACAAAACAGACAGTGTAAAATATACCGTTGTTACAGAGCCGAGAAATGAGAGGGAATTTTTCTGTGATTTCTATACAAATAAAAAAGCGTTATCGTTAAAGACGTACAGTCTCAATGATGAGACAAAAACTAACTTAATAGCACATAACGATAACGACAACACTAATTCAGATGCAAAGGTACAACAAAAGGACGATACTGCCAAATCTGACGTAAATAAATTAAATGAGTTTAAGACTTCCAAAGGAGAAATTTGGGGATTTACCACAAATGGCAAGATTTATATCGACCCAAGCGTGGCAAACGCAGAGACTCCAATCCATGAGTACACTCATATTTGGGCAGAAGCTTTGCGTGAGAACAATCCAAAGGAATGGAACAACATTGTTGGATTGATGAAGGGTACAACTCTTTGGAATCAAGTGAAGAGAGATTACCCCAGTTCGGGATAAGAAATAGTTTATAAAAAAAGTTGGTAGTCTCATAAATATTTTGTACCTTTATAGGTGAAAATCAAACATTTACAAACATATTTAATATGACTACCGATTACAAAGTTACAGAATTATTTTGTATTAT
>CDZA01020579.1_pt1 | contig 29655 bp, 26 predicted proteins | sample 554881 | NCBI WGS metagenome assembly CDZA01 (sample SAMEA3182082, study PRJEB8094) | gut metagenome | biome: human; feature: gut; material: Stool; isolation source: human stools | place: Canada | collected 2012-12-04
GCTATACACACCACCGAGGTCTGGCCCGTGTCTCGGCATGGGTGAGGCTTAAATATGCTGCTATGAATCTCAAAAAACTGGCCCTCTGGAAGTGGAGCCGCTCTGATTTCTTTGTTTTTCTGCCCTATTTCTTCTTTGATACGACTAAAACGCCAGCTCTCGCATAACGAGAACTGGCGTTCTTTGACAGGCTGAAAAGCAGCCAAGGAACATTCCTTGGCTGCTTTTATAATGCGATTATCAGGTACTTACCGGATAACGCATACCAGTCCAGCGACGCTTGTTATTTGCTTTCTGCCAGAACCAATTTCAATAGTTCATAAGTACGCTGAGAAGACGCGATGCTAAGATGCTCACGCGGCGTATGGACATCTCCCATATCCGGCCCGATAGACACGCAATCCAGATTGGGAATACTGTCGGAAAACAGGCCACACTCAATACCGGCATGGACAGCTTCTACCGTGGCTTCCTTGTTAAAGAGCTTCTTATATGCGGCCAAAATGGTGTCCTTCACAACGGAATGAGGGTTGTATGCCCAACCGGGGTAATTACCATCCGTTGTGGTCGTACCGCCAGCCAGCTTGACGATAGCGGCGATCTTCTCAACAATCCATTCCTTCTGCGCCGTGATAGAGCTACGAACCGTATTACTGAACGCAAGTGCGTTCTCTTCCAGCTTCAAAGTGCCAAAATTGGTCGATGTCTGTACAAGGCCAGGCATATCGATGCACATGGCCTGTACGCTGTCAGGAAGCGATACTAACACCTGCCACACTTTTTCAGTCCCAGCTTGCGTAAGTACTTCAACTGTTCCGGTCTTTCCCGCAACCGCGTTGACCTGCATGTTGGGTTCAGCTGTTGCGTATTCACTGGCATACTGCGCTCCCAGCTTCCGCACGATCTCACATACGCCTGTGGCCTTGCCCGGCTCAACTATGATCTGTGCAGAACTCGAAGCAGCAATAGCCGTTTCACGAGAACCACCTTCCAGTGCCGCCAGCCGGAAATCTTCCTTAGCCGCCAGCTCACAGAGCATGCGCCCCATCAGTGCGTTAGCGTTTGCGCGTCCTTTATCGATCTCAACACCGGAGTGGCCGCTGGTCAGCGCTTTGATCACAATATCAACCGCTGCGCCAGTAACCGCTTCGCGTGCAACCGGCACTGTACTGCGAACATTGACACCGCCAGCACAGCTGCACATCAAGATTCCCTCATATTCGGAATCCAAATTGATGAGCTTATGACCCTTCAACTGGCTGCAATCCAACGCAAATGCGCCAAGCATTCCGATTTCCTCATCAGCAGTGATAAGTGCTTCAATAGGCGGATGTGCCAAAGAGTCGTCAGTCAGAATCGCAAGGATCATAGCCACGGCGATACCATTGTCGCCGCCCAGCGTCGTTCCTTTTGCACGAATCCAATCGCCGTCAATCACAGGCTGGATTGCATCCTTTGTAAAGTCAAAGTCCAGCCCTTCTTCTTTCTCGCAGACCATGTCATGGTGGCCCTGCAGAATGATCGTGTCAGCGTTTTCGTACCCTGTACTGGCAGGCTTACGGATAATCACATTATTGGCCGCATCCCGGTAGCTCTCCAGCCCATGCTCTTTGGCAAAACTTACCAAGTAGGACGCCACACCATCTGTGTTGCCTGAACCGTGGGGAATAGTGCAGAGTTTCTCGAAATACGAAAATACATTTTTCGGCTCATAGTTAGCAAGCACACTCATGTTTTTTCCTCCTTATTTACTTTCGCTCAGGCGGGGTCATATACGTCAACCGGCTCTGCCGCAGGCCCATCTTGGCGTACACCTCACACAGTTTCAAAGCGGACTGTGCCGCCTCCAGAACAGGAACATTGTATCCCTCGGCCAACAGGTCATGCTTGATGCGTTCTGCCACATCCACAAAACCTGTGCAGCCCATAACGATTGCCTGTGCGCCATCCTCTCGGATAGCAAGAAGGGACTGTTCGACCAATGCTTTGCAGAGCTTCTCATGATCCTGCAATTCCTCTACTGGGATGTTGACATTACGGATGCTGACAATACGGCCATTCAGCTTAGCCTTAGATACATTCCCTTCCATAAGGGATACCACGTTCGGCATCACCGTCACGATGGAAATATTATCGGCAAGTCCCAGTGCAAAGTGTGTTGCTGGCTCGAAGCCGCCAAAAACAGGAATGTCCACATACTCGCGTGCTGCCTTTACTGCAGGATCGCCAAAGCAGTTGATAAAGATTGCCTGAAAGCCGTCTTCTTCTCCCTGTTTGGCAAGTCTTAGAACATCTGGCGCAGCCAAAGCCTCATCATACTCACATTCGATAGAGGGAGGTCCGGAAGTGATCTGATACGTCTGTACTTCCGTATCAGGTTCCAAATATTTGCACATATACTTGAACATTTCCGGTGTCAACACATCCCCCGTGACGGGAAGCAGGTTCAGGATCTTGACACTCATTACAATTCACTCCTTTTCAGCAGTCTGTGTAAGTTTCAGGTTCATCGCATAAATAGGATTGATCTTCTCATTCTTGATGATCAGTGCACCAAGGCAGTAAACAACTATTGCCACCACAATACCCATAAGCGTGGGTACAAAGAACGTTCCCCACTTGGCGACAGCGGCGCCTGCCAGCCACGATACAACACCGATCCAATTTACTCCTTCAAACGGCTCCCACAGATCCGCGCGCCCTTTTCCCATAATCCAGTAGTCGGCGATAGCAACGCCGGCAACAGCGGGAACCAGTGCCGCAATGATATTTAGGAAGCCGGCAAACACATCAGCGATGCCGAGCAGCGCCAGTGCGGTTCCTGCTGCGCCTGCTATCAATGTAACGACCGGACGCCGACCATCCTTCAGCTTAAACATATTGCAGATAGCAATACCAGAGATATACGCGTTGCCTGTATTTGTTGTCCACGTGGCAAGAATCAGCACAAGCATGCCGATGATGGGAAACCCGAAGCTGGAGAACACCACAGAAAGGTCAAAGTTGCCCATAGCGACAGCTAAGAAACCACCGATGACCAGTGCGCCAATACCGGCAGGCAGAACACCAACGACGCAGGAGAGAATGGTGTCTTTCCGGTTTTTTCCATATCGTGTATAGTCACCACAGGTAACTGCACCAGAGGCGAAGCCTGCCACCGCCAGCGTAATTCCATAGGTCCAGCCAAGAACCATGGGCGGCTGATAGACCGTCACTGCGGCAGCCGCACCACGCATAAGCGCAGCAATAACTCCCCAGATAAGCATGATGAACAGCGCAGGAACAGATACACGATTCAAAAAATCAATGAGCTTCACGCCATAGACGGAGGTGATAAACATCAACGAGCCCCAAATGATGCAGGATAGCCACAGGGGGAAATCGATGTGCAGGTATCCACTCATAATGTTACAGAAGCTGGTGGCGCACAGAGCTGTCTGAGAACCAAACCAACCGATATTGCTGATAGCGATCACGAGTGATACAAGGAAGGATGATCCTCGCACACCATAAGCGCGAGAAATCGCAACGGTGCAGGGCAACCCCAAATCGGAGCTCTGAATGCCCATTAAGCACATATAGAATACTACGATGACGTAGCCGATGACCATGCACAGGCAGGACTGCTTGAAGTCCATACCCGCCATAACCATGCTGCCCACCATCAGCGCGGGAATACAAATGACACTGCCGGCCCAGATAAATGCCAAGCTCCACCAAGGACGTCTTTCGCTCTCGGGTACTCGCGTCAATGTCGTGGTTTCCATTGCGGAGCTGGGTTTCTTTTGCTTTCTCTCTTCCATAATGTTCTCCCTTCTTTCTTTTTAGTACTGTTGAGTCGTGAGATGGGCGGGGGGAGTGCCGAGAGAATTGGCACTCCCCCCTGGAAATATACGCTTAGTAACGAACCTGGTCGCCCTTCATGCCGACTTTCTTCAGCTCAGGCAGCCAGCACTCATAGGGCTTGCGGTCAGCATCCCACCAGTTGGGGTGGGCAGGAGTCATAGTGACCAGCACCTTCATCCCAACCTTGGTATCGGCATTGGTCAGAGGCATCAGGGTATCCATGTCGATCATGCCGATACCTTCGGGAGCAGTCATGATGGTATCGCCCTTCTCATCACGCAGGATGAGGTTCTCGTTCTTGAAGTCGATGAAGTAATTGCGACCGTCCTCGCCCTTAACAACAGTCGTACCAAAGTCAAAGCCGCCCTCGGCTGTGATGTCCAGCTTTTCAATGGTACCATGACAGAACTCACGCACCTCAAACGCTTTCTTAAGCTCAGTCATCAGGTCGCCGCCATTGGCCTTGACGGACAGAATCGCCTTACCGATCTTCTGCGCCTTGGTAACGCAGCCGGGAACCAGTGCCTCACGCATCTCGGCCTTGTTCATGCCCCATGTGGAGAAACCGATACGCATGTCATACAGCATACACAGCGCACGCGCAATTTGCTCGCCGGAATGGTCGCTGACCGGATAAACAGCAACCTCATCGCCATGCAGGCTACCCAGTCCCATGGGCTTGGGAGGATGATTCCAGTAAGCTGTCAGTGTGGTATTCAGCTCCGGGCAGGCGCGGCCATTGCAGTCCACGTCCACCATTTTGATACGCTTGGCGGGGTCTTTGTCGGACAGAATAGCCACCAGCATAGGAGTGAACGTGTTAAAGCCACCCATCTCGCCAGACTGGAGATACTTGACTTCCTTGCCTTCGGCAATAAATGCCTTCTGGAAGGCCTTGAACGCATGAACCGCATCGGGGCCAAACGCAGGCTTGCTGGGATCCAGCATGGCAACAGGAGAACCAAGACCGCAAACCACGGCTGCATACTCGTTATCACCGATTTCATCCAAATCCAGCAGGTCAACCTCAATCGCATTGCCGTCCTTTTTCAGGCCGTCCAGCATCCCAAGTCCCTGTTTCAAAGAACCGCCGCCACCTGCGCCCAGCAGGGTCGCACCATACAGAATCTCAATGATGTCCTGTTCATACAGCTTTCTCATTTTGAAAATCTCCTTTTCTTGTTTTTTAATTATGTAGAGCTGTCCCTACTTGGTGATTTTACTTAATGTGCGCGCCGTTGTAGTCGATCTGTGCACCGTGATATTTGGCATCCTGCAGCGTTTTTACCCAGCAGCGGTATGCACGCTTATCTTCCGCCCACCACTTCTTGTCAGCGGGGGATACAATAACATCAACGGACATTCCGACTTCAGTCGTGGAGTTATCAACGGGCAGATAATAGGGGTCTCCGTTCTTGTCCAGACGGCAGAATACAGAGATCAGCTCCGGCGCTGTGATCAGCACATTCTCTTCCGTCGGCTCTGTTCCCTTATACACATAGAGGTTCTCGTTCTGGAAGCAGATCGTGTAATCCTCACCCGTCTCATCGTCACAGATGACCGTTCGCCCCAAATCAAAGCCATGAACGACCTCAATAATCTTGTCTTTGATTTTTCCGCGGATCAAACGGCGGCAAGCATACCCGGCATCATTCAAAACGCCGGTCAGATCAAGCTCTGGCTTTTTCTGAATCATCTTGATGTTCTCACCGATCCTTTCGGCGGTGCTTACGCAGCCGAGCACGCTGTTATCCTTGAGTTCCTTCACGCTCATTGCCCAAGTGGAGAATCCAATCTGAGAGTTGTAAATCTCGCACAGCTTCCGGCAAATCGCCTCAGATTCGGTGTCGGTTTCGCACTCGATAATACACTCAGTGCAAGATTTCCCTCCAACGGTAGGCAGCGCACCCAGCCCGACAGGATTCGGAGCGAAGCCGCGAGCGGCATTCAGACTGGTGTTGAGTTCGGGAACGGCTCTTCCGTTGGCATCAAAATCGAGAAGGCCAATTGAAGATCCACCCTGCTGCTTTGCGATAATGGAAACCAACATCGGAACCATCGTGTTCATACCGCCCATCTCGCCGGAGTACAGATACTTGATCTCCTTGCCATGCAGCAGCATCGCCTTTTTGAAGGCATCAAAGCACGCCACTCCATCTGGACCAAAGGTACCATTCTCCTTGATCTTTTGCGGAGAACCCAAACAGGCGACCATCGCGCCATACGTTGCATCCCGTTCCTTTTCGGGGATCTCGTCCATGGAATAGAGGTCGATAGAATACGAACCGGATGTTTGCTTTTTCAGCAGTTCGCGGCCGGTATCCAGCGGACCACCGCCACCTGCACCAAGGAACGTCGCTCCGACCATGATGCTGTCGATCTCGCAAGCTGTAAGTTCACGCGGCATCTTGAAGTCCTCCTATGTAAATTATTTCTGTGTGCAATATGCACTACAGCTTAATAACTATTATAAGTCCAGTTGCGTGCGATTGTATTTATTATAAGGGCAAAAGAAAAGAGCGGCGGATTTGTCCATTTGGACAAATCCGCCGCTCTTTTCTTTTCTTTTATTATTCATTTTCGGAGTTCCTCATGCGATTGATTGCTACAGCAATCAGTAGTGGATATACGTCTGCTGGTTTAGATGGGGAATAGCCCGTATTGTCGCGGATAGCATTTAATCGATATTTTATCGTATTGATGTGGCAGCAAAGTGCTTTTGCGGTATTGGCCATGCTGCTCTCATGGTCTAGCAAATATGCGGTCAAGGTTGTCAGCAACTCAGGCGTTGCTTCAATGTCTTCTATGATTTTTAGATAGTGAATCTGAGCTTCCCTGCAAGCAGCTTCCTTTGCGCATATTGAGGCGAAGGACACATCCGATGGACGTAAGACGCGCTTTTGTGGGTAGATGCTTCTGGCATAAGAAGCATACTGCATGACATCAAAGTATGCGTTATGGGCATCATTGGTCGTATTGAGGCAATCACAGCAAACCACTATGTAGTTACTATAAGAATCCGCCGACTCGTTAATGAAATCTTGCACGATAGCATCTCGTTCACCTGCCGTTTGGGGAGCATGGGCAAAAATCACCATATTGGATTCATAGTAACCGACCAAAACCGTTTTGTATATTCCGGAAAAGTACTCTGCGCATTTCCTCAGCAATTTCAAATCCGGCTCTGAAGAATCGACAGAATCAAACACCCACATTTGATTCAACTCTGCAACATTAATTTGGAGCAAGTCTGCTAATCGCCTCATTTTCAAGGGGTCGTCGTCAATGATGGCTCGAACCAGTTCTGATGTTACAAGTTTTCCCAGATCTTTATTCCAAATATGGCTATATAGCTGGACAAATTCACTTGCTTGCCACAGATCTTCCCTTGATAGTAATTCATTGTACTTAAATGTATATAAGTCGAAACCTTCTTTGCCCTCCAAAAGTGTTGGGCAGTGTTGCAAATAACCTGCACCATCATCATAAGAAATCTTGACCGCTTGTTCACCCTGCATTTTTTGCAGTTGTTTTTTCAGGTCCTTGCTTAATAGCTCCGATAGCGATTGCGGCCAGCACACGATATTGCTGATTGATTTTTTGTAATCTGTTAGAATAATCGATGCCTGCAAGTGGTTGCTGAGCATACGAAGTAATGTGCCTGTGTTGCGCTGCTCTGCAGGAAGATTAGAAAACCGGCGAATAAGTGTACTTACATAATTTGAACCTGCCTGTTGATCCTTGAAAATCGCATGATATATGTCGCCAATCACGTCACTATATTTATGGGTTCTTATATCTCTGGGCATGGTAATCAATACCAAATCAAGTTCATTGCAGCAGGCGATAACCCGATCGTCCACGCTTGGAAGGATCAACCCGATGTAAAAAAGGATAAACCCGACACACCCTATTGCGTGATATCTACGGATGTTTTCGCACTGCGCGTCAACATCGTCTGCAATTGTGGCAAACGAGGTAATAATCAGATCATTCCCTTGAAACTCGGTTTTGGAAAACAATTCGTCCAACGTGTTGGTAATCTGCCCATACTCCAGAACGGTAACTGATTCAACGGGGTTTGACAGTCCCGCATGACCTGCGAGAATAGTTGTGCCATACATGGATGGCAGTTTCATGACATCCGCGACCGTGATCATTCGCATCACCTCCTACAATACTTAAAAGTATATCACAGGTTTCTTCTCAAAGTACAGCGAAAAAACAAAAGCGTATGGAAATCTTCTATATATTCCTGTATTCAAAGGTAAAGCGGCCTCGATCTGGTGCTGTTCTGCTATATGTTAAATCAGCCAAGAGTACTGCTTGATAGAACTTCAGCCCACAGAGTAGAAAAGCATGGCAAACAGAAACCTCGCAGAGATGCGAAAGATGCAGAGAATGGTAGAAATATTCACAAAACTGCGCTATAATTCCTATAGAAAGTTTTACTCATGAAAAAATCTGGCAGTAGTAGGCCAGCATACGCTACCCACCATCGACTATCGTCCTCTAATTGCCAGATAAAAATAAATAAAGAAAGGAAGACTTTGTAATGAAAGGATTCGCAATGATCAAGATCGGAAATACCGGCTGGATTGAAAAGGAAGCACCCACCTGCGGCCCGATGGATGCTATCTGCAAGCCCCTTGCATTGGCTCCCTGCACCTCCGACGTACACACAGTTTGGGCGGGGGCAATCGGCGACCGAAAGGACATGATTTTGGGCCATGAGGCGGTCGGTGAAATTGTAGAAGTCGGAAGACTTGTTAAAGACTTCAAGGTTGGCGATCGAGTGCTTGTTTCGGCGATTACGCCAGATTGGAACTCGTTGGAGGCACAGGGTGGATTTGCCATGCACTCTGGGGGAATGCTCTCTGGTTGGAAGTTTTCAAATTTCAAAGACGGCGTATTCGGAGAGTTCTTCCATGTCAACGATGCAGATGGAAACCTTGCGCTATTGCCGGATGGAATGGATCTCGGTGCGGCCTGTATGATTAGCGATATGGTTCCCACCGGATTTCATGGAGCGGAATTGGCGGATATTCAGTTTGGCGACACCGTAGCTGTGATTGGTATTGGTCCGGTCGGTCTCATGTCTGTTGCTGCCGCAGCCATTCGCGGGGCGGCCGATATTTATGCGGTGGGATCGCGAAAGAATTGCGCCCAACTTGCTTTGGAATTTGGTGCCACAGCCATCATCAACTATCGGGAGGGTGACATTGTAGAGCAGATTATGGAGAAAACGTCCGGCAAAGGTGTGGATCGTATTATTGTTGCCGGAGGCGACAATAATATATTCTCTCAGGCCATCCAAATGTTGAAGCCAGGCGGGGTGATTGGCAATGTCAATTACCTCGGAGAAGGAGACACCATCGGGCTTCCTCGCATTGAGCTTGGCTGCGGGATGGGACATAAAAAGATTGTCGGAGGGCTAATGCCCGGTGGGAGATTACGTTCGGAGAAACTGGCTCGTTTGGTTCAGACCGGTCGCATTCATCCCGAAAAGCTCATTACGCACAAGTTCCATGGATTGAAAAATGTGGAACCCGCACTTATGCTGATGAAGGACAAGCCCGCTGACCTTATCAAGCCGTTGGTTCTGTTATGATGTGAGAGGCATAAAGCAGTCGGCCACGCAGGGCATTTTACTCTCTGCGTGGCCGTTTTCCATCGTTCAAGGTCTTGCTTGTGCGCAGGCTGCTCTTTGCGATTTTTTTCCCGCAGGATACTGTAAACGCCCTTCCGTATCTGCTCCGCTTCCTTTACCTCGTCTTTCAGCGCGGAATAGCGGCGGGAGAGCTTTTTCCGCTCGGCGGTCAGCTTTTGCTCAAGCATCCCAATATAGGTGACAGAAAGTATTTGCGTCGAGTAGACGTAAAGCCGAATAAGAAAACGTGTTGGAATCGATTGAATCTTTCGCTGAAAGTTCTGAGACCTTCCCTCTCGGCACACGGATGACATTGGGCAAACGGAAAATTCGCAGGAAAAGCAGGGATGCCTGGTATTCTACATTGAAATCCCTGCGCGCTTATGGTACAATATTTTTCACAGGCGCTGTGCCGTCGGATTTGAGGCAAACTGCGTACAGGCAGCCTGCCTTTTCTTTCATCCGTCGGTTAGAGTAGGCTAACCTGTGCGCAGAACTGGAAAGGTGGAATGGACCAATTTGCATAAAAGTGTCTAATCATGTGGCGGAGGAGGTGGCCTGGTATGCAAGAAGCACAATATGATTTTCTCCATGGGCAAACGGATCGCAGCGACTTTTTCTCCCCCGCAATGCAGCAGCTTTGTGGTATTATGAAAGACAATCAGGTTGCTTTGCCAAGCGATATTGGAGAAGGATATTTCCGCTATATTTCACCGTGCCCCAATATCGAGATGTATATCTGCGATGTAATGTTTTACAGGGACACAGTATTGCGGGAGCAGGTGTACAAGGATTCTTTTTCCATCATTTTCTCTCTTTCCGATGCGTTGGAGTGGAAGTCTTCGGCCAGAAACAAAAAAACGTTGTTGGAAAAGGGAAATTGCTGCGTATATGGCAGCGGTCTGTTTGATGCGGAAAACACCTATGAGGCAGGACAGAGATATGTAGGCGTCGGGCTGAACCTGCATCCCTGTCGATTTCGGTCTGTGATGGATGGTTTGCAGGAGAAAAAGGTTTGTGCCGTCTTTGACGGGACAAAACCCCCGCCAAAACATAGAATCACCGCTACCATAGAAACCACAATACGCCAGATATTGCAGTGTAATTATAATGACTGTGCAAAGTCATTGTATCAGGAAGGAAAGATACTGGAACTTGTTGCCGCCTTTGCGAACGAGATGATGGATCAGAATCCCGTCGCTGTGAAGGGTGAATTGAGCCGGGCAGATAGCGAGACGCTGCTTCGGATACGGAGGCAAATAGATGAGGGATTTCTGGAACCCGTGACCATCGCGGAGCTCTCCAAACAGCACTTTATATGTGAATCTAAACTCCGTGAGATATTCCGAAAACACTATGGAATCACCATATATCAATATATATTAAACCGCCGCATGGAGCACGCCTGCGAACTGTTGTCTGCACCTGACGCTCAGGTGAAAGACGTAGCGGGTTTGGTGGGGTACAGCAACATCAGCCATTTCAGCGACGCCTTCCGAAAAAAGTTTGGATGCACTCCGAGTGAATATAAGCGGAGCTTACCATTCTGAAACATAAGAGCAAAGACACAGGTGTATTCTTTTGTGGTTACTTGGATGGAAATTACAAAGAGATTCTTTTCCCGAAGAAGGGCGTTCGCTTCATTGCCGTCAACAACAATGTGGACAGCGCCACCCCGCAGGACAATGACTTCATGCCGTTTTTGAACATCATGAACGAGTACTACGCAAAGGACACCAGCAACAAAATTAAGGCTGTCTTTAAGTCCAGAATGAAGGACGGCTTGCGGTGCAGCGGCTCCATCCCCTACGGCTACAAGAGAACCAACGGAGATAAGCAGACCCTTGTCGTGGATGAACCGGCGGCTGAAATCGTCCGAAAGATATTCCGCCTTGCCAGTCAGGGCGTCGGCGTTACGGCGATTGCCGAAATGCTGACAGAGGAAAAGGTGCTGATACCGTCTGCGTATGCGGCAAAGTATTCTCCCGAAAATTGCAGGCACAAAGCGCCGATAGACCCCTGCCGTTGGAGCGCAACCACCGTCGGCTATATTCTGGACAGGCAGGAATACCTCGGTCATACCGTGCTGGGCAAATCCATCTGCGAGAACTTCAAGATGAAGCAGCGCAGAGCCGCAACGCCGGACGAGCTGATGATTTTCCCCGATACGCATGAAGCCATCATCGACCAAGACACATGGGATATTGCCAGAAAGATACGCTCAAAGAAAAAGCCGAGAGTGGCGAACGGCACCTACTCCCACCGCCTGTCCGGGCTGGTGTACTGCGCTGACTGCGGCGCAAGAATGGGATTTATCAGCCCAGAAACCAAGCACAGCGGCAAACGCTATGATTCTGATTCCGCTTTTCAATGCGGCAACTACCGAAGCACCACAAACGATTGCGTCTCTCACTATGTGAAAACATCGGTTCTGGAAGCGGCGATTTTGCGGGCAATTCAGGCGGTGAGCAAATATGTCCTTGAAAACGAAGCCGAGTTCATTGACCAGCTCAAAGCCGTTTGGAATGAGCATCAGGCAAAGACAGCGGACAACGGACAGCAGGAGCTTGCCGAAGCGAAGAAGCGAATGACTGAATTGGACGAGAAAATCAGCAAGCTCTATGAGAGCACCTTGAACGGCTTACTGCCAGAGCGACAGGCGCAGCGCATGATCCAGCAGTACGATGAAGAACAGCTTGTGTTGGAAAAGCGTGTTGCAGAGCTGGAAAGTCTGGTTCAGCAGGACGAAATCAAGCAAGTGGACGCATCCCGCTTCATCGCTCTTGTCAGGAAATATCGGGACTGCGAGGAACTGACCGATACCATGCTCTATGCGTTCATTGACAGGATTGAGGTTCACGAAGCCACAGGCGGACGAACCATCTACCGCCAGCAGAACATTGATATTCATTTCAATTTCATCGGCAACTACTACCCGCCTGTTGAAACCGTCTCCGAGGAAGAACGCATTGCCGCCATCGAAGCCGAACAACAGCGAAAGAAGCAGGAAAAGGGCAAGCGATCGACAGAGCGCAGAAAGCAGAAGCTGAACGCTCTGCGGACGGCTGCGGAAGCCGGAGACCCCGAAGCGGTCGCAAAATACGAGGAACATCTTGCAATTCAGCGTGAGCGAAATCAGAAACACCGTCAGAAGTTGCAGGAAGCCAGAGAAGCTGACCCGGAATATATCAGCCGGTTAGAGGAAAAGGAGCGCATCAAGCGTGAAAAGATGCTTGAAACGGAGCGCAAGCGGATGGAACGGGACAGCCGGAAAAAGAAGCTGACACGAGCCGAGCTGAAAGAAAAGGCAAAGACCGACCCGGAAGCAGCTAAGGCGTGGGAAGCTCTGAAAGCCAAGGAAGCCGAAGCCAGACAGCGCAAAAAGGAGCGTGAGGAAGCGAGAATGGCGGCTGACCCCGAATATGCCGCTATGATGGCAGAACGGAAAGCGGAGTATGTCCGCACAAGGACTGCCAGGCGCAAGGCTGAACACGAAGCCCTTGTGGAGCTTGCCAAGACCGATGAAGAAGCCGCAAGGAAACTGGCAGAAAAACGGAAATATCAAAGTGAAGCTACCGTCAGATGCTATCAGAAAATGAAAGCCGATGCGGAAGCCGGAGACCCCGAAGCTATCCGGCGATATGAAGCCACCCTTGCCAAGCGCAGAGATGAGTACCACAAAAAGAAAGCAAGACAGGAGGAAGTACCAGCATGAAAGAATTGAAGCCAAGAATCCACGAAAACGGCATCGACTACATTCTCGTAGGCGATTACTATGTGCCGGACTGGAAGCTGCCGGAGGAAAAACGCCCTGTCGGGCATTGGGGCAGGCTGCATCAAGCCTACCTGCGGATGTACCGTCCCGGTTTTTACAGTGAACTCGTTCTCTCCTGCAAGCTGCACACCTACCTTGCCGATCTGAACGAGCAGGCAACGGAAAGATGCAGTCTCATCATTGAGCAGATGGCGGAAGCCGAGGGCGTAGACGAAGCCTTGAAAGCGTCCGACCAGATGCTATGGGTGCAGTCCATGAACTCCATCCGCAGCCGAGCCGAGGAAATCATCAAGCATGAGCTGATTTACTGCTGATATTCCAAGTCCAGACCCGCTAATTTCATACCGAAGTAAAAGCGACAGGTATTTCCTTGTGAAGTCCCTGCCGCTTTTCATTTATCAAAAATCAAGGAGGAACACACTATGAAACTGAACATCAACGAGAAGAAAGCCCTTTACACCTTCGGTTGCCCCAACCACAGGGCAACGGTTGACCGTCTGCAACTGCTGGCGGCTATCACACCCGACCCTGTTGCCGGAGAGCTGTTCAACGACCTTGCAATCAAGCTGAGTACCGAAGAAGCGCACGACTGGTATCGCCGCTTCTACCGCACACTCCGTATGGAAATGGACGGCTACTATGAAGCGGAACTGACTTTGCGGCTGGCAGAAATCAGCAGTTACGATATGGAGGGCTATTATGGCGAAGCTGACGAAGTATGAAAAGGAAACCATTATCCTGTTCAACGAGGGCGAGGACACGGCAAGCATCTACACCTTTAACGCCGGACTGAAAAAGCGGCTGGTGCTGTTCGCCAAGAAGTACCCCGGCCTCTGCCGACAGGAAAAGACCCATGAGCAGGGCGGCGTTTCCTATGTGCTGGACAAATCCCGGCTGTCCATCCGTCTGCAACCGCCCATGAGCGAGGAACGCAGACGGAAAGCAAGCGAGAACGCCAAGCAAACCGGGTTCAGGAGCAGGACGGAATAATGTAGCGTTTAGGGGTGATATGCGGTCAAAATGTCGGGTCTGTACTCGATGTTTTGACCGCTATTACATAGCAAGGTATAGTTCTATCGTTTTTCTCATTTTTAAGGCTATACAGATTCAAAACGATTAAATCAAGATACTTCATCCCGACTACTTGAAAAATTCACATTATCGTGATACAATAAACAAGGACATTCTTAAATCGGGAGGGTACTATGGCTGTTACATATAAAAAACTATTTCATCTGTTAATCGACCGTGGTATTGCAACGGCTGAATTGACAGAACAGGCAGGCTTTAGTGCCAACATTTTAACCCGACTTAGAAGAGACCAATATGTTTCATTGGAGAGCATTGAAAAGCTATGTTTTGCCCTCGATTGCGGCGTTGACGATATTCTGGAATTTATACCTGATGAAAAGGAGAACGGAAACAATGATTGATACAAAGAAAGAGCAGGAGCGTGACGAGCTGCACCGTGCGATATGGGCAATCGCTGATGAACTTCGTGGTGCCGTTGACGGCTGGGATTTTAAGAACTATGTTCTCGGAACCATGTTTTATCGCTATATCTCCGAGAACCTGACCAACTACATCAATTCTGGCGAACAGGAAGCTGGCAATACCGATTTTGATTATGCCAGAATGCCCGATACTGATGCAGAAGAAGCTCGTGACGGCTTGGTAGAAGAAAAGGGCTTCTTTATTCTTCCGTCCGAGCTGTTTTGCAATGTCAATCTCAGAGCCGACAACGATGAAAACCTGAATGAAACCTTGGAGCGTGTATTCAACCACATTGAAAGCTCTGCAAAAGGCTCATCTTCCGAAAGCAGCTTTGCCGGATTGTTCGATGATTTTGATGTAAACAGCAACAAGCTCGGTTCTACCGTTGCAAAGAGAAATGAACGCCTTGCAAAACTTCTGCATGGTGTAGCTGATATGAACCTTGGTGATGTGAGGGATCACGATATTGATGCCTTTGGCGATGCCTATGAGTATCTGATGACCATGTACGCATCTGGGGCAGGAAAATCCGGCGGCGAGTTCTTTACCCCTGCGGATGTTTCCGAACTGCTGACCAGACTTGGCACGGTGGGCAAGACTGAAATCAACAAAGTTTATGACCCTGCCTGCGGTTCAGGCTCTCTACTTTTGAAAGCTGAAAAAATCCTTGGCAGGGATGCCGTCCGTAACGGCTTCTTTGGACAGGAAATCAATATCACTACTTACAACCTTTGCCGTATCAATATGTTCCTGCATGATGTTGGCTTTGATAAGTTTGACATTGCCTGTGAGGACACGCTGACCGCACCGCAGCACTGGGACGATGAACCGTTCGAGCTGATCGTTTCCAACCCTCCCTATTCCATCAAGTGGGCTGGCGATGATAACCCTTTGCTGATTAACGATCCTCGTTTTTCTCCGGCTGGTGTTCTCGCACCGAAGTCTAAAGCCGACCTTGCCTTTATCATGCACTCCCTTTCGTGGCTGGCAACAGGCGGCACAGCAGCGATCGTCTGCTTCCCCGGCATTATGTACCGTGGCGGCGCAGAACAGAAAATCAGAAAATACCTGATTGACAACAACTTTATTGATTGCATTATCCAACTGCCAAGCAATCTGTTCTTTGGAACTTCTATTGCAACCTGCATTATGGTGCTGAAAAAAGGCAAAGCCGACAACAAAACCCTGTTTATCGACGCTTCCGGCGAGTGCATCAAGGTTACGAACAACAACAAGCTGACACAGGCGAACATCGAAAGAATTGTTGAGACCTTTGCCAAGCGTGCCGAGGAGGCCCACTTCTCTCATCTTGAAAGCTATGAGGAAATTGCGGACAATGATTATAATCTCTCTGTTTCCACCTATGTGGAAGCCGAGGACACCAGAGAGAAAATCGACATTGTAAAGCTCAACGCCGAGATTGAGAAAATCGTTGCCCGTGAACAAGTTCTTCGTGATGAAATAGCAAAGATTATTGCAGAGATCGAGGTAGGATGATGAAGAAGGACAAGCGTGAAATCAGCATCGTTCGCTCCTCCGCTGCGGAATATCTGACATTCATCACCGCCACCGGGGAAAGCGATGTAAATGCAGTATATTGCGATGAAAATGTATGGCTGACCCAAAAAATGATGGGACTTCTGTATAATGTGGAAACACACACCATCAATTATCACTTGAAAAAAATATTTGCCGACGGAGAGATCGACGAGAATTCAGTTATTCGAAAATTTCGAATAACTGCTGCGGACGGCAAAACCTACAACACCAATCACTATAATCTGAGCGCCATCATTGCCGTGGGCAATAAGGTGGATTCTCCCCGTGCGGTGCAGTTCAGAAAGTGGGCAAACCGCATCATTGAAGAATTTACCGTGAAAGGCTTTGCTATGGATGACGAGCGGCTGAAAAACGGCGGCACCATTCTGACAAAGGATTATTTTAAGGAACAGCTGGAACGCATCCGTGAGATTCGTCTTTCGGAACGGCGGTTTTACCAGAAGATCACCGACATCTATGCCACCAGTATTGACTACGATGCCAAGGCAGAAACGACAAGACTGTTTTTCGCACGGGTGCAGAATCAGCTCCATTGGGCAATTCACGGCGAAACGGCGGCGGAGACCATTTATCGCCGTGCCGACAGCAGCAAAGAGCACATGGGGCTGACCACTTGGAAGGATGCCCCCAACGGCAAAATTCAGAAATTCGATGTAGTGATTGCCAAGAATTATCTGACACAGGAAGAGCTTTCTGCGATGGCGAGAATCGTCAACGCCTATCTTGATTTGGCAGAGCTAAGAGCTGAGGAACAAGTTCCTATGACGATGGAGGACTGGGCAGAACAGTTCGAGGGTGTTCTTCGGCTGAGCCGAAAGGAAATCCTGACCAATGCGGGCAGCATTTCTGCCAAAATTGCAGAACAGCACGCCCTGAGCGAGTTTGAAAAATATCGCATCGTGCAGGATCGGTTGTATCAAAGCGACTTCGACAGGATACTGCTGGAGAAAGATTCATACACAAACGAACTGCCGGAAGCGGAGAATGGCGGTGAATAAACTTTATGAGATTATCAGATGTTTTGTCGAAACCGCCCAATAAGGAATACGTTCAAGTTGATGCATTCTTGCAAAACAAAGTTGGAAAAGCAGGTCAAAAGGTTGACATTTCCACTGGAAGTGTTGCATTGAACTACTTTTGCGTTTCATGCGAGGATATAAGGACTTTTTGGTCAAGTCCCAAGCTGACATGTATTTTTGTGAGCAAAAATCTAATCAGTGTTGATTGCGTTTTGACTTGCGGGTGCGGTTCTTCCATACCGGCATGGTTTTTGATAGAGAGCAAAAATGATATAACAGGGCAAGCCCCTGCTATACGCATATTGAAGAAAAGCGTGAAGTTATCCGATATGGTTCGCATTAATGACAATCGCTACGGGGAGTTTACTCCGTTATTAGACAACGCCATGCAGGCATATACCGACGGATTAGGAGCAGGTGCAGTCGTATACCTGAGAAAAATCTTTGAAAAATTAACAGTGAAAACAGCGGAAGCAGTCAATATTGAATATGCCCAATATGACGGCGGGAACCCAAAGAACTTCTCTGAGCTACTAAAAAAGGTGGATGAAAAATGCTCGACAATCCCAAAAGAATTTTCTGCAAACGGATATAAACTGTTTCGAGAGTTGAGCGGCGTCGTTCATGGGGAGTATGATGAAGAGGCGGGATTGAAGAGTTTCGAAGCCCTACATAGGCTTGTAATAGGAATCCTTGAAAATGTAATCAACCATAAAGAGTTATTGGATGCTATTACTGTGCTTGGTTGGAATGAAGAAAGAGGTGAAGATAAATGAGTAGGCTGGATGAACTGATTCAGCAATACTGCCCGGATGGGGTTGCGTATGTTGCATTAGAAACTGTATGCTTGATTTCAAAGGGTATCCAGTTTAATAAAAAAGATATGCACGATGAAGGAACATATCCTGTTATTAACGGAGGTATAAACCCTTCTGGCTATATTGAGCAGTACAATCAAGAAGAAAAGACTATTACCATTTCGCAAGGCGGAGCATCCGCTGGATTTGTTAATTGGCTTGATACTAAGTTTTGGGCTGGCGCACATTGTTATGTACTTAAACCTACGAACAATGTTTTGAACCGTTATTTGTTCCATTTTGTGAAGTCTAAAGAATATAAATTGCAGGAATGTCAGTATGGTGCAGGGATACCTGCACTTGCAAAATCTACCGTTGCATCATTGGAAATCCCTGTACCGCCGCTTGAGGTGCAGAGTGAAATTGTCCGTATTCTGGACAATTTCACGGAGCTTACAGCGGAGCTTACAGCGGAGCTTACAGCGAGGAAGAAGCAGTATGAATACTATCGTGATACTCTATTGAAGTCCTCTATTGAAATAAAAAATGTTAAACTTGGCTCTGTTTGTGAAGTGTACGATGGAACACATCAAACACCTAAATATACCAATAGCGGAGTCCCTTTTGTTAGCGTAGAGAACATTGATGACCTTTACGGAACTACCAAGTATATTTCAGCAGAGGATTTTTCAAAATATAGAATCAAGCCAAGAATTGGCGATGTGTTTATGACTCGCATTACCGCAGGTGTTATCGGAAGATGTACGGTTGTGGATAGAAATGATGATTTGGCGTACTATGTTTCCCTAGCATTGCTGAGACCCGAACAATCTATTCTTGATAGCAAATATTTGAAATATTATCTTGAAAGTGGCTGGGGACGTAAAGAGTTAGCTAAGCGCATTTTGTGGGATGCAACACCAACAAAAATCAATAAGGATGATATTGGGAAAGTGTATATTTCACTTCCTCCACTTGAAGTTCAACAACGCCTTGTTCGTGTGTTGGATAACTTTGATTCTATCTGTTCCGACCTGAACATCGGTCTGCCTGCGGAGATTGAAGCCCGCAAGAAGCAATATGAGTTCTATCGTGATGCCCTCTTGACTTATGCGGCAACCGACAAGACAATCTTGACAGACAGACAGACAGACGAGTATAATGCGCTGATTCGGCTGTGTCAATATGTTTTCGGTTATGTTACTGTAACCTTGAATACTATTTCTGAAAACCATGACAGTAGGAGAAAGCCCGTTACAAGTGGAAACCGCGAAGCTGGTGAGTACCCCTATTATGGCGCATCCGGCATTGTCGACTATGTGAGCAGTTATATCTTCGATGGAGACTACTTGCTTGTATCAGAAGATGGCAACAACCTTGTAGCAAGAAGCACACCGATTGCGTTCTCTATTTCAGGGAAAAATTGGGTAAACAACCATGCCCATGTGTTGAAGTTTGACTGCTACGCAACGAGAAGGTATGTCGAGTTCTATCTGAACTCTATTGACCTTTCTCCGTATATTTCCGGCGGGGCGCAGCCAAAGCTGAACCAGAAGAATCTGAACAGCATTCCCATTCCACTCCCGTCTATCAGAGAACAAGAAAGAATCGTTGGAATCCTTGACCGCTTTGACGCCCTTTGCAACGACCTGACTTTCGGCTTACCGGCAGAGATCGAAGCGAGGACAAAGCAATACGAATATTACAGAGATAAACTGCTGACCTTCAAGGAGCAGTAAACGAAGGAGGTCGCCGCATGAGCACCTATAACATTATAGCAGCCAGCAACGAGAGCACCGTAGTGGCTGAATATACGCCGGAAAGCGCACGCTCTGACAGCTTTCAGAGCGAAGTCGCTCTTGAAAAGGAGTTCATCCGGCTGCTGACCACGCAAGGGTACGAGTATCTTACCATCCACGACGAAAACAGTCTGATTGCCAACCTCAGACGGCAGTTGGAGCTTCTGAACGATTACCCCTTTACCGACAGTGAATGGAAGCGTTTCTTCACGGAAGTGCTTGCCAATGCCAACGAAGGCATCGTTGAGAAAAGCCGCACCATTCAGACCGACCATGTAAAGGTACTCCGCAGGGATGACGGAACTTCCAAGAACATTCAGCTCATAGACAAAAAGAACGTTCACAGCAACCGCTTGCAGGTCATCAATCAGTACGAGGAAAACGAGGGCAACCATGACACACGCTACGATGTGACCATTTTGGTCAACGGTCTGCCCCTTGTCCATGTGGAGCTGAAACGCCGTGGCGTTGCAATCCGTGAAGCCTTTAACCAGATCAAGCGCTACCAGAGAGACAGCTTCTGGGCGGCAAGCGGCTTGTATGAGTATGTGCAGATTTTCATTATCTCCAACGGAACCCATACCAAGTATTACTCCAACACCACCCGAAACAGCCACATCAAGGAAATGGGCGAATCTGCAAAACAGAAATCGAAGAAAACCAGCAACAGCTTTGAGTTTACTTCCTTCTGGGCAGACGGCAACAATAAGGTGATTGCCGACCTGATTGATTTTACGAAAACCTTCCTTGCCAAGCACACCATTCTGAATGTGCTGACCAAGTATTGTGTTTTCACAACGGAAGAAATTCTGATGGTTATGCGTCCCTATCAGATTGCAGCCACCGAGCGCATCTTGAACCGCATCGAAATCTCCACCAACTACAAAAAGACCGGAACGATTGACGCAGGCGGCTATATTTGGCATACCACAGGAAGCGGAAAAACGCTGACTTCTTTCAAGACCGCACAGCTTGCATCCGCACTTCCCTATGTGGACAAGGTTCTGTTCGTGGTCGATAGAAAAGACCTGGACTATCAGACCATGAAAGAATATGACCGCTTTGAAAAAGGCTCTGCCAACAGCAACGCTTCCACAAGGATATTGCAGCGGCAGCTTGAGGACAGAGATGAAAAAGGCGGCTATCATCAATATAAAATCATCATCACGACCATTCAGAAGCTGGACAACTTCGTGACCAAGAACAAAGGACATGAGGTGTTCAACAAGCATTGCGTTATCATCTTTGACGAGTGCCACCGTAGCCAATTCGGAGATATGCACGCCAAGATTGTTAAGGCGTTTAGGAAATATCACCTGTTCGGTTTTACCGGCACGCCGATTTTCGCCGCCAATGCAGGAAAAGGCAAGCACATGGAGCTGCTGACCACGCCGCAGACCTTTGGCGACCAGCTCCACACCTACACCATCGTGGACGCTATCAATGACGGCAATGTGCTTCCGTTCCGTATCGACTATGTGAATACGGTCAAGGAAAAAGAAAACATCAAGGACAAGAATGTTTCAGCAATCGACATTGAACGGGCGATGGGTGCGCCGGAGCGTATTCGGGAAATCGTCAAATACACGTTGGAGCATTTTGACCAGAAAACCAAACGCAACAGCTTCTATTCCTTGAAGGGCAAGCGTATGGCGGGCTTTAATGCTATGTTCGCTGTCAGCTCCATCCCCATGGCGATGAAATATTATACGGAGTTCAAGAAGCAGCTTGCCGAAAGTCATCGACAGTTTACGATTGCAACCATTTTCAGCTACGCCGCGAACGAGGATGACCCCGAAGATGTTCTGCAAGAGGAAGGCTTCGACACCGATGCACTTGACCAGACCTCCCGTGACTTCCTTGAAAGCGCAATCCAGGATTACAACACTGCGTTCAACACGAACTTTGATACTTCCTCGGATAAGTTCCAGAACTACTACAAAGACTTGTCCATGCGAGTGAAGAACCGTGAAGTGGATCTTCTGATTGTTGTGAATATGTTCCTCACAGGCTTCGATGCTACAACGCTCAACACCTTGTGGGTGGACAAAAATTTGAAAATGCACGGACTGATACAAGCCTATTCCAGAACCAACCGTATTCTGAACTCCGTCAAGACCTACGGCAACATTGTCTGCTTCCGTGATTTGCAGAAGGCTACGGATGATGCAATCGCTCTCTTTGGAGATAAGAATGCAAGCGGCATTGTTCTGCTCAAGAGCTTCAATGATTACTGGAACGGCTATGAAGATAATGACGGCAAGTATCATCCCGGCTATGTAGATTTGCTTGAAAAACTGGAAGCTGAATATCCTCTCGACACTCAAATTATCGGAGACCAGGCAGAGAAAGATTTTATCAGATTGTTCGGCACTATCCTCAGCATGAGAAATATTCTCTCATCCTTTGACCAGTTTGAGGAAATGGACAGTATTGCCGCAAGGGATTTGCAGAATTATCAGAGCATCTATCTTGACCTCTACGACAAGTACCGCAAAAAGGGCGATGCAGAAAAGGAAGATATTACGGACGATATCGAATTTGAAATCGAGCTTATCAAACAGGTGGAAATCAACATCGACTACATACTTATGCTGGTCGAAAAATACCATGACGGCAACTGCAAGGACAAAGAAATCCTTACCTCCATCCGCAAGGCGGTAGATGCAAGTATGCAGCTTCGCAGCAAGAAAGAGCTCATCGAAGCATTCATCAGTCAGGTCAATGTTGATACGCAGGTTACTGACGATTGGCGCAGATTTGTTCTGGAGCAGGAGGAAACAGACTTGACCGAAATCATCACGAGTGAAAAGCTGAAGCCGGAAGAAACCCGAAAGTTTGTTGCCAATGCGTTTCGTGATGGGGCATTGAAAACTACAGGAACAGAGATTGATAAGCTCATGCCCCCTGTATCACGCTTCGGCGGTGGCAGCAGAGCCAAAAAGAAGCAAGGCATCATTGAGAAGCTGAAAGTGTTCTTTGAGAAATACTTCGGGCTGGGAATTGCGGAACTTAAAGCAGAGGAAGAGCGTTGAAAGAACTCTGCGAAAATGACAAACAGGTATAAACGGGAGGTGTTCAGATGGATGAAAAAGAGCAATCAGTTGAAATTGGCACGGATAAAAGCGAAGAAACCTTGTTGACGCAATGGCAGACCTGCGTTGAGATGGCAAATGCGGTCAGTCAGCGTAGAGATGCGATGAACAATCTTTTTGTTACGCTGAATCTTGCAATCGTTGCAGCTGCTTCCTTTATTTGGGACGCAAAAACCATTATGTTGCTCGTGTCCGGCATCATTGTCTGCGTCGTTTGGATTTTCTTTATCAGAAATTTCAGAGAACTGAACAGGGCAAAGTTTGAGGTCATCAACAAATTAGAACAGAGTTTGCCTGTTTCTGCTTTTTCTGATGAATGGCAGTCCCTAAAGAAAAGCAAAAAATACATTGAGGGCACGAAGTTGGAAAAAGTCTTGCCTTATGCTTTTTGCGTTCTTTATGTAGTGATTTTCATTCTCATAACACTCCAAAGATGTAACCAACCATCCATCAGCCAACCATGAACTCATTCTGATGAACAAATAATTTAGGAGGTACATAAATGATCAATGTCTTTATACCGCACAGATGGAATAATGATGATTACTCTACGATAAGCGCCTTGTTGGATAGGACAAAATACAAAGTCCGCGACTATTCGGTTCCAGCAAGTTCTCCCTTTGATAGTATTGATAGGCGTTACAATGTTGACCCGCAGATTCAAAAGCAAATACGCTATGCAAGCGTTGTCGTTTGCTCGAATCGTCCCGCAAACAATAATGGAATGTCAATCGATGAAATCAAATACGCTATCTCTATCGGAAAGCCCGTAGTAGCAGTACAGGTTACGCCCAGTTCGAGTACGCTGATTGTAGGATTAGGCGTTGAGGTTGTTCCGTGTCGTAAGGATAGTCTGGAAAACTGGATATACAGAAACGTGTAAAGCGAGATACCAATAACCCCAAAGGCGATCAACCGTAAAAAGTTGGTCGCTTTTGTTTTGCCCATTATCAGAAAGGAGAAGTTGCCCGTGAGCGAAGAATTGGAAAAACTGAAACACAAACAGTATGTTGCGGAGCGCAAGCTGACCGCAGCCAAGCACAAGGAGAAGCGGTTGCAGAGCGAATTGAAACGCCTGACCAGAGGTGAGCGCACGCACCGCCTTTGCACCCGTGCCGGGATGCTGGAAGCCTTTTTGCGTGAGCCGACTATCTTGACAGACGATGACGTGATGGAGCTTTTGACCTTCATCTTCCACAGCGAAGCGGTTCAAAAGAAGCTGAATCTGCTGATTGAGAACCGAAAGAACGAGCTGACAACGGACAGTGGCTAAACCCTCGGCTTTGGACGAGGGCGCAATTATACACCACCTGAAGGTTTTGCATTGCGTTCTGCCGAAAGCCCCTTGCAGGGAGCCTGATGATTTCCGCAGCTTTCGCTTCAATCATCCAGTGGAAGCTACACTTCCCCTGCGCCGGCTAAAGCCAGCTACCCCTTTGTGTATTTGCCGTCCAGAAACGATTTCAGAGTAATCATTTCTGACCGACAAGTTTTGTTTGACCGTGCCGAAAAGCAGCGGTCATTTTTTATTGCGCCGAGAAAGGAGGTTCAACAAAATGCCCGTTCCCCATCTGAATATACGCATCGTTCAGCGTAGCAAAGGCAGCTCTGCCGTTGCCGGAGCAGCCTATCAAGCCGGAGAAAAGCTGTTCTCCGAATACGACCAGAAATCCAAAGACCACCGCAGGAAACAGCCCGAAGTTGTTTACACGGAAATCCTGCTTCCGGCAAACGCACCGCCGGAATATGCAGACCGGGCGACGCTCTGGAATGCAGCCGAAGAAGTTGAGAAGCAATGGAACGCACAGCTTGCAAGGCGTTTTGTGCTTGCCCTGCCGAGGGAAGTGCCGCTCGAAAAATGTCCGCAGATGCTAAAGGAATACTGCGAGGAACATTTCGTATCCAAAGGAATGTGCTGCGACTTTGCGATACACGACCCCGACCCACCGGGACACAATCCGCACTGTCATATCATGCTGACCATGCGAGCCATTGACGAAAACGGAAAGTGGATGCCCAAGAGCCGCAAGGTCTATGACCTTGACGAAAACGGCGAACGAATCAAGCTGCCGTCCGGCAGATGGAAAAGCCACAAGGAGGATACCGTTGACTGGAACGAGCAGTACCACGCCGAGGAATGGCGGCACGGCTGGGAGATTGTGCAGAACCGTTATATTGAAATGTCGGGAAGCCCCGAACGAGTGGATATGCGCTCATATGAAAGGCAGGGACTTGATATTGTCCCGACAGTCCATATGGGAGCCGCCGTCTGTGCTTTAGAGCGCAAGGGCATTGAAACCAATATCGGCAATCTGAACCGGGATATAAAAGCGGCGAACCGCATGATGAACGCCGTCCGCAGAACCATCAAAAATCTGCGGAGCTGGATTGCGGAGATTCTGGAAGCTACCAAAGCCGCCCTTGCGGAAACGGAAGCGGATAAGAAAAATACTTTCCCCACGCTTACCGCACTTCTCAGCTCTTATCTGAATCTGCGAAAGGCGGAGCGCAGCGAGTGGTCGAGATACGGACAGCAGAAAGGTACGGTCGATGATTTGAAAGCCGTCTCCAAAGCCGTGAACTACCTGAAAGAGCAGGGGCTTTTCACGCTGGAAGATTTGGATACCGCCCTGCAAGGTGTGAATGAGAAGTCCAAGAGCATCAACGCCGCTATGAAGAAAGCATCTGCCCGCATGAAGGTCATTACCGGCATACAGAACGCCGTGGCAGACTGCCAGACCCACAAAGCGGTTCATGACAAGTATCTGAAAATCGGCTGGAAAGCACGACAGGCAGCGTTTGCAGAAAGCCACAAGGATGAGCTGGACAGATACAACAAAGCGTTTCGCTATCTCAAAAAGCAAGGCGTGGATTTGAATGTCAATCTTCAAGCTCTGCAAGTGGAATATGACCAGCTGCAAGCAACCTACACAGAGCTTGCCGGACAGCTTGCCGCCGCCAAGGAGGAATTGCAGCCGATGAAAGATATTCGCTATTGGGTCAGCAAAGTCCTCACGCCGGAGCAGTCCGAGGTCGAGAAGAAGCCCGAACCGAAGCACTCCATCACGGAGAAAATGAAGTTTCTGCAAGAGCAGAGCAGCAATCAGCAGGAGCAGAAAACCCCGCAACAGAAAAAACAGAATATGGAGCTTTAAGGCACTTGCCGTTTTCATTGTGAAAATGTCGGGTGTCTTTTTTTTGTTCCCTGAAAGGAAGATGCGATGAATGTTTTTGAAGCAGTAAAAGGTAAAGTTACCGCCCGACAGGCGGCGGAGATGTACGGCGTTCGGGTCAACCGTCACGGCATGGCAGTCTGCCCGTTTCACAATGACAAAAATCCGAGCATGAAGCTGGATATGCGTTTTCATTGCTTTGCCTGTCAGGCTGACGGGGACGCAGTTGATTTTGTTTCCCGCCTGTTTGGGCTGCCCGGCAAGGAAGCCGCTATGAAGCTGGCGGACGATTTCTCCATTCCCTATGACGCACGGAAAAAGCCGTCTATCAGACCCAAGATAAGAGCGCCAACCCCGGAACAGAGATACCGACAGGAGGAAAACAGGTGCTACAAAGTGCTGTCCGATTACTTCCATCACCTGAGAACATGGAAACGGCAGTACGCACCGCAGCAGCCGGAGGACGAATGGCATCCGCTGTTCGTGGAAGCCCTGCAACGAGAAAGCCACATCGAATATCTGCTTGATGTTCTTCTGTACGGCACAGCCGAAGAAAAGAAGACTCTGGTTGCCGAGCAAAGAAAAGAGGTGATGAGACTTGAACGGCGATTTGCAGAACACACAGCCGGGCATGACCGTGGAAGAAGTCAGGGGAAGTCTGGACTTGACCGATAACGGAGCTATCCGAAACAGCATACGGAACTGCCTGACCGTGTTTCAGAACGACCCCTATCTGCAAGGAGCAATCCGCTACAACATTCTGACGGAGCGCATTGATATTGTAAAGCCCCTATGGTGGGAGAAGCCCACAGTGACCCTGAACGACACGGACTTCAATTACCTCATGCTCTATCTGGAGGACAAGTACGGACTGACCAGCGAAAAGAAGATTGAAAAAGCCATTTCCATTGTCGCGGACTGCAACAAGTATCACCCCATCCGCGACTACCTGAACAGCCTGAAATGGGACGGCACAGAGCGCATCCGCTATGCCCTTACCCGGTATCTCGGCGCAGAGGACAGCGAGTACACCTATGAATGTCTGCGCCTGTTCATGCTGGGAGCAATCCGCAGAGTGTTCAAGCCGGGCTGCAAGTTTGAGGTGATGCTCTGTCTGGGGGCGGTCAGGGCGCGGGCAAGTCCACTTTCTTCCGGCTGCTGGCAGTCAGGGACGAATGGTTCTCCGATGACCTGAAACGGATTGACGATGACAATGTTTACCGCAAGATGCAGGGGCATTGGATTATCGAAATGTCAGAGATGATTGCTACCGCCAACGCCAAGAGCATTGAGGATATTAAGTCCTTTATCAGCAGAGCAAAGGAAACCTATAAAGTGCCGTATGAAACCCATCCGGCAGACCGATTGCGGCAATGCGTGTTCGGCGGCAGCTCCAATACTCTGGACTTCCTGCCCCTCGACCGAAGCGGCAACCGAAGGTTCCTGCCCATCATGGTACACGCAGAGAACGCCAAGGTTCACATTCTGGAAGATGAAGCCGCATCGAGGGCGTATATCGACTTGATGTGGGCGGAAGCCATGTTCTTCTATCACAACTTCCCTGTAAGGCTGACCTTATCCAAGGAAATGAACAAGGAGCTGAAGGTGCTGCAAAGGCAGTTCATGCCGGAGGACACCAAGGCGGGGCTGATACAGTCCTTCCTTGACAATTACAGCGGCACACAGGTCTGCTCCAAGCTGATCTATACGGAAGCTCTGAACCACCCCTTTGACGAACCGAAGCAATGGGAAATCCGGGAAATCAACGAGATAATGAACAACAGCATCGAGGGCTGGACGGCGTTTTCCAATCCCCGCATCTTTGCCAAGTACGGCAGACAGCGAGGTTGGGAGCGAGCTGCTTCCGGCAACGAGCCAGCGGCAACCGACTCTGATTTGCCGGGCGGCTTTCGTGAGCTGACCGAGGAAGAAACCCGCCAGATGGAGCTTCCGTTCTGAAAGGCAGACCGCGTTGCCGACCCGGTTGCTGTCCCGTTGCCGACCCCGTTGCCGGGCTAACCCCTTGAAAACCCTTTCTCTATAAGGCTTTTTTCTTCTCTGACAACGAAAGCAACAGAGAAATCAAAGAAAAGAATAAAAATAGTATAAGAGACGGACGGGACGATGTTGCAGGTTTTTTGAAGCCCGTTGCCGGACTTCGTTGCCGACACACACCCTGTCCGGCTTTTTGCGCACACAGGGCAACGCCGGAAATCAGTGGGTCAAAATGAACCACTGATTTTAACCGCAGCACAGGCGGAATCAAATGACAACTTTTGTCACTTGATGTAGGGCGGTTCAAAACGAACCACCCCACTTTGCAGGGCAAATTCCGTAAAATGAGCTGTTGGTCACGCCGTGCAGCAGTTGCCATACACACAAAATCAAGTGGTCAAAATGACCTCTTGATTTTCAGAACCTAATTTGGGAGGTATTGAATGAAAGAAACGCCAAACACAGCAAAGGAACACAAGGAAATTCCGGCAGGAACGTTCAACATGAGGATAGGCGGCACCACCTATGTTGTCTGCGTTCATTTCAGCAAGGAGAGCAAGGACACGCTGGAAGATAAGGTGAAACGCCTGATGCGTGACGATGTAAAAGCCGCCAATTTCTAAAGTGAAAATTATCAGTAATACTTCCGTTTTCTATCTTGACAAAACTGTTCCGAAAGGCAGTATCGTGGTCGAATGTGGAAAATTACTCCAGCGGAACCAGTATAAGATCAAGATACTGAACACGATCAACTTCAAAAAGTCCCATCACTACAACCCCTTCGCGTATCTCCACAGCGAAAAGGACATTCTGAAGCTGGTCACGACCCTCATTGCCAACACGCAGGGCGACGGGAAATCCGGCGACGACTTCTGGCGCAAGGCGGAGACGCTGCTCTACACGGCGCTCATCGGGTATATCTACTACGAAGCGCCGGTGGAGGAGCAGAACTTCGCCACCCTCATCGAAATGATCAACACCATGGAGGTGCGGGAGGACGACGAGGACTTCAAAAATCCCGTCGATCTGATGTTTGAGGAGCTGGCAAAACGGGAGCCGCATCACTTCGCCGTGCGCCAATATGCCAAATACCGCTTAGCGGCGGGTGTTGTATGCTCTAAAAGACTTCTTAATCAAGCGGTTGAGAAGTCTCTTAGAACACATAACCTAAAATCGAAGAAAGGAGCGCAAGCGATGAGAAAAAACGAGAAAATCACAGCTCTGTACGAACGACTGAGCCGTGATGACTTTGGCAAAGATGATGACCAGCAGCGTGAGAGCAATTCCATTTCCAATCAAAAGGCTATGTTGGAGGAGTTCGCCGCACGGCAGGGCTTTACAAACATTGTCCATTTCACGGACGATGGCATTAGTGGTACTTGCTTTGACCGTCCCGGATTTCTGGCAATGATGAAAGAGGTGGAAGCCGGGAATGTGGAGTACCTGTGTATC
>CDZA01019368.1_pt1 | contig 29393 bp, 24 predicted proteins | sample 554881 | NCBI WGS metagenome assembly CDZA01 (sample SAMEA3182082, study PRJEB8094) | gut metagenome | biome: human; feature: gut; material: Stool; isolation source: human stools | place: Canada | collected 2012-12-04
ATCATATACTCAATCCATCGGGAGCGGGATGGGCTTTTTGAGCTCCAGACGGCCGTAGCAGACGAGCTCTGCCGCTTTGTCTGGCGGGATCATGCGGTCGTCTTCGGCGTGGGCGCGGTTCACGGCGAAGAGATACACCGTGCCGCGGCTGTCGGCGCAGAACTGCCGGAAGACGATCCCTCCGTCCGTTTCAAAAAGCCCGATGTCGCCGTCGTAAAGCTCGGTGCGCCGCCGGAGATACGCCGTGCCGCCCTTTTTGATCCACGGCGCGAGCGAATCGTCCGTGACCGCAACGGCAAAATCGGCGTCCGTGCCCCTCGGCACGGGGATGGAGTCCCAGAGCATGCGCTCACCGCCCTTCGCTTGTTCTTGCTCTCAGCATACCGATTCCGGACGGAAAGGTCAAGACGGCAGAAAAAAGAAAAAGCAAAAGTGCCGCTTTCCGTTGCAGATGGCGGGATCGTGTGGTAAAATATATTATCTATACCTATACGTATACCTATGCGCATTGTTAATATGAAAATATAAAGAAGGAATTTAACGATATGGAAAACCGTGAACAGGAGATCCGTCAGGACAGGGAAGACCTGATCGAGGGGCGCAACGCCGTTGCCGAGGCGATCCGCGCCGGGCGGACGATTGATAAAATTTTCGTTGCCCGCGGCGACACCGACCGCACCCTTGCGCGCATTCTCGCCAAGGCGCGGGAAAACGGCATCGTCGTCACCGAGTGCGACCGGCGCAAGCTCGATTCTCTCAGCGCCACGGGTGCGCACCAGGGCATCATCGCGCAGGCGGCAATGCGCGAGTACGCCTCCATCGAGGATATTCTGGAGCGTGCCGCCGAGCGGGGCGAGGATCCGTTCATCGTCGTGTGCGACGAGATCGCCGATCCGCACAATCTCGGCGCGATTTTGCGCACCGCCGAGTGCGCGGGCGTCCACGGCGTCATCATCCCCAAGCGGCGCGCCGCCGGGCTCACCGCCGTGGTGGACAAGGCGAGCGCGGGCGCGGCGGAGCATATGCTCGTCTCGCGCGTGACGAACATCCCCGCGGCGCTCGGTGAGCTGAAGAAAAAGGGCCTCTGGGTCTACGGCACGGCGGCGGACGCTCCCGCCGATCTGTGGCAGACGAAAATGACCGGCCCCGCGGCGCTCGTCATCGGGTCGGAGGGCTTCGGCATGGGCCGCCTCGTTTCGGAGCAGTGCGACTTCACCGTGGGCATCCCCCTGCTCGGCAAGATCACATCGCTCAACGCCTCCGCGGCGGCGGCGATCCTTATGTATGAGGTCATCCGCCAGCGCAGAGATTCCTGAGACGGAGGGAGCTATGGCAAAACGCGATACAGGCGGCGTTCCCCGGAGCTTCGGCGTGCCGGGCTTCTCGCTCGAGAGCATTCTCGAGGAGTGCCGGGACAAGGCGCCGGAGGAGACCGCCGCGCCGGAAACGGCGGAAACGGAATACCGGCCGGAGACGGAGGGCTATTCCTCCGAGCAGGCGGATTACCCGGCAGAAACGGAGTACGAGGCCGAATATCCGGACGAAGAAGAGGAATACCCCGAATACGAAGAATTTGATACCGGCGAGCCGGAGTATGAGACCGCGCCGGACACCGCGCCGGACGGGCCGGAGGAGACCGGGGAACCGGACGGGCGGTACTATGAGGACGCGCCGGAGCCGGAAGAGGCCGCCGAGGGCGAAATATACGACGAGGGCTTTGAGGACGACGCGGACTTTTATGCCCCGCCCCTTGAAGCGCCGGACGAGCCGGAAGTCTCGGAAGAAGCCGAAAAGCCGGACGAGCCGGAGAGAAAAAGCAAAAAGAAAAAGAGCCTTGGCAACGTATCCCGCCGCGGGCGGGGCCGCGCGCCGGGGCCTTGGGGCAAGCTCGTGGGGCTTCTCGCCGCGGCATCGATCCGCCGGGCGAACGATCTCTCCCAGCCGGACCCGGAGCCGGAGGACGTAACGCTTGAAATGCCGCCGCAGCGCGCGGCGAAGCATTATGCCGCGCAGATGCCGAGTCTGCGCCTGCGCTTCTTTGCGGCGGCGGCAGTCTGCGTGCTGCTCGCGTGGATCACTCTTTCGTATGACTTCGGCCTGCCGCTGCCCGGCAGTCTCGGCACGAACGCGAGAGCGACGTCGCTCGTGTGTCTCATCGGGATGCTCTCGGTGATGCTCATCGGACTGGACGTTGTGACGGCGGGCGTCATGGGTCTCATCCGCGGCCGCGCCGGGGCGGAATCCATGATCGTTCTCGCCGCGATCGCCGCGGCGGCGGACGTAATCTATATCGCCGCGAGCGGCGACGGCTCGCACGGCGTCACCTTCGCGGTGATCCCCGCGGCGGCGGTCATGTTCGCGCTGCGCGGCGCGTGGTACAGCTGCCGGGCGTACGCCGATTCCTTCCTTGCCCTGCATCACGCCAAGGACGCCTATGCCGTCACCTCTGAGGTGCTGCCGGGGAAGAAGGAGCGCATACTCATCAAGTCACGCCGCTCGTCGGACGGTCTTGTCCGCCGCAGCGAGGAGCCGAGCGGCGCGGAAGCGCTCGCCATGGAGGCGTTTGTGCCGATGGCTGTCGGCTCGCTCGCGCTGGCGCTGGCTCTGTCGCTCGGCGCGCAGGATATGAAGGCGTTTTTCCATCTCTTCTCGCTTATGACGGCGCTTTGCGTTTCGTTCAACTGGACGCTCTCGTTCCCGATCCTCTTCTCCCGCACGGCGCGCCATCTCATGATGCGCGGCAGCGCTCTGGCCGGATGGTCCGGCGCGCGCGATGTCGGCCGGTCGCGCCGGCTCGTGCTCACCGATACCGACATTTTCCCCGAGGACGCCATCGAGATCACGGGCGTGCGCTTTATGGACAAGAGCCGCGCCGCGCAGGTGCTCGGCATCACCGGCAGCATGCTCGATGCGGCAGGGACGGGTCTTGCCGCGCCCTTTGCCGAGCTGATGCGCCGGAAAAACGCCGCCATGCAGACCGTGGAGGATTTCTCCGTCGGCGAGGGCGGCGCGAAGGGCATGGTGCAGGGCGAGGAAGTCCGCATCGGCACGCTCGCGTATATGCATCTGAGCGGCGTGAAGATCCCCGACAAGATCAAGGAGGAAAACGCGCTCTATACCGCCGTATCCGGCGAGCTGGCGGCGGTGTTCCCGCTGCGCTACCGCCCGATGGCGAGCGTGCAGCGCGCGCTGGCCGCTCTGCGCCGCGAGCATCGCAAGCCGATCTTCGCCGTGCGCGACTTTAATCTTGACCCTCTTCTTCTGCAGAAAACGTTCGGCGTATCCGCCGAGGGCTTCCAGTTCCCGTCTTCCGCCGAGCGGTACCGCATTTCCGGCATCCCCGCCTCGGCGGGCAGCCCTGCCGCCGGTATGATGGCGCAGGACGGTCTCGACACGCTCGTGGACTTTGCCGAATGCGGCACGAAGCTCCATTCCTACGGCCGCGCGTGCGCGTGGTGCTGCGTCATCTGCGCTGCGCTCGGCGCGATCCTTGCGGTGGTCCCGGCGTGGCAGGGACTGTGGACGGCGATCGGCGCGGGGCGTGTGCTGCTCTATATGCTCGCGTGGATCATCGTGCCGCTGGCGCTGCGGACGCTGCTGCAAAAATAATTATTGCCAAAAAAACTGTCATAGTGTATAATTTATCCTCGTGGCGCTCCCCTGTTTTTTCGGAAGAATGACAAGGCCGATTCACAGGACAATGAATTAAAGTTTTTTAAGATAATTATAAGGAGAGGACAACCCATGAGCTACACAACCAAGGACATCCGCAATGTCTGCCTGCTCGGTCACGGCGGCAGCGGCAAGACCACCCTTACCGAGAACATGCTCTACCTGACCGGTGCCATCGACCGTCAGGGCAAGGTCAACGACGGCAACACCGTCTGCGACTATGACGCGGAAGAGATCAAGCGTCAGGTAACGATCTCCGCGGCTATCGCTCCCATTTCCTTCGGCGGCAAGAAGATCAACGTGATCGACTGCCCGGGCTTCCAGGACTTCGCCGGTGAAGTCGCCGCCGCGCTGCGCGCGGTCGAGGCGGGCATCATCTTCTGCACCGCGAAGGACGGCCTTTCCGTCGGCGCGGAGCGCAACTGGAAGCTGCTCAAGGCCGCCGGCAAGCCGGTCGCCTTCTACGTCTCCAAGCTCGATGAGGAGCACGGTGATTACTTCGGCGTGCTCGAAGCGCTGCAGGCCAAGTACGGCAGCATCGTCTGCCCCGTGACGATCCCCGCCTCCGACGGTACCGGCGTCATCGATCTCGTGCACAACATCGCGTATGAGACCAACGGCAGCAAGACTGCGAAGGTCGCCGTCCCCGCCGCCGACGCCGGCAAGGCCGAGGAGCTGCGCGAGGCTCTTATGGAGACCGCCGCGGGCGCTACCGAGGAGCTCATGGAGAAGTATTTCGAGGAAATGACCCTCTCCGAGGAAGAGCTTGTCACCGGCATCAAGGCCGGTCTGAAGGACCGCAGCGTCGTTCCCGTGTTCTGCGGCGTCGGTACGACCGGCGTCGGCACGCAGGCTCTGCTGCAGGCCATTCTGGACTATGTCCCCGCGCCCGACGAGGTCGAGGGCATCGATCCCAACGGTCCGACCGCCGGTCTCGTGTTCAAGACCGTGTCCGACCAGTTCGGCAAGTACAACTTCATCAAGCTCGTCAGCGGCAAGCTGACCGCCGATATGTCTCTGCGCAATTCGCGCACCGGCAACACCGATAAGCTCGGCCGTCTGTACACCATGTGCGGCAAGAAGACCACCGAGGTCAAGGACGCCTGCTGCGGCGACATCGTCGCCATCGGCAAGATGGACTGGAAGACCGGCGACACCGTGTGCGACCCGAAGGCCGAGATCGAGCTTCCCGCCATCGAGATCGCGGAGCCCTGCTACTCCATGTGCATCTCCCCCAAGACGAAGGGCCAGGACGACAAGATCGCCAACGGTCTCGCCCGTCTGAACGAGGAGGATATCTCCTTCACGGTCGTCAACAACGCCGAGACCCACCAGATGGTCCTCTCCGGCGCCGGCGATATCCAGCTCGACGTCCTCTGCGCCAAGCTGAAGAGCCGCTTCGGTGTCGAGAGCGAGCTCAAGCCCGCCCGCGTGCCTTACCGCGAGAAGATCAAGGCAAAGGTCGAAGCCCACGGCCGCCACAAGAAGCAGACCGGCGGCAGCGGTCAGTTCGGCGATGTCTGGATCCGCTTCGAGCCCCAGGAGGAGTCTGAGGAAATGATCTTCGCCGAGGAAGTGTTCGGCGGCAGCGTTCCCAAGAACTTCTTCCCCGCGGTCGAAAAGGGCCTGCGCGACGCCGTGCAGAAGGGCGTTCTCGCCGGCTACCCGCTCGTCAATCTCAAGGCCACGCTGTACGACGGCTCCTATCACCCCGTTGACTCCAACGAAATGGCGTTCAAGACGGCGGCGCAGCTCGCCTACAAGGACGGCATCCCCCGCGCGAAGCCGACCATTCTCGAGCCCATCGGCCTGCTGAAGGTCACCATTCCCGACGCGAACCTCGGCGATATCATGTCCGATATCTCCTCCAAGCGCCGCGGCACGGTGCTCGGCATGACTGCCGAGGACGGCATGCAGATCGTTGAGGCCGAGGTCCCCATGGCCGAGATGAGCTCCTACACGATCGACCTGCGCTCCATGACGCAGGGCCGCGGCTCCTTCACCTGCAAGTTCGTGCGCTACGAAGAGGCCCCCGGCAACGTCCAGCAGAAGGTCATCGAGGAAGCCAAGGCCCTCGCCGACGCCGAGTAATTCCCCAATCGAATACCAAAAGAGGCGGCTCTCGGAGCCGCCTCTTTCGTATGCAATAAAAGCCTCGCAGAGAGAGGTTAATATCAAAGGGGAGTCCCGCTGCGCGGGACTCCCCTTTGAGGGCGTTAGCCCTTCATATCCATGAGCTTCTGCTTGAGTTCGCCTTCGATGCGGCCAAGCTCTTCCTCGGCCTGGGCACGGCGGGTGCGGCCGTCGTCCTGGATCTGGCGGACTTCCTCGAGCGTGGCGATGAGGTGCTCGTTCGTCTTCTTGAGCGTCTCCAGATCAACGATGCCGCGCTCGGACTCCTTCGCGACCTCGACCGAGCCGGTGTGCAGCGCCTCGGCGTTGCTCAGCAGGAGCCGGTTCGTCACATCGGAAACGGCGCGGGAGGCTTCCATCGCCTGCTTGGAGTGGTACATGCTCAGCCCCAGCACCATCTGGCTCTTCCAGAGGGGGATGGTGTTCACGATGGCGGTCTGGATCTTCTCGGTCATGAGAAGGTCGTTGTTCTGGATCATGCGGATCTGCGGGGACATCTGCAGGGAGATCGTGCGGGTCAGCTCCAGATCGTGCAGCTTCTTCTCAAAGCGGCCGATGAGGTTCGTGAAATCGTTCACGGCCTGCGCGTCCTCGGGCAGACCGGACTTCACCGCCTTCGCGCGCAGCTCGGCGAGATCCTTTTCGCGCAGCTCCTGCACGCGGAGCTTGCCCGCGATGATGTACATCGTGAGCTCCTTGAAATACGCCTGATTGAGCTCAAACATGCGGTCGAGCGAGGCAATGTCCTTCGCGAGGACGACCTGGTGGTTCTGCAGCTGCTGGGTGATCTTGTCCACATTGATCTCGGCCTTGTCGAACTTCGCCTTCGTCTCCTCCATGGAGCGGGAGGCCTTTTTGAAGAGACCGCGGAGACCCTTCTTCTGCTCGGCTTCGTCGTAGTCAAGATCCTTCAGCTCCACGACGAGGCTCGTGAGCATGTCGCCGACCTCGCCCATGTCCTTCGTGCGTACCTTGCCGAGCGCGGCGCCGGAGAAATCGGCAATGTTCTTCTGCGCGGCGGCGCCGTAGGAAAGAACAAGATTCGTATCGGTCACGTCGATCTGCTTGGCAAACTCGCGCACGGCGGCCTGCTCCTCGGGGGAGAGACGGTCAATGTCGAGCTTTTCCGGCTCAACGGCGGGCTTTTCCTCTTCAACAACGAGCTGCGGAGCGGCGGGGGCTTCCTGCGCGGCGGCCTGCGTGGGATTGAGCGTCAGGGAAGGAACGTAAGTTTTTTCATCCATGGGAGGTGCTTCCTTTCATCGTTTGTTCGGAGCTTGTATCGGATGCGGGAGCGGGCGCGGCCTCGGCTGCGCTCTGCTGCTGTTCGTACTGCTTCATGAAATCCTTGATATCGAGATACCCCTTGCCGCCGAGCCCTTCGCGGGCGAGCATGGTGTTCATGGTGTCGATGTCCATCTGGATATCGGCGGCCTGATTGGCAAAGAGCGCGTCGAGCTGCTTTTTGTAGGCCGCGATCGTCGTATCGAGCATTTCCTCAATGCGCTGCATCGAGCCGGTGATGTTCTCTCCGCCGAACTCCTGCGCGCTCATGCGGTCGTAGGCGTTGAGCAGGCGGATCGTAGTGGGAAGATAGAAGTCGAGAAACTTCCGGATCTGCGGCACATCGGCGGGATCGTCGATAGCGTCGCGGATGATCTTGTCGGAAACGCTCATCAGCTCGTTGATCCGGCTGCGGATCTCCGGGTTGGGGATGGAGGCGTACAGCCGGCCCATCTCCTTGAGCGCCGTGCGGCCCTCCTGAATGACGGCCTGCACCTCGGGCGAGTAGGGGCTCGGCTCGGCGGCGGGCGCTTCCTGCGCGGCGGGCTTTTCCGGTTCGGGCGTTACTTCCGTGTACTGCACGGGGATCGCTGCCTGCTCGTCCTTCCTTTTTTCCGCCTTCCGGCGCAGCGCGTTGACCGCCCACACAGACGCCATAATGGCGAGACCGGCGGCGATCAGCCCGCCGGACAGCCGGAGGACCGGAAGAATGAACGCAAAAAATACCCATATAAGAACGATCGTGCCGACCGGCCCGATGCCGCGGCGACGCTTTCTCCGCATAAAACCGCCTCCTTCGAGAATCACACTACATTCTACATGGATTCGCCTTTTCCGTCAAGCACAGTTGTATATCTGTTCACTTGAATTATGAGGCGGTTTGGTATATAATACAAGTTGGCTCTGTAGGCGCACAGCCGGGAGACACCGGACGGCCGGTGTCCCCCGTATCGAAAAAGACAGCGCTCGAGCCTCTGCCCGCAACCATACTTATGCCGGGGGACGACCCCGCGACACATACCGGAGGAATACCGCCATGCTGAAGATCGCCCCGTCCATCCTGTCCGCCGATTTCGCCCGTCTGGGCGAGGAGATCGAATCCGTCCGGCAAGGCGGCGCGGACTGGATCCACTATGACGTGATGGACGGCGTCTTTGTCCCGAACATCTCCATCGGCCTTCCCGTGCTCGCCTCGGTGCGGAAGGCGACCGATATGTTCCTCGATGTCCACCTTATGATCGAAAAGCCCGTGCGCTACGCCAGACGCTTCTGCGACGCGGGGGCCGATCTTGTAACGGTACACGCGGAAGCCGACACGCCGGAGAATATCACGGCGGCCATTGCCGAGATCAAGGCCGCAGGGAAAATGGCGGCCGTGGCGCTCAAGCCCGCAACGGCGGCGGAGGCGGTGCTCCCGTGGCTCGATACGCTCGACATGGTGCTCGTGATGACGGTCGAACCGGGCTTCGGCGGGCAGAAGTTCATGGCGGATATGCTGCCGAAGATCGAAACGATCCGCGCTTGGATCACGGAGCGCGGCCTTTCCTGCGCGCTCGAGTGCGACGGCGGCATCGACGCGAACACCGCGCCGCTCGTGAAGGCGGCGGGGTGCGATGTGCTCGTGGCGGGCAGCGCCGTTTTCGGCAGGGCGGATCGCGCCGCGGCCATCTCTTCGATCCGAAACGCCTGATTTTTCAAGGAGTGTAATATAGTATTATGGCATCGTTCTTTCCGGCGGCTATGGAAAATCTCATCGACGGCTTCGCCTCGCTCCCCGGCATCGGGCGCAAAAGCGCGCAGCGGCTGGCGTTTCATGTGCTCTCGCTCCCGCAGGAGGAAGCGGACCGCTTTGCCAACGCTGTGCTCGAAGCGAAGAAGAGCGTCCATACCTGCCCGGTGTGCCAGAACCTGACGGACGGCGAGCTCTGCCCGGTGTGCGCGTCCGACAGCCGGGACAAAACGACGATCTGCGTCGTATCCGAGCCGCGCGATGTGCTCAGCATCGAGCGCAGCCGGGAATACCACGGCGTATACCATGTACTCCACGGCGCTCTCTCGCCGATGAACCGCGTCGGGCCGGACGATCTGCGCATCCGCGAGCTTCTCGAGCGCGTGGCGCAGGGCGGGGTGGAGGAGGTCATCCTCGCCACGAACCCCGACACCGAAGGCGACGCCACGGCGATGTACCTCTCGCGCCTTTTGAAGCCCTTCGGCATCCGCATCACGCGCCTCGGCTTCGGCGTGCCGGTCGGCTCGAATCTCGAATACGCGGACGACGCCACCATGCTCAAAGCGCTCGAAGGCCGCCGCGAAATGTAACGGAGGTATAAACCTCCCCAACTGCGAACATAATCCGGTAAGGGCGCGGCCCGTCCGGATACATATCTAAAATCTATCTAACAGGAGTAACTATTATTTTATGGCACAAAAACTGAAGATCATTCCCCTTGGCGGTCTCAACGAGATCGGCAAGAACCTCACGGCGTACGAGTACGGCCGGGACATCATAGTCGTGGACTGCGGCATGGGCTTCCCGGACGACGATATGTACGGCGTGGATGTTGTCATTCCCGACGTGAGCTATCTTGTGAAGAACAAGAGCCGCATCCGCGGCGTATTTCTCACGCACGGCCACGAGGACCACATCGGCGCGCTGCCGTATGTGATGGACCGGATCAACCCGCCCATCTATACGACGCGCCTGACCGCGGGGCTCGTGCAGCTCAAGCTGCAGGAGCGCGGCCTGCTCGATAAAACGAAGATCGTCACCGTTGAGGCGGGCGAGACAATCTCCGCCGGGTGCTTCAAGGTGGAGTTCATCCACGTGAACCACTCGATCGCCGATTCCGTGGCGTTTGCGATCAAAACGCCGATCGGCACCGTTGTCCAGACCGGCGACTTCAAGATCGACGTCACGCCCCTGCAGGGCGAGATGACCGATCTCACGCGCTTCGGCGAGCTGGGGCGCGAGGGCGTGCTCGCGCTGCTCATGGACTCCACGAACGTGGAACGCCCCGGCCACTCGCTCTCCGAGAGCAAGGTGCACGACCGCTTCGACCAGCTCTTCAAGGACTGCGACAAGCGCATCATCGTAACGACGTTCGCCTCGAACGTGGACCGCATCCGCCAGATCATCGATCTCGCCGTCAAGTACAAGCGCAAGGTCGGCATCACGGGGCGGAGCATGGAAAACGTGGTGAAGCTCTGTGTGGAGCTCGGCTATATGAAGGTGCCGGACGGCATTCTTGTGGACATGAAGCGCATCGGCTCCGTGCCGCGCAACAAGCTCGTCATTCTCTCCACCGGCAGCCAGGGCGAGAGCATGTCCGCGCTCTACCGTATGGCGTTTTCCGAGCATAAGCAGGTGGACATCGGCTCGGGCGACCGCGTCATCATCTCCGCGAGCGCCATTCCCGGCAACGAGACGACGATCTCGCGCGTTATTGACGAGCTCTTCGCCAAGGGCGCGGAGGTCATCTACGAGCGCGGCACCGATCTGCACGTATCGGGCCACGCCTGCCAGGAAGAGCTCAAAATGATGTACGCGCTCGTAAAGCCGAAGTTCTTCATCCCCGTGCACGGCGAGCGCCGCATGCTCCACAAGAGCGGCGATATGATCGTGGGTATGGGTCACGACCGCCGGAACATCATCATCGGCGAGAACGGCAGAGTCATTGAGCTGACCGCCAAATCCGCCAAGCTCGGCGCGACCGTCCCGTCCGGCCGCGTGCTCGTGGACGGCATGGGCGTGGGCGATGTCGGCACCGTGGTGCTGCGCGACCGCAAGCTCCTTGCCGACGAGGGCATGGTCGTCGTCGTTATGACGCTCTCGGCGGAGAACGCACAGCTCATCTCCGGCCCGGACATCATCAGCCGCGGCTTTGTCTATGAAAAGGAAAACGACAAGCTCATCGACGAGCTGCGCCGCGTGGCGATGGAGAGCATCGCCTACTGCGAGGATAACGGCATCACCGACTGGGCAAGCATCAAAAGCCGCGTGAAGTCCGGCCTTTCCGGTTATCTCTTCAAAAAGACCCGCCGCAGCCCGATGATTTTGCCGATCATCATGGAAGTCTGAAAGGCTCCCTTGTGCAAAGGGAGCTGTCAGCGAAGCTGACTGAGGGATTGTCGTTTTGCAGAAACCGCAGTTTACAATCCCTCCGTCTCGGCTGACGCCGAGCCACCTCCCTTTACACAAGGGAGGCACTGTAAGGAATCCCGCAGCGGTTGGGATCAGACATCAAATAAAAAGAAAAGGAGTTTCTCGCCATGGCTCTGCCGTACTGCATCCCGTATTTCGACGCTCACTGCGACACTCTGACGAAGTTCAATTCCCTGCGTCAGAGCAGCCGGAACCACATCGATCTTCTGCGTCTGCACCACTACGCCCCCGCCGCGCAGGTCATGGCGATCTGGGCGCCGCCGGGCTTTGACGGCCCCACGGCGTTCCGCCGCATCATGCTCACCGTTGAGCGTGAGCTGAAGGAAAACCGCGATCTCGCCGCGCTGTGCACGAGCGTTGCGGAGGCCGACGCCGCCGCGAAGGACGACATGGTCGCCGTGTTCCTCTCCGTGGAGGGCGCCAATCTCCTCCGGTGCAGCGTCGCGGGTCTGCTCGACGGCTACCGCCGCGGCGTGCGCATGGTGACGCTCTGCTGGAACAAGGATAACCGCCTGTGCGGTTCGGCAATGGATACCGGCGCGGGCCTGACCGCCGACGGCGTCCGCTTCGTGAACGCCTGCTGGGAAAAGGGCGTCGCGGTCGATCTCTCCCACGCCTCGGAAAAAACGTTCTGGGACGTGATGCGCATTGCGAAGCGCCCGGTGCTGTGCAGCCACTCAAACGCGAAGTCCGTGTGCGACCATCCGCGCAATCTGACCGACGCGCAGATCAGCGCCATCGTCCACAACGAGGGCGTCATCGGGCTGAATCTCTGCCCCGGCTTTCTCGGTCTCGGGCGGAATATGGACGCCGTGCTCGCGCACATCGACCATTTCCTCTGCATGGACGCGCGCGAAAATCTCTGTCTCGGCACCGATTTTGACGGCATCGAGTCGCTGCCGGAGGGCATCACCGGCGTGGAGAGCATGGAAGAGCTGTATGAGCAGATGCTCGCGCACCGCTTCAGCGAAGCGCTCGTGCAGGATATCTTCTTCCACAACCTCCACCGGTTCCTGGGGGAAGCGCTGTGAACATACAGATCTTCGGCAAAAGCAAATGCTTTGACACGAAAAAGGCGGAGCGGTACTTCAAAGAGCGCCGCATCAAATACCAGTACATCGATCTCAACCGCTACGGCATCAGCCGCGGCGAGCTGCAAAGCGTGAAAAACGCCGTGGGGCTTGAGGATCTCATCGACGAAAAGCACCCGGACGCGGCGCTGCTGCGCTATCTTGCCCGCGCGGACGATAAGCTCGAGCGCATTCTGGAAGACCCCACGCTTTTGAAAACGCCCGTTGTCCGCAACGGAAAACAGGCCACCGCCGGGTACTGCCCGGACGTGTGGAAAAACTGGCAATAACGAGAAAAGACGCTGTTCCCAAAGCTGTGGAGCGGCGTCTTTTCGCGTCTTAAACGAAACTTAAAGAAATCCCATCTTTATTATTAAAGCCGGGGATGCTATGCTGTAGCTGTAAACGAGAGAGGGGAAGAGCCATGTACAAAATACTCATCTGCGACGACGAGCGCGATATCCGGAACGCGCTGCGCATCTATCTTACGGGCGAGGGCTACGCCGTCTGTGAGGCCGACAGCGGCTTAGCGGCGCTCGAGCTCATGCAGCGCGAGGAAGTACAGCTCGTGCTCATGGACATCATGATGCCCGGCATGGACGGCATGACGGCGACGGCAAAGCTGCGCGAGCAGAGCAACGTCCCGGTCATCCTCATCACCGCCAAGAGCGAGGACAACGATAAGATCCTCGGTCTCACCGTCGGCGCGGACGATTATATCACCAAGCCCTTCAACCCTCTTGAGGTCCTTGCCCGCGTCAAGGCGCAGCTCCGGCGCTATGCCCAGCTCGGCGGCATGCCGGAGAAAAGCACCGCGCTCACGCTCGGCGGCATCGCCATGGACGATGAGCGCAAGAGCGTCACGCTCGACGGCGAGGAGGTAACGCTCACCCCGACGGAGTACGACATTCTCCGTCTCCTGCTCGAAAACCCCGGCAAGGTGTTTTCGAGCGCCGATATCTACCGGCGCGTCTGGAAGGACGAACCGTTTTCCGCGGAGGGAACGGTGCCGGTGCACATCCGCCATCTGCGCGAAAAGCTGGAGATCGACCCCGCCAACCCGCGCTATCTGAAAGTCGTCTGGGGCAAAGGCTATAAGCTGGAGGAAATGAAAAAATGAAAAAGCTGACCCACAGCGCGGCGGCGCGCGCCGCCGCCTTTATCCTGTGCCTGCTCTGCGGCCTTACTGCGCTGCTCTGCGCCGCAGGATATTTCATGACCCGCATCGACCGCGACCGCACGCTGCCTGAGCCGGACAGCGTATCGGTGTATAAGAACGGCATCCGCGTTCTGCTCAACAACGCGCTGCAGGAGGAACGGTATACCGGCGAATACCCCGAGCTTCCCTCCGGCTACTCCTATGTAGCGACGGATACGTCCACCGGCAAGGTGCTGTACGACGGCAGAACGAAAAACGCCGTGCCGCTCGGCATTTCCGGCGGCTGTTCCAGCGGAGACAGATGGATCGACGCGCAGGCGTATCTCGAACCGAAGCAGACGCCCGGCGAGGAGCTGACGCTGCTCCGCACCTCCGTCGGCACGCTGCTGCGCTATCAGAATGCCTATCTCCCCGTGGGCATCATCACGGCGGTGCTGTGTCTCGCGCTCCTCGTCTTCCTCATGGCGTCCATGGGAAAAACACCGGACGGCGTGAAGCTGCGCGGCATCCACCGCGTGCCGCTCGATCTCTTTCTCGCCGCGGCGCTGGCGGCGGTGGCCGTCCCGGCAAACTTCTATTCGGGAATTAACCTGCTCTATAACCCGCTCTGGGTATGGATGATGCCGGTTACGCTCATGGCGCTCTGGATCGGCTTTGTCGTGCTGCTCACGCTCTGCACGATCTCGGCGCGGCTCCGCGCCGGGAAGTGGTGGAGAAACAGCATCATCTATATCGTCTGCCGCTTTGTATACCGCGCCGTGCGCGGCTTCGTCCGCGCGCTGCCCATCGCGTGGAAGGGGATCCTTGTGTACGCGGTCGTGGCGCTTGTCAATTTCTTCGGCATGCTCCTTATATGGCTTTCGGGCAGCTTCTTCCAGCTTCTCATGCTCGTTGCGCTCGACATCGCGGGACTGTATTTCGTCATCCGTATCATGCGTCAGCTCAAGGCGCTGCAGACGGCGGCGCAGAAGCTCGCCGCGGGCGATCTCACCTACACGGTGGACACGGAGAAAATGTACCCGGTGCTCAAGGAGCACGGCGACGATCTCAACGCCGTGAGCGTCGGCATGAGCCGCGCCGTGAACGAGCGCATGAAGTCCGAGCGATTTAAGACCGAGCTCATCACGAACGTCAGCCACGATCTCAAAACGCCGCTCACGAGCATTGTGAGCTATGTCGACCTTCTCAAAAAAGAACCGATCGAAAGCGAACAGGCGCAGGAATACATCGAAGTTTTAGACCGCCAGAGCCAGAAGCTCAAAAAGCTCACGACCGATCTCGTGGACGCGAGCAAGGCGAGCAGCGGCGCGCTGCCGGTGAATCTCGAAAAGATCGATCTCGGCGAGCTGCTGCGGCAGAGCGCGGGGGAGTACACCGAAAAATTCGCCGCGGCAAATATCACGCCGGTGCTGAATGTGCCGGAGGCGGAAACGTATGTCACGGCGGACGGGCGGCTTTTATGGCGCGTACTGGATAATCTGCTGGGCAACGCGGTAAAATACGCGCAGAGCGGCACGCGGCTCTATCTGGAGCTGACGCCGGGTGAAACGGAAACGGTGCTCACGCTCAAAAATATTTCCCGCGAGCCGCTGAACATCCCGGCGGAGGAACTGATGGAACGCTTTGTCCGCGGCGACGGCTCGCGCCACACAGACGGCAGCGGACTGGGACTTTCCATTGCCAATTCTCTCATGGAGCTCATGGGCGGAAAGCTCACGCTGACGCTTGACGGCGATCTTTTCAAAGCCGCTCTTGTGTTTCCGCAGAAAACCGTATAATATTTTTGCCGGACGGGGAACCAAACGACCCTGTCCGGCGTCTATATTTCCGAACACCCAAAGGTGCGAGGAAAGGAAAGAGCTTATGAAGATGAAACGATTTGCCGCGGCGCTTCTGGCGCTTATTCTGTGCGCGGCGTTTATGACGGCCTGCTCGCCGAAGCCGGAGCAGCCCGCCGCAACATCCGGCAATGCGTCGTCCGGCAGCGCAGCCGCCGAACCCGCCGCAACGGCAGAGCCGACGAGCGCTCCGACGCCCGTGCCGCCGGAAACCACCGCGATGCCCGAGAAAACCGACACGTCTGTCACGGTGACGCCGGAGAAGAACGGCCTTTACGACGCGCTGTGCGACCTTTTCAACAACTATCATGAAGGCACCGCCGGCTGCTCGCTCACGGGAGCGCGCATCGCTGCCACGATCATGGACTTCTCGCTCACGAACGGCATGGACGCCGTGCGCAGCGGCGCAGCCGCCTTTGATCTCGGCGAGGAGACGGAGTTCGGCGAAAAGCTTACCGATAAGCTCACCGCGATGTATGAGACCGCCATGGGCCTTTACGGCGAGAGCGGGAAAAACCTCCTTGCCGACGGCGGCTATACGCCGGCGCATTACCCCTACAGCGCCAAGGACGTGCGCGATACCTATACCGCGATCTTCGCCGAGCGCGGCTGCGAAGCCCCCGCCGTGGTGCGCATCTACCGCAGCGACGCGAACGCCGAGCACTTCCTTGCCTTCGGCACCGCGCTCGACGGCACGGAGATCACCGCCGAAACGCTCAACGGCGCGATGGACGGCCTTATCTTTGAAAACGGCGCGGCGTTCAACACCGTTACCGCAGACAAGGACGGCCGCATCAGAGCCGACCTCAACGACGCTTTCGCCGCGCAGGTGCGCTCTCTCGGCACGAGCGGGGAGTACTTCCTCGTCGGAGGCATCGTCAACACGCTGCTCGACGCCTTTGACGGCACGGACGTCACGCTCACCGTGAACGGTGCGCCGCTCGAGAGCGGACACAATATTTACGACTACGCGCTCACGCGTTATGAGGAGTAACTATAACTGTATGAGCATGAAAAAGAAAGGCCTGTCCCTGCTGCTCTGCGCGGCGCTTTCCCTTTCGCTCGCGGCGTGCAGCACAAAGCCGGAAACTCCGGCACAGCCCACGGCGGAACCCACGGCGATCCCCGTGACCGCCGCGCCGGAGACTACCGCCGCGCCCACGGAGACGCCGGCGGCCGAAAACCGCAATGTGCCGGTGATTTCCGTCCGGTGCGAGAACGAGGATTTTTATACCGCGGACAATGCGGCGCTTCTTCTCGTCTATGCCTGCGCCGAGCCGAGCGTTTCCATGAACGGAAACGACGCGGCCGCTGCCGCGATCAACGAAGCGCTGCATAAGCAGTATACGGATTTTGCCGTCGGCGCCGAATCGGGCAGCGAATACAGCATTTCCGGCAAGGAAAATTATCTGGCCGCGGCAAAGGAAGAACTCGCCCGGCAGACGGAAAACGGCGATGCCTCGGGCTTTTCTTCCTACAGCCTTATGCGCCAGATGAACGTCCGCTATAATGCCCGGTATCTGCTGAGCATCACCTACGACGATACGTCGTATCTCGGCGGCGCGCACGGCTACACCGGCCGCTGCGGCCACACCTTCGATATCCGCACCGGCCGGGAGCTGACGCTCGCGGATCTCACGGATAACTACGACGCTTTCCTCTCCGCCGCCGTCGATCAGCTCAAGGATATCATCAGCTACGGCGCAGAATACGCCGCCTACGGTCTGAACGATGGCTACGAGGATCAGCTTGCCGGTCTCTTCCGCGACGGCAACTGGTACTTTAACGACGAGGGCCTTGTCCTTATGGCAAACCCCTATGAGCTCGCGGGCTATGCCGCGGGGCTCATCGAGTTCACGCTGCCGTACGCCTGGCTCGCCTATCAGATCAAGGCGGATTATCTCCCCGCCGAGAGCGAGGCGGACGGCACGCTCACCGGCGAGCTGAGCGAGAGCGCCGACGCCGCCGGGAACGCAACGTATGTCTGCGACACCGGTACGGGCGGTCTGGGCGCGTGCGTCACGTTCACTGCCTCCGGCAAGGTCGAGAATGTCGAGCTCAACGCCGTGACGTATCTGGAATACTCCAACACCTACCGCACGGACGGCACGCTCTGGTACGCCGGGCGTCTCGCCGACGGCGAGAGCGTCTGCGTGCAGACATGGATCCCCGACGTGATGCCGAATCTCGCCATCTCCTGGCGCGACGCCGATGGCGAGCACGTAAAGTATATCTCCCAGAGCGGGATGGACGGCTCTCTCATCCTCATGGACGGAGAGCAGTATGCCGAGCGTCCGCTGAACATCTCCGGCAAGAGTGTGTATCACTATGACATTAACGGCGACTATGCCGCCGAGGAGATCACCGTGACGGCGAAGGATGCCGGCGGCATCAACGAGTACACGATCGCCGTGAACGGCACGGTGCTCGACCGCACCAATATGCCCGTGGGCGACCGGTACGATCTCTGGATCTGTGATCTGGACGGCGACGGCATCTGCGAGCTTCTGTTTGCCGCCGACCCCGGCAGCGACGATTACCGCACCTGCGGCTGGCACGGCGACACGCTCGAGCCCATCCAATTTACCGGCGACGCGCGCTACGGCGCGGACCCGAACGGCATTACCGGCAGTCTCGACGGGCGCGTCGTGTTCAGCGGCGGCATCCCGATGCTCGAGGCGTGGTACTATCAGCTCGGCACCTACTGCGCGGTCATCGGTATGAACGGAACGTCCGACGGCGTCGTAACGCTCGATCCTTCTTTTAAATGGAACTACCGCGGCAGCTACTACTATCTGACCGTGGCGAAGATCCTGCCGGTGTATCTCGATGAGGGCGGCACCGCCGTGCTGACGCCGGGCGAAAAGCTCCTGCTTACCGGCACGGACGGACAGAACACCTTCTTCCGCACCGATGACGGCCGCACCGGATCGATCCGGCTGGAATACGATGGGGAAGGCGGCTGGACCATCAACGGCGAGAGCGAAGAGAATTTCTTTGAGATGCTTCCCTATGTCGGCTGACGCCTTCAAACGAACCCCGGCTGTCAGACAAAATGACCGGAACACAGAAAAGAACCTGTGTTCCGGCCTTTTTTATAAAAACCGGTTGCAGAGCCGGGGAAAAACGGTTATAATGCAGCGCAGGGCCTTGGAATCGTTTCCACGGCACTATTCCATCACCGAAAGGACAGAGAACCATGATTTATTCTCCGCAGGATCTTCTGGGCACCACGGAATCTCTGCTGAAATATGACGAGGACGAGCGCCTGAGCGAGGCCTCGCCCCAGCACCTCCACAACGCTCTCGGGCGGGCGGTAATGATCGCGGTGGGGGACAACTGGGCCAAATCCCGCGCCCGCCGCGCCGGAAAGCGCAAGGCGTATTATCTCTCCGCCGAGTATCTTGTTGGGCGGCTCGTATACAATAACCTTTTCAATCTCGGCATTCTCGACGAAATGCGCCGGGTGTTTGCCGAGCGCGGCATCGATCTCGCCTGTCTTGAGGAGATCGAGGACGCGGCTCTCGGCAACGGCGGTCTGGGCCGTCTTGCCGCGTGCTATATGGACAGCGCCGCCACCTGCGGCGTGCCGCTGAGCGGCTACGGTCTGCGCTACCGCTTCGGTCTTTTCAAGCAGAGCTTTGAAAACGGCGCGCAGAAGGAATCCGCCGACGACTGGGAAAAGCACGGCGATCCCTGGAGCTTCCGCCGCGAGAAGCACACCGTCCGCGTCCGCTTCGCCGACCAGACGGTGCTCGCCGTGCCGTACGATACGCCGGTCATCGGCTATCATACCGACAACGTCGCAACGCTCCGTCTCTGGCAGTGCGAGGCCGAGCAGGAGCTCGACTTTGACGCGTTCAACTCGCAGGATTACGAGCGCGCGCTCACCGAGAAAAACCGCGCCGAGGACATCACCCGCGTCCTCTACCCGAACGACAGCACCGTCGAGGGCAAGCGTCTGCGCATCAAGCAGCAGTACTTCCTCTCGAGCGCGTCGCTGCAGGACATCCTGCGCACCTACAAATCCTCCGGCAACGGCGATCTTCAGCGCCTTGGCGAGTTCATCGCCGTGCAGCTCAACGATACCCATCCCGCCATGTCTATCCCCGAGCTCATCCGGCTGCTCATGGCCGAGGGCATCGACTTTGACCGCGCCTTTGCTATCACCCGCAGCGTTTTCTCCTACACGAACCACACCGTCATGGGCGAAGCGCTCGAGCGCTGGGATATGGATCTTCTGCGCAGTGTTGTGCCGGAGATCTGCGACATTCTCGTGAAGATCGAAGAGCGCCTGCAGCAGGAGTTCCCCGGCGCGAATCTCCATGTCGTGTGCGACAATCAGGCGCGCATGGCCGACCTTTCGGTGTATATGTCCCGCAAGGTGAACGGCGTTGCGGAGATCCACAGCCAGATCCTCCGGGACGATCTCTTCCGCGCGTGGAACGAGAAATACCCCGGCCGCATCGTGAACGTTACGAACGGCATCACACCGCGCCGCTGGCTCGGTCTCTGCAACCCGGAGCTCACCGAGCTCATCCGCGCCGAGATCGGCGAGGGCTTCCTGCGTGATCTTGACCGCATCGGCTATCTGCGCGAGCACGTGAGCGATGAGCTCGCCATGCTCTTCAACGCCGTCAAGCTGCAGAAGAAGAGCCAGCTCGCCGCGCACATCCGCGCCGCGGAGGGCGTGGACATTCCCGAGGAGTTTGTGTTCGATGTGCAGGTCAAGCGCGCGCACGAATATAAGCGCCAGCTGATGAACGCTCTCTGCCTTGCCGACTTCTATTTTGAGATCAAAAACGGCGGTCTTGCCGATATGCCGCCCACGGCGTTCATTTTCGGCGCGAAGGCCGCGCCCGGCTACCGCCGCGCGAAGGCCGTCATCCGCTATATCAACCGTCTTGCCGAGCTTGTGAACAACGACCCTGACGTGAACGGCAAAATGCGCATCGTGTTCGTGCAGAACTACAACTGCTCCTACGCCGAAAAGATCATCCCCGCGGCGGACATCTCCGAGCAGATCTCCCCGGCAGGCACGGAGGCCTCCGGCACGGGCAACATGAAGCTCATGCTCAACGGCGCTGTGACGCTCGGCACGATGGACGGCGCGAACGTCGAGATCGTCCGGCAGGCCGGGCTGGAGAACAACTACATCTTCGGCGGCACCGTCGAGGAGAACAACGCCGTGCGCGATACCTACGACCCCGAGGCGCTCTACGATTCCGACGAGCGCATCCGCCGCGCGATGGATACGCTTGTGGACGGCACCGTGCCGACCGACGACGATCAGAAGGAGCTTTTCGACGCCATACTCAAGGGCGCGAGCTGGCACCGTCCGGACAACTATTTCGTTCTGCGCGATTTTGAAAGCTACCGTGAAGCCCGCCTTCACGCGCTCACGGATTGGAAGGACCGCGTATCCTTCGGCAAAAAGTGCCTTTACAACATCGCCGCGGCGGGCATGTTCTCGTCCGACCGCGCGATCCGCCAGTACGCGGAAACCATCTGGGAGCTGCACTGAACCGGCATACAAGATCAAAAATGTCCTCTGCGCAAATTGGTGCGCAGAGGACATTTTCCTATGCTCGTTTGACCGGTCATTCCGTTTCGTCCGGCAGGAAGGGGGCGAACGGCTTTTGCATGAGCCAGAGATCGGTGTAGCACGTTACCGCCGAGAGCAGCACGAGCCAGAGAACGCTCACGCCGTAAAACGCCGCCGGGGATACGGCGAAGAGGATCACCGGCAGCAGATGGATCACCGCCATGAGAAGCGTCCGCGGCAGATACCCGACGCCGAGAAGCACCGCGTTTTTTATCGTGTTCCAGAGCGTATTTTCAAAGGTCGCCGTGAGCGGGAACGCCCAGATGAACACCATCAGCCACAGCGCAAAGCAGACGCCTGGCAGCACGAGCCAGAACAGCTGCTCCGGGAAGAGCGCGCGGAGAATGTATACGTCCGCGCCGAGGAGAGCGAGCGCCGCAAGCAGAATGAGCCAGAGCAGCGTGGATTTTTTGAAATTATCGCGGAACGCGCGGAAAAAGGCCGCGCTGTTCCAATGCCCCGATTCGCGGATCATGTTCCGCACCGCCGTGCAGAGCGCCGCGGTCGAAGCGCCGAGCGTGAAAACCGGCAGCGAGCACACGACCCACAGAATGTTCAGCCACGCGAGCTCCGCCGCCTGCGTGAGAAAGCGCAGGATGGGGGAATCCGGATCAAAGAGTTTTTTCATATTGCCACCTCCGGGAGAATAAGCCTATTATACAGGAACAAATGACCGCATGACAAGACCAACCGCACAAAAAGTTGACGAGGTTTTTGTGTAAATGACATAAAGTTAAGCGTTTTCGCCGAAACACACTTGCAATATTTCTACAAAGAGGATAGAATACAGACAAGCTTGGTTGGAATCGTTTCCAATTCAGAGCTTTACTTACGGAAACCCATTAAAAATTAGGAGGAAACAAACAATGAAGAAGCTTCTCGCTGTTCTTCTGGCTCTGGTCATGGTTCTGAGCCTCGTCGCCTGCGGCGCTGCCCCGGCGGAGACCCCGAGCACCCCGGCTGAGCCCGAAACCCCCGCGACGGAAGAGCCCGCCGCGGAACCCGAAACCCCGGCCGCGACCGGCAGCGTGTACTACCTCAACTTCAAGCCCGAGTCTGACGCGGCCTGGCAGGAGATTGCCAAGACCTACACCGAGCAGACCGGCGTTCCCGTGAAGGTCGTCACCGCCGCTTCCGGCCAGTACGACACCACCCTGACCGCCGAGCTCGACAAGGACGCCGCCCCCACCATGTTCCAGGTCGGCAACCTCGGCGCTGTCAACAGCTACGGCGAGTTCTGCTACAATCTCGAAGGCACCGACGTGTACAACGAGATGACCACCACCGACTTCAACCTGAAGAACGAAGCCGGCGAGACCGTTTCCATCGGCTACTGCTACGAAGCCTTCGGCATCATCGTGAACAAGGCCCTGCTCGAGAAGGCCGGCCACTCCGTCGATGAGATCACCAACTTCGAGTCCCTGAAGGCTGTTGCGGACGACATCCACGCCCGCGCTGACGAGCTCGGCTTCGACGCTTTCACGTCCGCCGGCCTCGACGGTTCCTCCTCCTGGCGTTTCTCCGGCCACCTGGCCAACATGCCTCTGTACTACGAGTTCCGCGATGACGGCGTGACGGAGCAGCCCGCCACCATCAAGGGCACCTACCTCGAGAACTACAAGAACATCTGGGATCTGTACATCACCGATACCGCGACCACCGGCGCTGCCCTCCTGTCCGCCACCGGCGATCAGGCCGAGGCTGAATTCGGCGAAGGCAAGGCTGCGTTCTATCAGAACGGCACTTGGGAGTACAGCAACCTGACTTCTGCCGACAAGTTCGGCATGAACCCGGACGACCTCACCATGATCCCCATCTACTGCGGTGTGGAAGGCGAGGAGAAGGCTGGTCTCTGCTGCGGCACCGAGAACTGCTGGGCGATCAACAAGAACGCCTCTCCGGAAGACATCCAGGCCACTCTGGACTTCATGTACTGGGTCGTCACCTCTGAGGAAGGCACCACCATGCTGGCCGAGCAGTTCGGCCCCTGCCCGTTCAAGAACGCCAAGACCCCGGAGAACGTGTTCTTCGCGGCTGCCAACGAGTACGTTGCCAACGGCAACTACACCGTGACCTGGGCGTTCAACTGGACTCCTGCCGTTGACGATTGGCGCGGTGCCGTCGTTGATGCTCTGAGCCAGTACACCACCGGCACCGGCGACTGGTCCACCGTTGAAACCGCGTTCGTCCAGGGCTGGGCTACCCAGTACGCCAACGAGCACTAAGTCCTCTGCGGATATCCGCTGAGATAAATTGACACACAATACAGGCGGGGCGGGCGATCACGTCCGCTCCGCCTGTAGATATATCCGCCGGCAGGATAGATAGTATATAGACTGTGACGGCGTGAGCTGCTGCCCGAGGCGTTCGGGCAGGAGCTGTCGCCATGACAATTTCGGCAGAACAGGAGTGAAAGAATGAAGCGTATAAACATACCGCGGGACTCAGCCGCACACAACAGCCGACTGATCCGCCGCCCCATTCAGCGAATGGTGTGGCTGTTTCTGCTGCCCACCTTTGCCGCCTTCTGCATCGGGTTCCTTTACCCGTTCTTTAAGGGCGCGTTTTTGTCCTTCTGCAAGTTTAAGCTGACGAGCCAGTGGACGTGGGTCGGATTCAGCAACTACATCAAAGCGCTCTCGGACAGCAGCTTCCTCCATGCCTTCTGGTATACGGCGCTGTTCGCCTTCGTGTCGGTAGTGTTCATCAACGTTCTGGCCTTCACGGTCGCCTACTTCCTCACGAAGGGCATCCGCGGCTCGAACCTTTTCCGCACCGTGTTCTTCATGCCGAACCTCATCGGCGGCATCGTGCTCGGCTACATCTGGTCGATGATCTTTGACGGCTTCCTCGTGAAGTACAACACCTCCGTCGTGCTCAACTCGACCTTCGGCTTCTGGGGCCTCATCATCCTTATATGCTGGCAGCAGGTCGGCTATATGATGATCATTTACATAGCCGGTCTCCAGTCCATCCCGGAGGACATGCTCGAGGCGGCCCGCATCGACGGCGCCAACAACTGGCAGACGCTCTGGAAGATCACCATTCCGAACATGATGAGCTCCTTTACGATCTGCATCTTCCTCACGCTCACGAACGGCTTCAAGCTCTTCGACCAGAACCTCGCGCTGACGGGGGGGCGGCCGTTCCTGCAGCAGCCGGACGGCAGCGTTATAAAGACGACGGAAATGCTCGCTCTGAACATTTACAGCGCCTTCTACTCCGGCGGCGGCAACAACCGCGGCGTCGGCCAGGCAAAGGCCGTGGTGTTCTTCATCCTTGTGGCCGCGATCGGCCTTCTGCAGCTCCAGGCCACCCGTAAAAAGGAGGTACAGCAGTAATGGCAAAGAGAGAAGAACGCGGCAAAATGGTGCTGACGATCATCTTCACGGTGATCTGCATCGCTTACATTATGCCGATCCTCATCGTTTTGATAAACTCCTTCAAGAGCAACGCCGCCGTCAACACGGAGACGTTTGCCTTCCCGGACGCGAACAGCTTTGTCGGTTTCCAGAACTATATCAAGGGCATGACCTTCGGCAACTACCCGTTTCTGAAGGCCGTGGGCTACAGCCTTTTCATCACGCTCGCCTCCACGGCACTCATTCTCGTGTGCACGTCCATGGCCGCGTGGTATGTCTCCCGCGTCGGGAGCTTCTTCAGCAAGATCGTATATTATCTCTGCGTGTTCTCCATGGTCGTCCCGTTCCAGATGGTCATGTTCACGCTCTCCCGCACGGCGAACCAGCTCAGTCTCGATACCCCGTGGACGATCCCGGTCATTTATCTCGGCTTCGGCGCGGGTCTCGCGGTGTTCATGTTCTGCGGCTTTGTAAAATCCATTCCTCTGGAAATTGAGGAAGCCGCTGCCATCGACGGCTGCGGCCCGGTGCGCACGTTCTTCCAGGTGGTCCTCCCCATGATGAAGCCGACGATGATCTCCGTCGGCGTGTTGGAGATCATGTGGGTGTGGAACGACTTCCTTCTGCCGTATCTCGTGCTCGACCGCACGAAGTATATGACCATCCCCATCGTCATACAGCATCTCAAGGGAAGCTACGGACAGGTGGACATGGGCGCGACGATGGCGCTGATCCTTCTGAGCATCCTGCCGGTCATCATCTTCTATCTCTGCTGCCAGAAACACATTATTAAGGGTGTTGCGGCCGGCGCGGTGAAGGGCTGATGACGATCAAGGACCTGGCGGCTCTCTCCGGGTATTCGCTCGGCACGGTTTCGCGCGTGCTCAACAATCAGCCGCACGTCAGCGAAAAGGCAAGAGAGCAGATCATGGCGATCGTGAAGGAACAGGGCTTTGAGCTGAACACGAACGCCCGCAATCTCAAGCAGACCCACAGCAACAACATCCTCGTCATCGTCCGCGGCACGCACAACGAGCTGTTCGCCACGCTGCTCGAACGGCTGCAGACCGTGGCAACGGGCGGGGAGTACCAGCTTGTGGTGGACTATATCGGCGAGCTCGACAACGAGGTGCGCCGCGCCATGAAGCGCGTGCGCGAGGTAAAGCCGCAGGGCATCCTCTTCCTCGGCGGCAGCAGCGAGGATTTCATCGAATCCTTTGCCGAGATCCACATTCCCGCGGTTCTTGTCACAAACTCCGCCGCGGAATTCCAATTCAAAAATCTTTCGAGCGTCACGACCGACGATACCGCCGCTGCCGCGGCGGCCGTCGGGTATCTGGCGGACATGGGCCATAAAAAGATCGCCGTCATCGGCGGCGAGCGCGAATACTCCGATACGGGCCGTCTGCGCTATGCGGGCGTGCTGCGCGCGCTCACCGAGCGCGGCATGACATTCGACGCGGACCGGTATTATAAGACGGCGCACTACAGCTTCGAGGAGGGCTATACGGCCATGGCGGAGCTTCTGCGCGAAACATCGGAGATCACAGCGGTGTTCGCCATGGCGGACGTCATGGCCATCGGCGCGGCCCGCGCCGTCCGTGATGCCGGAAAGCGCATCCCGGAGGACATTTCCCTCATCGGCTTTGACGGCCTGCCCATCTGCCGGTACTACGAGCCGAGGCTCTCCACCGTTACGCAGCAGATCGCGTTCATGGCGGAAAAGAGCTACGCCGTGCTGCTCGACATGATCGAAAACGGCTCAGGCGCGCAGCATGTCCTCGCGCCGTACACGCTCGAAAAGACGGACAGCATCCGTAAAAATTAACAGCATCCGCAAATTCTAACAGACGAAAGAGGCGTTTGCCATGCGAGCAAGCGGAATTATTCTGCATATCACATCGCTCCCGTCGCCGCACGGCGTCGGAACGCTGGGCAGAGAGGCGAGAGAGTTTGCCGATTTCCTCCGGAAAGCCGGACAGAAATACTGGCAGATCCTGCCGCTCGGCCCGACCGGCTACGGCGACTCACCGTACCAGACCGACTCGGCCTTTGCCGGGAACCCGTATCTCATCGACCTTGAGCAGCTTATTACCGACGGTCTCCTCACGCGAGAGGAAGTCGATGCCGTTTCCTTCGGCAGCGACCCGGCGCAGACGGATTACGGCGCGCTCTACGCCGGACGGTTCGATCTTCTCCGCCGCGCCTGTGAGCGCGGCTGGGACAAAGAGCGTGAGAACGTAGACGCTTTCTATCGTGAAAACGAGAGCTGGCTGCGCAGCTATGCGCTCTATACCGCGGCAAAGCGTCATTTCGGCATGCGCCCCTGGATCGAATGGGAGGACGAGGATCTCCGTCTTCGCCGCAGCGAGGAAGTGCTGCGCCGGTATGAGGAGCTTTTCGCGGAGGATATCCGCTTCTGCATTTTCACGCAGTATCTGTTCTTCCGCCAGTGGAACGCGCTGCGCGCGTATATCCGCGAGCAGGGCATCCGGATCATCGGCGACGTGCCGATCTATGTCCCGCTCGACAGCGCCGACGTGTGGGCGGAGGGCGAGTACTTCCAGCTTGACGATCAGTGCCGCCCGACGGAGGTCGCGGGCGTCCCGCCCGATTACTTCACCGCCGACGGTCAGCTCTGGGGCAACCCGCTCTATGACTGGGACCGTATGCGAGACGACGGCTACCGCTGGTGGATCCGGCGTCTCGGCGCCGCGGGCAAGCTCTACGATACCGTCCGCATCGACCATTTCCGCGGTCTGGAGAGCTATTGGGCCGTGCCCTACGGCGAGACGACCGCGCGCAGCGGCCATTGGCGCAAGGGCCCCGGCGAGAGCTTTATCGATGCGATCAAGACGGCGCTCCCCGGTCTCGACATCATCGCCGAGGATCTCGGCTTTATGACCCCGGAGGTCATCGCCCTGCGCGAGTATTCGGGCTTCCCCGGCATGAAGGTGCTGCAGTTCGCCTTTGATTCCCGCGAGCCGAGCGACTATCTGCCGCACCGCTACCCGACAAATTGCATCTGCTACACCGGCACGCACGACAACGCCACGCTCGCCCAGTGGCTGGGCGACGCGAAGGGCGACGATGTGGCTTACGCCAAGCAGTATCTCGGCTTGAACGATGAGGAAGGGTATGTAAACGGCATCATCCGCGGCGGCATGAGCTCGGTAGCCGATCTCTTTGTCGCGCAGATGCAGGACTGGCTCGCCCTCGGCGGCGAGTCGCGCATGAACGTCCCCGGCGTCCTCGGCCACGGCAACTGGTGCTGGCGCATGCTGCCCGGCGTGCTCACCGACGAGCTCGCCGACCACATCGCCGCTATGACGGCCATGTACAGCCGGTAATATAGAACAAATGCCGCTCTCCGGCCTCATTCGGAGAGCGGTTTTTCATTTTTTCCCATATTCTTTGTAAGCTTTTTGCCCCGAATTGCGTCTATAAGGGTGAGTACTCAAGGGGCAGCCCCGTAAGAAAGAGGAAAGATCATGGAGGACAGCTTCATCATAGACCTGTACTGGCGGCGCGACGAGCAGGCGATCGCCGAAACGGAGCGGAAATACGGCGGCGCGTGCGAAGGCATCGCGCGCCGGTTTCTCCCCGCGGCGGAGGACGCCGAGGAGATCGTGCAGGACGCTTATCTCTCACTCTGGAACACCATCCCGCCGCAGCGCCCGGAGCACCTCGGCGCGTATCTGTTCCGCACCGTACGGAACGCCGCCTTTTCCCGCTTTCGCGCCGACAGAGCGCAGAAACGCGGCGGCGGTGAGGCGTCCGCCGCGCTCGACGAGCTCGCTGAGTGTGTCGCGGGGCGGGACAATGTGGAGCAGATCATTGAGGCACGGGAGCTTTCTCATGCGGTGAACGCCTTTCTCCATACGCTTTCCCGAAACGACCGGATCATTTTCACCGCCCGCTACTATCTCGCTCTTCCCGCCCCGGCGATCGCCGAAAGGCTCGGCTGCCGGGAGGGAAGGGTACATACCTCGCTTTGCCGCAGCCGGAAAAAGCTGCGCGACTATCTCATTAAGGAGGAACTGCTGTGAAAGCGCTGGATATTATGGAAGCGGCCGGCGGGATCGACGATGAAATTCTTATGGAGGTCACATCGGCTATGCAGGAAAAAAATACAGGAAAACCCCTTCGCGCGAAGCGGACGCTTCGCACCGTGCTGATCGCGGCGGCGCTCGTGCTCGTGCTTGCCGGGAGCGCCCTTGCCGCCGGACGGCTCATCAACAGTTCCGCGCAGGCGGTCAAGGTCGCGCGGCAGGAAATTGCAAAAATGCAGGACATGGGCATTCTCTCTTCGGAATTCCGCTTTTTTGACGGCGAACCGGACTATCTCGGCGAAGCGCCGAACATGGGCGTGAGCGACTACTGGTTCGGACGCATTTTCCCCCACAGCTACATTGTCCGCGGCGGGACCGACGACGGGAAGTATTACATGAACCTCTTCGTCGATACGATGAGCGGAAAGATCGTGCAGCTCACTACGGAGGCCAAGGCGGACGAGACGGACACGCCCATCCCCGGCGGCGATGTGACGGTGGAAACCGGCAACGGCACGGAGACATTCCATACGTACAATAACTATGACGACATCCTGCCGGACGGCATGACCGTGGACAAGTTCTGCACGCTGCTCGCAAAATACTGGGGCTTTTCCGGCTACCGCCTTGCACAGACGGACGACGCCATGTTCCACTATGCCCAGCTCAATCCGGGCGGCGGCGAGCTGCTGACGGACTTTGCCGGCGCGAACAGCTACCTGACCGTATATTTCGACGGCGACCAGAGCGGCACGCCGATGTACATCAGCCTTGACCGGTTCCCCGGACGGGTGAGTGTGCTCTTCGGCATGCTCCATCAGGTCGGCTGATGCGGTGATCGTTCCGCTGTTCTGCCTGCTCCTTTCGCTGTTTTTCATCTTGATAGAGCTATAAAAATACCCCCGCTCTTCGGATCGTTCCGAAAAGCGGGGGTCGAGCTTGTCAAAAAAGTATTTTTGACAAGCTCTCAAACGAGACCCACTTCGTTGGGCTCTCGTTTGAAAAGGCTGCGGCTCGCCGCAGCGCACTCGCTGCGCTCGCACGTTTGCGAGCCGA
>CDZA01056653.1_pt1 | contig 29228 bp, 24 predicted proteins | sample 554881 | NCBI WGS metagenome assembly CDZA01 (sample SAMEA3182082, study PRJEB8094) | gut metagenome | biome: human; feature: gut; material: Stool; isolation source: human stools | place: Canada | collected 2012-12-04
GACTGGCTGTCCGACGTGTGTGCTCTTGTTAATCGACGCTATGCACACCGGAACACCCGATAACAACATAAAATATTCAGGAGGAATGATCCATGCGTAAGATCTATACATCTGCCGACCAGCTGATCGGCAAGACCCCGCTGCTGGAGCTGGTGCACATTGAAAAGTCCGAAGGTCTGGAGGCCAGGGTGCTGGGCAAGCTGGAGTACTTCAACCCCGCCGGAAGCGTAAAGGACCGCATCGCCAAGGCGATGATCGACGACGCGGAGCAGAAGGGTCTGCTGAAGCCCGGCTCCGTAATCATTGAGCCGACCTCCGGCAACACGGGCATCGGTCTGGCTTCCGTGGCCGCCGCCCGCGCCTACCGCATCATCATCGTCATGCCGGAGACCATGAGCGTGGAGCGCCGCCAGCTGATGAAGGCCTACGGCGCGGAGCTCGTGCTCACCGAGGGCGCCAAGGGCATGAAGGGCGCGATCGCCAAGGCGGACGAGCTTTCCAGGGAGATCCCGAACAGCTTTATCCCCGGCCAGTTTGTAAACCCGGCCAACCCCGCCGTTCACCGCGCGACCACCGGCCCGGAGATCTGGGAGGATACCGACGGCAAGGTGGACATCTTTGTGGCGGGCGTCGGCACGGGCGGCACGGTCACCGGCGTCGGCGAATATCTCAAGAGCCGGAACCCCCATGTGAAAATCGTTGCCGTGGAGCCGGCCTCCTCCCCCGTCCTGAGCAAGGGCGTGGCCGGAAGCCACAAGATCCAGGGCATCGGCGCCGGCTTTGTCCCCGACGTGCTGGACACGAAGGTTTACGATGAGGTCATTCCCGTAGAGAACGAGGACGCCTTCGCCGCCGGACGTCTGGTAGGCCGGAAGGAGGGCGTGCTGGTGGGCATTTCCTCCGGCGCCGCCGTGTGGGCCGCGATCGAGCTGGCGAAGCGGCCGGAGAACAGGGGCAAGACCATCGTCGCCCTGCTGCCGGATACCGGCGACCGCTATCTCTCCACGCCGCTGTTCGCGGACTGAGAAATACAACGCAGGGAGGCTGCCTTCCACGGCAGTCTCCCTTTTACTTTCCGACAGGCGCGATATCCAAATGTTCCCGACACTGGAGCACGAAACGGAAAAGGTGCTCTACGCCGCCGCCGAGCTGACCGGGCTGCTCGGCACGGCCATGCCGGGCGGGGAGCCGGACACGCTGATCGCCCGGACTCTCCGCGCGGTGCAGGAGAGCGCAGCCACGGCGTGACGCAAAAAAGTTGTCAACGGGGACGTTTCCCGTTGACAGCGTTCTTTTTGCGGAAATTTTTTTCATAGGAAGATCCCCGGCGGGCATGCCCGCCGGGGATCGTTTTGCTTATGGGTTTCGGGGCGTTCGTCCCGCGAGGTCTCAGAGCACGTTGTTCAGCACATAGCACTCCTTATACGCCTGTCTCTCGTTATACACGAAGTCGTAGGTGTACGGGCAGAGGTTGGTGACGCTGAGGATGTTGAGATCCTCGTTGAAGGTGAGCTGCGTGAAGTAGCCCGCCTTGGCCGCCGCTTCGATGTCCGAGTTGATGGCGATCACCTTGCGCTCGCCGTAATAGAACTCGTAGTGGCTGGAGTAGCCGCCGCTGCTGCTGAGGACCATGCGCACGTTGGAGCACGCCTTGACGACGTTCTTCTCCAGATCGAGAGCGCGCTCGTCGATCTTATCGGGCTTTCTCATGTCCTCGAGCAGGTAGTTGTTCACGAGCAGGATACCGGAGGCGTCCTTGTCGGAATTGAACTTCTCGCGCGCCCACTTGTAGCCCTCTTCGGTCATGGCGTCCGCGCCGAGACCGACGAGGATAACGTTCTTCTCGCCGATGTTGAAGCGGCGCACGAAGCCCTTGCCGTTTTCAAAGAGGTCTTCCTCCTTGAAGTCCTCACGGACCGGCTGCTGCAGGAACAGGCTGCCGGAGGCGGCTTCCTTCTCGGCGGCGATCATGAGAACGTCCACTTCCTCATCGTCGTAGAGCGGCTGCATCGCGTTGTTGAACACATCCCACTGGCTCTGCGCTCCGGCGTCCGCCACAACGTTGCCGGTGTGGAGCACGAGGGAGATGTCCGAGCGGTCGATGTAATTCGCCATGGAGGTGAAGTAGCGGTTCGGAGAATCGCCGGTGAGCATCTGGTCGGTGTCGAACATCCACGCGACGGTGTAGCGCACGGTATAGATGCGCATGCTGCCGTCGATGACGACGAACTTCACGCTGGTGAAGTTATCGTTCGCCGCGGAGAATTCCTCATCCTTCAGATTCATCACATAATCGCCGGGGCGGACCTCGCTGATGGTGGCGTCACCGGTGAAGCGGATGTCGTCCTCGGTGAAGAACGGCACGGTCGCTTCCCAGGTATACCCTTCAACGGTGTGGATCTTGCCGTCATAGCGGAAGAGACCGGTGTTGCCGGTGACAGTAACGACGACCTCGCCCTCGAACGGCGTGATCTCCAGCGTGCCGGGCTGGTAGGTGAGCACATAGTTGCGCGTCACGTCCTTGCCGTCGGCATCCACGATGATGGCGTCGTGCAGGTCGATCTTATCCTCGTAGCGGCCCACGTTGCGCGCGGTGAAGTCGCTCTTCACGCTGCGGACGCTGTGGCCCTCGGCAAGGTTGGTCGCAATGTGGCCGACATAGCCGTGGTGATCGCCGTCGAACATCACGGTGCTGTCATCCGCGCGGAGCGTTACCGGGCTTCCCGGATTCTCGCCGCGGCGCGTGATGACGAGCTCGCCGTCCTCGATCACGAATTCCACGTTCGTGAAGTTGCCGCTGGTGTTCCTGAAGTCTCCGGACTTGATGCCGACGGGGTAGGTGCCGGCGTCGGTGCCCTTCGCTGTCCACGCATCGGTCGGTGTCTCGGCGACGTTCGCAACGCCGTAGAGAGCGTGATCGGAAACTATGGACGCATAGCCCGTGACGGAGTGCTCCTTGCCGTCATACTCGACGGTGTCGGCGTTCTCGGTGATGGTGACGGTGACCTTGTCGGTGATCGGGTCGATCTTGAGCCAGCCATCGGTCACGGCGATCCTGATGTTGCTGTAGTTATTCGATTCCGCGGTGAAGTCGTCCGCCGTCAGACCCATGTAGTAGGTGCCGGCGTTCGTGCCGCTGGCCTTCGCCGCGGTTCCGGCCTTCGGCGTCACGGTGATGGGCAGGCCGTTCACGTCCACCGTGTAGCCCTCGACGGAGTGCTCGGTGCCGTCGTAAACGACGGTCTTCGTATTGCCGGTGACGGTGACGACGACCTCGGTGTCGTCCGTCGTGATGGTGAGAGCGCCATCCACGATCACGAACTCGACGTTCGCGAAGTTTTTACTGGTGTTCTTAAAGTCTCCGGAAACGATGCCCACCGGGTACTCGCCCGCTTCCGTGCCCTTCGCCGTCCACGCCGCGGTCGGCGTTTTGGCGACATTGGCGATGTCGTAGAGGGCGTTGTCTGCCGTCATGGTCTCGTAGCCCGTGATGGAGTGCTCCGCGGCGTCATAGGTGACGGTGTCAGACTTCTCCACGACGGTGACGGTGACCTTATCGGTGACCGGGGTGATCTCCAGCTCGCCGTCCGCGATCTCGAACACGACGTTCGTGAAGTTGACGCTCGTATTCTTGAAGTCCTTGGCAGTGATGCCGACCTCGTACTTGCCGGCGTTCGTTCCCTTCGCCGTCCAGGCGTCGGTCGGCGTTTCGGCGACGTCCGCGGTGTTATAGAGCGCGTTGTCCGCCGCCATGGTCTCGTAGCCGGTGACGGAGTGCTCCTGCCCGTCGTAGACGACGGAATCGGAATTCTCGGTCACGGTGACGGTGACCTTGTCGCTGACGGGATTGATCTTCAGCCAGCCGTCCTTCACTTCGATAACGACGGTCTCATAGTTCGGGGAAGTCGCGGTGAAGTCCGCGGCGGTGAGACCCATCGGGTAGGTACCGGCGTCCGTGCCGGTGGCAACGGCCTTGCCGACGAGCGTTACATCCGCATTGGCGGGGTTGCTCGTGACGGTGTAGCCCTCGACGGACTGCTCCTCGCCGTTGTAAGTGACGGTCTTCGTGTTGCCCGCGATCTTCACGACGATGCTCTCCGCCGGGGCGATCTTCAGCGCACCGTCCACGATCACGAACTCGACGTTCGTAAAGTTGCCGCTGGTGTTCTCAAAGTCGTCCGCTTTGATGCCCACCGGGTATTCGCCGACATCCGTTCCCTTCGCCGTCCACGCCGCGGTCTGCGTTTCGGCGACGTTCTTCTTCACGTCATAGAGCGCGTTATCCGCGGTCATGGACTTGTAGCCCGTGACGGAGTGCTCCTTCGTGTCGTAAATGACCGTATCGGCGTTCTCGGTGATGGTGACGGTGACCTTGTCGCTGACGGGGTCGATCTTCAGCGTGCCGTCCACGATCACGAACTCGACGTTCGTGAAGTTGACGCTCGTGTTCTTAAAGTCGCCGGAGACGATGCCGACCGGATATTCGCCCGCGTCGGTCCCCTTCGCCGTCCACGCCTTGGTCGGCTTCTCGGCGACGTTCTTCTCCACGTCGTAGAGCGTGTTGTCCGCGGTCATGGACTTGTAGCCGGTGACGGAGTGCTCCGTGCCGTCATAGGTGACGGCGGCGGAGTTCTCGGTGACGGTCACGGTGACCTTATCGGCGATCGGATCGATCTTGAGCCAGCCGTCATTCACGACGACCTTGATATTGCTGTAGTTCCTGGAGGTGACGCTGAAGCTATCCTTCGTCAGGCCCATATAATAGGTGTCAACGTCGGTGCCCTTCGCTTCTGCCTTGACGCCATCCTTCAGCGCAACGTCGATCGTCTTCGTACCGACGTCCGTGGTGTAGCCGGTGACGGACTGTTCCTTGCCGTTGTAGACCTCGGTGGCAGTATTGCCGTTGATGGTGACGGTGACCTCATCCGTGATCGGCGTGATCTCCAGCAGACCGTCTTCCACGATGACAAACTGTACCGACGTGAAGTTCTGCGTGTTGTTGTTCACGAAGCTCTCGGGCTCGAGATTCATGTAATACTCGCCGACGTTCGTGCCCTCGGCATGGGCGCTCTTGCCCTCCGCGAGGCTGAAGTCCGCCTTAGTATACGCGCGGTTGCTGATGCTAACGACCGTGTAGCCGTTCACTTCGTGCTTGCTGCCGTCGTAGACCACGCTGTCGCGGATGCCCTTGATCTCCACGACCACGGTTCCCGGAGCGACGATCTCGAGATCGCCGTTTCTGTAGGTGATCTCATAGTTCTCGGTCACGTCGTTGCCGCTTCCATCCACGATGTGCGTGTTGTTTTTGTCCGGCACCAGAATGCCGGTGTACTTGCCCACTGCGGTCCGGCTGCCGGTGATGACCGTTTCCACACTGTGACCATCGACCAGATAGGTGATGGTGTAGCTCGTGCCGGCCTCGACCTTGCCGTCGGCGGTCAGGCACACGCCGTGCGGCTGGCCGTCATAAACGACGGCGTTGTTCGCGGCTTTCAAAATGACCTTCTCTTCGCCCGCGCCGCGCTTGGTGATGGTGAGCGTGCCGGGGACGAGTGTGATGGTCTTGAACTGATCGTTCACGACATTGCCCGCTGCGTCCGTGATGGCCACAACGGTGATCTTGTTATTGTCCTTCGCGCTGTCCTTGACGTCCTTTACCGTGCCGGCGACCGTCGCCGTCAGCGTGAGGCCTCCGGTCGGCAGCTCCTGGCTCTCGCCCGCGGCCACGGTATATGTTTCGCCGTCGTAGCGAACGGTGTAGCCGCCGTCGGAGTGCTCCTTGCCGTCATACTCCCAGGTGCGGCTGTTCGCCGTGACGGTGATGACCTTTTCGCTCTGCGTGACGGTCAGCGTGCCGGGCTTATAGGTGATGGTGTAGTTCTTGGCCAGCGTGTTGCTCTTCAGCTTATGGCCGGTGATGGTGTTGGCGCTGCTGCCGACAGCCGTCTGGCTGCCCTCGACCGTAACGCCCGCAAGACCCTCTTCGCCCACGAAGCTGCCGCTGCTGATGGTGTAGCCGCTGTCGGTGAGCGGCGTGCCGTCGTACGCCTTGGCGGCGCTGTTCGCCGTCAGCTCGATCGCCACCGGCGTGACGGTGAGCGTGCCGATGACGGGCTCGCCGAAGGTGTAGTTGGCGGTCACGTTCGCGCCGTCCGAAATGCGCTCCACCTTGTAGGACTTATATTCGTTCCGCTTGGTGCCCACGTCGGTCAGACCGGCGTCGGCCGGGAACTCCACGACCAGCCGGTCGCCTTCCGCCAGCGTTCCGGTATGCGTGGTCTGGTCGTCCAGCAGCTTTTGGCCGTTATACACTCTGCTTCTGGATGCCGTGGTGATGACGATAGCGTTCGAGCTCTGCGTGATGGAGAGCTGGCCGGGGAGCTTGGTGATCTCGTAGTTCTCCTCGCGGAAGGCCGCGCCCGTCGTATAGGTGATGGTATTTTCGACCGTGCCGTCGGACACATAAGTCACGCTGCCGGTGGCCGTGATGCCGGTCACCTCGCCGGAGACGAAGCCGTCACCCGTGACGGAAACGTCCGGACGGGTCAGCGGCATGCCGTCGTATTCCTTGCTCGCGGTCTCGGACGTGAGCGTCACGGTGCGCGGCAGGATGGTCAGCTTGCCGTCCACACTGTCGGTAAAGGTGTAGTTGCCCGTAACGTCTGCGCCGCCGCGCATGACCTTATAGCTCCTGACGACGTTCTTGCCCTCGTCGCCCACGTTCGTGGCGCTGCCCTCAACAACAGCCGTCAGTACGTCGCCGGACACCAGCACACCTTCGGTGCAGCTGAAGCCGCTGTTCGTGAGCGGCGTTCCGTCGTACTTTTTGCTGCCGCTCGCCGCGGTGACGGTGATGGTCTTTTCGGAGATGGGGGAGATGGTGAGAGCGCCGTCCACAACGGTGAACACGACGTTCGTAAAGTTCTTGCTCGTATTCGCGAAGTCGCCGGAGACGATACCCACCGGGTACTCGCCGACGTCCGTGCCCTTCGCCGTCCACGCCGCGGTCTGCGTTTCGGCGACGTTCTTCTTCACGTCGTAGAGCGTGTTGTCCGCCGTCATGGTCTCGTAGCCGGTGACGGAGTGCTCCTGTCCGTTATACACGGCGGAGCCGGACTTCTCGGTGACGGTGACGGTGACCTTATCGGTGATCGGATCGATCTCCAGATAGCCGTCCGTCACTTCGACGGTGACTTTATCATAGTTCGGGGAAGTCGCGGTGAAGTCGGAGGGCTTGAGGCCCATCGGGTAGGTGCCGGCGTCCGTGCCGGAGGCGATGGCCTGGCCGACGAGCGTCACGGTCGCGTTCGCCGGGTTGCTCGTGACGGTGTAGCCCTCGACGGACTGCACCTCGCCGTTGTAAGTGACAGTCTTCGTGTTGCCCGCGATCTTCACAACGGCGACGCTCGCCGGGGTGATGACCAGATCGCCGTCCACGATCACGAACTCGACGTTCTTGAAGTTGCCGCTGGTGTTCTTAAAGTCGGCCGCTTTGATGCCGACATGGTAGGTGCCGACATACGTTCCCTTCGCCGTCCACGCCTCGGTCGAGGTCTCGGCGACGTTCTTCTTCACGTCGTAGAGCGCGTTATCCGCGGTCATGGACTTGTAGCCCGTGACGGAGTGCTCCTGTCCGTTATAGGTGACGGTGTCGGATTTCTCAGTGACGGTGACGGTAACTTTATCGGTGATCGGCGTAATCTCCAGATAGCCGTCCACTACAACGACCTTGATGTTGCTGTAGTTCTCGGACGTGACCGTGAAGTTATCTTCCGTCAGACCCATGTCGTACTTGCCGGCGTTCGTGCCCTTCGCTTCCGCCTTGGAGCCTTCCTTCAGCGCGACGGTAATGGTCTTCTCGCCGACGTCCGTCGTGTAGCCCGTGACGGACTGCTCGCTGCCGTTATAGACCCGGGTGTCATGGTTGCCGGTGATGGTGACAGTCACTTCGTCGGTGTTCGGCGTGATCGTCAGCGTGCCGGGCTGATAGGTCGGCAGTTCATAGTAGCCGCCGGGCAGCTCGCCGCCCTTGAACCGGACGGTGGTCGTATCGATGACGTTCGGCACGCTGCCGACATTAGTGATGGTGCTCTCCTTCGTCATGGAGAGGGTGATATCCTTCTTCTGATCGCCGTTGACAAGACCCTCGACCTTGAAGTCCGGCTGCGTGAGCGGCTGGGCGTTGTAGGCTCTGCTCGCGCTCTCTGCGGTGATCGTCAGAGGAACGGTGTAATAAACGGTGATGACGTTCCCCGTCGCTTCCATTTTCAGCGACTGGCTGGGGGAGTAGCTGTTCGCATGCGCCGACGTATATTCCGCACCCAGCGCGGTCGAGGCGCTCGCCGTCAGCGTATCGCCGATCGTCATGGTGCCGGTCTGGTCGGGAGCGACCTTCACTTCCGTGCCCTTGAGGTAATGGTGGATGGTGTACTCTGCGGTGTTGCGCTTGAAGTACAGCTTCAGCGTCAGCGAGCCGTCCGCAGCCACGGGGCCGGATTCGACGTTGTTTGCATTGGCCGCATCGTACACATACGTGGGCGTGCCGTATTCCTTATCCGTAGGATTGACAGAAACGGTCGGGTCCGCCGTGCCGGTGCGCGGCTCAGTCTTTGCGAGCGTGTAGGCGCCGTCGGTCTGCTCGCAGTAGAACTCGACCTTATAGGCAGTATCGTTGTTCGCCTTCCACACAGCGTAGAGGATATTGTCCCCGGTGCTGTCCACGCGGGCGGTGCTGCCGGTCTTATATTCCGCACTGGTGGCGTTCGGATCGGTGCTCCACCCGACGAGGGTATAGCCGGCGCGGGAGAAGCCGCTGCCGTCCCAGAGCGTCACAAGATCGTTATTGACGTACCCGTTTTTGACATAGGTCCCGCCCTGGCCGCCGTTGGCGTTATATGTCAGGGAGACGACCGCGTCCTTATTGCCCCAGACGGCATGGAGCGTGACGCTCGCGTTCATGCGCAGCTTGTCGTTGGGCTGGTACTTGACCGCCCCGTCCGCCGTCTCTGCCCAGCCGAGGAACACCTTGCCCTCGGGAACGGCGAAGGAGTTGGCCTGCACGTCGGCGTGCGCACCGGGGGCATAGTGCTTCATATCCGTGACAGTATTCTTGCCGTCAGTATATGTCACGGTGTAGCTGTTCTTATTGGTATAGTAGGGGTAAAGCTCGATATTCTCGTAAATTTTGGTGCTGAAGTGGAAGGGCGTGTAAGTATCGCCGTTCTTCGTCGTCCAGCCAGCAAATGTCCAGCCCTCGCCCGCCGGCTTCTGCGGATCGGGGAGCATGCTCTCGTCAATGGTGCCGCCGTAGGGGATGGTGAGATTCTTTCCTCCGGTGCCTTCCATGGTGATGTAGGCAACGCCGCTTACCGTGGGCGCTGCCCAGTAGGCGTATACCGTAATGTTCTGCGCGGGCATGGTCTTGCCATCAAATACATATTCCGGCAGACCGAAGGGATCAGCACACCAGCCTGCGAAAATATATTTCTCCATGCCGACCGGCGGGGTCGTAAGTTTATAATTTCCAGCGTCGGCAATGCTCTGCTGGTATTTATACGATGCCGTGTTGACCGTCTGACCGTGGCTTATATACACTACATTGTAGCTGTTGCGGTCGTAGTAGAAGCTGGCGCCATTATAGCGCTCGCCGTCCTTTCCACTTTTGCTTTCATTTACGGTAAAGCCGGTGATATTGTAGCGATCCTCTTTTGAAATAGTGGCAGTTGTACTCGCACCGGTATCCGTGTGATCCAGCACATAGTTGCCGTTAAGATCTTCCAGATAGTACTTAGCGGAACCATTGTACTGGCTCGTCTCATAGAAGCTGGTGCCGCCCAGCGGCATAACATCTATATTGGTCTGGTAAACACTGCCGCTCGGACTGACCTTCCACTGTCCGCCAGGCCACTGGTCGCGGATATTCGCACCGTACTTAGCGCTGATTCTATTGTTGGTTATTTCGCTCCAACCGGGATTCCAGCTGCTTCCTGTGCTCCGGTAGAATTTCACTTCGTACACATTGCGCTTGTAATATATGTTGACAATGGTAGCGCCGTTGCCCTTGATGGTTTCCTGCGTAATCGCCCGAACGGTAAAACCATTATAGGTCTTAGCTCTGGCGCTCGTCTGCGCGCCGGTCGTACCATACAGCGTCTCGTTTTCCACATAAGAGTAGCCGTCGTCATCGGCATCCTCCTGCCAGTGGATGACGGTGTACTGCGTGTCGGCTTTGGCGTTCCAGCGCGCCTTGAGCGTGATGTTCTCCGTCAGTGGGCTGCCGAAGTTGAACTGCGCTCCGTTGTATTCCCAGTGGCTGAACGTGTAGCCGGGCTTCGTAATCTCCACATTGGGCTTCGCCGTAGTTGCGTCTGCGCTGTAGAACTGGGGCGCGATATATGTACCGCCGTCGGAATCGAAGTGGAGCCAGTGGCCCGGTTCGACCTTGGCGTACACGGTGATATTCTCTTTGTCCAGCGTGACGGAGTCGACAGGGGTCTGGTAGCTGCCTTCCAGATACCAGCCGGTGATCGCGTGCGTTGTGTTCTCAAGACCGTAGGTCACATCGTCAGTCTTGATAACGTCGCCTTTCACGCCCTCTTTGGTATGGACAATGCGGCCGTTCGTGTCGGCAAAGAACACGTACAGCACTTCCGTGAATCCGGCGTCCACGTTGATCTGCGCCGATTCGCTGATCTCGCCCACGGTACCGAAGGCGAGCTCGGACGCGCCGACGAACCAGCCGGTGAATTTATAGCCGTCCTTCACGGGGGAAACGGGCTGATAGAGCGTGTCGCCCTTCTTGACGATCTGGCGCGAGACTTCCGCGCCGTCTACCCGAAAGACATAGGTGAGATATTTGTCCGTATCCGGCCGGACAACTCTCATGGGGACAACGTTTGTCTTGCCGCCCTCTTCGTCCTCCGCGGGCTCTTCGTCCTTGCCGGGCTCTTCGTCCTTCGCGGACTCTTCGTCCTTCACAGGCTCTTCCGCCGCACTGGGCTTATCGCCTGTGTCCGGAATGGAGTCTTTGTCTCCGGCGGGGTTGGTGCTGCCAGCCGGCGCGGAATCGTTTCCATTTTCGGAAAGAAGCGTTTCCTCTGCCGGGACGGTCCCCTCGTCTCCAACGGCGATCGCGTTCACCGGGAGCAGGGAGAACATCATGCATACTGCCATCAGCAGGGCGATCAGATTCCTCTTTTTCATACAGTCCTCCTGTTTTCACTTACCTCTCCCTCGTTGTCAGACAATTTCGGGAGAAAATGTACGGATTTTTCTGTGCCGGAATATAGTTTTTTCTGCGCATTGGTATAGTTATCCTACTGTGTTTTGGTAAAGTTATCCTACTATGTTGTTTTCATTCTACAAGATGCCGTGGAATTTTTCCATAGGTTTACGTAACATTTCATTATTTGTAACAAATTCTTAACAGTTTTTAACATTTTGTACAGGTAGTGATTACTTATCGCAGAAACCACTATACCTTGTGGTTCCCCCGGTATTGCCGGAAGCGATTTAAAATGCCCTCTCGGCAGGCGAGAGGGCATATTCCCCTATACTATTATATTATAGACCCCGCAGGGTTATTCCTCTTTTTTTCTCTCGCGCGTTTTGACACGCTCGTGCGGCGTGGGGCCCCAGCCGTCGAGCGGCAGGCGCTGCATCGCGCCGAACACCTTGCTGCGCACATCCGGGTACTGTGCCGAGAGCGTCGTGAGCAGATCCTTGATCTCCTGCCGCTTGGACGTGTGATCCATCGGGCAGGTGCTCTTCACGACCGGCAGCTCGAGCTGTTTGGCGAGATTCGCGCTGCGCTGCTCGCCGATGTACAGGAGCGGGCGGATCTGCGTCACGTCCGCGCGGGACATATACGTCACCGGCTTGAAGCAGTTGAGCCGCCCCTCGAACACGAGCGACATCATAAACGTCTCCACGGCGTCGTCAAAGTGGTGGCCGAGCGCGAGCTTGTTGCAGCCGTGCTCCTTCATCGTTGTGTTCAGCGCGCCGCGCCGCATTTTCGAGCAGAGCGAGCACGGGTTCTCCTCCTGCCGGGCGTCAAACACGATCTCGCGGATATCCGTCGGCACGCGGGTATACGGCACGCCGAGCTCCTCGCACATTTTTTCCACGCCGGAAAAGTCCATGCCGGGGAAGCCTGTATCGATGGTGATGCCCTCCAGCTCGAACGGCGCGGGGTAATACCGCCGCAGATACGCGAGCGCGGCGAGCAGCACGAGCGAATCCTTGCCGCCGGAAATGCCCACGGCGATGCGGTCGCCGGGGGAGATCATGCCGTAATCGTCCACGCACCGGCGCACAACGCCGGTAAACGCATTGAGAGAATCCATAGTTCGCACCTCAAAAATTAAAAATCGAAACAGAGAAAAACGGAGCATTTGCGAGAAAAACGAAGCATTTACGAGCTTGCCCTGCCGTAAATAAAAATCTTGGAAAACAGGGGTTGACACCGAAGGAGCGCTGTGCTATAAAAATAGAGCGCGTCTTGAGGGTATATTGTACCCGCCGCGCCTTGAAAAAGCAAGAAAAAACAATGATATTGGAGGCACATCAATGTCCACTACGATGGTCAGAAAAGAGGACGTCGTCCGCAAGTGGTACGTTCTCGATGCGGCCGGCAAGCCCCTGGGCAAGACCGCCGCTCTCGCCGCCGACCTGCTGCGCGGCAAGCGCAAGGTCGACTACACGCCGCACGTCGACTGCGGTGACTTCGTCATCATCATCAATGCGAAGGACGCCGTTCTCACCGGCAACAAGCTCACCCAGAAGTACTACCGCACCCACTCCGGTTACGCCGGCGGTCTCAAGGAGACCCGTTACGATCGCCTGATGGCGACCCGCCCCACTCTCGCCATGACGCTCGCCGTCCGCGGCATGCTGGCGAAGAACCCCACCCAGAAATGGCAGCTCCGTCGTCTGAAGGTCTTTGCCGGCAATGAGCACAAGCACGCCGCGCAGAAGCCCGAAGTCTGGACGGTCGAATAAGGAAAGGAGGAAATTTTAGAATGGCTACCTATCAGAGCAAGCGTCCCTACGCTTACGGCACCGGCCGTCGGAAATCCTCCACCGCCCGTGTCCACCTCATCCCCAACGGCAGCGGCAGCATCACCATCAACGGCCGCACGCTGGACGAGTACTTCGGTCTCGAGACTCTGAAGCTCATCGTCCGTCAGCCTCTCGCCGCCACCGAGACGGCCGAGAAGTTTGACGTTGAAGCCACCGTCGTCGGCGGCGGCATGACCGGCCAGGCCGGCGCGATCCGTCACGGCATCGCCCGCGCCCTGCTCAAGGTCGACGAGAACTACCGCGGCACGCTCAAGGCCGCCGGTTATCTCACCCGCGATCCGCGCATGAAAGAGCGTAAGAAATACGGTCTCAAGGCCGCCCGCCGCGCACCTCAGTTCAGCAAGCGCTGATCGGACGCAATTTCACAGCTCAAAAGCTCAAAACCCCGGAAAATCACCATTTTCCGGGGTTTTCTTATACCCTTTTCGTCCGATTGCTGCTGATGCGGTTTGTACCAATTTCATAAAATATGACCTGCCGGGTTTGTACGCCAGCCATTCATAAGCCTGTCATTCTCCATGATAAAGGGGCTCGCCGTATCCTGTCCCCATGAGGTATCATATTTCCCCATAAGGTAATCGCTCAGTGCCGTTCGGTCCGCAAAGCGCAGCAGCCGGTACGGCTCCTGAAAGGCCACCTTTTCTGCAAAGTACAGTGTCCCATCCTCCGCCGTCAGAAGTACGCCGGCATGCCCGACAAACAGCAGAGATCCCTCCTCGGCCGGCTTATCATGGAAGAATACCGTGATGAGGCGGATTCTTTCATTCTCCCGAAAGGTAACGCCGCGGGAGGCCCATTCCTCTTGTACGGTTTGCACATGACGCCGGATCTCCGTGGTGTCCTCCGCCTTCATGGAGGAATACAGTGCGCGGAAATCCGCAAGACTGCTTCCGCCCAGCGCATCGGGATCTGCTTTCAGCGTCTCCTCGTCTACAAACAGCACATCTTCACCGGCATTGATTTGAGAGTCTGCGCTCACGGAGAGGAAATCCCCAAACAGGCTCATGGCGGTGATCCGGCAGTTATAGCCCGGAAACGTCCCGTTCTTCGCCGTCCATTCGTCCTGCATCGCATAAGGGTCATATTTCGTATACAGCAGCTCCGCTTCCTCAAAGCCCGTCGTCAGCCATTCCTCCCTCATGCTTTCATTGAAGCTGTCTACACGGTTGAAGAAGCCCTGAATGCGGCTTCCCGACACCCCGGCGCCGGAAAAAATATCTTCCAAAAGTTTCCGTGATACGCTGTCGTTGAGATTTGTGTACTCAATTTTTTCCAATGCCGGACGCTTATCCGGCGAATCAGCGTCCGCGCCGCAGCCCGCGAATGCGGAAGCGATAAGTATAACGCATATAGCCGGCAGTATCTGCCGAAATGATTTCATGATCTGCTCCATCCTTTCCTTTGACCATCGACCGTTTTGCAAGGCTTATTATACCACGCAAGCATAAGGTCTATGTTAAGCAAGAGGTCTTTGGGGCGATTGAAACAGCAAAGGACCGGCTTTCACCACGCGGCTGACAAAACGGATCATCTCCTCCTTGCTGCACTTGTCATAGCCTCCGCGACAACAGGCAATGCGCAAACATGCGCTGTCCTATGACAGCCCCTTGTATGGCCGAAGAACAGCGCAGATGCCGTTGGCTCCGCTCTCCTTCACAGATATTTATGCCGTTCAGGAGATGCCTTTTGATTGGGCGGTTGAACGGTATGCTGTGACCGGTGGTGTGCCCAAATATTTGGCGTTCTTTCAGGATGACCGGGAACTGCTCGATCCGATCAAAGAGGTCATAAAGCGCGACAATACCCCTGCCGGTCATCGCCGGCAGGGGTAAAATCTGTGATAAAGCTTCCAGCTTGCTGTTTCGGACGATCTGCCGCCGGCAGGCAGGGCTCCCACCGGGCAAAAAACAAGCGGCTGACGCAATTCTGCTCTTTCACTCTTTTTAAGCCGGTGCTCGGCGGCGGCTCCTTTGCAGGAGCTTGATTTTGCGCGGGGATCGCGCGAAGCGCCTCGCGGCTTGCATCTTCCCGCATGCTTTTGTATTCCGAAGGATGTTTAGAAATCCACCTCGGTATCGTAGTAGCAGCACTTGAGCAGCTTCGGTATATAGCCAAGCTGCCGGTAATAATGCAGATACCGCTGAAGCTCGCTAACGGCTCCAAGGCGAAGCTTTTTGACTCGTCCAGGCGTATCTGAGGCGGCAATCTCCGCAATACACGGGATGATCACCATCATGTAATCGTCTTCCACTGGCATTTCCTTTCTGCATTCCTGCATGTAATATTTATCTGTACGGGTATGCCGAAAGGCTCCCCGGAGCAAAGGGTAAGGGAGCGGTTAGGCTCCGATCTATATAGAAAAGCGCTTAAAGAACCGAAGCTCTCTAAGCGCTTTTGGACCCAAGGATCCCAGATATGAAATTATTAGCAGGGAGGGGGCATACTCCCCACCGTCCCAGTCTGTGCCTCTGTTTGTGAGAGGCAGAAGAAACAAAAAAGTGCCTGAAGACGTTCATCCTCAGGCACTGTGTTACTCATTCACTGTAATTGCTCGGCGGCAATTCCGAAACTTACATAAGTATTATAGCAGGGATTCTGCCATTTCGCAAGTGAAACCTTGAGAAAGCCTGTTCTTGCTTTCGGTGGAGAGTAGCATAGGCATACTCTGCCAAGGGGCGAACGGGCATCTTTGGATTTATAGTATCGTAAAAGTAGGAGTGGAAAGATACCAATCATCCATCCCGGCGCACTATCTCTTGATGAAGGTTACGATAATCCAATCAACAAGGAGTTATCGCCCTGCCTGATTCAGTGTCAAGATGGTGTTTACTGCTCCGTTCGTATAGTGGTGGATGCGTGCATATATTATACAAAATATAAGTCATTTGTATAACGTTCAGCTGCCACTAAAACAGAACAATATGAACTGATTGAAGAACGCATTACATCGTCGGTAAACAAGCCATCATAGCAGGTTACAATCCGGCGTCACGAGTATCTTTACTTGCGATTTCTTCTCCGGGCCGGTAAGCGATGCGAAGCCTTCCTTCACTACGTCTTCAAGACAGATTTTCTTAGTAACATAACCCTCGGCAGGTATTCTGCCGCTGTCAAGCAACTCGATTACCTTCGGAAAGTCGCCGCAGTAGCAGATGCTGCCTACCATTTGCCTTTCCTTCATCACCAGCAGGTTAGGATGCAGCGTTACGGGCCCTTCCCATATACTCGTAACCACAAGTGTACCGGCAGCCTTTATGGATTCCAATAACAGCAGCAGGCACTGCTCGCTGCCCGTAGTTTCAAACGCAATATCTGCCCCAACACCGCCGGTAAGCCGATATATTTCAGCAACGACATCATCCTTGCCGGGCTCGAGAACGATGTCTGCTCCCGCCCGCAATGCATACTCCTGTCTGACGCTCTTGCGCTGAACGACAATGATTTTTTCCGCGCCAAGGGCTTTGAGGCACTCTATTGTAGCAAGGCCTATTGGGCCTGCCCCTGCAACGACCGCCACATGCCCCGACCGAAAGCCACCGACCTCAAGAGAATGATAGCCAACGCTCATGGGTTCCACAAGAGCAGCCTTCTCATAGCTTAGCGTGTCAGGTATCTTGTGTACGAACCTCGCCGGGAACGTAGTGTATTCGGCAAGACCTCCGCCTCCGCCCATAAGGCCATGAAATCCCAGCTTATCGCAAAGGTTGTAATGTCCGGCTTTACAGGCGGGGCATTCGCCGCATACGATCAACGGCTCAACCGTCACGCGGTCGCCGACAGCCAGATTCGTCACTCCCTCGCCTACCTCCGTTATCTCGCCGGAAAACTCATGCCCCATTATCACCGGAGCGACTTCCTGCGTTATAGGATGGGGATTTTCCACCGGTATGAATATTGGGCCCATGGTAAACTCATGCAAATCGCTGCCGCAAATGCCGCACCACTTCACCTTGATTTTCACCTCTCCGGCGCAGGGTGAAGGCTCTGGTATGTCCTCAATACGAATGTCTCCCGACTTGTACCAAAGTGCTGCTTTCATATTCTTTTTCTCCTTTCGTCACCCGGGTACATATGTTTACACCATTGTGCAGCCGCCGTCAATCGTGAGCACCTGTCCCGTAATGGTCTTTGCGAGATCGGAGGAAATAAAGAGCACACCGTAGGCGATATCGTCCTCGGTCTGCGCCTGACCCATCGGGATCAGATCCTTGATGGAATTGTTCCAGTTCCGCTCGCGCTCCTCCGGAGAGATGGCGGTACGTCCGCCCTCGGTGCCCTGCCAGCCGGTAGCCATGCCGTCCAGGATCTCCTCCCACATATTGGTGCGGATGATGCCGGGCGCGACGGAGTTTACCCGAATGCCGTGTGGCGCGCCCTTTTTTGCGGCTGCCTGAGTCAGACTGATCACCGCAGCCTTTGTCGCGCAGTAGTGCTGCAGCAAACCCATGTTGGTGCGGCCCGCGATGGAGGAAATTGTCACGATGTTCCCGTGACCCTGCTTGATCATCTGCTTCATGCCCTCCTGCAGCATATGGGAAACACCGAGCACGTTGATGTTGAACAGCCTCTCCACTTCCTCCGGCTCGATCACGAGAAAGTCGTAGGTGGAAATAACGCCGGCGTTATGCAGTATGACATCCACCGTGCCGCCGAAGAACTCCAGCGCGGCGTCCAGCAGCGCTGCGGCGTCCTCTTTCTTGGAAATGTCCGCCCTGCAGAAGCCGGCACGTGCGCCCATCTTTTTGATTTCCTCAACTGTGCTCTTTCCCTGTTCCTCATTGCGGTTGCCGATAAAAATATTCGCGCCGCAGTCTGCATAGTTCAGTGCGCAGGCTTTGCCTATGCCGCGGCCTCCGCCTACCACCAGCACATTTTTCCCGATAAAGTCCAGCTTCAACATATCGCGTATTCTCCTTTCTTTTTCGTCTGGTGTTTTGTCTCCTTCCTTCAATTTTTCATGTGGATTGCCCGCTTATCAAAGTCCAGCGCCGCCTCGCGCAGTGTTTCCGTAACGGTCGGATGGGAGTGGATCGTGGATATAAGTTCGTCCACCGTGGCTTCCAGCCGGATGGCGAGAGCGCCCTCGCAGATCAGATCCGTGGCGCGGGGTCCTATGATGTGCATCCCCAGCACCTCGCCGTATTTCGCATCAGCGATGATTTTAACAAGCCCCTCGCCGCCGTTCAGGATAAGCGCCTTGCCGTTCGCTCTCATGGGGAAGCGTCCCACCCGGTAATCCAGACCCCGCTCCTTCGCCTGCGCCTCGGTAAGTCCGACCGAAGCGGCCTCCGGCTCGATATACACGCAGACCGGGTTGGTTTTTTCCTCATACTCCGCCTTGATGCCCATAATATTTTCGGCGGCGATCTCGCCCATCACCGAGGCAGTATGGGCAAGCTGTGCGTAGTTTGCCACGCAGTCGCCCACAGCGTATACGCCGGGGACGCCCGTCTCCATGCGGCTGTTGACAACAATCCGTCCTCTGTCGTGCCGGATGCCTCCGGCCTCCAATCCAAGCGACTCGGTATTCGCCCGGCGGCCGATGGCAACAAGGACTTTTTCTGCCTCGAAGCGGACAGTGCCTCCATCTCTGTCGCGGCAGATCACCGCAGCCCCTGTCTCACAAGGCTCTACGGACTGCACAGGACACTCAAGATGGAAATCTACGCCCATCTTTTTCATGCTTTTCACGCCTACCGCCGTAATTTCCTCGTCAAGCATGGGCAGCATCTGCTTCAGCGCCTCCACGACGGTGACCTTCGTTCCGAAAGCGGAGTAGGCGCAGGCAAACTCCAGCCCGATCACGCCGCCGCCGATGATCACCATCGTTTTCGGAAGCGTTTCGAGACTCAGTGCGCGCGTGGAGTCTATGCAGCAGGGATTATCCTTTATGCCCGGAATGGGCGGCACGGCGTTTCCTGAGCCTGCGGCGATGATCACGGCGTCGGGTGTCATGGTCTCCCGGACACCGTCCGGCTTTGTGACCTCCACGGTTTTGGGCGCAGTAAAGACCGCCTCGCCCTGGATGCTTGTAACTCCGTTCATCTTGAGCAGCGCCCCTACGCCCTGCGTAAGCGTCTTGGTTATTTGGTTCTTATGGGCGATGATCTGCGGAAAATCCACTTCAACACCCTTTGTTCGGACGCCGAGCTCCGCTCCGTGCTCACGGATATCCCGTATCAGCTCTGCACTTCGCAAAAGGCATTTTGTTGGAATGCAGCCCCTGTTCAGACAGGTGCCTCCCAGCTTTTCTTTCTCGACAAGCGTCACCGCTGCGCCCAGCTGGGCTGCGCGGATCGCCGCCACATACCCGCCGGGACCGCCGCCGATGGCCAAAACGGTTTTGGCTCTGTTCTGTCCGTTTGTTTCCGATCGTTCTTTTACCATCGCTGTAGATTCCTTTCTTGCGCCGCTCTAAGCGCTGAATATGGTATCCAGCAGTTCCTGCCGCGATATGCCGCCAAAGTATTCATTCAGCGGGAATCCGTCCAACACCGCCGCAACATCTTCGCGGCGCATGAGGCAGCCCTCCAGCGCGGAGGTTATGTCCTCCAGCGGGCGCATGGCGAGAAAATCTCCGTAGAATACGAGGGCGCATATCCGTCCCTCTTCGATCTGAGCTCTCACTTCAAGCCCGCCGCCGGACCACCGTCTCCGATTTGTCATATCGTACCTGGGAGACTTGCCGTAATTCCATTCCCAAGTGTCATATTTTTCGCGCTTCAGACTGCGGATGCGGTTCAGCTCCTGCTTGTCCAGTTCTCCGGTCTCAAAGCCGTTCTCGCAAAGGCAGCTTTTCAGATAGCCCCAGAACTGCTCCAGCGTCATGTCGGTTGGCAGGAAGCTCCGGATGTTCCCCACGCGGCTCCGCACGGACTTGGTGCTTTTGGAGCGGAACTTCTCCGGATCCGCGCAGAGCGCCCCGGCAATCATCTCGGGGTCGGAATCAAACAGCAGCGTGCCGTGGTGGAGAATCCTGTCCCGGTACAGCCGTTGTGCCGTTCCCGAAACCTTACGGCCGGAAACCAGAATGTCATTGCGGCCGGAAGCCTCCGCATCCAGTCCCAGCCCCCGCAGCGCGTTGACCACGGGCAGGGTGAAGCGCTCCATGGATATTCTTTCGGCATCGGGTGCGTCGGTGATGAGGGAATAGTTCAGATTCCCCAGATCATGATACACCGCACCGCCGCCGGTCATCCGCCGCACCACATGAATCCGGTGCCGGCTGACAAACGGCCGGTTGATCTCTTCCTCGGTGTTCTGGTTTCGTCCTATTACCACTGTGTTGCGGTTCTGCCACAGCAGAAGATAGTCGCCTTCTGTCCGGTTACAGAGCACGAACTCTTCGAAAGCAAGATTAAAGCAGGGGTCGAAGGACCCGGTCTCCAGATAGGTCGTGCAGCTCATATTCTGCTAATCCTATCAAACGATCTCTCTGTCATAAGAGCAAAAGGCAGGGATTTTCCAGCAGCTCGCATACGCGTTTGAGGAACGCTGCGCCCATCACGCCGTCTATTACCCTATGATCGGCAGAAAGGCATAGATTCATCATAGGACGTATCACTACTTCACCATCCCGTACTACAGGGGTGTCTGCCATGGCACACACGCCCAGTATGGCGAGCTCCGGCTGATTGATGATGGGAGAGAAATAGGTGACTCCATAGTTTCCCAGATTGGTTATGGTAAAGGTGCCGCCGGTAATATCCTCCATGGTTATGCTCCCGCTGCGGACAGCCTCTATAAGCCTCTCCGTAGCTTGGGCAATCTCGGAAAGTGATTTTTCCTCGCACTGCTTTACGTTTGGCACGATAAGCCCGTCGTTTTTTGCAACTGCAAGTCCCATGTTGACATGCCTGTATCGGATGAGCGAATTGTCCGCGAAGCGGGCGTTCATATCCGGGAACTCCGTGAGAGCTTTGGCTGCCACTTTCATGATGATATGATTGTAGCTCACGGCTGCGCCGCGCGCCTTCAGCTGGGCGCGCAGTGCCTTCATGGCAGTGCAGTCCACAGGCATGGTATACACCACTCGCGGTGAGGTGTGCCACGAGTTAAGCATGTTGGCGGCAATGCTCCGGCGCAGGCTGTTCACCCTTACGGGCGGCAACTCGTTGCTCTCAGGCACACGCCCCACACCCGCAGATTCGGCGGCCGCCAGAACATCCGCTTTCATTACCCTGCCCTCTACGCCAAGCGTCGTCGTGTCCACACCCAGTTCTGCAGCAAGCTTTGCCGCCGTCGGGCTGGTCTTTACCGGCGGCTTTTCCGCTTCCGCCTTCAGGAAATTTTCCACATCCTCCAGCGTTATGCGCCCCTTGGGGCCGGTACCTTCTACGAGGCTCAGCTCGATGTGTTTTTCCCTTGCCAGCTTTTTCGCCGCCGGAGAGGCGATGACCGGCTCTCCGCTCCGGCGTTCATACGCCGGCTTCGCGGCAGGCGCGGTCTCCGTCTGCGGCGCTGCCGTTCCTTCGTCCGGTTTCGCACCGCCGGGTACACTTTCGCCTTCCTGCCCCAGATAGCCGACGACTGCCTTGCAGGGCGCCGTTTCGCCGGCGGGAAGCAGGATCTTGAGGAGCACCCCCTCCGCCTCGGACTCCACGTCATTTGTCAGCTTGTCCGTGGAAACGGAGAACAGCGCGTCTCCCTTTTTTACATAGTCGCCTTCCCGGAACTTCCATTCCTCTACCGTGCCCTCCGTCATGGTAAGACCCAGCTTCGGCATCAGTATCTCGTATGCCATCAGAATACCTCCTGTTTTTGGTGATAAGGATCCGCGCCGGATCGGAACAGCCCTCGCGCCACGGCCTCCTCGAGCGCTTCGCGTATCTTTACCCGCTGCGGGCCTCTGCGTGTCACAGTAAAGGTGAGCACATCGCCGCTCCTGCCGCGGAGCTCGCGTTCACCGTCAAGAGCGATCATACAGGGCTCACTGAGCGGTATGTTCAGAGGGCGATCCAACGGCATCCGCTCTATGTGGGAGAGTCTCACGGGGGAGAGCACGCCGGCTGCCACGGGCGCCAGAACCCGCTCTCCGGCGTCGCCCAGCACGGCGTCCACGCCGAAGTCATCCGTGTCACGCACGACGCCGACACAGCCTGCCACGGAGGAAAAGCCGATGCTGGCCGGATGGCAGCGGGTCGCGATCACCCGGCGCAGCTTTCCCGTATCCCAAATCGCCTTTGCGCCTACCCACAGATCCGCGGTTATCACCGCATCGACCAGGGCGATATCTGCAAAGCGTCCGTTTATGGATATCTCTATGCGCTTATCCCGTATGCGGCAGTTTTCGGAGGGACCCAGTATGGCCGCCGCAGCGGCAGCCATACCGGTGACCGTCCCTTCCGTCAGGGTGGGATAAACGTTGTTCGTTCCCGTGGACACAGGAAGGATGGGGGTTTCGTCCAGCCCCTTGGCGGCGGCGCGGCTAGTGCCGTCGCCGCCGAGTACGACGCAGCATCCCGCTCCCATAGCTTCCATGAGCTCCGCCGCCCGGATGGTGTCCTCATAGGAGGCGGTAATGGGCATATCGAGGACGCACAGCTCCGCCTCCAGCAGACCGTCCCTTGCAAGATCGCTCATGACCGTGCGGCCGATCTGAAAGGTATCCGGCATAAACAGTATCCGGTCTATACCCATGGACTGCGCCGCGAGCGTGATCCGCTTGACGATATTGACCTTTTCCCGATTGTCTATGGTGGTGGCATAGGATACCAGCCTCCGTATGTCCTTGCCGGACGCAGGATTTGCTATGATGCCGATTGTAGGCATGAGCCGCCTCCCTTCCTGTGAACGCCGTGCTTCTGCGTCGGCTCAGAACATTTCACGCACAGCCTTTGTAATGTCGTCGGCGTTTGGAATGTACAGCTGCTCCAGCACGGGGGCAAAGGGTACCGGCGAATCGAGCGCACCAATGCGGACGACCGGACCGTCGAGGCTGTCGAACATCTCCTCGGCGATCAGCGCGGAAATCTCGCCGCCATATCCGCCGCGGCGGTTCTCCTCCGTGACAATGAGCACCCGGTGCGTCTTGGCGACCGACTGCGCGATAAGCTCCTTGTCGAGCGGGTACAGCGTGCGCGGATCCAGCACCTCCACGGAGATGTCGTCCTTGTCCAGCTTCTCCGCGGCGGCCAGCGCCTCGTATACCATTTTGCCGGTGGCGATCACCGTGACATCGCTGCCCTCCCGCTTGATGTCGCCCTTGCCGAGCGGAATAGGCTCGAAGCTCTCAACATCTCCCTTGAGGGCGTATACGGCCTTGTGCTCAAAGAACATGACAGGGTTATCGTCGTCGATGGAGGAGAGCATGAGACCCAGCGCATCCTGCGGTGTCGAGGGATAGACCACCTTCAGGCCGGGGACGTGGGTCATCCACGCTTCCAGCGACTGGGAGTGCTGCGCTGCTGCGCCCACGCCCGCGCCGCATGGCAGACGCACCACCATCGGCAGAGATATCTTGCCGCCGAACATATAGCGCATTTTGGCGGCCTGGTTTACCAGCTGATCCATGCCGACGGTCAAAAAGTCGCAGAACATCAGCTCGGCGATGGGGCGGAGCCCCGTGGCCGCAGAGCCGACGGCGGCGCCGATGATGGCCCCCTCGCTGATCGGGGTATCGCGCACACGTTTTTCGCCGAACTCATCAAACATTCCGGCGGATACGCCGAAGCATCCTCCGAAAGCGCCCACGTCCTCGCCGAACAGCAGCACGTTGGGATCCTCACGCATCCGGATGCTCATGGCTTCACGGATGGCTTCTGCATAACTCATTTTTTTCATCTGGCGCGCACCTCCTCAACGATGTCTGAATAGATATCCTGTACAACGGATTCCGGCGTAGGCAGCGGGCTTTCATTGGCGAAGCGGACAGCCTCAGCCAACTCCTCCTGCACCCGGCGGTCAACCGCGTCCAGTTCATCCTCCGTGGCGAAGCCGTTCTCCTGCAGGAATTTTCTGTAGCGGGGGATGGGATCCTTCTTGAGCCATTCCGCCTGCTCATCCTTGGGCTTATAAATTGAGGGGTCTCCCTCAAAATGACCTCTGTGACGGTAGGTCTTGCACTCGATGAGCGTGGGTCCCTGTCCCTTTCTTGCTCTGGCAACAGCCTCCGACGCAGCCTCGTACACAGCCATCACATCGTTGCCGTCGACCGCGATGCCAGGCATGCCATAGGCGGCGGCACGGTCGGATACATCTTTGATCGCCTGATGGCGGGCCTGACTCATGGAGATGCCATAGTTGTTGTTTTCGCACACGAACACCACAGGCAGATTCCAGATGGCTGCCATATTCAGTCCCTCATGGAAAGTGCTCTGGTTGGTCGCACCGTCGCCAAAGAAACAGGCGCATACCTGATCCGTGCCGCGGTAGCTCGCAGAAAGCCCCGCTCCGACCGCGATATTATGACCCGCGCCCACGATGCCGTTGGCGCCCAGAATGCCGCGGTCGCGGTCGGCGATATGCATCGAGCCGCCTTTGCCCTTGCAGTAGCCGGTCGCCTTTCCAAACAGCTCCGCCATCATGTACTTCAGATCGCCGCCCTTCGCGATGATATGCCCATGACCGCGGTGCGTGCTGGTAATATAATCGTCGTCTCGAAGGCATTCGCATACGCCGGTGGCAACGGCTTCCTCGCCGAGGTACAGATGCACAAAGCCGGGGATCTTGCCCTCAGCAAAAAGGCTTTGTGCCTTGTTTTCAAACTCGCGGATACGTACCATCCGAAGGTACATATCCATCATAGCTTCTTTAGCAATATTCATTCAAACAGCCTCCTTATTGATTTTTTGATGTGCTTTCGCCGCTGCGCGGCGGCGGTGTGACGGATCGTTTCCGAGGTTGCTTTTCGATGCTGGTTTCGCGAAGGAGCCGGTCTGCCAATGCTCTGCTGCCTTCTGCCATGTTTACGGAACAAAAACTTCAATTGCTGCCACGGCTACCTCAATACTGTCGTCGCTGTCGCCAAACCCCGGGATATACAGACCGGGAAAATTCAACCCACCCGCAACGGCGTGTACTTCCACTTCGCCTACCGGCAGGCAGCTCTTTACAGCCTCTGTGTCGACAGCTTCCGGTCTCGATACTGCAACCGTTACGTTTACCTTCACGTCCCTCTTGAAGTCCCGGATCTCCAGTACGTCGATCAGTCCGCACAGGCAGCTGCGGGAAATGGCGTCCTTCACGGCCTTCTGCGCAGCCTTGCTTACATCCTGACCATGGAAATCCGTGCCGAGACCGAATTCGATGATAAACCGTCTCAACTTAACACTACCTCCTTTGTCTTTAAATTTAACTTAATAATTAAGTCTGGACTAATTGTACAATCATTCTACTTAAGTGTCAAGTATTTTTGTCTATCATTTCGAGTAAACCGCTCGAAAAGCATTTCGCAAAAGCGCAGAAATATGGTATAATACCCAAAAATGTAAACTGACGTTTCAGCAATGTCGGCAAGGACATCCGATAGCCGGAAAAATCATTTAAAACGGAGCCACGATTATGTTCAACCATCTTATGGGGGCAAAGCTCAAGGAATTTCGGCTGCAGTCCGGGCTTTCTATTGCGTCCGCAGCCGCAACCGTCGGCGTTACTTCCTCTTTTATAAGTATGGTTGAAAACGGGAAGTCTGGCATCAGCTTGCAGAAGGTGCACGCTCTTCTGGCGCTTTATGGAAAAACCCTTTCTGACCTTACCACCGCGTCCTCCTCAGAGAGCCGGATCATAAACCTCTCTTCCGCCCCGGAAGCTCTTTCCGAGCCCGGCGTGAAGGTTTTCTGCCTGGCGAAGGCTGAGGATCCCTATTACCTCGGCGGGTTTTACCTTTATTTCGAGCCCGGCGCATGGTTCGAATATGACCATCACGGCGGCTTGGAGTATGTGCTGGTGCTGGAGGGGAGCTTTGAGCTGGCAATACATCCGCTTTCCCACGGACCAGAGGAGCTGCGCCATCTTCGAAAGGGAGACACGACGATATACCCCGCCGATTCCCCGCATAGTTTCCGGAACACCAGTGACAAGTTTTCGGCCCTGTTTGTAGTGGAAATAGATGATCCCGACGAATGTCCCCCGCGCAGGTATGACATAACGGATAATTAAAAAAAGCTGCCAGATCAATGGTAGCTTCCGGTTCACGCACATATATCCAGCAGAAACGAACGACAGCCCCATGGAAATGATCCATGGGGCTGCTTCCTATGGCAAGGATCTTTTTCACCAAGGCTTCAAATTCCGCCCGGCTGCTGATAGAATAGTCCTCGATTTTCTTCAGCACTTCTGCGATGGTCTGTATGAGCAAATCCGCGTCCATGATGTGCGGGGAATGGCATTTGGGGTTCTTGGCTTTCCCCTTGTGGTACTCGCTGCAATAGGCAACGTGCCGCTTGCCGCCGATAAACAGACGAAAAATAAGGCGCACAACCTCGGCGGTTTCCTCGTCAATTATCCAAAAATCCTTGTTATCCGGGCCTTTCATATAGCCGTAGGGGGCTTCGGTGGCAATCGGCATTCCGCTCATGCCTTTTTGTCTTAATGCCCGTTTTCCCTTTCTTCCTGATCTTCTTTGCGTACCACTCCGACATGATGTTGATAAAGGGCGCAAACTCCAATGTGTCGGGCTTCTCGCTGTCAACGCCGTTGGTGACCGCAATAAAGCGCACGTTGTTCCGTCTGAATATCTCCGTCGCGTTGCCGGCTTGGAGATCGTCGTGCCCCCAGCGGGGAAGGTCTTTCATAATATCGGTCATGCGCATAACCTCCCGTGCGTCCATGTAGAGTTTCTTTATACTTAAAATTATTCACTCCACGGCGCATTCCGATGTATATATAAAGGCCAGCCCCCAAGCACTAGGTCCGCGTGCTTGGAGGCTGGCTTTATGGATTGGGGCCTCGCATCATGCGACGTGTACGAGGCCGCTTCTGTTTTTAGCAATGGCCTTGAGATGCGGCTTCAGGATGCCCCGTCATCGGGCTCCTCCGCCGGTCGCTCCGAGCCGGAATTGATATTTTGCAGCTCCACCCTCGCCCCGCAGCAGGGACATACGGAAAGCGCCGTTTCCCTCGGCGTGTGAGGTTCATCCGACGTCGAATCAGCAGCTGAGGGGCTTTGTACGCTTTCCGGCAGCTGGAACAGAAAATACGGATCCTCTTCGATCACCGTATAAAACGGGCTTCCGGTGTGGGAATACACCGCCAAATATACAATGAGGCTTCGCGGCGTCGGGCTTTGCTGTATGGCGCGTCCCAGATACTGCGCGACTAGATCCTGCGCTACCATGGCTTCCCAACAGAGCCGCGATAATCTCTCAACGCATTTTGCCGCGGCATTGTCGGTTTTTCTAAACTGTCTGGCAACCATCGGATAGATCTGCTTCGTGATCTGCACATCGTCCATGGCGAGGCCCTGATTAAACAGCAGTTCCTCCGCCACGGCTATTGCAAACGCCAACGGGCGGATATCCGATCTTGTCGGGCCAAGAATACTGCGCAGCAGCCGTTCGCTTTCTGTCATTTGGGGAACCGCCTTTCCGCTCTGATGCAATTCCATAATATGGCAGGAAACGGCAGCCGGACGTTCAGCGACACAAAACGACATATATCGACGCAGCCGGCGTGTGGGAAGGGAAGCTCTTCGGAAAGGCGCAGTCTTATCTCGAATAGCGGAGAGGTTCGGTCGTCTGCGGTGCTGCTCAACCGGCGGGATGCTGTGTCGGTGATTATGGACACCTCCCCTATGCCCGGGGAGCTCCCGGCGAACGCTCTGCCCCTTTTACGGCTTCTCCGCCAAATATCTTTCCGCGAAGTGAACAGCCACCGCGCCGTCCGATACTGCGGTGACCACCTGCCGCAGCACCTTGGTGCGCACATCACCCGCGGCGAACACGCCGGGGAGATTCGTGCGGGTGGATTCGTCTGCCACGATATAGCCGGACTTGTCCAGCGCCAGCTCGCTTCGGAACAGCTCCGTCGCCGGGGCGCGTCCCACGCTGACGAACAGCCCGTCGCAGGCAAGCTCCCGCTCCGCGCCGGTGTTGACATCTTGCAGACGAAGCCCCGTCAGACGGTTTTCGTGCAGCAGCGCGGAAACGGTGCTGTTCCAGCAGAACTCCACGTTGGGCGCGTTTATCAGCGGCTCATGATAGACCTTCGTTGCCCGCAGGCTGTCCCGGCGGTGGATGAGGTAGACCTTTTTTGCAATGCGGGACAGGGTCAGGGCATCCGCCGCGGCGGAGTTGCCGCCGCCCACCACCGCCACAGTCCTGCCGCGATAGGGCGCGCCGTCGCAGGCGGCGCAGTAGTGAACGCCCTTTCCAACAAGCGTTTCCTCGCCGGGAACGCCCAAGGGACGGGGCGACGCGCCGGTGGCGATAACCACCGTGCGGCCCTGAAAAACACCCTCGCTGGTGTCCAGTGTTTTGATTTTTCCAGACAGGTTGGCTTTGTACACCTCCGCCAGCTCCGTCACCGCGCCGAAGCGCTCGGCGCTCTGCTGCATTTTTTCGCCCAGTGTAAAGCCGTCGATGCCGTCCTCGAAGCCGGGGTAGTTGTCGATCTGCTCCGTCAGTGCCATCTGCCCGCCGGCGGAGAGCTTTTCCAGCACTACTACAGAAAGCCCGCTTCTGGCGGCGTACAGAGCGGCAGTGTATCCGGCGGGGCCGCCGCCGATGACGATCATGTCATAGATCTGCTCCATAGCCACGCCCTCACTGCGCCAGCGTTTCCTGGATGAACGCCTCAATAGCCGCCTTGGAACCGGGCGCGACAACGGAGCCGAGCGCTTTGCCGTTCCTGAAAAGCATCAGCGTGGGGATGGTGTCGATGCCGAAGCGTTCGATGAGCTGCGGCTCCTCGTCGTAGTTGATCTTGCCCACCGTCAGGGTGTTGGCGTACTGCTCGCCCACCTTGTCGAAGGCCGGAGCAATACGGCGGCAGTAGGGGCACCACTGCGCCCAGAAGTCCACCAGCACGGGCTTGTCCGCGTGCAGAACGTCGTTTTCAAAGTTCTTGGTCGTAATGGTAAGCATCGTAAAATCCTCCTATTTCTGTGTAAAAAGTCGTGTTTCAATATCTGTGATCGTAATGCGCGAGAGATAGGCGGCACATTCCTCGTTCATGTTCCGGTACAGGGCGTCCATGACCCCCGCCATGCC
>CDZA01067734.1_pt1 | contig 28561 bp, 23 predicted proteins | sample 554881 | NCBI WGS metagenome assembly CDZA01 (sample SAMEA3182082, study PRJEB8094) | gut metagenome | biome: human; feature: gut; material: Stool; isolation source: human stools | place: Canada | collected 2012-12-04
GCTCTTGCTAAATTGGCACTGCGTCAACTCGGTATCAGCGTCACCGCATACACATCTCAGGTTGGCAATATTGCCCTTGATAGAGACTACCGGAAGTATGATCTTACAACTATCGAAGACAATATCGTACGTTGCCCTGATCAGGAAAAAGCTAAACAGATGGAAGATCTCATCGCCAAGGTAAAATCAGAAGGTGATACCATTGGAGGAGTTATTGCATGTGTTATCAAGGGTTGTCCTGTTGGTCTGGGTGAACCGGAATTCGATAAATTGCATGCGCAGTTGGGTGCAGCCATGTTGGGTATCAATGCCGTCAAGGGATTTGAGTATGGAGAAGGATTTGAAGGAGTAACCGCTCGTGGCAGCGAACAGAACGATGTATTTATTCCTGCCAAGGAAGGTACTACTCATCAGGCCGTTACTCCTACAGACGGACAGGATGTTACTACGACAACCAACCATAGCGGAGGCATCCAAGGTGGTATCAGCAATGGTCAGGACATCTATTTCCGCATAGCATTCAAACCCGTAGCTACTATCTTGACAGAACAGCATACAGTAGATCTGGAAGGCAATCCTACCCTACTGAAAGCCCGTGGTCGTCATGATCCATGTGTCCTGCCTCGTGCAGTACCTGTTGTCGAAGCAATGGCAGCAATGGTCATCCTCGACAATTATCTTTTGAATAAAACGATAAAACTTTAAAAGGTAAAAAGGAGTTTTAAAGGTAAAAAAGTAAAAAGGTAAAAAAGTGAAAATGGCATGTTGCTATTTACTTTTTTACCTTTTTGCTTTTTAAAGTTTTACTTTTTTACCTTTTTACCTTTAACTTACACGATTCAACTTCTTGATAATAGAGAAGATGAAGAGAGCAGCAAGCAGACAGATAACCATCAAGGTACCCCATACTACTGGCAGTGGCATATCCCACATATGTCCAGGAATAGAAACCAACTTATTACCAAGAGCGGTAGCAACAAACCAGCCACCCATAATCATACCCTTGTACTTAGGAGGTGCTACCTTAGATACAAAAGAAATACCAATAGGTGAAAGAAGCAACTCAGCAAAAGTCAAGATGAGATAGGTGCTGACAAGCAAATTTGGAGACACATCAGCCACATGATTAGGGTGATCAGTTGCTGGGAGTCCAATACTTGAAACAGTCATCAAGAGATAAGCGACAGCAGCTACAAGCATACCCAATCCAATCTTAACAGGAGCCTTAGGTTCCTTGCCAATACGACCCAACCATCCAAAGAGAGCAATGCTCACTGGAGTTAAAGCCACTACGAAGCAAGGATTGAACTGCTGGAAGATAGGAGCATCGATAGCTACTGTATCATTGCCGTGCTGCATATAAGTATAAACTAAGATAGCTGCAGGAATCACGATGAGTGCAAGATTAGTCAATTTACTCTTACCTGTTGCATCCTTAGGAGCAGTCAGCAAACCGCAGATACCAAATACCATGAAGATGCACCATACAAGGTTCAATACATTGAATTCCATACCTGTAATACCAGTAGCCTCACGAGCAGTAAACTCATCGGCAAACCAAGTCAAGGTCAAACCATTCTGATGGAAAGCCATCCAGAAGAAGATAACCACAGCGAATACCAAACTGAGGCAAATGATGCGCTCCTTGGTCTCAGCAGGGCTCATCTCCTCAACTTCCTCCGTCTTCTCGCCACCCTTTTTCTTGTCAGAAGTCAACACTTGCTGATAAGTCTTCTTACCCAAGAAGTAAATCAAGATGGAAACGATGACAGACACACAAGCCACCGCAAAAGCGAAATGATAAGAGTCTGCCTTGGAGTAACCGAGATCATTCTGCGCCCAAGCCATGATGGTGGTTGCTGCCGTAGGAGCAAACAAGGCACCAATGTTGATAGCCATATAGAAGAGCGAAAAGCCAGAGTCGCGATGCTGAGAATACTTTGGATCATTGTAGAGGTCGCCGACCATCACCTGGAGGTTACCTTTAAAGAAACCAGTACCCAAACTTACAAGCAACAGCGCTGCTCCCATCGCAGCCACAGCCACAGATCCTCCACCCAATGGTATAGCGAGGAAGAAATAGCCTAAGAACATAATGAGGATACCGATAATAACCATCTTGTTATACCCCCACTTATCAGCCGCCATACCGCCAAAAAGAGGCAAGAAATACACTGCGGTGAGGAACCATGTATAAATCTCCGATGCTGTTCCTGCATCAAAGCCGAAGTTCTCACCCAAAAACAGAGCGAAGACAGCAAGCATCGTATAATAGCCGAAACGCTCACCCGTATTCGCCAAAGCTAAGGTCCAAAGACCTTTAGGTTGATTCTCAAACATAATAATTTATTTATTTTTTACTTGTTTTTCAGTTTGCAAAGATACGGAAAATCTTTGAATATACAAACAATATGCACTATTTTCATCAATTTTACCTCACTTTTGTTGTAAAATCATGTAATAATTTAGGCATATTTCCAATTCTTTTACTTATAATCAATGAGATAAAAAATAAAAATATCCCAAAAGATACACAATAAAATCAAACTTTTTCGGTTTATATGACAAAGAAGTTGCAGTTTTTTTTGTAATTTTGCACCCCGAAACAAGTAATATCGGTTTCAGCGATAATAAAACAGATAATTTAATAGACAATTAAATACAGGTAAAAAGATAAATATTTATGAGACAACTTAAGATTAGCAAGAGTATAACCAACCGTTCCAGTGAAGCACTTGATAAGTACTTGGTGGAGATTGGTCGTGAACCTATGGTCTCTATTGATGAGGAGATCGAACTCGCACAGAAGATCCGCAAAGGCGGTCGCGAGGGTGAGCGTGCTAAAGATAAATTGGTGAAAGCCAACCTCCGCTTCGTGGTTTCTGTAGCAAAACAGTACCAGCATCAGGGTCTTTCGCTCACCGACTTGATTGATGAGGGAAATATCGGACTTGTAAAGGCTGCTGAGAAATTTGATGAGACTCGCGGTTTTAAGTTTATCTCATACGCAGTTTGGTGGATTCGCCAGAGCATCCTTCAGGCCATTGCAGAGCAGAGCCGTATTGTTCGTCTGCCACTCAACCAGGTAGGTGCTTTGAGTAAAATCCAGGCTGAGATTAGTAAGTTTGAGCAAGAGCATCAGCGCAAGCCATCCGTTTCAGAATTGAGTAAGATAACCAACATGGAGGAAACTAAGATTGACCAGACCATCAAGGCTGACAATCACCACATGAGTATCGATGCTCCATTCGGTGGCGAGGATGATGACAATGCGATGGTTGACGTGATGGCCTCAGGTGATGACACACGTACAGACAAGCAGGTGGATTTCGAGTCTATGAGCAGTGAGTTGAAGCGCGTACTTGACGCTGTTCTCAAACCTCGCGAGCGTGATATTCTCTGCTATTGCTATGGCATCGGATGCCATGAGAAAGGCTTGGAAGAAATCGGAAGCGAGTTCAATCTCACCCGTGAACGTGTACGTCAGATTCGTGAAAAAAGTATTCTGAAGCTTCGCGACAGTGGAAAGATAAAAATTCTCATGAAATACTTAGGATAAAAAAAAGCTTGGCAAAATTTATTTGCCAAGCTTTTTTTATATTTCTCTATTAACTAAAAAGTTTTCCTTTTACTTCATCAAGTCTTACCTTAATGCTGGATGAAAATTAATGCTGGATGAAATTTCCATCCTTATCTATCAGTCCAGACATACCATCCTTGACAGCTTCAAAATAAGGATATTCATCGCGTAAACAAATCTCATCATAGAGGAAGTCTGCAACAATGGTATCATTACCATCAGGATAAACCAACCCCATCTTGCCATTCTTTTCTGCTATTACAGGCATCAGGCTCAAGTCGTCATTGTAAATATAGCAAGTACGGAGGAAGTCATACTGAGGCGAAAGCATAATCTCACCCGTATGATTCTTCATACCAAACTTACCATTCTGCTCAAATACCTCATGATACTGGATATACTTCTCTTTGAGGCGAAGATAATAGAAAATCATCTTGCGCTTATCATTGACAAATTCCAACATATATTGGAATGTATCACAATAGTTAGCTACAGAGCGAACCAGTATCATCTTCAAATCAAGGCCATCCAGCGCCTTTCTATTCAAGTCAATATACTTGGCTATCGCCTTTTCTTTCTCTGGCAAGGTCAAACTTGCCAATCGCTCCTCAAACTTGAGCATGGCAGTTTTAGTACCCGACATACCTTTAATATACCGGTGAATCTGTCTTCCCATTTCTGCACAGACGAACTTGTCAATCTCTTGCTGCTCTATCGGGTCAGCATACTCTTTTATAAGAGCTTCAGGTGTCGTGTTCATGGTTAGTCCTTTCTTTTTTATAGATGTTCCTCATCCCACCAATAGGATGAGAGAACATCCGGGTTTATAATTATTTAGCACTCAATATCATTCAAATATGATTTCTGAAAAAATGCATCAGAAAATCAGCAGACCTTATCAGAGAAAAATTATTTCTTGATATTAGGCTTCTGCAAGCCATATCCCTTGCGCTTATCTTCCATCATAAGAAGAATGGAAATCAAGATAGCCACTACACCGAAACCGGCAAAGATAGTCATTGTCTCAGTATAGTCTATCACACCATTAGCCGCAGTATTAGCCTGATTTACCTTACCAATCCAAACTGGAACAAGAGCCAAGCCGATATTCTGAATATAGAAGATAAGGGCATAAGCAGAACCTAAGAATTTCATCGGAATAATCTTAGGTACGGATGGCCACATGGCAGACGGAACCAATCCGAAAGCAACACCTAAGATAAGCATCATGATGATAGCCACCACGTATGAATCCATTGGCAAAGCAAATACGATATGAACCAAGGTCAAGAGGCAACTGCCGATAAGCATCAAGGTTGCACCCTTACCATATTTATCATATATACTACCGAAAAGTGGAGTCAGGATAATAGTACCGTAAGGCAGCATAGCAGGAATAAAACCAGCTACATCTTCACTTACTCCATATTTGAAAATCATCAACTTGGTAGCAAACTTCAGGAATGGGAACACACCTGCATAGAACATGAGGCAGAGCACTGCGACATACCAGAAACCTGTAGTCTTCACCAAACCAGCCAAATCAGAGAACTTGAATCCCTCTTCCGGTTCCGTTTCAACAGCAGCAACAGATGCATCTTCCTTCTTATCCATCACGCAATAAACAAGATACACCATGATACCAGCACAAAGCAGGGCAAGACCTAAGCCTACAGAAGCAGAAACGCTACCCATCATCTTGGCAAACGGAAGAGAAGCACTCAAGGCAGCAGCTGTACCCAGACGGGCCAAAGCAACCTGCACACCCATCGCCAAAGCCATTTCGTGACCAGTAAACCACTTGGCAAGTATCTTGGTTACGGTAACTCCACAAATCTCACTACCTACACCGAAAATAGCAAAACCAGTAGAAGCAAGTACCACTTGGGTCTGATATTCACCAAAGAAAGGCACAGCGATAGTACCCGTAAACTGATTGCTAACCGCATACCATTTTACCAACGCACCTGCAAACATCAATAATGTGGCAATCACACCCGTAAAACGGATACCAAACTTATCCAAGATGATACCACCGAAGAACAGGAGTAGAAGAAACACATTGAAGAATCCATATGAACCAGAAAAGAATCCATATTCATCTGATGTCCATCCGAGTCCTAAGCCGCCATCCTCTTTGGCTGCTGTCAAAAGCGGCTCCAATGGTGACATTACGTCTGTAAAAAAGTAGCCAAACATCATGGTGATAGCCACAATCAGTAAGGCTGTCCAGCGAGCAGACTTAGAGTCGCTCAATTTCTGTTGAAATTTTTCTGTAGTTGTCATTAATCTATAAATTTATTTATTTTCTCTTTACATCCTTGGTTTTTACAATATCAAATAGATAAGATACTTTAAACACAATCTGACCGAAATTACTTTTTGCGAAGAAATCCCTCTTGGAAGATCCATAGATGTTGCCCAATCCATAGTAATAACGAGCCTCAGCTAAGAAATGCCCTACTTTCGGGATACTGTATTCCGCTCCAATGCCTAAAGCTATACCATAGTCAAACTTATTCTCCACTGCCATCGTATCCTGTGCAATGATTCTGTTTACACGGTCATTGTCTGTAGCTGGCAGGCGTTTCGGATCGAAGTTGGTCTTCGTAGATTCACTGAGATAGTAACCGAACTGAGGACCAGCATTAACGAAGATATTCAGTCCACGTGTTTCTCTACCCCATGCTAAATGTGCAAAGATAGGAATCTGAACATAACTGATGGTACGCTCGTATGCCATCGGCTCACCCGTACTGGAAATGATGACCGGTGCATTTTCGATATCCAGGATTTTCTCTTTCCATCCCGCCTGTGCGAAATTCACCTCTCCATAGACAGAGCAGATACTCTTGAAATATTTCTCGCAAACATATCTGAAAGAGAAACCACCGGTCAGTCCTCCATGTTGGCTTTGAGGAATACTGGGAGTAAAGCCCACGCTGCTCATCAAGTAGCCACCATTTACACCTATAGAGAAGTCATTGCGATGTTCACCTATCTGAGCCTGTGCTGTCATACCGCCCAGCATCAGAAACATCACCAATATCTTAATTGCTTTCATTTACTTATCTTTAATATGTCACTTTTTAATAGGTTACCGCCTCTATCTGGCGATTGAATGTATAATGAATCAACTGTAATATCTGGTTACGGTAACCACCCTTTGAAGTCTTGACAAAATGCAGAGGAGTCTGCACAGGAGTATAGTTTACCTGCGTCATCTGCCCTGTGAAATCCTTGCCATACTTATTGACACCCTGAATGAAGAACATCGCCTGATCATAACCAGTGATGGCAAATCGGGGCATCGCTACCTGCATAGGTTGATGGAACCAGATATTGTATTTACTCTCCAAATCTATTGTTTTAGCAGAATTTGCATTATAATAGAATGTGGAAGGGATATAAGTATCATATTTATAGAAGCGGTCGAGATTGTACTTGGCATACATCAACCACTCGGTATAACCATAGAGGGAGATGTCAGCACCAGGATACTTGGCGGTAAACTCATCCAACTTATTCAAAACCTGAGTCAGCTGTGGCGAACGTCCGGTATTGAGTATCACTACATTTTGCTTGGAAGGAACAAACGCCTTGGCAAAATATTCCAATGAAGAATTTACATTGGTCACACTATAAGTAATCTTTCTCTTCTCCAGTTCCTTGCGGAGACCAAAAGTAAAGTTACCCTTACGGGAAGTAGTGTCATTGCAATCCACAAAGATAGGATGTACATTCTTAAAACGGTTCAGGAAAGCCTTGATGCTTGCATCATTGAGCGATTCCGGAGACTGATATACCTGGAAGATTTCCTTGCAGCGATCCACCTGGTCACCATTGATAGAAAAAGGAATCACCATCTTGATGCCATAGGTCTTGCAGAAATCAGCCAATGGTGCCACCTGCTTGGTATAAAGCGGACCAAAGATAAGATCACACTGATTGGCACCTTCCTGTACCAGTGTAGTACGAATATCCGCATCAATAGGCACATTCCAGGCATGAATATTCGTAGAGATACCCTGCTGCTTCAACTTTTCGCAAGCCATCAGAATGCCACGATAGAACTCCACCATACGCTTGCCGTCACCATCTACATCATGAAGAGGAAGCATCACACCCACATTCACCGTATTGGCTTTCTTCTGAGGAGCCACCTGTTTCTGAGCTGCATGGGTCCGACCAGCCTGAGCAGTTCCACCTGTAGCGGTATTATTCTTCTCGAAAGGAATAAAGATGGTAGCACCCTTCTGGAGCATATATCCTTCCTTCTTCATTTCCGGGTTAGCTTCCATCAGTTCAGGCAGACTCAATCCATACTTATTGGCGATACCGAAAATCGTATCTTTTTTCTTCACCGTATAAATGTCACGCCATTTAGTAGTCTGACAGAACGCTGAGGCATTGAAAATAATCAATCCTATGCCCAACAAGATGTATCTCATTTTTTGTTTCATCTTTTTCGTTGATTTATGTTATTAATCCACAAAATTATGATTTCTTTTGCTTAATTTTATAATTTCATTTGCAAAAATACAAAAAAACTCTCATTCAACCATACTCTAATTCAGAAAATTGCGCTATCTTTGCAGAAATTTACATAAAGACATGAAAATAAAGACGAATTTCATATTATTATTGATGGTGTTTTTAGCCATGGCAACAACCAGTTTCGCAGACGATGCTCCATCTATTGCCCCATCAGTCACCTATACCACAAGTGATGGTGAGACCAGTGAAGACGCATCCTATTCCGGTTCGGCACCTATCAAGGCTACTTTCAAGGCGAATCCTACTGGCATTACCGGATGGACTGAATACTATGAGTGGCGCATCTATCACGACAATGATACAGAGCCATATATAATAAGGTATGAAGAAAATACAGATCTTGAGTTTAATCAGTCAGGTCTGCACCGCATCATCCTCTATGCCAAATTCACGAAAGATGGACAGGTTATCGAACAGAACAATGAGGATTCTCCTCTCACTCTTACCATCTCTGAAAGTTTCTTGCAGATGCCTAATGCCTTCTCCCCAAACGGTGATGGTATCAATGACATCTACAAGGCGAAAGACGGATACCAGAGTCTGACCGAATTTCATGCATATATCTTCAATCGATGGGGACAGAAACTTCATGAATGGAACGACCCTGCAGACGGTTGGGATGGCACCTATAAGGGTAAGCCCGTGAAAGATGGAGTCTATTTCTGCCTGGTCAAGGCAAAAGGAGCCGATGGCAAGACCTACAACATCAAAAAGGATGTCAACCTATTGAGGGGTTACATCGAATCAGGTTCTACAGCCACGGAATAAACCCGAGAGCAATAGGATTAGAAAGAAAGGAAATCATTCAAGTCATATTTCCATAAAAAGAAGTATTTCAAGAAGAGAAAAGCTTTTCAAGAAGCATTTCAATACAAAAATAGCATTTCAACAAGAATCAATTAACTTCAATGAATTCAGAAGAAGAAAAGATAAACGTGTGGGGAGCCAGAGTTCACAACCTGAAGAATGTGGACGTAGAGATTCCCCGCAACTCACTGACAGTAATTACAGGACTTTCAGGTTCTGGCAAGTCATCCTTAGCCTTCGACACCATCTTTGCCGAAGGCCAGCGACGCTATATCGAAACTTTCTCTGCATACGCCCGCAATTTCCTGGGCGGCATGGAACGTCCTGATGTAGATAAGATTACAGGTCTCAGTCCTGTCATCAGTATCGAACAGAAGACTACCAACAAGAATCCCCGTTCCACCGTGGGCACAACCACAGAGATTTACGATTACCTGCGTCTGCTCTATGCACGCGCAGGTACAGCTTACAGCTATCATACTGGCGAGGAGATGGTAAAATATACCGAGGAACAGGTCATCGACATGATTCTCAGCGATTACAAAGGCCGTCGCATCTTCCTCCTTGCCCCACTCGTTCGTCAGCGCAAGGGTCATTACCGCGAACTCTTCGAGAGTATGCGACGCAAAGGATACCTACATGTGAGGGTAGATGGGGAAATCATGGAACTCGAAAGAGGAATGAAAGTGGACAGATACAAGAACCACAACATCGAGGTCCTCATCGACAAACTTGCAGTTCGCGATGATGACGAAGAGCGCATCCGCAAGAGTATCACCACTGCCATGAAACAAGGAGACGGCATGGTGATGGTCATTGATAAGGAGAAGGGAGAATCCAAGATTTTCTCCAAGAGACTGATGGACCCTGTTACCGGAATGGCCTACCGGGATCCAGCTCCAAACATGTTTTCCTTCAACTCTCCCGAAGGAGCATGTCCACACTGTAAAGGTTTAGGAAAGGTTAATCAAATAGACCTCAAGAAGGTAATACCAGACGACAACCTCAGTATCTACGCAGGTGGAATCGTGCCTTTAGGAAAATACAAGAACCAAATGATATTCTGGCAGTTACAATCATTGTTAGAGAAACATAATGCCACCATCAAGACCCCTATCAAGGACCTTGATGACGACACCATGCAAGAGGTAATGTACGGCACACTTGAGAACGTGAAGATACCGAAGGAAAAGGCAGGAACCTCTTCCGACTATATCTGCGCCTACGATGGTGTAATCGATTATCTTCATAAAGTAATAGAGAATGACGACTCTACTGCCGGCAAGAAATGGGCAGACCAGTTTATCACCACCATCGACTGTCCGAAATGTCACGGTATGCGTCTGAAACAAGAGTCTCTCTCCTATCGCATCTGGGATAAGAATATCTCAGAAGTAGCCTCCCTCGATATTGATGAATTGCTCGATTGGCTCGAACACGTAGAGGAACATCTGCCGAAGATGAAAGCCAAAGTAGCTCATGAAATCGTAAAGGAATTACGTTCCCGCGTAACCTTCCTCCTCGATGTCGGTTTGAATTATCTCTCTCTCAACCGTCAGTCTGCATCACTTTCCGGTGGTGAAAGCCAGCGCATCCGACTTGCCACACAGATAGGTAGCCAGTTGGTCAATGTACTCTATATCCTCGACGAGCCGAGCATCGGATTGCATCAGCGTGACAACGAACGCCTCATCAACAGTCTGAAAGAACTTCGCGACATCGGCAATACCGTCATCGTAGTAGAACATGACCGCGACATGATGCTTGCAGCAGACTGGATAGTGGATATCGGTCCGAAGGCAGGACGCAAGGGAGGCGAAGTTGTATTTCAGGGAACACCGGCTGAAATGCTGAAGACCCAGACCATCACCGCACAATATCTGAATGGCGAGATGGAAATCAAAGTACCCGAGAAGCGGCGTGAAGGTAATGGCAAGAGCATTATCATCCGTGGCGCAAAGGGCAATAACCTGAAGAATGTAGATATCGAGTTCCCACTCGGCAAACTCATTGTGGTAACAGGTGTCAGCGGATCGGGTAAATCAACACTCGTCAATGAGACGCTTCAACCGATACTCTCTCATCATTTCTACCGTTCGCTCAAGAAGCCGATGCCATACGACAGTATCGAAGGCATAGACAATATAGATAAGGTGGTCAATGTTGATCAGAGTCCTATCGGTCGTACTCCTCGCAGCAACCCTGCTACTTATACAGGAGTATTCAGCGATATCCGTTCACTCTTTGTAGGTTTGCCGGAAGCCAAGATACGCGGTTATAAATCAGGTCGCTTCTCTTTCAACGTTAGTGAAGGCCGCTGTCAGGCTTGTAAGGGAAATGGATATAAGACCATTGAGATGAACTTCCTGCCGAATGTATATGTACCATGCGAAGTTTGCCACGGCAAGCGATACAACCGTGAGACCTTAGAGGTAAGATACAAGGGAAAGAGTATCGCAGATGTGCTTGATATGACCATCAATCAGGCTGTAGAATTCTTCGAGAACGTACCGCAGATACTCCAGAAAGTCAAGGCTTTGCAAAGTGTCGGACTCGGATATATCAAGTTAGGACAAAGTTCCACTACCCTCTCCGGCGGTGAAAGCCAACGAGTAAAACTTGCCACCGAGCTTTCCAAGCGTGATACCGGCAAGACCCTCTATATCCTGGACGAGCCTACTACCGGACTCCACTTCGAAGACATCCGCATTCTGATGGATGTATTGGAGAAGTTGGTAGATAAAGGCAACACAGTACTTATCATCGAACACAATCTCGACGTCATAAAACTGGCAGACTACATCATTGACATGGGACCAGAAGGCGGACGAGGAGGCGGTCAGTTGCTGTGTGCAGGAACCCCAGAGGAAGTAGCCAAGAGCAAGAAAGGATTCACTCCAAGATTTCTGGCAGAAGAACTCAAGAGAGAAAAGAAATAAGATTATCAACACTATATTTTAACAAAAAAAGATTGCTTTATGGATAAATTACCTATGAATGATGTGCCGATGCTGGTAAGCGCAATCAACTTCCTGCTTCGCGACCATGAGTTTGATACATTGGATGAGATTTGCTATCATTTCCATGTAAACCGTGCCGATCTGGAAGCTAAAATGGCAACCCAGGGTTTCGAATGGTCAGAAGAGCAGAAGAAGTTCTGGTAAAACGGCATCAATTCGCATTCTTATGCAAGAAAAACTCAGATAATTTATTTTATCTGAGTTTTTTTATGTACTTTTGCAGCCACAATTATCATCTTATAAAAGAGATCAATTAAATAAACAAGAAAAACGAACAAGAATAAATAAAAAATAAAATAAGACATGACTGCAAACTTAACAAAGCGACCCTTGTTTCGAGAGATTCAAGACTATGTATTCATCGCCATTGGCATGATTTCCTATGCCATCGGCTGGAATGTATTTCTCCTTCCTACCAACGTAACAGCCAGCGGCTTACCTGGTATCTCCTCTATCATCTATTGGGCCACAGGATGTCCAGTACAGATACCTTATTTTATAGTCAATTCCTGTCTTATCGTAGCAGCTTGGATCATTCTCGGCAAGAAGTTTTGCATGAAAACCATCTATGCCGTAATCGTGGTAACCCTTCTCACCTCCTATTTTTCACACCATACAGAGAATCTGCATCTTCTCCAGAGCCAACCGCTTTGGGCAGCATTCTTAGGAGCAGTATTCTGCGGATGTGGTATCGGACTCGGTTTTTCTGCGGGCGGTTCTACGGGAGGAACAGATATCGTAGCAGCCATCGTCAATAAGTATCGCGACATCTCTCTGGGCAGAGTCATCATGATATGTGATATTTTCATCATTTCCTCCAGCTACTTTGTAGTCCACGACTGGGAGAAAGTACTCTATGGATATGTAGTACTCTATGTCCAGGCTTTCTGTATAGACCAGGTGGTCAACAGTCGTCGCCGAAGCGTACAGTTCTTCATCATTTCCAAGAAATATCAGGAAATAGGCAAGCGCATCAATACAGATGCCGACCGTGGAGTAACCGTAGTAGATGCCTCCGGTTTCTATTCCGGTCAGCAAGTAAAGATGCTCTTCGTACTGGCCAAGCAGCGCCAGTCACAAACCATCTTCCGCCTCATCGAAGAGATAGACCCTCACGCCTTCGTCAGCCAGAGTGCCGTGATTGGCGTATATGGCGAAGGCTTCGACCAGATCAAGGGTAAGATTAAGAAGAAAAGCGAAGAAGGGAATGAAGAAGAAATAGAAGGGAAATAAACTTTTGCATTATATACATGTTACCCAAGCCCAAATCGGGCGAAAAGTGCCATAATTTCATTCCCAATGAACATTTAACACTTCACAAGTTGGGTAACTCAGAAAGAATATAAATTTACAGAAATAACAAACAGATCAACATGTTTCAAGAGGAAAGTCAAGACATAGAATACAAGGAAAGTTGGAAAGACGAATACCTCAAATGGATATGCGGCTTTGCCAATGCGCACGGAGGAAAGATCTTCATTGGAATCAATGACGAAAGGAAAGTTGTCGGCATCAAGCACAGCAAACAACTCATGGAAGACATTCCCAACAAGATTGTCACGACATTAGGAATAGTAGCTGATGTCAACCTTCACCACCAAGACAATTTCGACTACATCGAGATCTGTATAGAGCCAAGCAATATACCCATCGCCTATAAAGGCATATACCACTACCGTTCTGGATCCACCAAGCAAGAACTCAAAGGTGCCGCACTCCAACATTTCATACTCAAGAAAATGGGACGTTCATGGGACGACATCATCAATGAACGTGCAAAAATTGATGACATAGATCCAAAAGCTATCAAATACTTCTTACGCAAAGCTGTAGATGCAGAGCGTATGCCTGTAGAATCACTAAATGACACTCCAGAGGAAGTACTGGATAACCTCCATCTTATAGAAGATGGAAAATTGAAAAATGCTGCCATTTTGCTTTTCGGCAAAGAACCAGCAAGATTCTTCACATGTGCCGATTTCCGCTTAGGTCGCTTTATTCAAGATGACACTGATTTAATATTTCAAGACATCGTAGAAGGCAATATCATACAGATGGCAGACCGAGTGATGGAAACTTTAAAATCAAAGTACCTCATCTCTCCCATCCATTATGAAGGAATGCAGCGCATAGAGCCTTTAGAAATTCCAGAAAAAGCATTGCGTGAAGCCATATATAACGCCATTATCCATAAAGACTATACAGGAGTACAGATACAGATGAAAGTATTCAATGACCACATTTGGCTTTGGAACGATGGCAACCTCCCAGAAAACTACACAGTCGAAACTTTACTCCATAAACACACCTCCAAACCCCGCAATCTCAACATAGCTAATGCCTTCTACAAGGCAGGCTTCATCGAATCATGGGGACGAGGCATCGGCATAATCCAAGCAGGCTTCAAGAATGCTGGGCTTTCTGCCCCTAAATTGGAGGCAACCATGGGCGGTGTACTTGTTATCATGCCCAGAGGATGCCAAAAGACAAATGAGACTGTAAATGATACCGCAACCCGACAAGTACCCGACAAGTACCCGACAAGTACCCGACAAGTACCCGACAAGTACCCGGCAAGCTCAGAGGGAAGCAAAGAACTCTTACACGTTATAGGCATCCATACATTTTCTATTAAAGAAATAATGGCATTTCTTAAACTTAAAGACAGAGAGAACTTTATGGTAAATTATCTTATTCCTGCCATCAAGAAAGGATATATTACCCCTCTCTATCCAAACTCACCTCATCATCCAAAGCAGAAATACTTGCTTACAGAGAAGGGAAAGGAACGTCTTGAAAGAGAAGATGGCACACATTTCACAAAATAACAGCATATGTATACCAATTATATTATAAAATAAAGACAAGATTATGGATTTACATACATTAGTACAAGCACAGATGGAGCTGATGGGCAACGACCAACCGGTTGCTTCTTGCGGTCTTCACGGTGCTACAAGAAGAGACGTAATAGAACAAGCTATTGAATATCTCCAAAAATCATTAGCCAACACCGAACGCGACGAGCCTTCCGGATATGGCTATCGCATAAATGTAGAGATATTCAAGAAAGGGAAGCCAAGATTCTAATCACAGCGAATCCACAACAATACCATTCGCAAGTTGTATTACGACTTTCTGGTAGAACAATACCAGTCACTACACGGTTTGGATCTCAATGACTTATCTGCTATGTACCGTAAAGCAGCACAAGAAGGAGAATGGCAACCTTTATTTGAGAAGTAAAGATAATCAAGGAACAAGCCCTGGAGCAATTGAAAAAATACATTACAGACTCGAATATACAAAGTCTATCTGTAGGAACACAACTACACGGAATATATCTAATATTCCAACAAGGTAAAACGACAGAGATTGGAGAGATATAAACATTAGCAAAACGAGCGGAAGATTTTGATTTCTTCCGCTCGTTTTTATTGGACTAATCCAGAACCTGCCACTCTTTCAGTCCTCTGCTTTCTTTAGAAAATTCAAGAGCTAAACAGATTATTTTCTTTTCACTTGCCGCATAAATATCAGCATAATGACGAGACTTCATCTGACTAATAGCCGCATTAATCCCGCCATTATCGTCCATTTTCAACTCCATGACATAAACATAAGAATCATTCTGAGCTATCAAATCAATTCGACCTGAAGCCATTTCAATTTCCTCCTTAGCCTCAAATCCGCACAAGTAAAATATATTTTTCAAAATAAAACGGAAATGCTCCTCAAACACAAATTGCTCTTTCTTTTGAATACTATAAGGAGTACCTGCTACCAACCCTTTGAGACAAAGCATAGCATCATCTACATTCCCCATAGACAAGTTCATTTTCAACTTTTGAACCAGAGTAGTCACTTCAGAAGAAGGCTTGTCTGTCATCATAGGCAAAACCATTTCATACATAGCCTTCTTCACTTCCCTATTTGGATAACCTAACAAGTAACAATCACCTTTCACAACCTTAATGGTAAGATAACCAGACTGATAGAGAAAGAGTTTCGGCTCGTCCATATTGACATCACTCATCTCCAAATAATCAGTATCTATGAGACTACCATCAAGTGAAGGTATATCATCCACATACTTTTTTAAAAGTTTATTAAGCATTTCATTAGAACCAGTAGCTATCCAATAAGAATTCAACTGAGAACGACTCAATGCGTTTAACACACTAAATGGGTTATAGACATTTTGCAAATTACGTGAAAAATGATAACCGTCATAAGTAGCTTTAAGTTCAGAAAGCACTTGTGGCACATCTAAGGCATAGCGCAAAGCTAACCTTTCAATCTCCTCAGGATAGTATTGAGCCAATTCCTCATGGGTCAATCCACAAATAGCAGCATATTGCTCGTCAAAGCTTATATTAGTCAAAGTATTGAGCATACTAAACAGACTAATCTGTGTAAACTTCGTGATGCCAGTGATAAACACACATTTAATACAATAACCATAATCCTTTAGTCCCGTAAAGAAATTACGATAGATTTCCCTACATTCATCATGCTGATTCGTCTCATAGGTATGCTGCAAAGGCACATCATACTCATCTACAATGACGGCAATCTTTACTCCAGACTGCTCATAAGCCCTCTGAATGATACCATTTAGACGATTGCCCAAAGACCGTTCATTAGGATTCTTCCCATAAAACTTTTCGTATGTAGAGAGCACATAATGCAAATATTCCTTAAGTTCCTGAGCAGAAGAGCCACCCAAACTCATACTTAGATAGATGACCGGACGTTTGACCCAGTCTTCCTCCATCTGCATGATTTTCAATCCTTCAAAGAGTTCTTTCCTTCCTTCAAAATAACACTTGAGGGTAGAGCACAACAGGGACTTACCAAAACGACGAGGACGGCTAAGGAAATTGTACTTAATGCCATTAGCCAACTGCCATACAATATCCGTCTTATCCACATAGAGATAATCACCCCTACGCATTTCTTCAAAGTCCTGTATGCCCAGAGGCATTTTTCTTTTTTGTTTCATCATTTTGAATCTTTATTTTATCCCTAATCTATCTACTGTCAACATCAGTAGAAAATCGCCACTAAAGACAAACATATACAATAGTGTCAATATTCCTAAGGAAATTAAATATAGCTCATAATATATTTTGCAAATTTACATATAAAAAAGAAAATCACCAAATATTTTCAAAAGATATTTTTCAAAATATCAGCACTCAAAAAGAGAAAAAAGGAAAAAATCTTATTGCAACAGTTGCTATGCGGTGTATTCATTGTTATCCAAGAGGATGTTCAAATGTAAATAAGACCATCACTTCATCTTATTTTTCTTCCATTTATTGCATTTTTCCACTAAGAGAGGAATAAAATGAAAAATATCTTTGCTCAAACAAAATAAATTTAGTAATTTTGCATTATATATAAAAAAGCAAACAATAATGATATGGAATATAAAGAAGAAAAAACAAAGCAAATAGATGTAGTTGCTATATCCATTTTACATGAAGCACAAAAAAGAGTGTAACATAAGTCATAAATTTGGAAACAGGCAAGACAAAAATCAAACTGTAATTGGTTAGATTGCTAATATGAGTAAATAAAAAATTTAAAAATGAGCATCATCTCAAGATATATCAAGAACAATAGAAACAGGATGTTAACAACCAACATTCTGTTTTCAGGCATTCTAAAGATTATTAGCCTCTTAACATCATTACTAATTGTTCCTATCACCATAAATTATCTTAACAATGAAGTCTATGGAATATGGATGACTATATCATCTATGCTCTTTTGGATAAGCACTTTCGACATTGGTTTAGGGAATGGTATGCGCAATTACTTAACTAAAGCTATATCAGAGAAAGATTTAACTTTGGGAAGAAAATATATTAGCACTACTCTATCCCTACTCAGTTTAATTGCAATTACCATTGGCTTCTTACTATTAATTCCATTATTCACTATAAACTTCAATAAATTCTTCAATACATTTGCAATAAGCAATGTAGACTTACGAAATGCCCTATTTGTTGCACTGGCCTTCACATTATTGAATTTTGTTACGAAGAACATTGGACTTATTTTTGTAGCAATGCAAAAATATGCTATAAATGACTTATTATCAGTCCTAGGGAATCTATTATCTCTAGCTATTATCTTTATTCTTACAAAAACGACTTCGCCAAATCTTTTATATGTAATTTTTACATATACGGCTACGCAATGTTTTGTATATCTTTTCGCCGCAATACCATTGTTTACCAAATATAAAGAATTACGTCCAAGCCTTAACTATTTCGACAGGAGTTTAAGTAGACAAATAGTCGGAAAAGGCTTAGGCTTCTTTGTTATACAAATAAGTAGCTGTTTGGTAATCTTTGGTGCTGCAAATGTATTCATCACACAAAGTTGTGGTCCAACAGCAGTAACAACATATAATGTAGCCTACAAGTTTTTCAACTTATTGGTGATAGCCTATACTATTATTCTCTCACCAATGTGGAACGCTTATACAGATGCATACACAAAAGGTGATATAAAATGGATTGATCAAACCTTCAATAGAGCACTAAAGCTATGGCTATTATCTGTGTGTGGAGGAATCGTTATGTTATTTGGCTGTCAATATTTCTACCACATTTGGATAGGCAACAAAGTTTTAGTACCTTTCACAGTTTCACTTAGCACCTTTATATATGTTAGTTTCTTCAATCTTAACAACTGCGTTACCTATTTAATAAACGGATTGAACAAGATTCGCATCCAAATAATTACTTCATTAGTCATAACGGCTACATACGTATTAACAATTATGTCGATGGGAAAACAACTAGGTATAGAAGGCATAGTACTTTGTATGGCTGCCAGCTATGCGGTTATGAGTTTAATTCATTTATATCAATGCAAACTTTTAATTAAAGGTAAAGCAACAGGAATATGGAATAAATAATTAAACGTTCTTGATTCAAAATTTGCAACTATAGTCATAAAAACATGCAAGATTATTTGCATATATCAAAATAATGCATTACTTTTGCATTCGATGACAATGAATAAAATCAAAAATAATGAGCAATAAAATAAGTGTCATAACAGTAGTATTCAATGATGTCGCAAACATACGCGCCACCATGGAAAGTTTCTTCTCACAAACGTGGGAAGATAAGGAATATATTGTCATTGACGGAGGTAGCACCGATGGGACTGTAGACATTATCAAAGAATATGCCGACAAATTAGCTTATTGGTGCTCGGAAAAAGATAATGGAATCTATGATGCCATGAATAAAGGCATCGTCCATGCTACAGGAGATTGGATAAATATTCTTAATTGTGGAGATTATTATGCTACAAAAAATGCACTAAAAGAAGCTATTTCATCTACAACTGATATAGACGAAATTAGTGTCATTTACGGAAATAGCATTTGTATAGATGACACTTGCCAAAGACTAATTACTGCTCCTTCAGATTCTAATTTATTAGAATATAGCCCTATATTTCGTCATGGATCATGCTTAATTAAAGCAGAAGTTCAAGCCAAGCATCTTTTTGAATTAGATAAACAAAAAAAACTCAGATATGCTTTAGATTGGAATATGCTATATAATCTATTCAAAGAAGGTTATAAATTTACCAAAGCAAATGTCACAATCGAATGCTATAAACAAGATGGAATTTCAAACCATCCATATAAAAGTTTTTGGTATAATTATCTCATAACATCAAATGGAAAATTTAATATTAAAAAAATATTTTTTTTAACAAAAGTATTATTGGTCACATTTATTTATAGAAATTGTTTATACAAATGGATAAGAGCATTTGCTATAGAACACATGGTGAATGACATTCTGCCTCATATAAGTTTTTGGAAATTAAGAAAATGGTTTTTAAAACTCTTAAAAATGAAAATTGGCAAAGGAACATTTATCATGAAAAAAAATTATTTCATAAATTGTAACTTAATTACCATAGGTAATTTCTGCCACATAAACAACTTTTGTATCATAGATGGTAGAGGTCGCATAACAATAGAAGACAATGTTTCCATCTCACACAAAGTTTCTCTAATTACAGGTTCCCATGAAATAAACTCATCCTCTTTTTGTGGCATATTTAAACCAATACATATTAAAGAATATGCGTGGATAGGAATTGGAGCTACAATCTTACAAGGAGTAACAATTGGAAGGGGAGCTGTCATATGTGCAGGAGCTGTTGTCACAAAAGACATAGAAGATTACGCCATTGTTGCAGGAATTCCAGCAAAAAGGATTGGAACCAGAACAAAGGCACTAAATTATAACTGTAAATGGGATGTACCCTTTACATAAAACTTTAACATAAATAAAAATGGAACAAATTAAAGATAATAATGAAATTGACATCATAGGTTTAGTAAAAAAAGTATTATCAGAATGGAAGATTCTTTGCATCTCTATTATATGCTTTAGCCTTGTTGGATTGATTGTTGCTCTAAATACTCAAAAGAGATATACCACAACTGTAATCTTAGCACCAGAATTATCTGGTGGTGGCTCATTACCTGAAGGTTTGTCCAATATTGCCTCTATGGTAGGAGTCAACTTAGGAAATTCTGCAGGAAGTGGTATTGATGCAATCTATCCACAAATCTACCCCGATGTATTAACTTCATCAAATTTCATCATCAATCTATTTGATATACAAGTTAAACAAAAGGAAGATTCTATCAGTAAATCATATTATCAGCATATCAATACTGATAACTTAATCCCTTTTTGGAGTTATCCCGGCATATATGTAAGAAAAATATTTGAAGACCAAAATAAAGCTAAGGAAACAAAAAAATTAAATCCATTTATGCTTACAAAGCAACAAGATAATACATTAAATGCTATCAGATCAAATATTTCATGTATTGTAGACAAAAACACAAATGTCATTTCTATTTCCGTAACAGACAATGACCCTGTTGTTTCTGCAACGATGGCAGACACAATACAACACCTGCTTCAACAATACATTATATTGTATAGAACTCAAAAAGCTAGAAATGATGTTGAATATACTAAAAAGCTATATAAAGAAGCTAAAAAACAATATGTCAAAGCTCAAGAAATATATAGTTCATATTCTGATTCAAACGTCGATGTTATTTTGGAGTCTTATAAAGCGAAAAGAGATGAGCTTGAAAATGAAATGCAGTTGAAATATAATATGTATAACCAAATAGCACAACAACTACAAGCGGTCCAAGCAAAAGTACAAGAAAGGACACCTGCTTTCTCTACTATCCAAGAAGCAAGTGTACCATTAAAAGCATCTAGTACACCTAGAAGTTTTATCGTACTCATTTATGCCTTTTTAGGTATTTTCTGTGATGTTTTATGGGTTCTGTTTATAAAAGATAAGTTTAAAAAGAACAAATGATATATACTATTCCATATGTTTTGCTAATTGTTTTTTATGGAGTTTTGGCTGTAGTTTACCAACAAACAGCAAAAGACTCCATAAAAAACAATACTATATATTTAAGCCTCTTTACTTTTATTATATTTTTTGGTTGCAGAGGTTTTGTATGCGATGATTGGCAATCATATTACCCAGCATTCCAAAAATGTTCTATTGAATACGTCAATTATAACGTTTTCAAGTATAACATAAAATGGAGCTTTGAACCAGGGTTCACATTACTCATGCTATTGTGTAAAAACATAGTAAACGATTTTAACTTTTTTGTTTTTATCTGCACATGTATAAACACAATTTTGCTATACACATTTTTCAAACAAAGAATTCCAAATTGCCCACTAGGCTTTTTGCTATTTATTAGTTTTGGTGGTTTTATAATGAGTACTAATTTGATGAGAAATTCAATTGCAATTCTTATCTTTATTAATGCCCTAAAATACTTAGAAAATCGGCAATTTATACCATATTTTATTTTATGTCTATTAGCAGTAACGTTTCATATATCTTCTATCTGTTACATACCAATGTATTTCATTTTACACATTAGAACGAACAAATGGGCGTATCTGGCTATTTTTATTGTTGCAAATATTATATTTGTTTTACACATTCCTATATTTCTTAAAATCGCCAATCTGTTTCTTGGTGAAACAGGAGGATTTCTTGAAATGAAAGTACAATCGTACACTGAAGGTCTCAATGAAACAAAAACACTTTCAATTGGATATTTAGAAAGAGTTATGACAGGAATATTAATTTTTTGTTACTATTCTAAGCTTCAAAAAATACGAAAAGGAAACATTATATTTATCAATTCGTTTTTACTGTATATTTTATTCGCATTTTTGCTAAGTGACTTTAGCGAAATCAGTTTGAGAATGTCTAATTTATTCATATTTTCTTATTGGGTAATATGGACTGATTTAATTAAATGTTTCTACATTAAAAACAATAAATATTTATATCTCGCGTTTATTAGTATATATTGTGTTCTTAAAATGATAGGAACTACCAATATGATAACTTCACAATATGATAATATTATTTTTGGAGCAAAATCATACGAAGAAAGATTATATATACATAACAGATTTTCAAAAAATTAGCATATGAATTTATTAATAATAACACCTACCCCAATGTATCCTCTAACTTCTGGAGGAGCACAAGCTCAATTTAACATGATTGATAAATTGAGACAAATTCATAACATTACAATTCTCTACATTGAAAATACATTTGGCGAAAAAAGGCACATAGATACTTTAAAAAAGTTATGGCCTAATGTAATTTTTCACAAATATTCTATATGGGAACAATTAACTTATTGGAAGTACCTATACGAAAAAGGAGAAAGAGCTTATAAACTTATAACTCAAAAAAACAAGAAAAGCTTTATGATTGAAAGAATCATAAAGCCATATGGCATTTATTTTCCAAAACATTTTATAAACATTTTAAACAACATCATCTTAAAAGAAAATATTAATACAGTACAAATTGAATTTTATCCATGTCTAGAACTGATAAACTATATAGACGCTAAAGTAAAAACAATATTTGTACATCATGAAATAAGATTTATTAGAAATGAAAGATTTTTAGCATCTTTTGATTTATCAGAAGAAGAAAAGGAATTATTTAACAAAATTAAGCAAAAAGAAATAAGTGACTTAAACAAATATGATACAATAGTAACCCTTACAAACAAAGACAAAGAAATATTAACAACAAATAATGTCAAAAAAAACATTATAGTATCACCAGCTGCAATTAAAACAAACATTCATCCTTACAACACCTGGAACCATAAAATTATATTTCTAGGCGGTTATGGTCATATACCTAACATTGAAGGGCTAAACTGGCTTATTGAAAATATCATATCAAAAATGTCAATAATGGACCTAAACCATTCATGTATGCACATAATTGGTAAAGGTTGGCCAGAATCATTAATTGAAAACTATAATAAAAAATCCCCTATCAAGATTATAAGTCATGGTTTTGTTGAAGATTTATATAAAATTGCAAAAGATAGTATTATGGTTATTCCCATACTTACAGGTAGTGGAATGAGAATGAAAATTTTAGAAGCAGCAGCAATGGGAATACCTTTTATAACAACACAAGTGGGAGTTGAGGGTCTTAATTTTACAAACGAAGAAAATTGTTTGATAAAAGATACACCTGAAGATTGGATAAATTCGTTAATAAAACTTACACACAACGAAGATAAACGTAAAAGATTAGCAGTCAATGCCCAAAAAATTTATATGAGCAAATATTCTTTATCTGCTTTAATAAAAATAAGAAATTCAGTATATCAACCAAATATTAAAATTACAAAAGAATGATAAACATTGCTATATATTGTGTAACATACAATTCTTACAATGCCGCTATGAATTACCTTTCATCCATAGATAAGATTTTGGATGAAAGCCAGCCTGCATTAACTGTTTTTTTGGCAGATAACACAACAAACAATCCTATTGAAATAAAATATAAGACAGAAAAATTCAAACTATTTGTCTATAAATTCAACAATATAGGATATTTTGGAGCAATTAGAAAAATGATGAAAACAAATGATCCTAAACTTTTTGATTATTCAATCATAAGTAATGTTGATCTATATTTTAAAGAGAATATTTTTAAGACTTTAAAAGAAATAACTCTATCCAAAAATATTGGTTGGATTGCTCCCCAAATTTTCTCACTCAAAGAGAAGAGAGATTTAAATCCTGCCATAATAAATAGATATTCATTATTCAAACTTAAGATACTAAAATTCTTATATAAGCACCCCAGCATATTACAATTCTACAAAAATGTATTATATCGAAATAAAAATTGCCACTTCGTTTCATGTCATAGTACATATATTTATGCAGGTCATGGCTCATTTATGATTCTAACAAAAGAATTTTTTAAAAGATGTGGAATAATTAATTATCCTGTTTTTTTGTATGATGAAGAATTATACCTCGGAGAAGAATGTAAAAGAAAAGGACTGAAAGTAATATACATTCCATCTATGCGGGTATTCGATTCAGAAAATGTTTCCACAAGTAAATTATCAAGTAGTTTTTATTGTAAGTGCAACATAGAAGGACTAACATACATTATCAAAAAATACTATTAAATAGGACTAAGTCCTATTTAATAGTATTTTTTGATAACCTTGCAAAAGATTCCATTCTCAACAAAGACCTGATAGGCAGATAAAGAATTTTACTTCTAAATGGATATAAAAAGGTTATTAATACCCTCATCCACCATTTATATTCTACCTGTAATTTGCAATAAGCCTTGCGAAAATGAAATGTATCAATTAAGAATGGTTGAATGTTAGAATGTTCCGTTATACTTCTTGAGCCATCGTTAACATACTTCAACTTTAGCTCATCCAAATAATAACGGTTCATCTCATATATCAATCCATAGTAAGGATAAGTAGATTTATGCATTACGGAAGGTTTACACTTCATCGTATTATATTCGCAACAATCCTTATAAACCGTATTAATGGCCAGAGCTACCGCCTCACCAGTACCTCTGTCATATAGACACCAGAAGTCAGCATTCCTAGCTTTTTCACAAGAGGCAATTCTATCCTCAAATTGTTGTTTAGTAATAACATCCGCTTTTACTCTATAAGATTTACATGCCTCTTGATATATCGGCAAACCAACAGCTAATAATTCTTGCGCAGAAACACGTTTAACCTCATAAGTTTTTAGACTTTTTCTAATTTTTGTACGCATTTTTGTAGGCATACCCTCCATACCTCCAAAACTATCCTTTATCACATACCAAAATGAAGTCTCTTCTTTGCAGTCAAAATCGTAAGTATTTCTGACCATTACCCCCCCATTTGAAAGCAAAAGACGGACATCATTTTGGCTAAGCTTTTCCCCATAATGAGGAGCACGCTTGTCTATCCAAGCATGCTTATACAATTTATAATTTAAAATATTAAACATAACAAATTTCTATTTTTATTTCCCTACCTCATAACGATTTATGACATAGTCAGGACTTAAAATTTTTATCTTCAAAATATTTTTGTGACAAATTTATAAATAATGTTTGAGACCACCAAAATTTTCAAGGAAAAATTTGCCAAATCATAAATATTTTCAAATATCCACACCTTAAACTTGCACATGTTAATATAAAACACTACCTTTGCAGAAATTTTTTAAAATTTACAACATGAACAAAGTAAGTATTATAATGCCATCATACAATGCAGCTAGATTTATCGCTGCATCCATACAGTCTGTCATAGAGCAAACATACACCGATTGGGAATTACTCATTACGGATGATTGCTCTAAAGACAACTCCTTAATTATTGCCAAAAATTTTGCAGACAAAGACCCAAGAATCCAAGTTTATTCTACTGTACGAAACAGCGGAGCTGCCATAGCTAGAAATGTTTCTATAAAACATGCCCAAGGAAGGTATATCGCATTTCTTGACAGTGATGACACATGGGAAGCAAACAAGTTAGAAACACAAATCAGGTTTATGGAAAAAAATAATATCGCTTTCTCTTTCAGTAACTATAGCGTAATGAAAGAAGATGGCACCCCAACTGGAAATATTATCCACGCTCCAAAAGTAATAGGTTATCATGGATATCTGCGCAATACTATTATAGGATGCCTAACAGTTATCATAGATAAGGAAAAAACAGGTTCATTTATGATGCCTAATATCAAAAGTTCTCATGATATGGCATTATGGCTACTCATTATGAAAAGAGGTTTTAAGGCATATGGACTGCAAAAGACATTAGCCAACTACCGTTTAGTTTCAACATCTAACACAGCAAAAAAATGGAAAGCAGCCAAAGATGTTTGGAAAGTTTATAGAGAAATTGAGCATATAAATCCAATTTATTCTACAATATGTTTCGTGGGATATGCAATAAACGCAATAATAAAGCGTTTATAAATAAAAACATCATATTTCACAAAATGATTATTAAATACATCTTCGATAGAGTAACAGCTATTATCGGACTCATTTTACTTAGTCCAATATTGCTTACAACATGGATTCTTATCCGCATTAAAATGCCTGACGGACCAGCTATCTTTACTCAAAAGAGAGTTGGAAAAGATGGTAAGTTGTTTACGATGTACAAGTTCCGTTCCATGTCTCAAAACCATGGAGGATCTTCTGTATCCGTAGCAGGTGAAAGCCGTATCACTCCTCTTGGAGCTAAACTAAGAAAATATAAGATAGATGAACTGCCTGAACTTTGGAATGTACTGATTGGGGATATGAGTTTCGTTGGACCTCGACCAGACGTACCTGGATACGCAGATAACTTAAAAGGAGAAGATAAAGAAATCCTAAAACTTCGCCCAGGTATTACAGGACCAGCCAGTTTGAAATATAGAGACGAAGAGGAATTGCTTGCTAAACAAGCCAATCCACAGGAATATAACGACAATGTCATTTATCCTGACAAAGTTAAAATAAATCTCTATTACCTTCATCACTATAGTTTTATCATGGACATAAAAATGATTATTGCTACAGTAACAGGAAAGAGAATTATATACAATAAAGAATTAATATAGAAGAACACCATCTATAACTGATGTTCACGACTACAAAATATTTTAGACAATGGAGAACAGAAAGAGAATTTACTTGTGTCTTGCTCACATGAGTGGTAACGAAATGAAATATATCAAAGATGCTTTTGACACCAATTGGGTTGTTCCTTTAGGTCCTAATGTTAATGGTTTTGAGGAAGATCTTGAGAATTTTGTGGGTCAAAACAAGGAAGTTGTTGCATTAAGTGCAGGAACTGCAGCAGTACACCTTGCCTTAATAGACTGTGATGTAAAAGCTGGTGATGAAGTGATGGTTCAAACTTTTACATTTTGTGCTTCAAGTAATCCTATTAAATATTTAGGTGCAAAACCTGTATTTGTGGATAGCGAAAAGGAAACTTGGAACATGGATCCACAACTCTTGGACAAAGCTATCGCTGATAGAATAGAAAAGACTGGCAAAAAGCCAAAAGCCATCATTGTGGTCTATCTATATGGTATGCCAGCCAAGATTGACGAAATCATACAAGTCGCCAACAAATACGATATTCCGCTCATAGAAGATGCTGCAGAGGGTCTTGGCTCACGCTATAAAGGACAAGTGTGTGGTACTTTTGGAAAATATGGTGTATTAAGCTTCAATGGTAACAAAATGATTACTACAAGTGGTGGTGGAGCACTGATATGTTCAGACACTGAAAGCCAAGCACGAATCATGTTCTATGCTACGCAAGCAAGAGAATCATATCCTTACTATCAACATGAACATATTGGATATAACTATCGACTGAGCAATGTATGTGCAGGAATTGGTCGTGGTCAGATGACTGTATTAGATGAACATATAGCACATCATAAACACATACACGAACTATATGAGAAACTTCTTGCTGACGTCAAAGGTATTACGGTACATAATAATCCTACATCTGATTATGATTCAAATTTCTGGCTCAATACAATTGTGTTAGACGAGAACATTCATATTAAGGGCGAAGAAAAAGCATATAATCAAATTATCACAGGTGCTGTAGGAGGAGCTGCAGGGGTTACACATGAGGCAAAGAATGTTCATACGAACATAGAACCAAATAAGAACGTAGAAGCATTACGAATTGCACTTGACCAAGCATCTATTGAGGCAAGACCATTATGGAAGCCTATGCACTGTCAGCCAGTTTATTCAGACTGTGTATCCTATACAAATGGAGTAAGTGAAGATTTATTCCATAAAGGTCTATGTTTGCCGAGTGGTCCATGTGTCACAGATGAAGACGTACATTACATCATCGACACTATCAAAGAAAACATTATACAATAAACATCATAAATAAAACAACCTAATATTAGATAAAAGAATATGAGGTTCTTCAGTAAATTATCAAATTGGTATTTTTCCAAAAAGTCACTACCCTATTGGTGTATTTTTTGGATAGATTGTGCTGTGATATATTTGTCATACCTTTTTATATACCAGCAAATTAATAGCGGAGCACAAGCATTAGGAATATTAGGACAACTCTCTGCTGTCTTTGCAATTTTCACGATGTTCCATGCCATAGGTTTTAGGA
>CDZA01060940.1_pt1 | contig 28489 bp, 11 predicted proteins | sample 554881 | NCBI WGS metagenome assembly CDZA01 (sample SAMEA3182082, study PRJEB8094) | gut metagenome | biome: human; feature: gut; material: Stool; isolation source: human stools | place: Canada | collected 2012-12-04
AGGAATCCGTTCAATCCGTTTAATCCGCTGTTAAATCTCCCAAGTAGAAGGAATCCGTTCAATCCGTTGTTAATTTAACGCACCCTCCAAAATCCGTTTAATCCGCTGTTAAATCTCCCAAGCAGAAGGAATCCGTTCAATCCGTTTAATCCGCTGTTAAATCTCCTAAGCAGAAGGAATCCGTTCAATCCGTTTAATCCGCTGTTAAATCTCCCAAGTAGAAGGAATCAGCGAATCCGTTTAATCCGCTGTTAAATCTCCCAAGCAGAAGGAATCCGTTCAATCTGTTTAATCCGCTGTTAAATCTCCCAAGCAGAAGGAATCCGTTCAATCCGTTTAATCCGCTGTTAAATCTCCCAAGTAGACAATCCGCTTAATCCGTTGTTATTTGGTTGGTGCATTGCTTGCTTGGTTGGTGCACAGCTTGCTTGGTTGGTGCATTGCTTGCTTTGTTGGTGCACTTGAGACAAGTGCACCCCCTTGAAGGTACCCACCGAATCCGTTGTTATTTTTGCGCAGTCTTTTTATCCGTAGCGGAGGTGAAATTCCACCGTCACCGTACGGAATCTGATCGGACGGCGTACGGAATCTGATCGGGCGGCGGACGGAATCTGATCGGACGGCGGACGGAATCTGATTGGACGGCGGACGGAATCCGATTGGACGGCGAACGCAACAGGAAAGAGTTTCAAATTATCAAAAATGGTAAATATAGGTCTAAAATTTGTAAGAAATCGGCGTTTTGATAGAAAATGGCTATTTTTTGTAAGAAATATCCTACTCTTTTTGCAGATTTTTAGCTTACTTTGCAGCAGAAACTTAACACAATATTGTTCTTGTGCTACACATATATTATATGTATGCGCAGAGCGGTGGAGTGTTAGCCTGTTAAACCTAAAAGAGTATTCACGCTAAAAGAGAATGGATATGACAACAAACGACGGTAGCTCAACCAAAGATACAAACATAACCAACACAACAGGACTAATTCAGACTGGCACCAATGTCCGTCCCTCGACCAACACTTTTAAAACTAAGACAACGAACAACAAGACAAAGACAGAGAACAACAAGACAAAGACAGAGAACAACGAAACAAAGACAGAACGAAACATCGAAAGCAAGACAGAACCAACAACTGAAACCTCAACCGACCAAAACGCGACGACTAAGACCAAACATGACACAAAAGCTACCCAGTCGTACATAACGATGGACTTCGATCCGCCCACCACGATGAAGGAGGAGCAGGATCTGCTCTCGGCTATGTACGCCAGCGCCTGCGTACCCAACACCATGCGTATGTCGTACGACATGGTGGAGGATATGCTGACCGACCACATCGACCTCATGGAGGGCGACGACCTCGAAATATGCAATAAGGACACCGAGCTGATTAGCATATAGCCGCAAAAACTGAACCTGCATATCGCGCAAAAACCAGATTAGAATATAACAAGAAACAATATATAACAATGAAAAGAGTAAAGAAGAAGTATCAAACCCCTGTGATCCACTCGATTGAGTTGGGTCCGATCAGTCCCGTCACCGCTTCGCCGGGTGGTGTTACTATCCCCAGTGGCGGCGATGCCAGCGGCGGAGGAGGTGGCGGAACACCGCCTCCAATGCAGAGTCCGTCGCGCAACCTTTGGGAGAGCGGCTTGCAGACCGATGACGACGACGAGACGGCGTACGAATACGGTTGGTAAGCGTCGCTCTTCACCGTCGGGCAACTCCAACCGACACCGTCTGGCAACAACCAACAGTAGAACTAAACCAAAACCCATTAGCAAATCAAAAAAACAGAACAGAATATGAAGAAAAGAATTTTCATGCTTGCGGTCTTGATATTGTCAGGGCTGCAATTTGCCGTAGCTGCAATAGACGAGCAGCTGCGAGCGCTCATCACCGCCTCCGATGATATCGAGGTGACGGAAGTGACTAACGACGAGGCGAACCCGTGGACCGTCGCAGACGGAATGGCGTCGAGTACAGTAGGTAAGTTGAATCAATACGTATCTTCCAGCATTACTATTAAGTTTAAGGCTAAAGGAAGCATTACAGTAAAGTACGATTTCACCTTCGACCCTTTTTCCAGCTACGACGATCGTAAAGTGTATATAGATGGCAATTTAGAAATAAGTAATTATACTACCTATAAAACCAAAACAACTCAAACTCATTTATTTAACTTGGATGAAGGTGAGCATGTGTTTACATACACTCATGATCATAGTTATCACACTTCCAATAGCTATACTCAGGTTCTTACTATAGGCAACATCCGCTTTGAAAGCGTAGAAAGCCAGTATATGACAATCAATCTCTCTGCTCCAGGCACGCTTGGTGTAGAGGCGTTGGCGCTTGTTAACACTTTGCCCGATATGCGTTACCTGCGTCTTACCGGCAAGATGAATGCAGCAGACTGGAATACTATCAGCAATATGACTGGTCTTTGGGCTATTGATATGAAAGATGTCGACATTACAGCAATACCTGCAAGTGCATTTGCCAAGACCTCTTTGCGCCTTATCGAATTTCCTGCCAAACTTAAGACTATTGGCGAAAAAGCTTTTTACGAACGCCCTCTTGTCGGTCGGCTTGTGTTGCCAGAAAGTTTGGATAGTATCTATTCTAATGCGTTCTATAAAAATTTTTTAACAGAGGTTATAATACCTGCAAATGTTAAATATATTGGAGGTTATGCATTTAACGATAACAACAGACTTACAAGTGTGACCTTAGGTAGCGGATTGACAGAAATAAGTTATTATTGTTTTAATAGCTGTGACGTACTTGCTGTTGTCAAAGGCGGCGAAAACGTAAAGACGATAGGAAGTGGTGCTTTCAATTATTGTAGTGAGTTGAGGAGTGTCAGTGATTTGGCACCTGTTACAGTAGGTAGCAGCGCGTTCTATTATTGCAAAAAATTGGAAAAATTCAATTTCTCAAATGCTAAAACACTCAAGGCTGAAGCTTATAGGGAATGCTATACTCTGACAGATGTTGATTTAACAACAGTAGAAACTATTGAAAATCGTTGTTTTATTAGCTGTACGGGTTTAAAGAAAGTTGTATTGGGTAACAATATAAGTAAGATTAATGAATACACATTTACGGATTGTAATGCTCTTGAAGAATTGCATATTGGTTCTTCTGTCTCTTATTTGGATAATAGATGCTTTTATACCTCAAGTTCTTCATTGAAAAAGGTGTATGTAACTGCACCTGCACCACCTTCAGTTTATAACAACACCAGTTATTACCCGTTCTACTCAACTTCAGGCGTAACGCTTTACGTTCCCGAATATGCGATGGTGAGCTACAAGCTCGACAACTACTGGAGCAAGTTCACAAAGGTGGAGCCAAACCCGAACCAGCCCGACAAGGTGAACCTTTACAAGAAGCTGGAGCTTACCAGCAATGCACGCATACCGAACTCGCCGGATATCTATCTTGGTAGTGGTTCTGCGCTCATCGTAAACGGCAACAATGCGCAGGCTTTTGGCAACTATAAGCAGCGTATGGATAAGGATGACACATACACTTCGTCGCTTATCAGCCGTTGTAACGCTATGACTTCCGCAGCTTCAACCATAGAGTATTATTTTGATGCAACCTCTGGCTCTGGCTATTGGCACTACGTATGTATGCCGTTCGATGTGAAGCGCAGCGAAATCACTCCGTTGAATGAAGGCAGAGCTATCGCCGTGCGCTATTACGACTCTGAGTCGCGCGCTACAAACGGCGCAAGCGGCAACTGGAAAGACGTGCCAGCCGACTCTGTGCTGCACATGGGTAAGGGTTATATCTTCCGCATAAACAGTTCGGGCTTTGTAGAACTCCCTGCTACCGAGGAGACACACAACGCCATCTTCCGCAGCGAAGCCGTAACCACACCGCTCGTTCAGTATCCTGCCGTGGAGAGCGCCAACGCAGGATGGAACTTTGTGGGCAACCCATATCCTTGCTACTACGACATCTACTATATGGATTTTGCAGCACCTATCACGGTATGGAGCATCAGCAACCGCACATATAACGCATACAGCGCTGCCGACGACGAGTTCGTGCTTATGCCTTCGCAGGCATTCTTCGTTCAGAAGCCTTCGCTTGTAGACGCTATCACGTTCCAGCCGGCGGGCAGACAGATCAACAAGACCATCGACCACTCGGCTTTGGCTATGCGCCGCGCAGCACGCAGCCAGCAGGTGCAGCGCAAGCTGGTAGACGTGGCGCTGACATGCGCTGACCGCACCGACCGCACACGCGTCGTAGTGAACGCCAATGCTTCTGACGACTTCTGCGCCGACAACGACGCCGTGAAGATGATGGCTTACGAGGGCACTCCGCAGATATACACCATCGCCGGCGCTGACCAGCTGGCTGTGAACGAGGGTGCTCATCTTGGCGGTAGCGTGGCATTAGGCATGTATCTGCCTGCAGACGACGCCTATACCATCGCCGTAGACCGCGACGAGCTGGGAGCAAAGCTGCTCGACTACGGCGTGGAGGTGGAGATGCCGTACACCTTCAGCGCCGCTGAGGGATACCTGGACGACCGCTTCACACTCACCTTCGAGGCACCAACTACGGGCATCAACACCGTAGCTACTGACGCCGACGCCGACAACGCCATCTACACTATCGACGGACGCCGCGTGAACAGCACAGCTCAGAAGGGCATCTATATTCAGAATCATAAGAAAATAGTAAAGTAAAGCTACTATGATCAAGTCAAGATATATACTGACTCTCCTCGCCATGCTGCTAAGCATGGTGGCGAGAGGACAGGACTTCAACCCCGACAGTCCTCCCGAACCGGGAGCACGCTACAAGCTGACGGTGAAAGCCCAGCCCGCTGAGGCTGCCACCGTGAGCGGAGGCGGACTGTATGCTGTGAACGCCAATGTGAACGTGAAGGCTGTAGCCCGAAACGCCAACTGGCGCTTCAAGAACTGGACCGACGCTGAGGGCAAGGTGGTGAGTACGAGCAGCTCGTTCACTCACCGCAAGCTGAACAGCGCTGAGACACTCACCGCCAACTACGAGTATCAGAAGACAAGCCGCCTCACCATAGCCTACGACCCGTCGTCGATAAGGGCGAGCGAGGTGAAGGAGTATGTCGTGGGTGTAACCTACTCTTTCACGGCGTCTACGTACAGCGACTATACGTTCGTCAACTGGACGACAAGCGACGGAACGGTTATCTCTACTAATCGCGCGGTAAGCTATACCGTTACGGAGAACGACGAGACCATCACCGCCCACTACCGCTTCACGCCGGGCAGTCCGGCTGAGCCTAACGAGACGAAGCCGAAGCATAAGGTCTACTTCAGGTGCGACCCCGCAGGTTTGGCAGGGTTCAATAAGACAAGCGGTTTCTCGGTGTCTGAGGGTAGCCCATACAGCGTGACGGTATACAGCGTAAACGACTATGAGTTCAAGGGCTGGACATGGGAAGGCGAAACCAAAATTCTCGAAACTTCGCGCACGTGGAATGTCAATATGGGCACAAGAGATGCTCATCTCGTGGCACACTTCGAGTTCAAGCCGTCGTCGCCCAGCGAGCCGTCTACCGACACTAAGCAGCGACACAGCCTCTACGCCACAACTACATCAATGTATCGCGGCGAGACAACGCTCCTGCCTATATACATGCAGAACACGGGCAACGTGAAGACGCTCAGCTTCAAGCTGCATCTGCCTAAGAATCTGACGGTGGATGTCGCCAATATACAGAAGACGCTGCGCACCGACGCCTACACCGTTCAGGCGGCGCAGGAGGACAGCGTGCTGAGCGTGAGCCTTGAGGGCGGAACGCAGATTGTGGAGCACGACGGAGTAGTGGTGCGCATACCGGTGAGCGCGCAGGAAGCGCTGAAGGACAGCGTGTACACGGTGAAGTTCAGCGACATCGCTGGCACAACAACCGCAGACGCTGTCATCAACTTCACCAGCCGTTCGGGTCGACTCGTGGTGAGCACGCCCGAGGAAGGCGATCTGCAGGCGAAGTTCTCTGTAGAGACATACATGAACCGCGCCCAGTTCACCAATCTTAGCAGCGAAAACGCAAAGACATTCGAATGGAACTTCGGCGACGGCGCTACAAGCACCGAGCGCAACCCTATGCACAGCTACGCCGAAGCCGGCACTTACACCGTGCGTCTCACGGCGCGTGGCATAGTGAAGACCGTCACAGCCGAACAGCAGATAATCATCAACCCTGCCAACACATGGTCGGCGAGCGGCGACTACCGACTCGACCCCACTGTGAACAGTGCACGTGCGTTCAAGTCGATGCACGAAATGCTCTCTCTGCTGTCGCAGTGTACGCCCGACGGCACCATCAACGTAAAGACCGGCGGCAAGGAGGCGTTCGACGCCAATCTCCAGTCGGCAGACTCGCTGGCGCTGCTCAGCACGCTGACAGAGAAGCTGGGCAAGGCGGGCGTCGTGATGGCGTTCAAGAACGAAGCGCAGAACCCCATTACGCTGCGCTTCAACGTGGCAGCCAACAGCACCGACATGCAGAAGGCTACCGACTTCTTCCGCCATATCTCGCTCGACAACGTGGTGGTAACGCTCAACGGAGCCGCAATAAACATAGGCGAAATAGGCCGCTACTCGGAGCAGACCATCTGTTCGGGCACAAGTACGCAGCCCGAAGCGTTCACCGCTATAAGCAGCAGCGAGAAAGTGAAGGTGAAGTGGACGGCAAGTGTGGCTGAGGGCTGCACCGTACGCGGCTATCAGCTCACCGGCACCGGCAATCTGCCTGCAATGACGCTCACGAACGAAGGCAGCAAGACCGATCTCGTTACGTATCACGTAAGCGTAGAGCTTGATGGCGTTGCCATGTACACATATATATATAAGGTGTATGTGAAGCCGCTGTTGAAGAGTCTTGCGCTCAGTTCGCCGTCAGACAACGCCGTGCTCGAATACGGACAGGTTACGCTCAGCTGCAGCAATCTCGGACAGGCTGCTGTAGGCTATACGTTCCACTATCGCCGCACCGATGCCGAGGCAGAGAGTGCAGAAGAGTGGAAGGAAGTGAAGACGACATCGCCTTCAACAGCGTTCGTGCCCATAGAAGGCGCGTCGTACGAGTGGTATGCTACGGCGCATGGCGAGTGCAACGAGACTGTCGAAAGCGCACACCGCACGTTCAGCATACGCAAACGCGCGGACCTTACGGTAGAGTCGGTCACAGCGCCGGCGGAGGTGAAGGCAAACACTACGTTCCAAATCACGGCTGTTGTGCGCAATATCGGTAAGGGCGCTACACGCAGCAGCGCTTGGACAGATATGCTCTATGAAGATAGACCCAGTGGAGCGGTTCAGGTTGGACAGCAAGCTCATCACGGCGTGTTGCAGCCAGGAGAGGAGTACACCATAACGTTCAATGTAACGAGTCCCGACGCATCTACAGACGGAATAAGCTATTTCGTGAAGACAGATATTTGGAACGAAGAGACTGAGTCTGACGAGAGCAACAACATAAAGGTTTCAGACCCAATCTCTATCATCAAACGCTACATTGATGCCGCCGACTACGAGGCTCTGAAAGTGCTTTATCAGGCAACCAACGGCGGCGCATGGACCAGCAAGACATGGCGCATCGGCAGCAATGCCGTAACGTCTACCGGTTGGCCCGGCGTCACATTCGACGAAGAGGGTCACGTGCTGGCTATCGATCTTCAGAACAACAACCTCCGAGGCACACTGCCTACAGAGGGAATGGAGATGAAGAGTCTGCGTACGCTCAATCTGAGCGGAAACAGTTTGAGTGGCGATGTGGCTGCGTTCTGCAAACTCCTGCCTGCGCTTGAGACGCTCAATCTTGGCTACAATCTGTTTACAGAACTTAGCGGCGTTCTGCCTGCTCACATCACCTCGCTCAATCTTCAGAATCAGCGCGAAGGCTACAGTCTCTCTACCTTCACGCTGCAGGAGTGGGCTATGGGTGACAAGCAGGCCGACATACAGCTCGGAACGCTCATTGCTTACGACCATAAGAACCAGAACTTCGAGGCTCACCCGACGCTCCGCATCTATACTACCGCCAACAACAGTTATGTAGGCGAGATGAGATACACAGACGGAGCCTACCGCTACTATCTCAGCGGCACGTACAACTATGCAAGTGGCACGGAGTTTTGCATCCGATCGTATGAAGGCGTGGCACAGAACAACCGCCTGCGTGCTAAGCTGACGTGGACAAAGGGCGACGTGAACGCCGACGCATCGGTAGACGTGCTCGATGCGCAGCAGACGCTCAACTACATCATGGGCACGCAGAACGGCAACTTCAACTATCCGGCAGCCGACACTTATGAGGGCGGCGGCATCAATGTGCAGGACGTCGTGGCAACCATAAACATCTTCATCGGCAGCAACGACAACGTCGACCTGAAGAGTCTTATGGCTGCGCAAAGACGCTGGACGGAGAGCATGGGTGAAGACGCATCTACAGCTAACGTGCTCAGCGTGGAAGACGACGCATTGTGGCTCGACGCAACCGACCAGGTGGCTGCGCTCGACATCACACTCGCCGGCGTTAAGGCTAACGACGTGAAGCTCGCTATGAGCAAGCAGCGCTATCAGCTCGTGACACACAACACGGCTAACGGTGTTCGCGTAGTGATAATAAGCACTACGGGCGACATCATCAGCGGACGCACCAAGCTCTTGCGACTCGCCAAGCCGACAAGAGTATACCAGGCGATGGCTGCAGACATAGATGCACAGCCGGTAGGCGTGGCGTTTGAGGGTCAGACCACAGACATCGACACCATAACCACAGACGTCGACAGCCGCGAAGCTGTATACAGCCTCGACGGACGCAAACTGAACGGCGTTGCACGCGAAGGCGTCTATATTGTGAACGGAAAGAAAAAGGCTATTAACAGACATCAATAGACATGAAGATCAGAAGATACATAACCATGATGCTGTTCTTGCTGATGTACATCACGGCAACGGCTCAGAACAACCTGTCGGTAGGAAAGCTGACAGGCGGTCAGGGCAAGGACGTGCTGATACCTATCAGCCTTGAGAACACAGATGAGGTGGTGGCGCTGCAGTTCGACCTGCAGCTGCCATTCGACCGCTCGTCAAGAACAGCGCCGACGCTGAGCCAGTCGCGTATAAACGAACACACGGTGTCGGTAAGAAATCTCGGCAACCATAAATATAGAGTGGTTGTCGTGAATATGAGCAATCGTCCTCTGTCGGGCAACGCCGGCACAATCATCAACTTCCCGATGGCTGTGCCTACAGGTTTGGACCCCGGCACGGAGTACGCCGTGAGCTTGTCGGATGTTATCATCACAAACCGCAAAGGCGACAACATCCAGGGCGATTCTAACGTGAACGGCAGCTACACGGTGCAGCGAGAAAACGCTCCCGACCTTGCTACTACCGATGTTAACATCACCGAGAGCACGCTTGTGCCGGGCAACTATGTCACAGTGACTTGGAAAGTGAGCAACATCGGCAACGCCGATACGCGCAGCGGTTGGACCGAACGTGTCTATCTCGTGAGCAACGATACCGAAGAAGCGGTGCACATAGGCAATACCTACTTCAGTAATACGCTACTCAAGGGCGGCTACATCGCACGCAGCGCCACCTTCAACCTCTCGCAGACCGTCGGTCTCGAAGGCGAAGTGACGGCGAAAGTGGTGGTTGAGCCCAACAGCGGTTGCGGCGAGTACAACGCTGACCGCGCCAACAACACCGCAAGCGGCGGAACCGCCGAGCTTGAGAAGCACTTGTTCCTTACTGCTCCCGACAACAGCGTGAAGGAAGGCGAGTCGATGCGCCTCACTTTGAAGCGCAGTGGCGACCGTAGTATGGACGAGACATTCAGCATAGCTTCGTCTTTGCCCGAACACGCTAAGGTTCCGGCTACTGTTACCATCAGCAAAGGTCAGTCGGCAGCGTCGTTCGACGTGGTTTGTCCCGACAACGACGTGGTGAACACCTACTCTAAGGTCACCATAACCGTGAACAAAGCCAACGGATACCCGCAGGATGTAGCCACATCCTTTAATATAAAGGACGACGAACTGCTGCCTCTCACCGTGAAGCTCGACAAAACCGAGTATAACGAGGGCGAAACGATGAAAGCTACCGTCAGCGTGCCTTACCGCATCGGCAATGATACGCTCACGGTCTACTTCAGCGTGGAGAAGCCGAAGCGCTTCCGCCTGCCTAAGAGCTACACCTTCGAGCCTGGAGCGACAGAAGCCGTGATTGATATTCCGATCATTGACGATAACATCGCAGCCAACGACGAGACATTGCAGCTCAGCGTGTCGGCAGACCATCATCTGGCGGGCACAGCGCTGTTTGTGCTGAAGGACAACGATGTGCCGGCTATCAGCATGACTCTGCTGCCCACAACCGTGAGCGAGGCGGCAGGCTACAACGCCATTCACGCCACCATCAAGCGCACCGAGGCAAAGAACAGCAAGATTACGCTGAAGCTGAGCGACGACAGCAACGGCGAACTATACTACACAACGCCGATAACCATGCCAGAAGGCACAGAGGAAGTGACGTTCCCCATCGGCGTGAAGGACAACCAGAAGGTTGACGGCACACGCAAGGTGAAGTTCAGCGCAGCTATATACATCACCGATTGCGGCTGCTCTGCGATAGGCGACAAGCAGACCGTGGTGAGCGACACCATTACCATCCTCGACAACGACGGACCGACGCTTAGCGTCACTTCGAACAAGACAACTATCCTCGAAGGCGACGCGACAGGCGCTACGCTCACCATCAGTCGCAACGACGCAACGACCAGTCCGCTCACGGTTACGCTGAGCGCAAAGGGCGACGACCTGCAGTTTGCAAAGACCGTGACTATCCCTGCCGGAAAGGAGAGCGTTACAACGCCGTTCGTCGCGTTGAGCAACGAGGCCAGCGAGGGCAACCGCACCATTTCTGTCATCGCAAGCAGCGACGGCTATAGTCCAGGTACGGTGTGGATGCTCATCTCCGACCAGACTCTGCCCGACGCAGAGATGCAGACTCCTGCATGCGACGCAGAGATTGAGGCTGGAAGCAAGGCGAAAGTGACGATAACGGTGAAGAACATCGGTGCCATCAAGATGCCGAAGGGCACACAGATCCGCACAAGCATCGGCTCAAGTTCTACTATGACGCAGACAGATGCCGACATTGCTGTGGGCGCTACCTACACATCTGTTGTGGAGCTGGACGCACCGAGCGTGCCCGGAAAGTACAGAGTGACGGCAGAAATCAACCCGAACGGCACCGTAACCGAGTTGCAGACTATCAACAACAGCGCCTATACCGAGACAACCGTAACGACAGCATACACTTACGACGTCAAAGCCGAGAAGAATACGTATAACATTGGCGAGAAGGTAGTGCTGGGCGGCACGGTGAAAACACGCGGCGGCACTGCGGCAGCCAACGTTGAGGTAGAACCATATATCATCTATGCCGGTTCGCGCATAGCTCTGAAAGCCACCACCGACGCCGAGGGCAAATACTCTGCAGAGTACACCATCCAGGCAGGTATGGGCGGCGAGTACGGCTACGGTGTCTGCACACCGGGCGAGAACATCAGCGCTCAGCAGGGCACTTTCGCCGTGTACGGCATCTCACGCACCACAACCGAATACATCAAGCACGAGATGTACGAAGGCGATGTGGCTCGCGGCACTATCAAGGTGAAGAACATGAGCAGTCTGCCTCAGCACAGTCTGACAGCAACCTGCGAACCGAACGACCAGTATGAGGTTACGTTCGGCGGCGACACAGAACTTGCGGGCGGCGGAACAGCCGAGATAAGCTACACCGTCAAGCCGCTTTCGCTCTCTAAAACTAAGGAGTGGGACCGCCTGACGTTCAACATTACAACAGCCGAGGGCGCATCGCTCAGCGTAGTGACCTACAACTACACACGCAAGCATACGCCGACACTCGTGGTGTCTACCAACAGCATCAACACCACCGTGACCAAGGGTAAGGTGCGCACATATCCTATCGTGCTCACCAATACCGGCATAGCCGAGACAGGCAAGATAACCGTGTCGCTGCCTGCCGCGCTTTCCGACTTCATCAGTCTGGCTACGCCTGCCACAATGCCGTCGCTGGCAACGGGCGACAGTGCAACGGTGATGCTTAAGTTCAACGCTGCCAACTACGACGTGAATGTCTACCAGAAGGGTGGCATCGCCATCAACTGCAGCGAGGGCAACGGCAAGCAGATTGGCTTCAACGTGAAGGTGGTGAGCGAGGAGAAGGGCAACCTTCGCATCCGCGTTCGCGACGAGAACACCATATACGGCAACAAGGACGGCGAGCATCCGTACGTCAGCAACGCCAGCGTGCGACTTACCGACTACAACACCGGCGCACTCGTGATGCAGGATGTGACGGGCGCGGACGGCAGCATTACGTTCAGCGATCTGAACGAAGGCTACTACAATCTGCACGTTACGGCAGACCGCCACGACACTTACGACCAGAACGTGCTGGTGAGTCCGGGCGAGACAACCGAGCATCTTGCCACAATCAGCTACCAGGCAATCAGAGTGGACTGGACTGTGGAGGAGACAGAGATAGAAGACGAGTACGACATCACCACCAAGCTGACGTACGAGACGCAGGTGCCTGTTCCGGTAGTGGAGATGAATGCTCCCGACGCAATCATTCTTGCAGACATCAACCGCGGCAAGAGTGCACTCTTCAACGTAGTGCTGCGCAACCGCGGACTCATTGCCGCACAGAACGTGCAGTACACACCGCCTACGGCAGACGGTTTCGTGTTCATGCCGATGGTAGAATACTCCGGCTTCACGCTCGCACCTGAGCAGAGCTACGTCATACCGGTGCTCGTGATGCACGAGGAGGACTTCAACAGCGATGACTTCGCACGCAACGTGAAGCGCAAGGTGATGCAGCGCGCCGAGGGCAGAGCAAAGAAGAAGTGCTTCGGCGATATGGGCACCAAGTTCGAGTGGCCCTGCGGAGACAACGCAAAGTATGCATGGATAGGTTCTATCATCAGATTCGTGCAGGACAACGCCGAATGTTCTGACCCACCACCAGCAGGTGGCGGACACGCTGTAATCTATCCTCAGACACAACCCGGACTGGGCGGTGGACCTTATGGCGATTTCGGCGGCTATGCAACGGCGAGCGGCGGCAGAACAGACGCCAAGGCTCTGCTTAAGCTGTTCTGTACAGCAATAGAGTGTGTGCCGCTTCCCGACTTGCCTACTTGCGTGGCGCCAGCCATAACCAACGCATTGGAAGGATCGGCACTGCAGTTTGCAGGCGACTGCGCTATGGACTATCTCAGCGGAAAGGTAGCCGACAAGATTCCGTTGTTCAGCTGTCTGAAGGGTATAGCTTCCAACTATGGACCCGATATGGTAGAGTGTCTCGGCAACTGGGGCAAGGAGATGGCCGATAAGTTCAGCAAGGCGCCGATGCGCAAGGCAGCTGCTGCCGAAGACAAGCCGATACCGGCTCTGATGGAGTCGTCGGGCTATAAGCAGTTCCTGTTCTTCAGCTACTTCGACACATACATGGAGTACAACCGACAGCTCACCAAGGCGCCTGAGGCGCTCGGCATGAAGGACTTCGGCGTGGAGCTGATGTCGGCAATACACAAAGCCGACCTCGAGCTGCAGAAGATGCGCGTGGACGGTACGCTCTGGACGTTCGACCTGAACACCATTCCGGACAACACCACGGTGGATGACAAGAGCCAGGGCGTAGGTCCGTACCTCACATCGCTCATGCCGAACAAGAATGCGGTGATAGCCGACTTCTCGCTGCGCAACTATGTGGAGCGTCTGCGCAACACATGGAGCAAGGAGGACGGACGCGGCTATATCAGCGACAACCACATGGACGAGGCGGTGGTGGCAGACATTCTGCAGACACGCCAGAACTGTGTGACGAAGCTCGTCAACCTGGGCATACCTACATGGACCGACCTCATGGGAAGCGCACGCAAGGACATGCTGCAATATATGGAGACGCAGTCGGAGAACACCTGCGCACAAGTGAAGCTCGAGATAAAGCAGAAGCTGGTGCTCACGCGTCAGGCGTTCCGCGGCACGCTCACCATTGAGAACGGATCGAGCAACGCCATCGAGGACATCCTCGTCGACGTGAACGCTACGAACATGGAGACCGGCTTCATGGCTACATCGCGCGAGATGCAGATAGCTATCGAGAAGATAGAAGGCTTCGAGGGCGAGAAGGACGGCGCATGGCGACTGGGCGCAGGCAAGAAGGGTGTGGCTACCATACTCTTCATTCCTACCAAGTATGCGGCGCCCGAGAACCTCACCACCTATAGCTTCGGCGGAACGCTGAGCTTCAAGGACGGTAGCACGACGCAGAACCGCTCGCTCTTCCCCGTGAGCCTGCAGGTGAAGCCGTCACCAGAGCTCGACCTCACTTACTTCATGCAGCGCGACGTATACGGCGACAACCCGCTCACGCCCGACGTCGTTGAGCCGGTGATACCTGCCGAGTTCTCGGTGCTCATACACAACAAGGGCAAGGGCGACGCCAACAACGTGCGCATGATTACGAAGAAGCCTGAGATTGTGGAGAACGAGAAGGGACTGCTCATCGACTTCGACATCATCAGTTCGAGCCTTAACGGAGGCGAGAAGACGATGGCGCTCGACGACGACATCGCTACGCAGTTTGGCACTATCGCTGCCGGCACCGCATCTTACGCCACATGGGACCTCACAGCGTCGCTCATGGGCCACTTCACGGAGTATGACGTGAACGTTACACACGTGACCGACTACGGCAACCCCGACCTCTCGCTGCTCGACCGCGTCACCATACACGAGCTGATACACAGCTTGAACGCCACTATCGGCGACAAGGTGTATCGTGCATGGATCACGAACGACGAGCCCGACGCGGAGGATGCGCCCGACCATATCTACTTCGCCAACGGCACCGACGAGGAACTCGTGACGCTGAGCGGGGAGACCAGAATGGAACGCATAGACAATACGCACTACCGCGTGACGGTGCCCACCGACGTGCCGCGCAACTGGTTCTACACGGCTGTGGCTAACCCGGCGGGCAAGTACGCGAAGATACTCAGCATAACCGACGAGACGAACAACCGACCGCTCGACCCGGCTAACTTCTGGACTACCGACTACACGATGAAGGACGGCATCGACCCGCAGCTCGACTATCGTCTGCATATTGCCGACATCGTTTCGGACAAGGGCACGAACAAGTACATCGTGGAGTTTGAACCGATACCTGAGCTGCGACTCGACGTGAAGAGCATCACGACGGTGCCTGCCGACGACCAGATTGCGGAGAAGCCGATAGAGGTGCTTACCGTGGAGTTCAACAAGGACATCAAGCCCGAGACCTTCACACGCGAGGACATCGTGGTGCGCCACGAGGGCAAGCTCTACAGCGGCGACATCGCCATCGCGCCGAAGGACGAAGCCACGAAGCGCGTGTTCAAGCTCAACACAAGCGGTCTGAGCGAGAACGGCTACTACGTGCTGCAGGTGAAGACCGACAACATCACCGACGCCGAGAACTATCAGGGCGCTGAGGGCAAGATGGTGAGATGGATGCTCTTCAAGGACGGACTGGTTCACTACAACGTGCATGTTCTGCCGCTTGCAGAATGGGGAAGTGTGGAGTGTGTGAAGGACGTTCCTGCAGAGACGCCTGCCGCTTTTGCAAAGCGCGGCATGAAGAAGGCAGAAGCCAACAGTGGACAACTGGCTTACGGCGGCGGAATGACCTTCAAGGCTACGCCGAGCAAGGGCTACAAGTTCGTTTGCTGGAAGGACAACGCCACCGACGAGGTGCTCTCAAACAACGCCGAATACCACGTGGAGGCACGCAACACGCTCGACATATCGGCTGTGTTCGAGGCTGAGACGTATAAGGTGACGGTGAAGTGCGACGCCGACGGCGGAACGATGGACGTGGCATCCGGACTCTACGAGTACGGCACGAAGCTCACGCTCGACGCCAAGCCCAACAAGGGCTATCGTCTGGACGGCTACAAGCTCAACGGCGTGCAGACCGAGACTGCCGCTCCGTATGAACTGACAGTTGAAGGACCGACAGAGGTGGAGGTGCTCTTCCACGACCTCTCGCCCGTAGACGTGATTCTCGACGAGCGCAAGGACTATCAGCGCCCCGTTGAATACGTAAGCGCAGCGAGTCTGCAGAACGGCACGAACGTGAAGCTCTACCGCTCGTTCCTCAAGGAAGCATGGAACACTATCTGTCTGCCGTGCGCCGTGGAGAACCCAGAGGAGGTGTTCGGTGCAGGCACGCAGGTGGCGCAGCTCGCAGGCATGACGCCGACGTCGCTCACCTTCGAGTATGTAGAGAAGATGGAGGCTAACACGCCGTACATCATAAAGCCTACAGCGGTGAACAACGCTGCCTACGCCAACGTAGCGTCGCCAACGGTGCTCTACGACCTCGGAATGCGCACGCTCGAAGACCTGCCCGAGGGCAAGGACCGTCCGACGTACGAGACCGAGAGCGGAGTGTCGTTCATCGGAGCGTACCGTGTGGAGAACCTGCCGGCTAACGAGGGCTACTACTACATCAGCGGCAACAAGTTCTACTACATCGACGTGCCCGTGCCCACAACACGCTACCGCGGATTCTTCCATTCCGACGTACACAACGGCGCGATGCTCAGTCTGGCTTTCGGCGGCGGTACGACAAACATAGAGAATGTCTACTTCCTGCCGTCAGGCGCCGGCGACATCTACGACCTCACCGGCAAGAAGGTGCGCTCGAGCGGCGAGTCGCTCGACGGACTGAAGCCCGGCGTGTACATCACGAAGAACAAGAAGTTCGTTGTGAAGTGATGATAGGTGGTGAGATGTTGAGGTGATTATAGATGTTGATGTGGTGAGATGTTGAGATGTTGACATTTCCCACTACTTCTAACTATAAATCCCTCAATGAAGGACAAATCTGCTGAATATTTCCCTCAATGAGGGACAAATCTGCTAAATATTTCCCTCAATGAGGGACGTTTTAAGCCCAAAACGTCCCTCATTGAGGGATTTTTCGTATCTTTTTATTCACGAATAGACATCGTGTAGCGTCCGCCGTCCGATCAGATTCCGTTCGCCGTCCGATCGGATTGCGTCCGCCGTCCAATCGGATTCCGTTCGCCGTCCAATCAGATTCCGTTCGCCGTCCGATCGGATTGCGTCCGCCGTCCAATCGGATTCCGTTCGCCGTCCAATCAGATTCCGTTCGCCGTCCAATTGGATTCCGTTCGGGTGACGATGCAAATAGCAGGAAGAGAAAGTCAAAAACTTGGTAGCCGTTGATTATCCGTAGCGGAGGTCTCCGGCCTCCGCCACAATCAATAAAACTCTAATTATATATTATAACTATTCTACTTGAATTTGTATCTTTTTAAGAGTTGTTTATCAACAACTTGATTCTTGTTTTTGCTCAATCTTTAGTTGGAGTATCTATTATGGTTGATTATCAGTGCTATACGCTCTAAACGGTAGAAAAGTGACCGTATGGATTCTGATTAGATACGAAAAGGTGAATATTTAACGTATTTAACTTCCGATTACATCAGGAATCACGAAATAAGGGTTGGGAGGGGCGCTTTTAACCGATCCCATAATGTAGTGAATGGAAGTTATAGAACGAAATTCATAAAGGGGTACGGTTGAAACGACTTCCCTTAAAGGATGTGATTGCCAATCATCCCCTTTTATTCTATAAGAACCAATAGAAATGTAGCCTATCATACTGTTTTCCTACATTTATATATAAGTAGAAAAGCAGATTCCAATACTGATTTTTGGAGTCTGCTTTTCCGAAATGGTTAAGTATATCTTATTTATTGTTTCATAGATTTAATGGTTGCCTAAAGAACGTAAGTTCTATTTATGGCTTATGGTCAATATATACCAGCATGAAGTGGTGAAGAAATTTCTGATATACTTCATCTTCCAGACCCAATGTGGCAAGAGTTGTGGGGTAAGGTGGAACTTCTGCTTGTAATGAGGATTGATGAACCAAAGTTTTTGGTCTGTTACCGAGAAGCCGCATTGGTGTATGTTGTCAGTTCCGTAAAATCTGACAAGTAGCTGATGTAAAACTCCTTAGATGTTATCTCCAAGTCACGGAAATACATCTTCCTGTCTGTATGTCTTTTTTGCATGTATCTTATTTTTTGACTTTTCTGTATATATAGATACAGATCAGTCATAAAGACTGCATGCAATTTGAGACATTCTTACCAAGAGAGCCTAATACCGAAAGGTACAGTCAATGTAAATGGACGTTCTGTCCAAGTATTCTTGACTTCGCTTCCATTCGGAATGTACCAATTCAGCGTTGGCTCAACAAACAAAGTCAACTTTGGTGCAAATTGATATTGTATTCCGATGTTAGTGTTTACAGCCCACTGTATAGAAGGTATTGTCTTCCAATCCGTTGTATAGACAGACTTTCCTCCTACTACATAGTCTGCATATGTCTTTCCAGACAATGGTATCTGAATGCTTGCTCCTGCAGAACCGTAAGCCGACAGTTTCTTGTACGCCATGAATTGGTACGAGAGCTTGACAGGGATACCGATGTAATGCAACTTTTGTTCCTTGTCAACACGGTAATTGCCAGTACCCAAAGTAAAATATGACTTCAAGTAAGAGTATTGGAGTCCTGTTTCTAAACTCCAATGCTTTCCTATGCTCTTGTTCACAGCCAATCCTAATATTATAGGTTTGTCATGATGTTCTACCTCTTCAATTTTGCCCTTGTTATTATCGGCAATATCCATCATTGCAACATTTTCCGCCGTTGGGTCAGTTGGAGTTAAGCGATGTAGATATTCAGAATACTCTTCCCATGTAGTAAAAATTTTTTTTGAAGGTTGTTCACTCGTAATATCATCATCGCTACTTGTTATAATCTTACAAACATTTTGCGCAAGAGTAGTACCCAAAGAACCAGCTGCGAGCAATTGCCATTTACTTTTCTTGTGCGTCTTTGTATCATCCGCAATCCATCTTTCCTCGTTTGGAATAGGTGTATAGACAGTATCTTTTGTGATGATACTGTCTCGCTTGTTATCAGCCAAAATATGTTGGTTATCCTGCAAAGAATCGGATATTTCGACTATTACATTTTGACTTGCCTTAATCGAATCACCAACAGTTATTACAGTGTTCTTTCCCTGTTGAACACTTCGATAATTAGAGTACAAAATAGCGTTTTGTATTCTACGAACAGAAACATTAGGCTTCTTTTGTATAGGCGTAATGTCTTCATTAGGCTTTCGAGTTCGAACTATATTCACATCATTTTCTGAAACGAATTTCTTCTTTGCAGTAAAATATCTATATACAGGGATGACTATCCCCTTTCATCTTAGGATAATACATTTGGTATAATGTGCTGAAAGCGTCAGCGTCACCTTGTTTTGCTTTTTCTACTAATGTTGTTATATCTGAAGCCATGAGCGAATTGTTTCGTACTATCTATTTTGATATAGATACACAAACGGCTTGATGACTGCATGATGTTTAGTTAAAGAACGTAAATGAATATATTATTTTTAGGCAATGTTATACTTGTATTCTCATTTTTGGGAACATTTCAAGTGACCACCAAGCAACAAGTATTGGGTATCAATGCAATAACATCACTCTTATATAATCCTACCCAGATTGCACATGATAGCAAATATACCTTGTATCATTGTCCATTCTCAAATTCTACCTGTTTTATTTTATCGTTGATATGATTAGCGTAAGAACCTTTTTCTCGCAAAAATATAAGACAGGTGACATCTGTCAAGGATTGCAGCAATAGCAATACTTCCGATTATGCTAACGGCAATAGTGAAGACCGTATGTACCCCCCCAGAATTATCAAAATGGAATAGTGGCAATGCTAACTTGCCTCCCATTGTGAATATTGGATGAAAAAGGTATATAGGAAGTGTGTTTCTTCCGATATATCCTATAATTCCCAAGACCTTCTTGTTATTGATACTCTGTATGAGTTTCGGAACGAAAGAAAGGAATGACAATGCTAATATTGTAACCGCTAAAAAGTTCCAATTCTTATAGTTTGGGAAACTTGCTATTGCTATGAAAGGCAGAATACTCCACAACGATGGTTTTATAATTTCATCAAGACGTTTTTCAGACAGACGCAAACAGACACCAGTGAAATAAAAAGCTGCATTCGTAGAATTAAGAACTGGAGTGTATTGTGAGACTAACATAAGAAATGTGGCAAATAAGCACAATTTGCCCATTATGCTCCATTTGCCAACCAAATTGAATGTCAAATAATATATTACCCCGCATATAGCCATTGTGTACAAGAACCAATATGGACCAATAGAGGTGACAAATATCGTATTAAGAATTATAGGTATTGTAAATTCGTTTACCCCATCTCTTACTGGTAGTAATGTTGATACAAAAGCATAACCGGTAACCATTATTATATAAGGAATGAGAATCTTCATGGTGTAAGACGCAAATTCCTTATACGTTTTTCTGATGTTTACCAAATAGCCTGTAATCAACAAAAACGCTTGCATGAAAAAGAAGTTTATAAAGTTTTTTACGTCAGGGTATAGTGTACTGAAATTCACGATGTGTATCATCACGACCATGCATATAAGTACACATCTTGAATAATCTATATTGTTGTATTTCATCTTTCTTAGAGGGTATGATGATATATATTTCAGGTTTTATTTATTAATTATCTTACCACAACGCAATCTTGCCTGCAATACCCAAATCAAGAGTGGCTGTTGCGATACCTAAAGCTTGGAATACACGACTCATTGTTGGCAATGTGATAACACTTGTACCTTTCTCCAACTTTGAAATTTGAGCACGCTGCACCCCGATACGCTCACCAAGCTGTTCTTGTGTGAGGTTTTGTGCCAATCGAGCCTTGCGTATGGCTTCGCCTACAATATAGGCGTTCACATCTTCTTTGAGTTTAGTTTCCATTGCTTCACGCTCTGGTGTTCCTCTTCTACCCCAAAGTTTATCTTTCATATTGTCTGCTGGTATCAATTTCATCTGTGCCATAATGCTATTTATTTTTATTATTAAAGTACTCTTTTCTTATTTCTTCTGCTTTGGCAATTTCCTTTAGTGGTGTCTTCTGAGTTTTCTTGACTATGCCATGTGTGGCAATAACCAAAGTCTCTTCCTCAGTATCCCAAAAGGAGAAAAGCCTGTAGCATATACCATTGTAGAGAGTTCGAAACTCCCATATCTCAGTGTTCTCTAGTTTCTTGAAGATGTCAACTTTCATCACTCCTTCCTCAACCTTGAAGATGTTGTAGTATATCTTCTGCTGAGCTTTGAATGGCTGCGCATCCAAAAAGGCTTGTGCTTCTTCTGTCAACACCACTTTTAGCTTGTTGATGCTCATTTTGTTTTGAATTATGGTACAAAGATAACGATTTGTTTCCAAACAACGATACAAAATTCGGCTTTTCATCAAATCAGATCTCATTTTTAACACTCTCACGACTTGATAGTATCAGATACGCAATTTATTCACTCTTTTATTTCCCTAAATTTGAAATTCAAAAATAGGGAAGAAAAATATGGATGTGAAAAGTTGCGGAGAATACGAACAACATCCGTAATATCTTGCATTTTTGAGTTGCCCACTATTAAAATGCGTTCACCGTCATTCGTTCATAAACTTGTCTTTATACCAATCATGTATTGATTATCAAGTACCAAAACCCAGTCTTGTGTTATTCAGAGGAAATTAATGCGTTTATGCCTCCTTGATTAACAACAAATAAAAATAAAAAAATTGCATATTAGGGTTGAATGTGTTATATTTGCAGCATATTAATAACTTTAAACCATATTAATATTGATTATGAAATTAATCTTCAGTATATTAGCATTTTATGCTTTTACAATATGTGCCTGTTCACAAGAAATGACAGACATAGTCAATGTGCGTGTGCAATATCAGGCATTATACAAACACACAGAAGAACAAAAAGAAGTTTTTGATGATACAAATCTGTTAGATATAGGAAAACATTTGTCTCGGTTTTACAGCCAACGTTTTGAGCAGTTTCTGCATCAACTTGATTCCGTAAAAAGTGCCACTTCTGACCCTATGAGCTATCTGCAATTTTTAGGAAATAGATTTGGTTCAACGAAAGGACGCGAGTATGAAGTTTATAAGCACATTCCGAAAAAAGGAATGCTCACTTATACAGATGTTTTGCACAATGACTTCTTCTTCTGTTACGATGAATCCATTCCAAATTTTTCATGGGAACTGATCGATGGTGATACTTTAATTATAGGTTATCCATGTCATAAAGCCATTTGCCAGTTTCGTGGACGGACTTGGACGGCATGGTATACTTTAGACTTGCCTTTTGATAATGGTCCATGGAAATTGGGTGGTCTGCCTGGACTAATATTGGCAGCTTTTGAAAGTAAAAATGAGTTTTCGTTTATTGCCACAGGAATTGAACAATTGCATCAAAAAGCAACCTTAAATTTTCAGCCAAAACGTTACGAGCGTTTGACTCCTGTAAAGTTTCAACGCCTACTGAAAGATTACTGGAAAGACCAATGGAATACAACAAACCGTTTGCAAGGTAGTGGCTATAGTGAACCACCTAAGGCGCAGAGGAGTTTTAATGCCTGTTTAATGGATAAGTATGAATAAATTGATTGTATTATTTATCTTCCTTGTAACTTATATGGAAGGTATTGCTCAGTCGCTAACGGGGCGTGTTGTGGATAAAACACACGCACCGCTTGAAGTTGTGTCTGTGGTTTTGTTAGACAATGTAGACAAGAAGCCATTGGCTTTTGCACGCACAGATGCCAATGGATATTTTGTATTGTCATGTCCAGAAAGGAAAACGGGAATACTGACGTTTAATCTACTCGGTTTCGTAAAGGACTCCATAGACATACGGTATTTTAAGTCGGGGGAAACCTTTGTCTTAAAAGAGCAGTCGTACAATCTTAAAGAAGTGAAAATCAAAGCGCCTCGCATTGCGCAGCGTGGTGATACATTGACCTATCTCGTGGATGTTTTTAAGCAACAGCAAGACAGAAGTATTGCTGATGTTATAGCAAAAATGCCAGGTCTGCAGGTGAACGAAGATGGTACAATAGAGTATCAGGGACGGCGAATCAATAAGTTCTACATAGAGGGCATGGATATGCTTGGATCCAAATATGCTCAGGTTTCAGAGAATCTTTCAGCGGACAAGGTAAAATCCGTACAAGTTTATGAGAACCATCAGAAAATAAAGATGTTGCGTGGTCTTGACTTTTCTGAACAGGCTGCACTGAATATTGTACTTCGAGATGATGCAAAAAATATTTGGCAAGGTGTGGTGGATTTGGGAGCAGGAAGCAGTTTGCAAAAAAATGTGGACATTTTGTGTGACAGTCGAATTAATTCCATGCTCTTTTCACGAAAGATGCAGACATTTTCTTTGTATAAATATAACAACTGTGGAGAAGAATTGAAAGAAGGTGTCAATCTGAGAAAGTTCTTTGGTTATGGAATGCCCGAGGCTTCAAGTTTTGTGGAAAATATATCCATGAATGTCCCAGATCTTGCCCCTTCACGAACCAGAATGAACCAAACACATATGTTATCTTCCAATTGGCTTTTTAAAACTGGCAAAGATGCTGATTTGCGTTTTCTATTGAGTGGTGTTTTTGACGAGACAAAAGTGGAAGAAGATGTCGTTACCGAATATACAGACATTGCAACCGACAATCGTATTACAGAATATTCACATGCACGAAGTCATAAGAACTTCGCTGGAGGTGAATTGCTTTATCGTGTGAACGGTGACAGACTTTTTCTGACCAATAATTTCAAAGCAAATTTTACATTTGATCATAGTACAGGAACTATGCTCGTCAATTCACTGCAGCAAAATCAGTATGTTAAACCATATAAGCATACTCTATCTAATGAGATTGAAATGATAAATAAATTGAATAATGGAAAGCATCTGAATAGCCGCGTTTATTTCTCTTACAATTATCTGCCGAGTAAGTTGCTGACTGCCAAAGACATCGTGCAGGAGTTAAATCAGCAGATTGTGTACTGGGGAGCTAAAACAGCTTTCAGTCATCCTTTAGGCAAAATCAACGCACAATACAGCATCTCTAATGAAGGATTCACACAACATGTAGAAGAACGAAACAGTATGCTGTCCTTCAACTATGTACAATATACCACAAAGGTTGCCGTTGGATTATACAAGCAGAACGAAAGGCTCAGTTGGAATATCAGCTTGCCACTCGCTTTGCTTGCGCAATCTTTTGATAAGAAGAAACGTCAATATATTGAGTTTGAACCCTATCTGTCGCTGACATACAAGCCCAGTGCTCGTTGGAGCATGTCCTCTACCTATTCTTATTCAGAACAGGTGAAAGACGGACTTGAGTTGTGCCAATCCCCTCTGTTTACAAGCTACTTAGTGCAGAAAAGTGGTAATGGCAATTTCTGCAATATGAAAATACATACTGTCAACTTTCACGTCTCTTACAAAAATGTCCGTTATGGGTTTTTCACTTCGCTGCGTTCTGGTTACAACTATTGTCCCAATAGTATGCTATATTCTCATCAATTAGATGGAATTATTTATCATTCCATAGCCACGGCACACAGTCGAGGTGTTAGAACGTTTTATGCAAGTGGAAAATTAACAAAAGATTTTGGATCTAAAATGTCTGTAGGAATAGATGCCTATATCAGTCAAAGTCACTCCTATAGTCTATGGAGTGACAATCCTGTGCCTAACAGATTCCGAAATGTCAATGCTTCTGTTTCACTTTCTTATAGACCTTGCACATGGTTCTCTGTAGAAGAAAAGTCTTATCTTTTTCACACTGAGAGTAAACAAGGTCAGGTCGGTGATTTGACAGCCTATAACCAAAGTACCAACACCTTCAACCATACACTTGATTTGTTTGTTACTCCAAAGAAATGGGTGCTGCAATGGAAAAATGAGTTCTATCATAGCAATGATCAGTCATCTTCATTCAATTTCTTTTCCGATATGGTAATATCCTATAAATTAAAAAACAGCGAAATTTTTCTCTTTCTGAATAATATAATGGGTAATAACACCTATGAACGTAAAATTATAAAATACAATTATATAACTCATACAGTTCATCGATTACGTCCGCGTGAGTTCCTCATCAAATATTCATTTGCATTGTGAATTTAGGGTTAACAGATCCCGATTCTAATGGGACACTAATAACGCGCAATACGGAAAAATTTCATTACTTTTGTTTCTGCTGTTACAGCAAAGTATTGTTTAACCGAACTTACACTAACGTTTAACCGAATTTACACTAAACCGTATATGACTGGAAAAGACTTAGCTTGCTCTCTGGCAACGTGCATTGTGTCGCTGACCGCAAGCGCTTATGAAAAACCGCAGGTTTGCACGCTACATACCAACTGGACCTTCTGTCAGGTGGGCGACACGCTATGGAGCGACGCCAAGGTGCCCGGAACCGTGCACCAGGACCTGCTGAACCATAACCGAATACCGAATCCGTTCTACGGCATGAACGAGGAAGCCGTGCAATGGGTGGAGAACGAAGACTGGATGTATCGCACATCGTTTGTCGTAGACGAACAGCAGCTTAGCCGCGACGCCGCCGTTCTGGAACTGGACGGACTCGACACGTATGCCGACGTGTTTCTCAACGGAGCCTTGATATTGCGGTCGGACAATATGTTCGTAGGACACAAAATAGAGGTGAAGCCGGTGCTTCGCAAGGGAGTGAACCGGCTGCTCGTGCGCTTCCGTTCGCCAGTGAAGGAGGTGCTGCCGCAGTTGCAGACCAACGGCTTCGACTATCCTGCAAGCAACGACCATTCGCCTTGGCGCACGAGTGTCTACACGCGCAAGGCGCCTTACTCATACGGATGGGACTGGGGCATACGCCTGGCTACGTGTGGAATATGGCGACCGGTGCGTCTGGTGTTTTCGGATGTGGCAAGGATTGAGGACTATTATGTCTGTCAGGAAGCCGTGACGCAGGCGAAGGCGGATGTAGACAACCGACTGGAGATAAACAATGTAACCTCCAGCACCGTCTCGGCTTTGCTGAAGGTGGATTATCACTACTCTGACAGCGACACGAAAGAAATAAAGAAACAGATAGAACTGCGCCCGGGAGCCAATACGGTGAGTCTGCCTGTGAGCATCGAGAGGCCGCATCTGTGGATGCCAAACGGTTGGGGCGAACCGTCGCTGTATAAGTTTACGGCATCGCTGTCGGTAGACGGGGTGGAGATAGCGAAGCAAGAGCGGAATGTGGGGCTGCGCACGGTGAGAGTGGTGATGGACGACGACGAGCACGGCAAGTCGTTCTACTTCGTAGTGAACGGCAAGCCTATGTTTGCAAAGGGTGCCAACTTCATCCCCGACGACGCCATGCTGCCCAACGTAACGCCCGAGCGATACAAACGCATATTTGAGGACGTGAAGGCTGCCAACATGAATATGCTGCGTGTGTGGGGTGGCGGCATATACGAGGACGATGAGTTCTACGACGAGGCAGACCGCAACGGCATACTGATATGGCAGGACTTCATATTCGCCTGCAGTTCGTATCCTCACGACCCGCTGTTCGTCGGACGGGTGAAGAGCGAGGCAGAATACAACATAAAGCGTCTGCGCGGACATGCGTCGCTTGCCATGTGGTGCGGCAACAACGAGATATATGAGGCTATGCGCTACTGGGGATGGCAGAGAAAATACTCTGCCGAGGCTTTTGCCGAGATGGAGCGTGGATACAACGTGCTGTTCCTTGAGCTGCTGCCGCAGATGGTGGAGAGGCTCGACGGCACAAGGTTCTACATGCACAGCTCGCCCTACGAAGCCAACTGGGGACGCCCCGACAGCTGGAAGATAGGCGACAGCCACAACTGGGGCACATGGCACGGACGCAAGCCGTTCGAGAGTTTCGACACGGACGTACCGCGCTTTATGAGCGAATACGGTTTCCAGGCGTTCCCCGAGATGAAGACGATACGCACGTTCGCCGAAGAGAAGGACTTTGAGTTGGAGTCGCCAGTAATGAATGCGCATCAGAAAGCCGACATAGGCAATGCGCTAATCAAGCAGACTATGGGACTGTACTATAAGGTGCCAGAGAAGTTTGAAGATCTGGTATACGTGGGGCTGGTGCTGCAGGGGCAGGGCATGCGCCACGGCATCGAGGCTCACCGCCGCAACCGACCGTACTGCATGGGTAGCCTCTTCTGGCAGCTGAACGACAGTTGGCCAGTGGTGTCGTGGTCGGGCATCGACTACTACGGCAACTGGAAGGCGTTGATGTATCAGTCGAAGCGGGCGTTTGCTCCTATCCTGATTAATGCCATTAAGGAGGGCGACGACCTCTGCGTGTATCTTGTTTCGGACGAACTGCAAGACCATGACGGCGTAAGGCTGGACGTAGAGCTGATGGATTTCGACGGCAAGGTGCATGGCAAATGGACGCAGAACGGCAGACTCGCTGCCAACTCCTCCGTGCTCTTCATGAAGAAGCCTGCAGGCGAGTTGCAGGGCAAGCTAAGCGCCGCCAACTCATTGCTGCACTTCACGCTGAAGGCAAAGAACGGAGCAACGCTCGCCGATGACGTCTTTTACTTCGCTTATCCGAAAGACCAAAAGTTGCCCGAGGCTAATATAGAGACAAGCGTGAGACGGCGAGGCAACACGATAGAGATGACGCTGAAGACCGACAAGCTGGCTCGCGACATTTTCGTAGAAGTGCCTGTGCAAGGCGTTCGCTTCACCGACAACTTCTTCGACCTGCTGCCCGGACAGCGTAAGAAGATAACAATAACATCGCCAGAAGAACATTCGCTGAACGACTTCACGTTCAGACTGCATCAGTTGGGCGGCGTAAGATAAATTGTTGCTGGTTCATCCGGAATGTGAAGTGATTCAACAGTGAACCTAAAAGTAGCGGAGGTCTCCGGCCTCCGCAGCACCAAGTCGAATACAAATCATCTTTAATAATAATAGATGTTGTGCATCATTGGTTGCTGCGGAGGCGGGAGACCTCCGCTACTATATTGTATTGATATTATTGCTGTCCGCTAAAACTCCAAAGAGCATAAAAAACCTGCCCGAAGTCCTTTAAAACTGGACTTCGGGTCTGTTTTTCCCAAAAGTAAGCCCCCCTCTAATCAAACAGACTTGGTTCAGGAGGTATTTCCTTAGCCTCTTGAATCATTTTTGCCCAATCTTTTTCAGGCTCTTCAAGGAAAGTGTAGCAGTTCACATAATACATGAGCATGATTCTTATTATTGTAGCCAATCCAGAGAAACTCCAAGGTCGTTTTATACGTTTTTGTATGATCATCAGAAGGAGATTGGCTATCAGGGTGACCC
>CDZA01048208.1_pt1 | contig 28137 bp, 30 predicted proteins | sample 554881 | NCBI WGS metagenome assembly CDZA01 (sample SAMEA3182082, study PRJEB8094) | gut metagenome | biome: human; feature: gut; material: Stool; isolation source: human stools | place: Canada | collected 2012-12-04
ATAATGGAGTGTATGAAATTGAAATATACAACAAAAGTCCAATCCGTAGCAGGATCATTGACTACTTCAATCCCAAAAACAATTAGGGACGCTCTCTCATTACAAAAAGGAGATGAAGTAGAATGGGAATTAGACTTGAATACTCAAGAAATTAAAGTGAAAAAATTAGAATAAACTTTTAACTTTTTTTAAATAATATTAGTAATTATTATATACTCACCAACACTATAAATAAAAGTGGTTACTAAAAATTTTCTCACTTGTTAGGTTAGACTTTTTTTATCGTAGCCAGTGTTAGGTGTGAGGAACTGCCATTCCTACGACCACCTACACTTTATACATAATTTACTTATTTTGCATTTAATTGTTCTTCTATTTTATTTCCATACTATTAAGTCTATTTTATTACTCATTAATTAATCATCCAATAAATTAGGATTATTAGAATTATGTTTACTAATAACTTTTTTACCCAATTGACTTTCTAAATCTTTTCTTGCATTACCTGCAACATTCCCTCCGCGTTTTGCAACATGCTTACTTTCATTTAAACCTTTAGGATTTTCATTACGACTAATTTCAGTAGTAGCTACCTCAGCTAACATGTTTAAAACCAATTCTGTATTAGTCATATTATCTCTTAAACTTTCTTTTTTAAGGTTTTTATAATCTTTATATTCACGAGTAGTCATTCCAGACCATGCTTTACTAACTTCATTAGTTAATATTGCATATTCAATACCCTCATCAATTCCACTTTTATTCCACTCATTTGTTAAATCTTTTCTTATTTCAATACTTCTTAATCTTTGATTAATCCATTCCTCAGAGTATCCTTTATTACGATAAGTATTTATTGCTCTTTCAATAGCTTGTTCTGGATCTGCTATTTCATCAAGTCTTTCTTTTCCTAATTGTGCTAACCATTGTTTGAACGGTTCTGCTTTAGGTGAAGGTACTGATTGAATAATTCTCAATAATTGTTTAGTAGTTGCTACATCTGTTAACCTTAATTTACCATCAGCTGCAAGCATTTTCAACTGGCTACAATTTGTAGCCACTTCAAGACCTTCATCATTCAAACGAGATTTAAGTACACTCCAATATTTTCTAGGATTTTTACTTTCTGTAAGTACAGCTATAACATCAATTATTGAAAAATAGTAATCTTCTATTTCAGAATCCCATTTGGTTCTTATTTGACTGTTTTGAAAAAGTTTAATTTCATTTTTATTAGTCAATGTTATCCCCTATTTTTTTACCTGATTTAGTTTAAGAAATTTTCATTATTTACAAGCCATATTATTTTTTTTATTCTTTAGTAAATGATTTCATTATATAATTCTCATTATCTACTTTCGCCCATTCTTGTTTCTTCTTTTTAGATTTCTTTTTATTGTTTTTCTTCTTAGTAACCATAATTTATATTATACTATGTAAGTTACTAATATTAAAATACTTAATATTATACTCCCAATAAAACAATAAAAACCATATTGTAAATCCTTACTTTTACTATTCAATAAACTTAAATTATGGTTAATAGTGTTTTCATAAGCACCTAATGATTCTGAAACATATTCCTCCTCGGAATAATTATATTCATAACATTTTTTAATAAATTCCATATTTGGATAATATTTAAATTTTTTTAGGATTGTTGGTTTGATGAAACATATTAATGATCCAAAATAACACGCCAATATAAATAAACATAATACCCATTTTACCATGTTATTTATTGATGGTAGGAAAAAGTTAACTTGTAATGCAAGCATTGCACTAATTAAAGTAATCATTTTCATTGCTTTATCATCAAGTTGTTTATTTGTATCTTCAATTATTTTATAAGCTGATTCCATTTGAGTAATATAAACTTTATCATCCATATTATAAATCGCCCCACATATTTTTCTAATTGGCTACAAATTTGTAACAACATTAACTTTTTATAATCCATTTAATTTTAAAATAACATTAAATAATTTTTGAACATCATCAGGAACATTAACCTCCACCACTTCAAAAGAAGCACTATGTTTTTGATTTAAATATTCTTGAGCAAAACTCCTTCCCATAAATTCTACTCCTTTAAAATTCATCACAACTTTTGAAACATTAGAATCAATATTCTTATATAATTCTTCAATTTTATTTCTTGATCCTAAATCTGAATCAATTTCTTTTTCTAATAAAATCTCAATTTCATTCATTTTTTATAATCTCAACTGTTTTTTTCATTATTCTTTATTAAAATTACGTTCCATAATATCAAACATTGGTTGAATACACTCAGGAATATTCACATCAACAATCTTTTTATCCAGTTTTAACTTCTTACTATAATATCCCTGAGCAAACGAACGACTAACAAATTTCACTCCTGTAAAATCAACATGCACTTCATCATCAGACAAATTATTTACTTCATCTAAAAAATCAGTAGCTGTAGAATTCATCTCTAAAGTTTCATTTAATACATCTTTAATTATAATAACATTAATCATCAAATCACCTTATATTTATATGGATTACCTGTGAACATTTCAATTAAACCATAACAATTTTGAACTTCACGATTATTTAATTTAAATGAAATCAATGTACCTTTAAATATATTTTCATTATCTAAAAGAAAATACTTATACTTATCTTTCTTCTTTATATGTAAACATCCTTTACCTGATACAATCAATACTTCTGCACCATTACCTTCAACAGCTAACTTTATTGTAGACCATAATCCATTACCCCTTTCTAAGGGATTTTTTGACAAGGTTGAATTATTACTAATAGCTAATTCAATAGCATGACATTCATCCTCAAAGGGTATTCCTGACTTTTTAAATCTTCCAGGAATTGATAATCCGTCATCCATGATACATATATCTAATTTATTTAAATTAGGATATTGTTGAGCATAAGTATAACCTTGACTTGCAAGCTCTTCTTCGAACGATGTATGATCATAAATATTGCTTGTCAACTCAGAAATAATGTATCGTAATGTAAAATATCCTCCAAATTGATCCCCCCATTTTTCTTTGATATTATTCACCATTTTTTCAGTCAATTCATTATCTTGTCTTTCTTTAGCAGATTTTGGTAAAACTTGATAAGGAGTGTTAGTATTAGTAGAATCTCCATTTATTATTCTTTTAACATAATCTTCAGTAGAATCATTTACTAATATGGGAATGTTTAATTTATTTTGCATACACAATAAAGGGATTAATGTAGTGGGAGCTAAAAAATCATATTTTGTTGTGTTTATATATTCTGAGTTTTCATTTACATTTCCCATTATTTTTTCATATTTTTTGTAATCTTGAAGTAATGTAATCATGGTTTCCTCACAGTTATTTTTTTGTTGGATTCTTCAATTGTGGTTCTTGTTTTTATATTTATGTTATAAGTTAATATAAATGTTTCTATTCAAAAAATAAACCTTAAAAATACAGTATATTCAATGAAAATAATAAAACACTAAACATTATTCAGTATGAAAAAATGAAACACAATGTGTTCTAAATTTTGGTGTTTAATTAGTTTTGTGAAATGTTAGATTATTGTTCATTTTTATAATGAATATTTTTTATCTTTTTTTGTTATTAAAATGTATTGATATTTTTAATTAAAAAAATAGAAACCTTTATATACTATGTAGTACAATATAATAATAGAAATACAAGGAGGTGAAAAGTTGTCAGAATCAGAGGCAATAAAAATCATAATATTGTCTTTGAGTATAATCCTAGAAATACTCAAAAGACAAAAACACAAGTAGGAGGTTAACCCCCTCTTACAATTATTATATTTTTTATTGCTTCTTATATAAATTTTTCTTAAAAAGGAGGTGAAAAACAAAATGACAATAACAAGCATCATAATACTAATATTATTAATCATATTAGCAATACTAATCTACATTAATAGAAACCAAAAATATACATGGATAAGTTTAATAATATGGTTGGTTATTTTAATAAGTTTCATCTACGAAACATTAATCTAACCCCTCCATATTTTTTTTATATTTTAAACCAAAAAAAAGGAAGATGATAAAAAATGACTGACTACACCAGCATAAGAATAAAAAAAGAAATAGCCGAAAAAATACAATTAATAAAAATACAAAACAACTGCAAATCACTAAACGAAACACTAGAACAACTAATACCCCGAACAGTAAACGAAAACTACGAATTCATAAAAGAACAACCAATATTCACAATAAACAACACCCCCATAACATTCACAGACCTGAAAAACAACAATACAGGCAAAACATGGGGAAACGAAAAACAAAACGCAACAATAGTATTTAAAGACAAACAAGGAGCATTTATAAGATTCAATGATGAAGACGAAGTATTCTTAGAATACTACCACTTCATCTAAAACCATTCTTTTTTTTAATATTAAAAATAAATCCATAAAACCTCAAATTTTTAAAGTTTTAAAAATTTGTTCCATAAGGTACATAGCATCATCCAATTCACCTTCAGAGATATTATAAAAAGGATCATAATCTGCTTTTTTTCTTAAATTAAATAAATCATATAGTTTATTCCTAACAGAATACTGATTGACCTCAAGAAGTTCATATTGAACTTGCCTATGTTCTGTAATAAACTCATTTTCACCAAAGTCTTCTTTAGACAATGGTTTAAATTTATAAACTTCCTGAAGCCACAAACTAACATATAAATAAGCACTGTAATAGCACCTATTGATAATAGTACTAAACACACAACGATTATCGCAATTTTCAGGGATTAATTCTTCTTTATTTTCATATAACTGCTTAGTGAATTTATATAATTCATATTGAGGGTATTTTTCAATATTAATGTATAAAACCCCCAATAAATTATTTAATTAAAATATAGGTATCTTTATAGAAATCAAACATATTATTTTCCTTTGAAAAGATAACCATATCATTAATAATTTGGTCTAACAGAGAATATTTTTCTTTCCTATCAATATGAAATGGAACATTAATTGTAAATACTTTTTCAGGATATGATCCATCATACACTGTATCAATAGATATATTTTTTCCTAATCCTAAATTGTCAGAAATTTTTATAAGTTCATCATAAAATTCAGTGATTTTACTTTCAAAAGACTCTGTGGATGATTTTTTAAAAAACTTATTTTTAAAAAAATCCCCTACAATATTAGAAGGTTTATTATATCCATAATTTTTATCAACTGAATACACCATAGACCCCACCTATAAATGTTTATTCTAAAGTTTTTCTAATAATATCCAATGTTTCAGGATTATTTTGAACATCAATAAGAACTGTATTACTTTTTATTTCTTCATCATTCCTATAAGATAAAGTAAGAATATCCTTATTTATTTCCCCATCTTTTAAAACAAAAGCTGCATTTATAGGTATAACTTCAAGATTTTCAAAGTTTTCTTCAAGTTTTTTTAAAAAATTAACATTAAAAACTTCTTTAAGGGAAATCCCCTCTTGAAGCACTCTTAAGCTTCTTGCATCCTTTTTCATTTAACTTCCTCCAAAATAGTTATTTAATAAATATCTTTTATTAAACATATAAACCTTGTCAAAAAATTTTTAAATTAATAAATCTTCAAAGTCGTTTTCTTTGAAATTTTCTTCTTTTTTCTCAATATTTCGTAATCTTTCATCAATATCATAGATTAATTTTTCATAATCTTTGATTTTTTCATCTTTTTCAACAATTGTATTTTCTAATTTTAAAAATTCTGGAGATTTAACAGTGATTTTTTCAACTTCTTTACTGATTGATAATGCTGGTAAATGTTGAATATATTCCTGTTTTAAATCAGCAGGATTGGTCATGAAATATACTTCATCAGTACTGTTTTTTGATTTGCCTTGCAGGTCATTTACTTTGTCCAGACTCATACCATCATTATATAGTGTTGAGGCGTGGAATTTTCTGAGCATGTGGCTGCGGAATCTGTTGTAGTTTCCTGCTTTTCCTAATCCTAATTCATTGTTTATTTTAATGAATTGTTGGTTTAGGTAGTCTTCATGTATTTTGAATAGTTGGGATTCTGGTGTTAAATTTTGTCTTGATAATAAGTGATGATTTATAGCTGTGACTGCTTCTGGACTGCAATATGTAATATAATATTTCTGTGTTTTTTGCCTTAAAATATTAAAAGTAGGGACAACATTATCAATATTATTTAACACATCTATCATTTCCATAATATTGTCTGTATTATGGTATTCTTTAGTTGCGTTCATATAGTCCATTACAGTTAAATTTAATGTTTCTCTTCTGGCACAACCTGAACTACTCATGAATAATATAATAGCCTTCATGGTAGAAGTACATATATTAATCGCTTCACGAATAACTTCTTTATCAGGTAAATCTTTAAAACTGATAGGTTTGGGATTATTATAACTTTTTTTATCAATTCGTGGCAGATCATGTATTTCAATTTCAAAATATTTATATACAACAAGAACTGGTGTGAAAGTATTTGATACAGTATTATAATAATAATTATCCATCAAATACTTACGAAAATTTAATAATCTTCTTTTTAATGTACGATGTTTCCATCGTATACCCTGTTCTTCTTCTTTTTCTGCTTCTTCAATTAATTCGGCTAATGATAACTTATTCAATTCACAATATTTATTTATTGAATGTTTGTAAATATGCTGTGTTGTTTTTTTATGATTTTTAACAGAATGGATCTCATTTAGGATTTCTTCATTGGTTCTCATATTTATCAAATCTATTTTTCTCTTTTTATATTGTTTGATGTAGAGTGCATTTGATAAGTATGTGATAATATGTCTACTGTCGTGTCTACAACGAGTTAATTATAACATACTTAAAACATTCTACTCGATTAAATATTATATCAAAAATAGGTTTTAAATTTTATCCCCCCCCAAAATTAAACACTTATCCTTGTACTGAGTTTATAAAAAGTGGAAGTAATTTAAATAAGCATCCTTGTAAGAATCTATAAATCTTATAAGTGCACCAAATTCATCTTTGTATATTACTGTTGCTGTTTCACTATTGCTCCATTGAGTACCTACTTCTGCTTTTTTTAATTCACTCCACGAGATGTTCTTATAGATATCTCCATCTTTTAATGTGAATGCAGGTTGTTCATAAGTTACTATTTCAGGTGTTACTGTTCCTTGTGGCAGGATATGTTTTACTGTTTCATTTACTGATTTGTAACCGTTTAATGCTTGTATTTCTTTTATTTTATTAATTAAACTTACTTCTAATTTTATTGTGCTTCTTTCCATAAGTCATTCCCCCATTTTTAAAAAAAATTAAAAAAGTTATTGTCCTGATATTATAGGACAAAACTTAAAATTGTTAACAATATTGAAATTGTACATAGTACAATTGGAAGTTTCTTTGGATTATCCCTTTCAGATATTACTAATATTATGAATAGGCATGTTATAATTACATTGATTATATTTGTTAGTGTTATCATTTTTTTATCCTCCTTTTTTGAGAAAATTTAAATAATAAAAATTTTAATATATTAAATTGTGTGAGGAGATTTTCATCCCCTCATTAGTGTTATTATTATTGAGATGACTTGGAGTATTAATCCAAGTATCCCAATTAATTCTTTTCTATCAATGTTTTTCACCTCCCTGTAGTTCTATTATTATATTGGTTACTATAGTATATAAAGATTTCTATTTATTACTACTTATTTTTATAAAAAAAAATAAAGAATTCCACTAAAAAAAAGTAGAATCCATCAAAAAATCATGTTCTCCCATCATCACTTACAGCCCAAGCAGGATTAATATTAGTAACACTAAACCTACTACCACAAATCAAAGAACCTAACCCTTTACCTTTTGCAGCAGCAGAAGCATCAAAATTAACCCACTTACCATTCAAAAATACCTGACACCAAACATGACCATACGTCTTATTACAATAAATTAACCCCCTAACTATCCTAACATTATAACCCTGCTCTTTTAAACTATAATACGCCAACTGATTCAAATCAGTACAGTTCAAAGGCAATCTACGTTTCAACCTTGACAAAGATTGAGATTGAGTATAAACATCATTATAATACAAACCATACCTCCCTTTATAAAATGCATTGTACAATGATTTATAATCACTAATCTTAGTATTTGTAGCATTACTTATACCCTTTGTAACATTACCCACAACAACAGAAGGAGAAGCAGAAGTATTTGTTGATGTTTCATACCAAATAAAATTCGGAGATTGACTATTATGTTCAACTTCCCACAAACTGCATCTTTTAGCCATATCCACATAAGTAGATTTATAAAACCTTTTACCATCTTTACCAGTCACATAATTAGGTAAAAATGAATGATCCTTATTGTCTACAATTGCACATTCTACAAATTCAGTTATCAAACCATCACTTTGATAATTTGTACCTCTTTCTTTTATTACACGAATAATAGTTGCATAATCTGCTTCTCTACCCTGATAACCATATTTCGGTCGAGTATTAAATTTCTTATTATTATTTACTAACCAGTACGCAATACGATTCATATCATTACCATACAATTCATACATTCTTCTTTCTTTACTCATAATCCCACCTTCTTTTTAAATTTTAAATCATCCAAATATTCCTTTAAAATCCTGCATTTTATAATTGCATCTTCAAAACAACAAGGAACCTCTTTATCACAAGGATCATAAAATGCACATTTTTCACATTCTTCACTAATCATCCCAAAATAATCCCCCTATCAATTTTTAATGTACAATCAGTAATCTTGTTTGTTCTAAACGAGGATTCTCTCCAGCAGCCCCTCTTTTTACAATACCCTCCAACATATAACTTCCAGGGTCTAATCTAATCGGCAGTATTGCTCTACCATTAGCATCAGTTGTTCTTTCATAAGAAACACCATTTACAATAAAATTAATTACCACATTTTCCCCTGTGTTAATTTCAGGATTGGAAGAAATAATTTTACCGTAAACAGAATTTCCATAATTTAATTCTAGTTTAACTCCATCTTCTCCCGCAAGGTCTGATAAACGACCCATTACCAATCTAGTGTTTTTTAAATCATCCATTGTGGTTTCTAATATTTCTTGTCTTGCAAATGTTTCAGAATGTTCATCATCCACCAAATCTGCATTTAAACCTGAACCTGCTCCATCCACTTCTTTTAATTTATTTAAAATAGTTGTGGGTGTTTCAATGTTTCCATCTTTACCATCTTTTCCTGCAGGTCCAGTATCACCTTTACTTCCTTTATCACCTTTAGGACCTGTTGGTCCTGTTGGTCCAGTATCGCCTTTTGGTCCTTTGAAATTTCCAATTAATATTTTTTTAACCATCACCAATCCTCCATAATCAGTTATTTTTTAAGAATGTAATTGTTTGATAACAGTAACCGGTTTTATTCTGCCCATATCCTGTTCTCACTCTTCCATCAGAATTAATACGAAGCAACATGTGTGTTCCATGACTGGAGGATATTCCAAAATCCGTAAATCCCTCATCAGTATCAGGGAGGTATTGGGAATCGGTGATTGTACACCATTGTTTCCATGATTCTGTAAATTCTCCAGCAAGATATAATCTTAAAGTTACAACGTTTCCCTGTCGTGTAGCAGTAACTTTTGAATCCCCACTACCAAAAACAGTTTGTGAAACAGTAGAGGGAATATAATTATGAGTATGATTTTTCGCGGCTTTATTCTCCAAAATTGTTGTTACACTCACATTTTGGTCATATGCATAATGTATTTCATCACTGGTATGCTCATGCCCAGTATTTGATTTCCCATTCAAAGCACTATTTACCACCTTATTCTGCACAGGATTCTTTGAAGATGAAGATAAACTAGAATCAACAACTGTTTTATTAGCCCCATCATCAATATTCTCTAATTTTTTTTCATGATCGTAAACATAACAATTTACATCGGTCTGTCTATTCAGTCCATATTCTACCGTCCACATACCATCCTCTACATCAGGGTGAATCCTGATATCACGACTTAGATGGTCGTGGTTAATCTTTGCTTTATTTGCTAATTGAGTATTCATTTCTGTTTGTGTAACATACCCTGATAAGTCAACTGTTGTTTCAGTTGAACCAATTTTCTCAAATTTATTATTAACCCAAATATACTCATCATAAATATTACCCTCAACAGAAGCTGAAGTATTTAATTTTAAATACATTACTCCAACTTCCCCTGTAGAGGGTAATGAATTTACTATTGTTGCTGTAAAACCAATTAATGAATTTATCTGAGAATTAATATTATTTACTTTCACATCTATTTCAGTTTCAGTATAATACCTTTCATCATGATTATGTCCAACATTTGATTTCCCACCTAATTTTGAATCAATTTCTGTTTTCTTATAATAATCATTTAAATGTTTAACAGCAATATAATTGCCAACATGTACCTGATAACTATTTGCTCCATCTTCACTAGCTATATTTAAATATAAATCACCAGTAGTTTCATCATGCTCAAATACTGGAGGGTTGGTTTCATCATTACAATAACACCATAGATTTCCTTCAGCATCTCCTGCTAAAGTGAAAAAACCTGGTGGAGGTACTGTAATATTTAATAATGGGTTTGCCCATTTGTCGAACAATTCATCAATGGCTTTACTTACTGTATTGGCATCTGTCTTTAATATGTCGATGTCTAGGAAATCTTCAATGTTTCCTATTTTTGTGCCTAGGTTTGTTTCTCTTAATCTTGCACATGCATTATTTAATGCTTTTCTTTCATTTTCAGTTAGTTTAGTCATATTACACTCTCTCGTTTAACATTACCTATTTTAATCTCTTTATCACCATTTAGATAAGGATTATAACTTATTTCTGTTATTTGTGCTTTGAACACCTCTGAATCTGGGAATCTTACATATACAAAATCCCCTACATTATAATTGTGTCCTGGTGTTTCTACAAGGTCTACTTTTATGCTTTCATTTTTCTCTAACCATTTTGTGTTATCTCCCGAACCGTTTAATTTTTGCCAGCACCCAATCAATACTTCTTCTACTGATTGTTCGCTAGTTTCAAATGGTTCTAATTTTGGATTACCATCACATACTGTGAGATAATTGAAATCTACAAGTGTTGGTAAAGCATGAATATATAATTCTCCTCTTGGTTTTACATATGGGAATCTTGAAAATTCAAAAAGTTTTGTTGTATCACATGTTAATGATACAAAATCACATCCTTTTAGTTTGAAAGTTACGTTGCCGTACCAGTAGTTGAATTTTGATTGTTTTGTGATTACATTTACTATATTTTGTTTTGAATCACTTTCATCACCAGTATATTCTGCAGTTATTTCTTTATATTCTCCTACTTTTTCTTTGACTGTTTTTGTTGCAGTGGTTGTTGTTTCTGCTTCTCCAGGAGTTAATTTAACTTTTTTACATTTACCATGACCCCATTTGTCTCCTCCACAGTATCCGCAGTAATCTGCGTCACACCCTCCTTTTTTCATGCTGCAAGTTATTTCGCCTTCGTACACTTTTTTAGGATTGTCGGTTAATGTTCCAGTTTTACCACAGTTTGGGCAGTAGTTTTTCCAAGTTTTTGTATATCTTTTATATGCTGTTCCTGCACAACAGCCACATGATGGCATCATGTTTACGGTTATTGTGTTGGGATCTCCTGTTGTGACATTTTCAGTTACCTGTTTTTCTACTTCTTTTTCAACATATTTCATGAATTTTATTGACTTATTTTTGTAGTCAATAGTTATTTCGCTTTCATCCTGAATTAGATTCGGTTGTTGGAAATATATCATTGAAGTATTGGGATTATCATCTGCTATTCCTTGATTAGTTATTTCAATTCCTAGTGTGGATGCTCCTTTTATTTTTTTAATTTTGAGAATCGGGTATGATTCGCTGATATATTTTTCAACATCTAAAATAGTACATCCTGGGATTTGACGTGGTGTAATGGTTGGGATTTTATTTGAAGAGGTTGTATTTTGTGTGTACATGAATGGCATGTATTCGTAGTTTTCATAATCTTTTATATAGTGAATATTTTCTTGTACAAATGTTAAAGAAACAGTGTCTATTATTTTTAGTTCATTAGAATTAAAGAAAACATCTTTTTTTGTTGTTAAATATTTTGCAAGAACATATATTAAATATTGGAAGCTTAGTCTTCCACCTGTAATTGATAAGCTGTTTGGTGCTTTTGTTTGAGTTATGCAGTACGATTTGATTATTCTTGCTAATTGTATTATTTCATCCTGTTTTATGATGCAGTCAATATGGCTGTGTGATGGTAAATCTGCACAATCTACAATTTTAAGTGAAATGTTTTCAGAGTTATTGTCTTCAGTGTTGATTATTGCTTCTGCAAGTAGAAGTATCATTTGTCCCATGCCTATTTTAACATTGTAGACTTTGTTTTTTGATGAATCTTCATATATTTCACTATGTGATATTTCAAACTTGTTTGGGAAGTATTTTTGAACATCAAGAAGTATTAATAGTTTTTCAGCACAATCAATAATATCTTGTATGTAAAAATCATATTCAAATAATGTTGGTGGAATATTATTGTTTACGTCAAGATTGTAAAATTGTCTAAGTATTTTTGAATAATCTACTTCATCAGTATTTTCTGAAGAAATTACTGGCATTATGCCTAATGCATTTTTGGTTTCATCACTACTATATGATAATTCATTAGTATTTTCTCCAATTACAACACTTTCTACAATTTTATTGTGTGTTACTCCATAATTTGCAGGTTTTAGTAATTGTATTTCTTTTATAATGTTATTATTTTTTAAAGAATAATTTGTTTTAAATACTAATCCTGATTGTTTTTCAATAGCTTTTAATAAGTTGTATTTTGTTATTGAGCCTTGAACATTGATTAGTCTTTTACTATAATCAATACTGTCAATATCTGTTTTTGTAACATTGAAAAATCCTTTCAGTAATTTGTTTAAGAATAATTTGCTGATAATGATTGTGTTTCCATTTACATGTGAAGCATAATTGGGATCTCGGATATAGAATGGTTTACAATTGTTTAATTCTACAATTATTTCTTCTGCATCTACATCAATAGATTTGTCTATATAATCAAAGGTGCATTCACTATTAATAACAAACAAACAATTATCAACAAAGATTTTGTTTCCTTGTTTGAATAATTGCTTGTCTCTTTTAACATTTGTAAGTTTATGTGATAGTTTTAATGTTTCATATCCTTGATATTCATCAGTAATATGTATTTCTGATAATTCAGTATCTAAAAATTGAAGAATATTTTCTTGATTATCTAAAACAACGACCATACTTTTTATCCTCCTTTTTCATAGTAAATTACATCAGTCACTTTACAATTGATACTGTTTTCAAAATTAAAATGATGATCCAATATGAAAAAACTAGAATCTACACTAATACAATTAGGATCTATCTTGAACCATTCACTATATTTTTCATAGAATACATTTCTATTTTCACAATCAATTTTAATCTTTGTTGTTTCAGGTAAGTTTGTTATAAACTCTCCTTCAAGTTTCATTAGTTGTCCAGATTCTGATTCAATTATTTGTATGCTTGTTGATTCATCTTCATTTAATTTATACAAAATAATGTCTGGTTTTACTTTTCCAATTGTGGTTATTGTTCCTGCGAAACTTTTTCTTAATGGGTTAATATTTCTACTTAAACCACTAGGGATTATTAAGTCCACTTCACAATCATAACCTCCAACCATTGCTTCTGCATCAATTGAATCTTCTATATAGTAATCAAAACATTCTTCAGGTGAGAAAAAGAAACTAATACTTTTTAGAATTGGTGAATCTAATGTGTCTCTTTCAGGATACAGGTAGTCACTTACATATTTCATGATTTCTGTTGATTCTTCAAAATCATCTCCGTAAACTCTGAATTTTAATTTGATTTTTTTATCATCAACATTGACTCTTATAGGGTATTTCCCATCTGCTCCTTCAATTTTATATTTTTCTGTATCAAAATTAGCTCCACGAGGTATTTCTGTTTCAGGACTCATACTTATAAGGAAATATTTGCAACTAACACCATTAATATAGAAATCGCAGTCTTCTCCACTATTTTTTGAATAATATACTGTGATTTGCACATTTTTCATTTCAACTTGGAATGGAGTGACATTGTCAAATGCATCATCAATTTGTAAGAAAAACCTTAAATCATTTAATATTGTGTTGATTTCTGGAAATGGAATGCCGAAATTATGGAATTTTCCACCGAATTTAAAGTTGGTGTCATTTCTAGTGATGTTTATGCTGTCTAAATAGTAATCTAATTCATCAGCATCTAATGTTCCAACACCACAAATTAGATTAATTGGTTCTTCAACACTTATGTCTCCAGTTATTTCTATTCCATGAATCAGTACATTATTGTTTTCTAATCCTTGCCAGTTGAAACCTTCAAAGAAATGTTTTGTAGATAAAGCTAACTCTGGAGGTTCAAGTAATAAATTTGCAGTACTGCCTACATCACCTAACAAATATCTTTTTGGAGATAAAGCCAATACTGGATATTCATAACCTGCATATCTTTCTTTAAGTATTAAAGATAAATTACCAAATTCTACAGTTCCATAGTCAAAATCTATGAAATTTCCATAAAAAATTAGATAGATTGGTTTACTTGCATCATATGTAAACTCACAGGATAACTCTTCCCATATGTCCTTAACACTGATTTGATTGGTGTATGAATTTGTTGTTCCATTTACAACACAAACTCTTAAGTTTTTCAAACCTTTTTCAATTTTAGAAGCATTTAACAGTCTTCCTAATGCTGAGAAAACATAAGTTTCACCATGTTCAAGGTTTGATAATGTGAATTCTGATAAATTCAATATTGAATAATAGGATTTATATGAATCAGGAATGTTTACTTTCACTTTATCTGTGAAAACACCTAATAATAATGGACTGGTCATTTCAATATTATGCTCTCCACTACTTTTAGAGTATAAAGGAATATTTGTATCCCAAACAATGTTTCCACTATCATCTTTTTGCCATTGTGATTTTGAAATTTGTAAAATATTATTTGATAATCCTGGAACAGGTTCTTTTACAGTTAATCCTCCAAAATTCAGATTTAGTGTTAAATCTAATGGAGCATCAGTTTTTAAAGTTATGTTTAAGTATGTTAAATCTGTAACTGTATCTGTACTAATTTCAATTTCTTTGTTATTTGCATAGAAATCCCATACTTCCAATTGGGGTTTTTCTACTACAAATGTTGTTTTTGTTGAATGGCCACTATTGTTTTCATCAAGTGTGATTGTAAACAATCCTTCAGATGTTGGAGTTACATAGAATATTAATTCTGCTTTACCATTTGTTGTTGCTTGTCTCCATATGCCTGTGGTCCAGTCATAATATGGTGAATCATATGTGATTTCACAATCTCCATTTGTGATTATCTTTATGTTTGCCGATATTTCTTCTGAAGGTTTTGTTCCACTGGTTTCAACCATTGTGCATTTTACAGCTACTTTTTCACCGTAACTAACAATATTTGGTTCAATGCTAATGCTTGGAATATAATTTCCAGTTGTATACACTACAATTACTCTTAAGTATTTCATTTCAATGTAACATGGGTTTGTAGATGTATTTTGTGGTAAATCAAATTTAACATCAAAATTTGGAGTGTTAATGTCTTTTCCTTTTAGATTCAAATTATTAAATTGAACTTCATATTCTCCAAAATTATTTCTAGGTGGAGCATTACCTGTTTTTGACAGGTTTAAACTACTTAATATGATTTCTGGATTTGAAAAACTTCCATGTGCAGTTTGACTTATCTGTGCAGAGTATGCTAATTTTCTATATGAATATTGTACTATTATACTCGTTACTTTAGCTGAATCTGGAATTAATCCATCATATTTAAAATCATATCCACGTATGGTTGATGGATGTTTTCTTGAACCATTTCTTCCAGCAATCGCATTTTTATATTTTGCTCCAGGATCTGCATAACCCCAATGTCCCACAGTATTTAAATCATTTGTAATATTTTCAATATGATCACATGAACGATAAGGTATGTTGTTTCCTTCTATATTTTGAACTTTACTAGGATATCTTAAAATACTAGGCAATTTAATAATCCCTCCATCATTTTTTTTAATTTTTAATAAAACCATCATACTCTGAATTAAACAATAAACAGTTTAATTGAAAGCTAATGTAATCTCCTTTACTTACACCATCAGGAAAAGCAAATTCAACACTCACATATTTAGCACCCGCAGGTATTTTTGATGTTTTAATAGCACATCTTCCTTTATTACCCATACCTTCATTAGCAATATCCATAATTTCCTGATTTTCAATTAATTTACCATCTTTATCGAAAAATACCAACCCAACAAGTATGCTTTCAATAGTGTTTTTTGCATCATAATTAGATGAAAACACAATACTAGAAGCATCATCAGGTATGTGTACTCCTTGATTGTTCTGATGGATTAAAAGAAAAAAAGGAGAAGTTAAATCAACATTCTCAGAGAGATATGTTTCTTTAACTTTCAAAGTATAACCATTTCTAAAAGGAACAACTTCAAAAAAATCACTATATGGGTTGAAATTAAAATCAAAATGTTCACAAACAAACAAACTAGATAAACTAGATTCCATACAATATTGAATATCTTCACTAAATCTGTTAGTTAATGAAACATCTTTACTTAATTTAAATGAATATACATTGTAAGATTCCCATTCATCAGGTTTTACATTATTTAATGAAACCATACATTTATGTGATTCAAAATCGTTTTTATCTTCCAGATATCCATGTTTGTTACTTATGATATTACCGAAGATTTCACATTCTTCAGGATTAATTTTTATAGTTTCCATTATCTTTTAACCTCTCATTCTTTTAATACGATTGTCTCTTTTAATTAAAGCTTCAGCAATGCGGTCAATTAATTTGGAATCAGTTATCACTTCTTTTAAAGTTGTGATTATTGATTTTTCATCAATATCTTCTCCTTCAACAGTAACATTAAGATTATGATCTATTGTTAAATGCACATCATCAGATGTATAAGACACTAAATTATCAGCAGTAGTATTATTCCTATTATGTTCAATATTCTGGAAGTATGCATTTTGATTTGTTTTCATTAAATCAATAATATTATATATTCCATCTGTAATGATTCCGAATACATCTTTAGAACTTCCTCCAGGACTTGCTGAACCAAAACTAACTCCAGAACCTCCGCGGAATATTCCTCCACGTTTTTGGAATTGTGTCATATCATATATTTGACCATTAACCATAGCTGCTACATGGCCTATTCCATTCCATGATCCATGAATCATGTGTCCTGATAATCCCAACATAGATGCTATTTCAATTATCATTTCTGCACCATCAAAACAGTTGCATCTTACTTGATCCCAAACTTGCTGATTACTATATCTTGAATTATAATAAAATTCATAAGTTCCAGGGTTTTGGAATCCTCTTGCAGTTAAGATTTTTCTTAGAAGATTTTCAAAGTTTCCAGGATTTAATTGCGGTTGTTTTCCATCACGGAAATCTTCCACATGATAATCTGAAGGTATTTGAATTCCAAGGAACCATGGGTCTGCTATCCTCCATTTGTATGCAGTATTCATTATTTTATTCACATTAGTATCAGGAATTCCTGCAAAACAAGTATTTGGATTAACACAACCATTAACTCTTGCCAAATCATTAATTACGCTTGTTGGTAAATTATAATCTAAAAGATTTAACCATGATTTGCTTTTATTGTTTTGAGGATGTTTTACTTTAGAATTAGTGTCAATTACTCTGCCTTTTCCTTGTCCTAATCCTCCAGCAGCATAACTTGCTATTGTGCCTTTTGTGGATTTTCCAAAGTTAATGCTTCCACCAGGTAATGTTCTGCCTCCAATTAATCCTCTTGTTGAATTAGTTGCTGGGCCTGCAGGCAGTCCACTACTGAAATGTGCATTGGCTAATTGATTATAGAAACTTGCAATACTTCTATGAAGGCTGCTGAATTTATTGTATGATTGTGTTTGTATGCTTCCTGCAGCTGAAACAATATTGTCTTTCATTACTCCCCATGCATTAGTCATTTTATTTGTTACATCTATTGTGGAGTTACGTACTTGATTTAAGTTCTGGGTTGTTGTTGATTTAATATTGTTCCATGCTCGAGTATTTGAATTACTCATGCTTGTTAATGCAGTTGTTACTCCATTACGAGTTGTTTGGAAGCTTGTTACTACTCCTGCAACTCTCATTTGAATAGCTCCTGCATTTAATGCTATTCCTGCAGTTAATGTTGAAAAGCTTGTTCCGATCATATTGTTGCTTGCAGTGATGCTTTCACTAGCTAATGATACTTCTTCAACAAGACCATTATATTGGTCTCCAGTTTCTTCTGTACCTGAATTATTATTGCTTAAATCAACATTTGCACTATCTGTTTCAACTTCAGTGTTTGTTGTTACTGGAGTTGTGATAGTTGTTGAAATATTATTTAATGCATTTTCAACATCAGCAGTATTGAATCCATTTACAATGTTTTTTCCAACATTTTTACCTGCTTCATATGCTGATTTTCCTTTGTCTTTAACTCTTTGTAGCATGTTAAAGAATTCTAGTACTACTTTTTCTTGGATTATTCCTGGTGAATGTATTCCCATTGCGGAAAGCATTCCGTCTACAATTTTTTTACCGATTTGCTTTGCATTTTCAACTAATTGTGAACCTGCAGATAGTATTCTTGAGCCTATGTTTAGGAATTCCTGGTATACTTTTTGAGGTAATTGCTTTATCCAGGACATTACTCCAGATACTACTTTTGAAGCTGAAGTTTTCCCATTACTTATCCATTGTGCTCCTGCAGTTATTATTTTTACAGCTAATGCTAAGAGATATGTTTGTGCTCTGTCAGGTAATTGTTTTAACCAGTTTATTATTCCATTTACAAAGTTAGAACCTGCTTTTACTGCATTATTCCATAGTTGATTTGCCCAGGAAACTACAGTTGAGATTATGGTGCTTAGTATTTGTGCATACATTTGCAGTATTGTTTGCCAGATTAAACTTAATGCTTGAGATAATGAGATTTGCCCAGTAAGGAATGATTGGAATATTCCTATTACTTGTCCTATTGTGTTCCAGATTATTTGCAGTACATTTATTACAAGTTGCCATGCTGGACCAAATACACTTAATAAGAAGTCACCTACTGGTCCTAATGTTTCCATTAGTGTTAGGAAACCTTGGTTTATTAATTCAACAGGATTTCCCCCATCTCCTTGTAGTGTTGCAAAGAATGATTCAAAGGCTGGGCCTAATGTTGATTCTAAAAATTCTGCAATTGGGCTTAGTCCTTCTAATAATACATTCCATGCATCTGTGAAGAAACTTAATGCTCCAGTGAAATCTCCTCTTAATAATGATTGTATTCCATTGAAAACATCCCATATTATAGTGAGTATGTCTATTGCAAGTTTAACTCTAAATATGAAACTTTCAAATACTGCTCCTATTGCATCGATGATGGCTCTTGTTCCATCAACTTTACCTTTTGCACTTTCTGGGAATATTTCATCCCATATTCCTTTCAACCAATCTACAACTGGTTTGAGAGATTCATTTAAATCAGCCCATGCATCTTGAATTGCTTTGATAGTTGCTTTTACATCAGGATGATTTATGAATGCATCCCATAATCTACCAATATTATTTTTTATGGCTTCGAGCATGGTTCCTACATCTTTCCACCAACCAAAAGCTTTACCTACTTCATATATTGCTACTGCTATTGCAACTAATGCCACAACAACCCATGTTAATGGATTTGCTAAAATTGCTCCTGCAACTGCTAAAAAACTAGCCGCCAAACCCATATTTGCTATTTCAACACCTAATGCTCCAGCAATATAAGTTACAAAACTAGTCGCACTAGCAGCTATTGCGGGAATTACTGAACCAAGAATTACAATACCCAACCCAACTAAAGCTGTTGAAAGTACACCAATAGTTACTGCTGCTTTAGCCCAATCGGGCATGCTTGACCATGCTGATTGTAATGCTTCAACCATCCAAGTAATCATTTCAACAACTGTTATAATTATGGGAGTTATTGGGACAAGGATAGATTGTATTAATTTGCTTCCAGTTACTGTTAATGCTGCCCAAGCATCATCTAATGTTACAATTTCTTGTGCAGACTGTTCAAAACCCATATCGCTAAGTGTTTTGTTCATTGCTTGGAGTAATCCAGTTTTATTATTTATATCTCCATCCCATCCATTTTTCATGAGCATGTCTTGAGATATGCCTATTTCCTGCAGTCTTCTGAATTGGCCATCCATTGCATCTGATACTGCAAGTATTGCATCTTCTTGTGTTCTTCCTTCTTTTACGAAAGCTGAACTCATTACTGCAGTTGTTTTAGTAAGTTCATCCATTGAAGCTTTAGGAAGTTTTAATTTCACTCCCATTTCTAATGCGGCTGCACCTACTGCATTCATGTCAACTTTACGAAAACTATCTTGCATTTTGTCAACAGCACCATGGAATTGTTGTAGTTCTCCTTCAGTCATTCCTAGTCTTTGACCGAATCTTTCAAAACTTGCAGCTGCATTTATTGATTCTCTTGCTCCTTGAACCATACTGTTTACAAGGTCAAAACCAATCATTCCTACAGTCATACTTGCTGCTGTTCTAAGAAATCCAAGACCTCCACCTGCAGTTTTAGCTCCGTTTTCAAGTCCTCCGAAACCAGTTCCTGTTTTTTGTGAACTTGTTCTTAAACCTTCTAAAGCTAATTGTGCTTCTCTTGCATCTCTTGTAACATTATCTAAACCAGTAGTATGGAAGTTTAGCAATGAATTTACTTGTTGAAGTATACCAATTAAAACTAATAATATTGCTTTTAGTAGTTCTGCTGATGCTGTTGTTCTACTGAATCCCGAACCATCAATTGAATCTAAGGCTGCATCTGTTGAATGTGCACTTGTTCTAGCTCGATCTAATGCCATGTCTAATTGTGCTGCACTTGATGAAGTTGCTGTTAATGTGTATCCAGTTATACTATTTATTCCACTGCTTAAACTAAGTGCACTGGATGAAGCTTGTTTTAAACTTGAAGATAATAATCTGGTACTATTATTTGAACTATTCATCGAGGAAGATAATCTTGTAGCACTAGATGATGCTGTGAGTAAATTACCTGAATTAATTGTGTTGATTGAAGTGTTAAGTCTATATGCACTATTCATCGATGTATCCATTGAAGTGGTTAATAGTTTTGCAGAATTAGATAATTGATTAATTGTATTGGGATTGATTGAATTTAATGCTGTTTTTGTAGAATTAGTGCGATTTGTAACTTCAGTTAATTCTTTATCTAACTGATTAGCAGAGTTTTTGGCTTTATCCATACTTGAGGAATCAAATTGTCGCATTGCATTTTGAGCTTGTTGTGCTGCTTTTTGAACTTGCTCCATTTGTGCTTGTATCTCTTTTAATTGAGCTTTAACACGGTTTTCCAGTTCAATTATTAACTTTACAATATTATTGCTCATTGTTCTATTCCTCTGCTAATTTCTTGTTTTTTTCTTCTGACACGGTCTTTTAGAGAATGTGAAGCATGATTTGTACCTGAAGATTGTTTATCCTGTTTATCACGAACTAAGGGTACTGCATGATTCAAGAATAATTTCTGCCTAATAGTTAAATCTGCTTGGTTTTCTGCTAACATATAACCGATGTCTTGAAGAGTTACTACTTCAATAGCTATGTTTTCATTCTTCTTCACGAAATTCTGCTATATTATTATCCATTGATTCAAGGTTATCTAAACCACTGAAAATTAATGCTTCATTTACAATTAAGTCTAATGTTCCTGCTTTTAATTGTTCAAGGTCTTTTTTGGTGAATTTATCAGGATTGTCTGCATTGTCTAATACTTTTAATGCAAGGTTCATTTTTGCATCATATTTCTTTTTTTCCATTGCTGCGAGACTGGTTTTGAATTTTGTGGTGTCTTCTGCAAGGCTGGTTTGTTTTGCTTTGATGGTGGAAATCATGTCGAAGTTTCCTACATCACGGTATGCTGATGTGAATTGGTTGTATTCAAGGTCGCTTATTTCTCTTATTGCTACTTCATTATCGTACATTGGTAGTTCGATTATTTTTGTGTTTTTGATTCCGCCGATGATCATTTCTTTTGTAAGCATAAATATCACATTTTTATATAATAATTTTTTTTGAATTTTTAAAATAAAGTAATTGAATGAGAATAATCATATTCTCATTTCATTTAATCTGTGTAAACAGTGATTGTTTTTGTTTTACTTGCACCATCAATTAAAATATGTGCTGGTTCTACTTTAGTTGCAGTTGGTTCACCAGTCAACTCTATATCATACACTCCATCTTCAGCAGTAAGTGTTACTTCACCATTACTTGAAGATTCAGCATCAACAGTTGTGGATCCTTTCATTAATGATACTGTGTAATCAGTTGTTAATTTAGCACCTTCCTTATCAACAAGTTTGATTGTTGCATCATAAGTTGGGTTGGGATCACTGTCTGCTTTTCTTGCAAATAATGCTCCAGCTAAATTTTTATAATGGTCCATTGTTGATTCAACTGTTTTTGATAAACAAACAATACTTAATTCATATTTAACTGGGTCTGCATTCATTGTTGCAGATGGTTGGTTGATAATACACATTGGACAATATAATTCGAATTTTTTATCACCGTTTCTAATGTAGAACATTAATTCAAAGTATTCTCCTGCAAGGTATCTTCTTGGTCCTTCATCACTTCCCCAGTACATTTCCAGATATTTTTCATCAGTATCATCTACTGTTAAGTTTAAACCAATTTCTCTTTTAGCTGCTCTTGGTATTTTACACATGAACCTTGAGCCCATTCCTCTTGCATCATCAGTATTAACATTGTTTTTGATTTCAAGACTTATTTTATTGGTTTTACATCTCATTTCAGTCCATTCATCTTCACCAAATCTTCTCATTTTAACACTGTCTATATGGTAAAATGATAATGGTAATTTTCCAAAGTTAAACTCTGATAATTTTTTTAATGGTTGTTTACTATTGATTTTTGATTTGATTTCTGCTGATGCAGTTAAGAATTCTGATTCTACTTCAATACTTAAACTGTCCATCACCATACCTAAAATTTCCATCTCGTAGGTTGCACATCCTGCCATCACAGTATAAGAAGATAAGATACTACTATTTGTACCGTAGATAATATCTCCTTCTCTTCTTCCCAATACTGCTTCAAGAAGGTATTCTAATGTTTCCATTTGTAAGTTGCAACTGAAACTGTTTTCAAGTACATAGTAAGCAGCTACACCAGATTGATAATCCCTACTTACTACTGAATCATATTTTGTAAATTGCTCTGGTGGAGATACATCCATTTCTGATATTTCAATATCAATAGATTCTCCACTAAGGTCTTTTTTTGCAAATTCTCCTTCTTTTACTAATCTTAAATATTTTAGTTCTTCTGTGGCTGTTACCATATTCTTTAGCCTCCATCACATTTTGGATTCTTAATTTTAAATCTTATTTGGAATGTTACACCTGCACTATACACATTTTTCTTTTTACCCAGACCATATGGAACCCATCCGAAATCCTTGGTTTTAATATTGAAAAATTCTAAGTCTCCAAGTAATCTTGAACTTATTATTCTACGTTCTGCCTGTGAAACTATACTTGTAGCTTCATGAATACCTATCTTAGGATTTTTATTGTTAAGCACCTGTGAGGATAATATTATTTCTCCTTCAAAGGTTTCACTTAAACCAGTATCAGTAATATTTTTAAATGGTTCATCTGCCCATAATTCCAGATAAGGTAATTCTGGTGTTCCCAGACTTACACCCATAAGAGATAAATGTTTAATAGTGCCGTCTTCAATCATTTCAGATAAGACCAGTTGGAAACCTTCCATTAGTTTATCATAAGCTTCTATGAAATCTTTCATAATCCCACATCTTTTAATGTTTCAGACACATATTTGTTAATTTTTGATTCAGTAGTTTTAACTGCATGAGGATAATAATGGTATCCCCTGAATGCTGCTACTTTTTTAGGTTTAGGGACAAAAACATCTTTACCAGATTTATCCACCCAATGCAGGGCTTTTTTGTTTTTAGCTGAGAAACTTCCACGACCATCATGAACATATTTTTCATAACCTGAAGGTTTTCCTCTTGCTTTTATAACATACATTTCATCTGTTTCTCTTCTTGCAGTTATTGCAGTTAAAAGATTGTAACGATTGTATTTTATCCTACTTTGAAGGTAAGTTTTAGCATCTTTACTTGCTCCATAACTTACCTTTTTACCTAATCTTGGAGGTACCCGTAATATTTTTTCTTGCAGTCTTTCCCATCCAGTATAATCAAAATCAAAATGTATCATAAAAAATCATCAACTCTTATAAAAAATTAAAAAAAAAATGTTTAGATTGAGAAAACATGAATCTTAGATTTTTTAATGTAAGGCTTCATTCTTTTTTCAATGTCTTCTGTGAAAATATTGTTTACTGCCTCATCAAAATCAAAGTTTTCATGATCAGTAATTCCCAAGTCCTGTCTTACAGCATGGCTTCTAATAATGTTACTGGTTAATTCAATAATGATTTGTATTACATCATCAGGAATTTTATCTGGTATATCATATTTCTTTTTAACCCATGATTCCATTGCAGTGTAATAATCATTAATATAATTATCTAATTCAGTAGTTTCTAAATTAAATAATTCTTCAGTATTTTTATTAGCTCCACTGTACTGTTTGATTTTTTTTAAGGTGTTTTCATCCAACATAAATTATTCCTATGTTTTAGTCATTGTAATGGTTAATGTAGTTGAATCATCACCTACAGTATAATTACCTGTGCTTTCAAAGTTTTCATAACCAGTACATGTTGCACCATATGAATAAACTCCATAAGGAACATTACTTATTGTACAGCCTCCAGCACTACCAGTACCGTTACAAGTGTAAGTTTTACCATCAGTAATATTTGTTAAAGTTACAATAGCTCCTTCAACAGGATTTGTTCCATCATTAACACTTACACCAATATTTTTAGTAAGGATAACGCTGGAGTTTATGCTTCCTTTATGTATGCAAGAGCAGATGCATCAGACCATGCAAACTGAATATCAGCATACATTGTAGAAGCAATATAATACTTGTTAGATTTTAAATCAAATTCAGATTCAACAATAATATTATCAGGATCCGCCAACCATTGAATGTTTTCTTTATGAGTTAAAATTACTGGTTTTTTAGTGAAACCATTACGAAGAGTACTGAAAGCTGGAATTGGTACTAATGGTACTTCCTCAATACTGATGTCCCCATCTTTAGTAATAACTACATCATTAACAGCATACTTGTCATGATTATCTGCTACATATCTCCATACTGCTCTTTTAAACCTGTATGGTACAAATGCAACTGCCCCACCATCATTTTTATATTTATCAGGGAATAAATCCAACATTCTACGGAATTCTTTTAACGGATTGGAATCTGTTGCAGTTAAATCTATTGTTTCTTGATCTATATCAGAATCATCTTCTAATTTTTTCAAGATACCATCATTTACTTTATAAGAAGTTGCAACATTAGATTCAGTACTTGCAGTATTCCCATAGATTAATGTTCTTTCTAATGCTCTACCATTTGCATTACCAAATTGACCAGTTAAAGTATTCATGAAATTCTTTTGCTCAATACTGTCATATAATACAGTTCTGTGAACACCAGTTAAAGCACGATATTCTTCTGCATCAAAAGCCCTATTAGTGAATGTTGGGTCCTGTTCATTGCTTAAAGTTTGTGGTGTACCACTGATTCTTCCAGCTTCCAATTCAATATCAAAACTCATCATGTCCAATTCTCTTTTATGATTGTGAGTTGGAACAACTTTAGTCTTGTTTAAAAATGCTGTTTCTTCTTGAACAGCTTGCATGTATTTATCTGCTTTTTCCGCTTGAAGAACTCCTTTACCGAGTTTCCCACTTCCTTGTCCAATATCTACAAATTTAAGGATAAAATTTTCATTATGCATGATTTTATCAGCTAACGCTTGTTCTACTTGTTTAATTGTCATTTTATATCAAACCTTCTCATAAAAATTTAATTATTAAGTATAATACCTTCTTTTTTTCTACCAAGTCATTCCATTTGAATTCCTACCCATTCTCTCAAGGAATGATTTTTCAGAAGCATTGCCTTTTGCAAGGTCAGGATCAATACTTTTACTAACAGTAGCATCTGGATTAACAGCACCCTCAGCAGTAATAGTAGTATCCACTTTAACTTCCCCTCCATCATCATCTTTTGGAGGTTCTGATTTTTTAACAGCTCCAGGAACAGGATCCTCTTTTGGAGGTTCTGGTGGTTTTTCCCCACCTTCAAGTTTAGTTATCCTTGCATCCATAGTATCTAATCTTTTATCGATTTTACCTATTGCTTCTAAAATTTTATTTTCATTTTCCACAGGTTCATTATTTTGTGCTGGAGGTTCAGTTGGTTCTTGAGGTTCAAATTTAGCAACTAAACCATTAATTAATTTTTCAAGAATACCTTCTGAAACCTGCACATTATTTTTTCCATTGTCTTCTTTTGTCATAACTTCCACCTCTTCTGGGGTGATATATTTTTTCACAAATTCTTCATCATTTTCATATACTTCAAAAACCGCCATAGGATGTGATGATTGATCAACAATACTGATTGTTGATGGTTTCCAATCTTTAATGTCTTTAAATTTCAAAGCCATATTTAACCTCCTAATCCTCTACTCATTTGAGCAACACTTTTATATGGTGCAGCCAGTATGCTGAAACCATTATATTCCCCATCTCGGATTGCTTGTTGTATTTCCTCATCAGTTACATCAACAGAAATAAACCATGATCCTTTTGGGTAAATGTTTCCCATAAATGGTGTTGGTGATTCAAGAATATATGATTCTAAAATTCTTCCTACAGGTTGGAGTGTGTGCTGTACATCAACTCCTAATCCCAGGCGATTGTATATTAATGATGCTTGTCTTATTGTTTCTTCATCCAGTATGTCTCCTGTTTCATCAGGGATTCCTGGTATGCATACTGCACCTTTTACAATCATAGTTTTTTTTGACTCCCCATTTTTTTATATTGGAAAAAAATTAGTTTTGTTGGAGTTTTTTTTAGTAAAAAAGAAAGGAGGATTTTAAAAAAAAGAATATAAATATGTAAAAATAATAAGAATATTTTTTTTATCCCCCTTCAATATATAGGAGTGGAAAAATAGAAAAAATCCATATATAAATCTATGGAAAAATTTATCATATTTACTTCTATTCCAGTGTAGCTGGAATGGATGTGACAGGTTATGGTTGATGAGCTATTTTTGCTCATCGAAATTATAGTCATAGTATTTCATGTACTTAAATTATTAAACTAATTAATAGTGCATGAAAAGATGTAGATAAATAGGACAAATGGTTCTTTGTTATTATAAAATGATTACCCATGTCATTGAAGTTCTGTCTAATTCCCCCATTGTCTTTAATATACTGCATAATTATTTGAACAATACCATAACAAAATAGTGTAATGTTAAACACGAAAATTAGAAACATGGTGTTTTAAAATTTCACCATGAACAAAACAATAACAATATAAAGAAAAAATTAAACTAATAACAAATCAGTTTTTTATAATTTAGATTCATCAATATCGATAGGATTATCATGAGTACCAAAAAAATCAGGTAGTACATCTAAATCAATACACCATTCTTTCCACTCATAATATTTTTTAGGATCTTCTTCCCATAACTTTTTAGCATACTTTTTTTTACCCTCATGATCTAATTCTTTCATGACTCCTGCTTCATAAAAGTTATCTTGTTCTCCGTATCCTTTAATACCTGCTATTACAAGACTCATACTATTTATTTTATTATTATAACTTAATAAATATTATGTCAATACCATATTTTTTTAATCTTTGTTTATAT
>CDZA01070735.1_pt1 | contig 26724 bp, 24 predicted proteins | sample 554881 | NCBI WGS metagenome assembly CDZA01 (sample SAMEA3182082, study PRJEB8094) | gut metagenome | biome: human; feature: gut; material: Stool; isolation source: human stools | place: Canada | collected 2012-12-04
CCTCTATTGATTCGTTCTACCAATTCGTCTGGTGTAAGTATCTCCATCTTAGAGAAGCCAAACCACTTTTTGCCCAAGTCCTTTATGGATGCTCCTATATGAGTCGGATTCTTGCAAGTGTTGTTGCATTTCCAATTGATGGTATTCCATAGTCGAGAGACGCTGAAACACTTCGGCATTGTTCTGTAAAAAGTGACGCATTGAAGTGAAAGCTCGCATTATTCGAATATTCACCTCAATCGCAGTGTCAGAACGTAAAACACTACTAAGCATAGCGACTCCGTTTTCAGTAAATACGTAAGGCATGTATTTCAAATGTTGTCCGCGTCCTTCGTTTAAGGTCGCAATTTGCGACCTTAAACATTCGTCCTTGGTCAATTGAAACATGAAATCTTCAGGAAATCGTTTAATATTACGTTTTACTTGCTCATTAAGACGCTTTGTTTCAACGCCATAAAGTGTGGCAAGGTCATGGTCAAGCATAACTTGTTGTCCCCTAATGATTTTTATTAGAGGCTCTATATTGTCAACACCAACCAACTGGTCACGATTTGTGACCAGTTCGCCGTTTCCTGTCTTTTCCGTTATGTCTGCCATATTTCTATCTTTATTTTTAAGGTCACAAATTGTGACCTTAAACGTGTTGTTACTTATTGTTGTATTCAAAGGTAGTGCTTTTAGCCTTTAAGCCACTATTGCACAACCCCTTTTTGAAAAGAACGTAAAATTAATAGTATTATTGCTGTGATTGTAGTTTTATTAACTCACCCTGTAAAGGATATGCATAGTGTGTTGTATGCATTCCCTTTCTGGGTGATTTTTTATGGTTCATCCAGAAATTCTATGATTTCTGCTACTTGTTGCTGGGTGTAGAAGTGGGAAAACTATACTGAACAAAATGCAAATAAACTGCATTAAACTATAACAGTGATAGCATGACACAGTTTAGATTACACTCTCGTTAACACACACTAATTCTTGTAGAACCATAATAAAAAACTCCCCATAGAGTTTACTTTTGAATAGAATTTACGTAAACGACAAGATTTTTTGCCTGATTAACAAATATAGAATCTCCTTTTGCTTCATATGAAAATAATGTATTATTATCCAAAAGTTTATCCTTATTAATCACAACAATTCTAACCAAAGGAATCCCTAAATAGTTTGCGAGTTTTTTATCAGATTCTACTTCACTTTTAGTATAGGATATTATACCATCACTCCTATACACATCTACATTTTGCAGTTTCTTTTTAACATAATAAACACTCTTTTTTATAGTATATTTCTCCCCTCTATATTCTATCGTTCCACAAGAATTATTATATTTTAATCCTGAGGAAACTTCTTCACAATAGTTTCATAAACAACAATGCCACTTCACACACCTTTTAGTGCGCAAAGTGGCATTAATTATAAGACGTTGAACGAGCAGTAACCCGTTGTATCTCTGTAGCCTTCTGTTGTCTCTATTCTCATTTTCTTCCCAATGCGATATGTCCCTTTCGTATATTTCTGACGTACATTGCCCAGATCAATTTGAAATTTTCTGGCAGTGTTTGGTCGGATGCCAAGACCTATCTCTATAAAGGCAGCATTCTTCAATGGAATCTTTTTCCAACCTTTATTTTCCTTCTCGATAAAGTACTCATAACCAACGATACAAGTCCATGGTGAATTGTTGGTTATAGTCAACGTAACAACTTGAGGTTTATTCGTAAAATGCGTCTGCGAGAGTTCCAAGCCAAGGTTTCCTTGTACAGAGTTGGCCTCTTTTGCTGTTTTGGTCTCTTGCTCGGATTTATTCTCTTGCACATTACTAGTTAAAGCACTTGCTTCCGTTACTTGACTATTACTTTTATCCCCAACAGAGCAAGAAAGAAACAATAAACATGCAATCATGCATCCTAGCAAAAAAATAAAATTAATTTTCATACTCATTATTTTTTATGTTAGACAAAAATGAAAATTACAAAGGTCACTATCACTAACCTATTTTGTTTTGGCTTTATTATTAACAGTTTCTTCATAAACAATCATCTATTAAAATCCTGACTACTACTATTGCTTCCACTTCCAAAAGAACCAAAACCATTCCCACTTGAAGAAGAACGTGTATTTGAATTGCCTTTTTTATTGGACAGTAGTGAATTATGATAAATCGAGTTACTTCATTAAAATTGATTTATTATTGTAGCCATAGCCGATAATCTTTACATCTACTTTTGAATGGATTAAAGTTGGTGAACCTTGTATCTTGTATTGGAAGTAGATTGTATCTATTTTCTCTGTTGTGGCTATTTTGAGAGTTTTAACTTGATTGAATGTTTCCATTGTTGTCTTTTTGAATTTTTTATTGTCGCAAATAACCACTCTTTTTTTTACAATATATCCTCGTTGGTCTGTCTTGTACTCAATAGCAACGTATGCCTCCAAATTATTTTTTTGAAACTCAATAGGATATTTACACTTTTTTTCCAATTCGTTTATAAACAACTCTTTATTTCTATAGTCAGGATTACCTGTGCTTACTTGGCATACATCAAATAGTTGCGGAGATGTTCCCGCAAGAGACACTTTAGTATTGGTGTTGCATGAACCAAATACTACCAAAACTGTCAATAATATAATACCCACTAATTCCTTCATCTTTATTCTATATGATTTTATCTATGACTCCACTTTAAAAGTGGATTAAATTTGAATTAAACATATGCCTTGGAAAGCCTTTATGCAATCCTCGGCGTTAACTAACTCTGACAACCAGTTGGCGAACGAGTTGTTTATGCAACGTGAAAATGCCTCCTGTAGCCTAAATATAGCCCCAAAGTGGGGCGATTCGCTCTTTGAACTATTTTGTTGCCATCTTGGAGAAACCAAAACACTTTTTGCCTAAGTCCTTAAGGGATGCACCTATGTGATATACACAGTTCGCTGCTCTCCTTTTTTTCTATTTTATCTGTCATATTTATATTCATTTTTCCAATATCACAAATTGTGACTTTGAACATTACCATATTTAACAGCATTCAAAGGTAGTGCCTTTAGCCTTTAAGCCACTATTGCACAACCTTTTTTTGAAAAGAACGTAAAATTAATAGTTTTATTGCTGTGATTGTAGTTTTATTAACTCACCCTGAAAGGGATATGCATAGTGTGTTGTATGCATTCCCTTTCAGGGTGATTTTTTATGGTTCATCCAGAAATTCTATGATTTCTTCTACTTGTTGCCGGGTGTAGAAGTGGGAAAACTATACTGAACAAAATGCAAATAAACTGCATTAATCTATAACAGTGATAGCATGACACAGTTTAGCTTACACTCTCTCCAGCCAAGAAAAATTCTATGAGTTTTTGATTGCATTTTTTATAGAACGCTTACAGCATATTATATATAATACCTCTCAAGGCAAAAGGTTTTATTAAAAACTTTACCAAAAGAGAATATGTTATAATTCCCCAAACTATGGATAATGGAAGAACCACGAAAAAACACCAATCAGGAATCTTATAATTATAACCATTCCCTTCGAAATTTTTATTTATCAACCATATCTTTTTGTTAGGGAAAAATCTTAAATAAGAGTATATTAATATCATTAGTAGATAAATGGATAACAAATATCCATCATTTCTATGGTATGAATCCCTTAATAGTTCGCACAAAAATAATGCGAATGGGAAAAAGAGAAACGCAAAGACCATTGCCATATACAATGGGCTAAGAAACTTTGCGGACTCTCTTTTTTTGTTATAAGCCCAATATACTCTATAAAATATATAATCTATCATATTTCCATTCTAATAATACACCATTATCTATATCATAACGCTCTTCAATGGCTGCATCGAGGTGTTCTACAATACTTTTTCCCGTAGAGAGTTTTGTTACAATATCAGCCCCAAAATAAATGCCCCCAGCTATCCATCCCCAACCTGGGACAAAACTTATCGCTCCCATAGCTGCATCAATGACATTTGAAGATTTTACGTTACTATAATGAAAAACTTCATATCCAACAGCTCCTAACGATATAACTCCAGAAACATTTCCTATCGCTCTTATACTTTTTGGAATAACCTGTCTGTATATTCTACTATTACTTCCAATCTTAATGCCAAATGTATTTTTTTAAGCACGTCCTGTATTTTATAAAATGTGAATACACATTTACAACGATTTGCAAAACAGATCTTTCATCTTATCCAAATCAGGCAAAGCCTTCTGTAATTCTTCAGGCATATCCTGTTTGGTTTTATATGTTGCTACTCCCATTGGGCTGTCGTAGTTCCTTACAACAATGTCAACAAAAGCCTTGTTCATTTCTTTGCATAAAACAATACCAATAGAAGGATTTTCGTGTGGCTTTTTTACAGTAAGGTCTAACGCTTGTAGATATGTACATAGTTGTCCCAAATATGAAGGCTTGAACTTACCGTATTTTAGTTCTACGGCTACCATTGCTGCAAGTTCTCGACTAAAGAACAAAAGATCTATGAACATTTCTTCTCCTTCAAGTACGACACGATACTGGTTACCCATAAAGATAAAATCCTTTCCGAATTGAAGAATGAAATCGCGCATGTTTCTTACGATTTCTTGCTCAACTACACGTTCGTCAATGTCCTCAATCTCCAGTCCCAAATTTTCAGTATTGATGAAATCAAGCAAATATTCATCTTTAAACATTGATATTGTTTTCATTGATTGCCTGATGTCTGGTATCGCTTTCGGAAAATTGTTAGGCATATTGCCTTGATGGTGATATAGATCATCAGATAAGTATTTCCGTAATACGTACTTGTTCCAATGGTGCAAGTTCACTTGATGTATGTAGTAGATACGCTCATCTAAAGTGGTAGTTTTATGCAAAATTTCCATATGATGAGTGAAACTAATGCCCACAAAATCCTCTATACGTAAGTCGGCTGACTCTATAGGTCTGTTAATACAAAGGAGTGTCTTTTCTCCTATTTCAACACCTTCTTCTATCTTATTTTCAAGCTGTTGTAATTGGTTCGCCAATGGCGAACCAATTGAAAGGCATTGCCATTCCTCATAGAAGATACGCATTTTCTTCAAGTTGCCTGAAGAAAAGCCTCTTAATCCTGGCAATTCACGCTGCAATCTCTCACTAATAGTATCAAGAGCTTTTGCGCCCCAATGTGCTTGTCGTAAATTGATAGACACATAACGCCCTATACCATAATATAAAGACAACTGTATGGCATTACTTGACTGGCTCGCCTGTGCTTGAGCTCGCAAAATTGCCCCTTTTATGGTTTGGACAGCTTTATTTACTGTTATATTGTTTTCTTCCATTATACTCTGTTTTGATATTATTTACAAAGGTAGTGCTTTTAGCCTATAAGCCACTATTGCACAAACCATTTCTTTGAAAAGAACGTAAAATCAATAATATTATTGCGGTGATTGTACTTTTATTAATCGCTTCACTCGTTGTACGGTACTTACCCCTTTACCACTCAACTTTGCCACATCTCGAATGGAATACCCCTTGCGGAGCAAACTAATAACTTCCCTATATTCGGCTTTCATCTGTTCTTCCGTTTTTACAGAGCCTACCTTGCGTCCGAGTTTTCCACCTTTCTCTATATACCGCTTCCTTCCTGACTGCAATCGGAATGAGATATTGTCACGTTCCAATTGCGCACAGGTCGAAAGCGTGGCTATCATTATCGGGGCAAAGAGGGACGGATGTCCTTCATCGTCCAATAATGTAAGTTGTTCCTTTTGTATGTAGAGGTTGATGCCACAGTCAATGAGTTCCTTAACAGAGGCAAGCACCTCAAACGCATTGCGACCCAATCTTGACAGTTCACTGACAAGTAAAATGCTGATACGCTTTTCCTTACAGAACTCCATTGCTTCACACAACACTGGACGCTCATCTTTCTTCTTTGCGCCAGAGATGTGTTCCTCAAAGACCTTGCAGACTTCGATACCCTTATATTTTGCATACTCCGACAAGTCCTTGACCTGCCTTTCCGTGCTCTGTCTGTCACCAATACTGGAGACACGAGCGTATATTACTCCTGTTGTCATCATTATCAAAGATTAAATTGAACATGAAAAAGCCTGTGTCCAGATAAGTCTTGCAGATTTATTTGAACACAAGCGTTTTTTGAATACAGCCTGACGGCAATTTCCCAACAAAAGGGAAGAAGTAAGACTTCCCCATTGTTCGCACCCTGCTGTATGTCTCAATCAAACACGCCATTAAACAGATTGACCGCCTCTATCTTCTTTTCAAGAGCCACTTTTGCATAAACTTCGGTTGAAGTGATGCTTCCATGTCCCAAAACATCCTTCACTGCTGATATGTCTGCTCCTGCTGAGATAGCCAACGATGCTGTCGTATGCCGTGAGCAATGGTAGGTCAAATCCTTTTCTATGCCAGCCTTTTCTTTTAGTCTTCTTACGTATTTCGATACGTTGTCTGACTTCTTGACAAGGTGAAATACAAGACTTTCCGGATTGTCATCCGTCCGAGGTGGCAACAACGATTGCGCCATTTCATTGAGCGGAATAATGGCAGGACGCTTAGTCTTTCGCTGTATGATGCTGATTGTCGGCACGCCATCTATCATTTTAATATCACACCACCTTAGATGCTGCATATCGCCAAGGCGAAGGGCAGTCATGGATGATAAGCCAAATGCCAGTTGTACGGTTCGTTCATTCTCACATTCAGCTTCCACCGCCAGGAAACGTGTGAGTTCTTCGGGCGTAAGATACTCTCTGTGTTTGTCAGGAGCATGGAAGCGTTCCAACTTGTTTAGACTGTGTACAGGATTGAATTTTACAAGTCCTTCACGCATAGCCTTGTTAAATATCGCTTTGACTGTTTCCTCAAACAACAGTAATGAGTAATCAGCCAACCGTCCTCCGTTGGTCTTGATTTGGCGTTTGTTGCGATACTTGTTGCGCATATAGTCAAAAAGACCGCAAATTTCATCTTTACTGACATCTTTCAGCAGGATGTCTTTCTTATCTACTCTCCGTAAATAAGTGGCGATACGCTTGCGGACAACATTCTTATGACCTATCATCTTCTTGCAGTTGCCACAATCAACAGACCATTTGATATAGTCATCGCACCATTGTAGCCAAGTCAAGCCGTTGCCTTGTTCTTCGCTTTTGGCATTCTCTTTCTCCAATACAGGAGGGGTGAGGATGCGCTCTGCTCGTATCTCCATAGCCTTGTTGTATGTAAGCCGATTGTGCTTTGCAGCACCAACGGCATCATCGGGCAAGAGATAGAGATGCAAGTTTTCTCTCTTGCGGAAGCCTGTCTCGTAGTATTCCAGATATAAGGCTCTTTTGCCTTCCGTCAGCTTACGTTCCTTGATTTCTATCTTCATTGTATTGCTGGTATTTGATCAAACATTCCGTTCACGAGGTTTACGGTTTCCAACTTCTTCTTGTCAACAATCTTGGCGTAAATCTCCGTCATCTTGATGCTCTTGTGTCCGAGTATCTTGCTTACTACATAGATACTTGCACCAAGGGTCAGGAGCATCGTAGCCGCCGTATGTCGTGAGCAATGGTAGGTTATATGCTTGGTTATACCTGCTGCCTCCATCCATTCTTTCAGAACCACTTCTACAGTTGTAGATGTGATTGTCAAGTTGTGGAAGATGTTGTCTATGCCTTCTTCTCTTTTAGGCATCCACTTCTTTGTTTCTTCCGACAAGGGGATGGTTACTCTATCCTTGGTCTTGACTTGGATATGGTCAATGTATTCTGTCTTGCCGTCAGCAGCCTTGTGGATTTCACTCCAGTTCAAGGCTTTCATGTCGCTATATCGCAGACCAGTGAAACAGGAGAACAGAAAGGCTTTCTTCACCAGTTCATAACGGCATGGTGTGTTCATCACCTTCTTTATTTCCTCTATCGTCAGAAACTCACGCTCAGCCACTCGCTTCTGTGGCTTCTCCTTTGCCTCCAACAGCAAGAATGGATTTTGCTCAATCAGTCCGTCCCTTACTGCCTTTGCCAATGATGAGCCGAAATAGTTGACGAACATACGGCAAGTGGTGGTGCTGAGTTGTTTCTTTCCATCATTGTAGGTGCAAGTCTTCAAAAAAGTAATGAAGCCTTTGCAAAACTCCTTATCCACGTCTTTCAACAGAAACTCCGGCTTGCCTATATATAATAGGTATTGGTCAATGCGAGCATGAGTGTTGCGCTTGGTCTTCATGGAAGACTCAGACAACTCGGCATTGTACTTCACAAAGTCATCCATCCACTTGGTAAGTGTCATGCGTGACTTCTTCACCTTGTCCCAATCCACAAGACCCTCTCTCTGGATGTCAAGAATGCGCTGCGCCTTGATTTGCTCTGCCAACTTTCTTGTATTGGCGTTTTGCAACTTGGTAGCAGCGTTGATTTCTGGCACAAGATAGAGTTTCAACGTTTCTTTCTTTCGCAATCCCTTCTGGTAAATGTCAAGATAGAGGCTGATGTTGCCACCTGCTATCTTCTTTTCTCGGATGCGCACAGGCTCCTTCAAACGGATTTCTTTCTTCTTTCGTCCCATTTTATTTCCTTTCTTTTCTGATGTTAATATATTCTTTTATCACTGATTATCAAGCATTTAGCTTGCGATACAAAGATAATACAACGAGGGACAAAAACGAGACAAAAGTGGGTAAACAATCCGCTAATTTAGGAAAGAATAACGAACCAATCCAAAAACGGTTTTCATTCCTAATAGACTGTAAATCAGTGATATTACATCACCTTACTATCCTTTCATTTCCGATGGTTAGACCCGCTTGGGATAATTGGTGGATTCTGCAAATGAGTATGGCATTGGGAGCGTTGTTCTCCAGTAAGCGTATCCGCGATGCAGCCTTGTCCATATTTTTTTATCTCTTTACCTTTGCTGCGTGAATAAAAAATCTAATATGATAGCAGCAAAACGATATGAAAGCGTATGGAATGCGTTTTTGAAAGAGTTACCACGTAATCCAACTATCACTTTATCCTCTGTTCAAAAGGAATTGCATACTAACCGCAAAGGAATGCAACGCTGGATGAATAACAACGGACTATCTGTAAAAGAAGCCAAGAAGCGTATACGTGGGTGTAATCAATATGTGACAGAAAACCAAATACCACCTATACCCGAGGTTGTAGACAGTCTGTTCCTGCCAATGACAACAGACAGGCCTGCTCCACAGCCTGAATCTTGTGACATACTCTCTGGTGTAAGTCTGACATTCCCTGACGGCACACAAGTGAACATAAAACGTGGCAGCGCACAAGCCGTCATGTCATTCCTCAAGCTTTATCAAATGGAGGGTCTGCCATGTTTGGATTGAACGACGGAATGCGCTATTATGTATGCCAGCACTATGTTAGAATGAACCTGGGGATAAACGGCCTCTATAAGTTAGTGTCGCAGGAGATGGATCTGCCGCCACTAAGCGGGGCTGTGTTCATCTTCTTCAGCAAGAACCGGCAGCAGGTAAAACTCCTTCGCTGGGATACGGACGGTTTCACACTCTATCAGAAGCGACTTGAAAGAGGTACCTTCGAGATACCCTATTTCAACCCCGGCAAGAAGGCTTGTGTAATGCCCTATAAGACTCTATCCGCCATCATGAGCGGAATATCGTTGAAGTCGGTAAGATATCGCAAGAGGCTGAGTATTGACAATTCTATGTTTGTAAATAATTGATAATCAGTAATATTATTGTCAAAACACATGATTGTTTATTTGGTAGTCTCGTCTTTTTTTCGTACCTTTGAAGTATGAAGAAAGACGAGATTATTGCATTATTGCAGCAGCAGAACTCATTTTTGCAGGAACAGATTTGCTCCCTGCAAAACCAACTTGCGGCATCCAACCGTAAGGCGGACGCCCTTTTGGAAGAGGTCACGTCTTTAAGAAACATGCTCGAACATAAGTCGGAGGAGGAGGCCAAGCAGAAGCGCATTATCAAAGGACTTGCCAAGATAACAGAGAACAAGTCAGAGAAGCAACCTTCAACATCTGCGCCCCAAGACGCAGCGGCAGGTCAGTCTTCTGAGAAGAAGGAACGCGCCCGTACCAACAATGGTGCAAAGCGTAAGCAGCACCTGGAAGTGGAAGTCGTCGAGGAGGATATCGAACCTGAAGACCCGCGCTTCAACAAGGAGTTGGCAAGACTGTATAAGACCAGGGACGTAATACGCTATGAACTCATCCCCATGCGCTTCATCAAGAAGATATACCATGTGCGTACGTATACACAGAACGACGAGTTCTTTTCAGGCAAAGCCCCTGACGCACCTTTTCTCAACTCACAGTATGACGGCTCGTTCATCGCAGGCCTGGCACAGCTGAGATACATGTACGCAATGCCGGTGGAGAGAATAGTGAAATTCTTCAACGACAACGGCTTCGATATGGACAAGGGAACAGCACACGGTCTGCTCCGCAAGACAGAGAATCTCTTTGAGAATCTCTACAAGGCACTCGGTGGCGTAATAAAAGAAGATACATATATCGCAGGCGATGAGACATACCACAAGGTACTTGTTAAAGACAAGAACAAAGACGGCAAAGGAATAAAGAAAGCCTATATATGGGTGGTGACTGCAGTAAACGCCGGTCTTGTATACTACTTCTATCATGACGGCTCCAGAAAAGAGGACATCATACTGGATTATATAAAGGGCTATAAAGGGGCTTTCCAGTCAGACGGTTTTTCCCCATACCGTAAAATGGCAAAATGGCTGTTGCGCCTGGCATGCTTCCAGCATGTGAAGAGAAAGTTTCTCGATTGTGGGGACGATTTCGATGCCAAGGTTATCGTACGCCTTATAAACTTCCTTTACCACAAGAACCACAAGCATAAGATTGGAGAAGACGGCTGGACGGAACGCGACAACTACAAATGGAGACAACAATACGCAATACCAGTCATGCATATCATAAAGAAGAAGCTTGACCGCATGGCAGCCGACAGCCGCCTTCTGCCTAAGACGGAGAAGCATGAAGCCGTGCATTATATGCTCAACGAGTGGGACGCCCTGATGAATATCTTCACAAGAGGAGATTACCATCTGGACAACAATCTTGTGGAACGACTCAACAGATACATATCATTATCCCGAAGAAACTCACTTTTCTTCGGGTCGCATACTGGTGCCAAACGGGCAGCCATGTTCTATTCGCTTGCATGCTCATGCAGACTGCAAGGTATTAACTTCTTTGAATATATATCTGATGTCATCAACAAAGCTGCAGCACTGCCACCAAGAACATCGCTAAGTAAGTACCGGGAATTGCTGCCGGATAAATGGAAACAAAAAAATATCGCTCAAGAATAAAAACTTGAGCGATATTTTTTTGACGTGTATATACTAGCATCGCGGATACGCTTACCATATCTCGCGAAAAACCAAAAACGAAATCCGTTGTCGGTTTTTCGCGAGTTTTGAGCGTGCAACGATAAACGGTTGTTTTTCAACACATTGCAGTGTTTTCTCCAAAAGTGTGCAATTTTTGCTTAGGCAAAACTCAACATTTCGTGAGACTTTACATGGTAAAAGCATAGGTTTTACTGGGTAAAGTCTCAAGAGTTACAGTGTAAAGTCTCACGAAAAGCAGTGTAAAAGCTATCGTTTTACAGTAAAAAGTCTCAATTTTTATTGCCTTTCATCCTGCTTTCGCCTTTTTAAACCTAAAAACACGCCTCTCATTTCTCTATAATGAACTTTTTCGCGGAGGTGACTTGTACAATATTTGCATGGGGTTAAGCGGATTACAAAAAAGTTTTTTTTGAGTATTTTCCGGATTAAAGCGGATGCTAATATAGGAGGGTATGGCATTCCTGCCGTACCCAAAAGGGGGTGCACTTGTCTCAAGTGCACCAACGTAGTAAAAAGTGTACTGCTTGCTCGGTCGGTGCACTGCTTGCTTGGTTAGTGCACTTGAGACAAGTGCACCCCCTGAAAATAGCATCCGCGTTATTTCAAACAACGGATTTATCGGATTAAACGGATTCGTTGGTGGCGTAATTATCGGATTAAACGGATGCTAATATAGGAGGGTATGGCATTCCTGCCGTACCCACGCAGCCACTAACCTCCAGGGGGTGCAGCTGTCTCAGCTGCACCAACAAAGCAGACGGCATTCATTTGCCTGATTGGTGCACTTGAGACAAGTGCACCCCCTGAAAATAGCATCCGTTTAATCTGCTTGTTTATTCAACGCACCCATCGAATCCGTTTAATCTGTTTAATCCGCTGTTAAAATTCCACAGCAAGAAAATCCGTTTAATCCGCTTTCAATTCATCGCACCATAACCATCTGTGTGCATCTGTGATATCCGTGGGAGAACATAGCAGCAGAAGGTTCTGTGAATTCGGCGTGTTCTGTGGGAGAATAATAATACAGAAGGCTGCGTGGGTACGGCAAGAATGCCGTACCCACAAGGGGGTGCACTTGTCTCCGCTCGTCTTTGCCGCTTGCCAGAGCAAGAAGTGCACCAACGTAGTAAAAAGTGTACTTCTTGCTCGATTGGTGCACTTGAGACAAGTGCACCCCCTTGGAGGTATCCTACAACCCTACGCCCCACTTCTTCAGCTGCTCGAAGTCGATATCGGAGAAGCCTGCTTGCTTCAGCGTTACGGAGCGGTTGTGGTCGTTGAGGTAGCGGCGCTTGCTGCAGCGGTATGCAGGATTGGCGAGCGAGAGCGGCATCACGTCGGCAACGCACGGCGCACTGATGCCTGCGATGGAGAGCATCGTCGGGAAGACAGACGCGCTCGACTGCACATCCTTCGCGCGGTTGGCGTTGAGCGCTGCGACAACGGCAGGATACTCCGCGCGGTAGGACGCCGAGGTCCAGACGAGGAGGGGCACATGGATGCCGTGCGACGCCGGCGTGGGCGAAGCGTGCAGGAAGCGCTTGCGATAGTCGTCGAAGATGTTCTCGCCGTGGTCGGAGGTGTAGAGCATTGCCGCCTGCGCCCCACTCTTGCCGAGCATCGTGATGATGCTGTGCAGTACGAAGTCGGTCTGACAGATGGTGTTGTCGTAGGCGTTGATGAGCTGCGCACGGTTCTTCGGCTCAGCCTCCGTCGGCGTGTCGGGCAGGAACTTGGCGCGACTCTGCGGATAGCGGTCGCGGTAGTTGAAGTGTGAGCCGTACGTATGCAGCACTATCAGCTCCTTCTTGCGTTTCTTGGCGAGGATGTTCTTCACGTAAGGCAGCAGACGCTCGTCGCTGGTCTGCGCCGTCACGTCGCCCGTGATGACGCTAACAGCCGAGCGGATGAACACAAAGTCGTCTGCCTCATCGCCGAAGAAGTCGATGAACGAGTGGTTGGGCTGCTGGTTGGAGATGAACGAGGTGTGGAAGCCAGCCTCGCGGAACGCCGTGATAAGGCTCTTCTCGCGGTACAGACGCGCGTGGTTCTCGGCAGAAGCCGCTGCGAGCAGCATCGGCACACTCTTGTGCGTGGTGTTCGACTGCGAGAGCACGTGGCGGAACACGCTGAGTCCGTCGGTCTTTGAGAGCAGCGGATTGGTCTCGCGTCCATAGCCGTAGAGCTGGAAGTTGTCGGCGCGTGCCGTCTCACCTATCACGAGCACGTACACCTCGGCAGAGTCGGCGTCGTGAGCCGAGCGGGCGTTGAAGCGGAAGGAGGCTACATTCTTGCGGTAGTCGGCTACGCGTCCGCTCTCGCGGCAGGCGAGGTAGAGGTTGTAGAAGATGTTGGCGGGATAAACATGATCTTCGGCACGATAGTCGAAGTCGCTGTCCTTAGGATAAGCCGCATAGCACAGCGCTATAAGCACGGCGCCCGCAGCCATGCCGCACCATGAGTAGCGGCGCACACGCTTGAGGAAGGCTACGTCCTCGGTGCGATGGCGTGCCCACGACAATGCGGCGAGCACGAGCAGCGGCAGGTAGAGGACGAACACGGTAGCCACGGCGGGCACGAGGTTGTTGAGCAACTCCATCGCCTCGCCGAGGTTGGTGGTGACGAGGTTGAGGAACATGTCGACGGCTATCACGCCGCGACCGAAGAGGTATAGCAGCACTATCTGGAAGGCTGCGAAGAAGACGATGAGGAAGAGAAACCACACCTGGCGTCCCGTCTTCTTGGAGAGCGTCATGAGCAGCGCGTAGAGCGATACGGGCAGCACGACGTTGGCTACGCAAGCCAACACGGGCATGTGCTCGGTGAAGCAGAGCGCCACGTTGGGGACAGCGAGCGAGAGCACGATGTAGAAGAAAAGGAAACGGGGAGAGGTCAAAAAACCTAATATCTTTTTCATAATTAAAACGCTTCGTTGATATTGAATATAAAGCTGTGCTGTCCCGACTTACCGAAGCCGTAGTCGAGTCGCACGTTGACATTCTTCTTGAACTCCCAGCGGTAGCCCACGCCCATGTTTGGCAGTATGTGCTTCCATTGAATCTTGCTGAACTTCGGGAAGATGGTGCCGGCGCCTACCCACGCCACCACGCCGTTACGCTTCCACACATGCTGTCGCAGCTCCACCTGCGCCTCCATCTTATGGTTGTCGCGGTAGCGACCCTGGTAGTAGCCGCGCATCGAATAGCTGTCGCCGAGCTGCGCGAGCATCGACCACTCCACATCGCCGAAGTTGAGCTGCGTGCGGAAGTCGGCAGCGAGCGTGGCGCCGCGCCACAGATGCGTGTAGCCGTCGATGCGGAAGTCGGTGGTGTAGGAGTTGTACTTGTTGCCGATGAACTTCGGGCGCATCAGCTGCATGAACTGGATGTACATGCCTCGCTTTGGCGCCGTGAGGTTGTCGCGCGTGTCGTAGATGGCAGTCACGCCCGCACCGAAGTTGAGCGTCTCGGGGCGTTCGCCGCCAAGCAAGTCGACGCGGTCGAACTTAGTGCCGCGCACATAGTCGAAGTCGACGGTCGGACCGATGAAGAGGTTGTCGGCGGTGCGTATCAGCCAGTCGGCTTTGAACTGCGCCTGCCAGCGCTTCATCTTGCTCTTGTTGGCGTCCTGGTTGCCCATGTCGTAGCCCCATCCCCAGATGTAGCACGGGAAGGAGTAGAAATAGACCATGTAGTTGAGGCGGTGGGTGTCGCGCGGGAACTTATGCGTGCCGCGCACGCCGAGCATATAGAAGCCCACGGTAGAGACATCGCCGAAGAGCGACACGTTGCTCGGAGCCGAGAGCGAGTCGGCAGGGTCTGAACGGTAGAGACCGGCAGCCACGAGTCCGATGCCGAACTTGGTGTCGGAGCTGTAGTGGGGTCCGCCTATCACGCTGAAGTCGAAACGCTTGTTCTTCTTCTCCTTGTTGGCGTCGTTGAAGTAGGCAAGGAAGCGGTTGAAGATGCTCTTCTTCGGCTTTGCCACGCTCGCGCTGTCGGCAGCCAAAGGCACGTCTGCGGCAGACGCCACAACTACTGCGGTAGTGTCAAAACAGAACGGCTCTGTAGCCCGAGCGGGCTGCAGAGCTATCGTAAAGAGTAAGAAAAGAATCGCTTTTAAGGGGCGCATAACCTTGTTTTTTATTAATAATTAAATAGTATTCTTGGCTTAAGAAGGCTCGGATATCTCAACACCTCACCATCTCAACACCTCACCATCTTAATACACCAGTCCTACGTTGTCTACCCAGAAGGTGTTGCCTACGGTGCCTACGTAAGCACCGCCGTGGCTCGACGAGAACTGCAGCACGATGTGCGTCGGTGTGGCGTCGGCATCAGCCCAGCCGGTCTCCTTCACAATCACGCTCTTGCCCTTAGAGTTGCGAGCGTAGTCGGTAGAACGCAGACCCATCATCGAAGCGTCGTAGAACGACTTGCCGGTGATGTTGCCGTAGTGAATCTCGTAGGTGGCGTCCTCTACCCATCCGTTGGTCGACTTGCCGTACTTTACCACTACGGTGCCCACGCGCTGCGCGGTGATGTTGCCATGCGCATCCTCGTGGCGACGCTGCAGAAGCAGAAGAGCCACGCAGTAGTCCTTGCCATGCACGGTAGTCACCTTAGAGAAGCCGGTCTGACGGATGCGGTTGGCGTTGCCCGGCACATGCACACGGTAGTCGAAGCGCAGAGCCTTGGGACGATGAGTGAACGGAATGCCGAAGTTAAGCGCCTTCGGGCCTTCCTTCGTGCCGGTGATAGGCTCCTTCATGTCGCCGAGGAAGATGCTGCCGGCGGCGAGCACCTTAATATTAATAAGACCAAGCACCTTGCAGGTCTCGATGTGGGTAGTCATTTTGACGCAATGTCCCGATCCGCGGTTGTCGCGATACACCGAATTGTTGGTCTTCGTGATGCCCGAAACCTTAGCCATCACGTTGCTCGTGCCCCAAGGCGATCCGCCGAGGTTCACGTATGGGTTGTTACCCTTCAGGGCTCTGTTTGGTCCAATCTCGTAGAGTGTCTTTGTGTTACCGCCGATGACAGCCGACTCGTGAATCTGGCGTGTCACCCATGTGTCGAAATTGCCGTACTTGAACAATACGAACTTTCCTTCCGCACTGGCCGAAAGACTACATAAAACGCAAAGCATTGTCACAATGCTGCTCTTGAACATTAATTTTTTCATCTCCTAATTATTATATATGTTGTTACTGTTTCAATACAACTGATGTTGCAGTTTCAATGACTACTACTATTACAGTTTGGTTGCAAAGCCGTTAAAAGCCTTGTCGTTAGGCGCAAAGATATACAAAAAAGGCAAATGCGAAAACTTTTTTATTACAAAAGTTTTCCATTTGCCTTAATATTTAATGTCTGTCAACACTTCTAAAGAAATAAAGACGACTTTTAGTAGCTTTTAAGCCAACCCGTTTTTACTTGCCCGTAATCACTTCTACCGCTTTGCTCACGATGTGGTTCTGCTCGTTCATCAGGCGGAAGTATTCGTTCATATCCCAGATGTCGCGGGCTATGAGCGCCTTCAGTTGCAGACGCAGCATGGGGAGCGTACGCTGGCGCTCGGCGTCGTCGCGAGGCTTCACCTTCTGGCGCTCGGCTTCAGCGAAGAGCGTGTCAACCATAGCCTGCGGCACCTCGAAACGCTTCATGTAGTCGTCGAACTTCGCGTACTTTGTCTTCAACTCATCGCGGTGGTCCTCAACGTATCGCAGCGTTGTGTTGATAACGAGCGAGCGGGCTACGAGCTGGCGGTGGAACGCTGTGTACTGTGTGGTGTCGAGCGGCACGAACACGTCGGGCATAATGCCTCCGCCGCCATACACCGTGCGGTGCTTGCGCAGAGTGTAGCAGCGCAGCGAGTCGTTGAAGTGTATCGAGTCGGCAGAGTAGAGTTCGCCGTGCTTGAAGCGCTTCTCTATATCCTGCGCGTAGTCTTCCTTCTCGCCCTTCTCGTATGGCTTCTGTATGCAGCGGCCCGAGGGCGTATAGTAGTGGGCTACGGTGAGACGTATCATCGAACCGTCGTCGAACTCGATAGGACGCTGCACCAAACCCTTGCCAAACGAGCGACGGCCTATCACGGTTCCGCGGTCCTGGTCCTGGATGGCGCCGGTGACGATCTCGGCTGCCGACGCCGAATACTCGTTGATGAGCACGCATACCTTGCCCTTCTCAAGGCGTCCGCCGCCACCTGCGTTGTACTCCTGGCGCTTCTGGGCGCGTCCCTCGGTATACACTACGAGGTCGCCCTTCTGCAAGAACTCCTCAACGATGCGCACAGCCGACTGCAAGTAGCCGCCGCCGTTGTCCTGAAGGTCGAGGATAAGGTCGCGCATGCCGGCTTTCTGCAGCGAGTCGACTGCGGTCATGAACTCGCCGTATGTGGTTGCACCGAACGAACCGATGCGAACATAGCCTACGTGCGGACGTATCATATAGTAGGCGTCGAGCGTGTGTACGGGTATCTTCGCACGCGTCACGGTGAACGTGAGCAGGTCGGGCACACCGCGACGCTTCACGCCGAGCTTCACCTTCGACGAGCGCGGACCGCGCAGGCGGCGCATTATCTCCGAACGCTCCATCTTCACACCCGATATGGTTGTGTCGTTGACGGTGATGATGCGGTCGCCGGCAATGATGCCAACTTTCTCTGACGGGCCTTTGCGTACGGGCTGGATGATGAGCAGCGTGTCTGAAATCATGTTGAACTGCACGCCGATGCCGTCGAACGAGCCCTGCAGAGGCTCGTTGAGCGACTTTGTCTCCTTCGCCGTAGTGTACGACGAGTGGGGGTCGAGCTTCTCAAGCATGCCGCGTATGCCGTCCTCTACGAGCTTCTGGTCGTCTACCGAGTCGACATAGAGATTGCTGATGGCGAGCTCTGCTATCTGGAGCTTCTTGAGCGGATTGACGCGCTGCGCGAACGTAGCTACGCACAGCAAAAGAAAAACCAACGCACCCACTCCCGTCTTTAACGAGAATGAGTGCGATGCGTTATGTTTGTGATTATTGGTACGTTTCATAATCTGATTGTTTTGTTATTCCATGTCTTCCTCGGGCAAATCTTCCTCCACAACAAGGTTGTCGATGATGAAGTTCTGTCGTTCCATGGTGTTCTTGCCCATGTAGTATTCGAGGAGCTTCTGCACCTGGTCGGTCTTGTGCAGCGTAACCTGCTCAAGTCGCATCTCGGGACCTATGAAATGGGCAAATTCTTCCGGCGAAATCTCGCCCAGACCTTTGAATCGGGTTATCTCAGGGTCGGGTCCGAGGTCGCGTATCGCCTGCTGGCGCTCGTCCTCGCTGTAGCAGTAGCGGGTTATGAAGTCGCTCTTCTTCTCTTTGCCCGTAAGACGCGCGTCGGCGTCTGCCACAACCTTCTTGTTCTTAATCTTTGTGCGGCGGTTGCGCACGCGGAACAGCGGAGTCTGCAGCACATAGACGTGTCCCTTCTTGATAAGGTCGGGGAAGAACTGCAGGAAGAACGTGATGATGAGCAGACGGATGTGCATACCGTCCACATCGGCATCGGTTGCCACTATCACCTTATTATATCTGAGCGTATCGAGTCCGTCCTCAATGTCGAGCGCAGCCTGCAGGAGGTTGAACTCTTCGTTCTCGTACACCACCTTCTTTGTCAAGCCGTACGAGTTGAGCGGCTTTCCGCGCAGCGAGAACACCGCCTGAGTGTTCACATCACGGCTCTTTGTGATAGATCCGCTGGCTGAGTCGCCCTCGGTGATGAAGATAGAAGACTCTTCCTTGCGGTCGTTCTTTGCGTCGGAGTAATGGATGCGGCAGTCGCGCAGCTTGCGGTTGTGGAGGTTTGCCTTCTTGGCGCGTTCGCGAGCCAGCTTTGTAACACCAGCCATCGCCTTGCGCTCACGTTCGCTCTCGGTTATCTTCTGCTGCATCACCTCCGCAACGTCGGCGTGTATGTGCAGGTAGTTGTCTACCTCGAGCTTCACGAAGTCGCCCACGTACTTGTTGATGCTTTCTCCGCCCGGCGCCATCTGAAGCGAACCGAGCTTAATCTTTGTCTGGCTCTCGAACATAGGTTCTTCTACGTTCAGCGCCACGGCAGCCACGAGTCCGTTGCGTATGTCGGTGAACTCGTAGTTCTTGCCGAAGAACTCCTTGATGGTTCTCGCGATATGCTCCTTGAAAGCGCTCTGATGGGTGCCGCCTTGTGTGGTGTGCTGTCCGTTCACGAACGAGTGATACTCCTCGCCATACTGGTTGGTATGCGTGAAGGCTATCTCGATGTTCTCACCCTTCACGTGTATTATGGGGTAGAGCGGGTCGGTAGTCATCGTGTCGGTGAGCAGATCTGCCAAGCCGTTGCGCGAGAGGATGCGCCGACCGTTGTACATAATCGCAAGACCAGAGTTGAGATATGTGTAGTTGCGCAGCATTGTCTCCACGAAGTCGTCGTGGAACGAATAGCCTACGAACAGTGTGGGGTCGGGTTCGAAGAAGATATACGTGCCGTTCTCGTCAGCAGAGTCTTCGGTGATGTCCGACTTGAGGTTGCCGCGCTCGAACTTGAGCGCACGCACCTTTCCGTCGCGGTACGACTTCACCTCGAAATGTGCCGAGAGGGCGTTCACCGCCTTCACGCCAACGCCGTTCAGACCCACACTCTTCTTGAACGCCTTCGAGTCGTACTTGCCGCCGGTATTGAGCACGCTGACAGCCTCTACGAGCTTGCCCTGCGGAATGCCGCGACCATAGTCGCGCACCGACACACGCAGGCGGTCGTCGATGTCTACCTCTATGCGCTTGCCGGCGTTCATCTTGAACTCGTCGATAGAGTTATCGATTACCTCCTTCAGAAGCACATAGATGCCGTCCTCGGGCAACTGACCGTCGCCCAAGCGACCGATATACATACCAGGACGTGTACGCACATGCTCCATGTCGGAGAGGTGGCGTATGTTGTCGTCGGTATACTGAACTGTGGGTTGAATGTTTTCTTCCATTTTATTTCTTTATATCTTATAGCATCCTAAGCGATTGTGACAGCACCAAGGATGCTATCCGATTTAAATGTCCTTTTTATAGCATCTGCGGCGCTTGTGTATCTCGCGGTTGAGATACTGCCACTGTCCCTGAACCTTCATGTTGGTCTCCATCTCGACGTGGGTCTCTCCCCACTTGAAGCCGAGGCGCTGGTAGCGCGGGATGAGGTCGTAGAAGAGCAGAGCGTTGGCGCCTTTCTGACGGTATTCGGGCAGAATGCCTACGAGCAGAAGGTCTACGACGTCGGTCTTGTGGAACTTCAGCGCACGCAGTATGTGCCACCAGCCGAAGGGGAAGAGCTTTCCGCCGCACTTCTGCAGGGCGTGTGCGAGCGAAGGTATGGAGATGCCCACGCCAACCACCTTATGGTCGGGTGTGTTCCAGTCTTCGATGATGGTGATGAGGTCGAGGTCTGCCATGGGCAGATACATCTTCACGTACTGTTCTATCTGTCGGTCGGTGAGCTTCGAGTAGCCGTAGAGGTCCTTGAAGGTCTCGTTCACTACATTGAATATCTTCTTGCCATATCCGTTCTCGCCGTATATCTCATTGCGCTTCAACTTCTTCACCTGCAGGTTGTAGCGCTTCTGAATCATCTTCGCGATGGTTGCATACTTCTCGGGCATCTCTTCGGGCACGTAGAGCTTGTACTCTACGTAGTCGTTGTCCTTCTCCCATCCGCCCATGCGGTCCATGTGCTCAGGATAGTAGGGATAGTTGTAGGCAGTAGCCTGAGTGCCGAGCTGGTCGTAGCCTTCGAGGAGCATTCCTTCGGGGTCCATGTCGGTGAATCCGAGCGGACCAACGATTTCTTTCATTCCTTTCTGCTTGCCGTAGTCTTCTACAGCCTTGAGCAGGGCTGTAGACACCTCGATGTCGTCGACAAAGTCGATCCATCCGAAGCGCACCGACTCGCGCTCCCACTTCTTGTTGGCGCTGTGGTTGATGATGGCAGCCACACGACCTACCATCTTGCCGTCGCGGAACGCCATGAAATACTCTGCCTCGCAGAAGTCGAAGGCTGCATTCTTGTCCTTACTGAAGGTCCTCATCTCGTCGAAGTAGAGGTTGGGCACGTCGTAAGCATTACCTTTATAGAGGTCGTAATGAAAATTAACGAACTGGCGAAGGTCGCGGCGCGACTCAACTTTCTTAATCTCTATTGCTGACATTTTTCTTGATTTATTCTTTCATTTTTTGTTTGATATACGTCGCCCGATTGTCACTTCGGGCGATGGATACATCTTTATAAATAAAGCCTTAAAGATGCAAAAGTACGGAAATTTGCTCAAACAGACGAAAATATGCTAAATATTTATTGATATTTATGAGAAATCAGCAGTAGGTGTTCGTCTTCAGCGGTGGTTGTAGCGAATATATACACGTCACCGCCGTCTTTGAGTTTGAGGCGCTTGCGCAGTTCGGCTACCGAGAGCGGGAAGTTGCGTGTGGCGATATTCGCCTTCTCGATGCCTGCCAGCGCCTGGCGCAGTTCGCGCTTGTTGAGCGTTGTGACGCGCTCTATGCTGAAGCTCCTGCCCGGGAAGCCGTCAACGGGCTCAGCAGAAAGGAAGAGGTGGCTGTTGCGGCTGACGGGCGACACGCCGTAGGCTGCCGCAAGCTCGTCGAAGCAGCCGGCCTTCATAATTGAGGCGTTGGGCTCATGCAAGAATTTTGAGTTTTGAGTTTTGAGTTTTGAGTTGGGGGCTGGGCGGGAGGCGCCTGGGGCGTAGACGAAGAGAGAAGCATTGCTAGGAGCGCTAGGGGAACTAGGAGCGCTAGGAGAACTAGGCGTTCTAGGGAAACTAGGTTCACTAGAAAGGCTAGAACAGCTAGAACAGCTAGAACTACTAGAACCGCCAGAAAGACTGGAGCCTCCCGCTTCGAGGTCTGCGCAGAACACCTTCAGCTCGCTTTCCATCTCTTCAGACAGCACGAGCAGCAGCTCTTTGCACTCGCCGCCCACCGACACGATATGCACCTCGCGCACCATGCCCTGCAGGTCTTCTACAGCCTTGTGCCAGTCGAGCATGGGCGAGAGCTTGAGCATCGTGAAGCGCGACTTCTTGAGAAGCTGCGGCAGGAGCTGCACAACGTCGGGCGTGCAGTCGGCAAGCATGACGGTCTTGGCGCCGTGCTGGTCGCGGCGCGCAGGGTCGAGGAATATCATTGTCTGCATATCGAGCGTAGAGAGATAGTCGACGGCGTCGGCGCAGACCACCTTTGCGTTGTCGATGCCGAGCAACGGCAGGTTGTGCTCCACCATGTGGCAGAGTTGCGCGTTGCGCTCTACGTATGTGGCTGAGGCGAAAGCGCAGGAGGTGAACGAGAAGTCGACACCGAAACCGCCGGTCAGGTCAGTCATGCTGGACGCATGATCAACTCTCCTCGCCCACTCCATCGCCAGATTGAGCTTATACTGCGCCGTCGGCTCAGACGAGCACTGCTCCATAGAGAGGTGTGGCGGGTAGACGATGCCGTCGCAGGCAGCCCATGTGGGGAGCTTGCGGCGCGCTGTCTGCCAGCCTTTTATCTGGTCGAGTGCGTAGGGCATGTCGACATCGGGGAAGCGTGCCGACTGAAGGGCGAGCTGACGGGTGTCCTTTTCGCGATATTCTTGTATAAATTCTGCTGTTGTCATAGACTATATCTTGGTATATTTGACTGCAAAGTTACTATATTTCACTGATTAAAGTTCCACATTCCTGCGATTGAGAATAAATTTTCCCGTTTTTCTTTGCAGTATAACAAACTTACTGTACCTTTGCAAAAGTTGCACAGATAGCAACAAAATGCGCAACTCTAAACATAATACCCTATAAATAAGTATGGAACCTATCGTTGACTTTAAAATCCTACCCGAACGTCTGCGCCAAGCTGCGCAGGTAGTGACGGTTGCCGTGGCATCTCCTGCCGACTCTCACACAGAAGAAGTTATCGAACGAAGCATCGCGGAGCAGTTCGCACGCTTCATCCTTGTGGCTAACGCAGCTAAGGCTGACATCGCTCGCCGTCTGGCTGCCGACTATCCCGACAAGGTGACCCTCATCGTAGCCGAAGACGACGACGATGCGGCGCGTCATGCCGTGAAAGAGGTGCGCGAAGGCCGCGCCGACGTGCTTATGAAGGGTTCGCTGAACACCGACAACCTCCTGCGCGCCGTGCTCAACAAGGAGGAGGGCATCCTCATCAAGGGCAGCGTGCTGACACATATCGCTGTGGCTGACGTGCCGAGCCTCAACCACTTGCTCTTCTTCACCGACGCAGCCGTCATTCCCTACCCCACTACGGAGCAGTTTGACGCTCTGGCGCGCTACATCACCGCCACCTATCGCAGCATCACGGGCGGCGACCGTCCGCGCGTGGCTCTCATCCACTGCACCGAGAAGGTGTCTGAGAAGTTCCCGCTCACGCTGAGCTACGAGGAGCTGAAGGCTAACGCCGCCAACGGAGCCTACGGCGAGGTGGACCTGAGCGGTCCGATGGACGTAAAGACGGCTTGCGACGCAGAGAGCGGAGCCATCAAGGGCATCGCATCGCCGGTTGTGGGCAAAGCCAACTGCCTCATCTTCCCCGACATCGAGGCTGGCAACACGTTCTACAAGACGCTCACACTCTTCGGCGGAGCTACGGTTGCGGGCATGCTCGTGGGCACCAGCGCGCCGGTCGTGGTGACATCGCGCGCCGACACTGCCGACTCTAAATTCTACTCTTTAGCAACTGCCTGCCTGAAGGCGATTAACAAATAAGAAGCAACAAACATCATTTATGAAGAAGATATTTGTCATAAACCCCGGCTGCACCTCAACGAAGGTGGCTGTGTATGAAGACGAACGTGCTGTATGGACATCCGACGGACTGCACCCGCAGGAGGAGCTGGACCAGTTCACCACCGTTAACGAGCAGTATGAGTATCGCAAGAACTTCGTGCTGAAACTGCTCAAGGAGGCTGGAATACCTCTGGAGTTCGACGCCGTGATAGGTCGCGGCGGTCTGCTCAAGCCGCTGCACGGTGGTGTCTACGCCGTCAACGAGCAGATGAAGCAGGACCTCATCAACGCCAAGCACAAGCATGTGTGCAATCTCGGTTCGATCCTTGCCGACGACATCGCACAGATGTGTCACTGCCCAGCCTACATGGCTGACCCTGTGGTGGTAGACGAGTTCATGACACGCGCTCGCTACACGGGTCTGCCGTTCATGAAGCGCGAGTCGATATTCCACGCGCTCAACGCTAAGGCTGCTTCGCGCCGCTATGCGCGCAGCATAGGTCGCAAGTATGAGGAGATGAACCTCGTAGTGGCTCACCTCGGTGGCGGCATCTGTGTGTCGGCTCACCACGAGGGCAAGGTGATTGACGTGAACAATGCGCTCAACGGCGAGGGTCCTATCGCGCCGGAACGTGCCGGAACACTGCCTGCCGACCAGCTCGTGCGCCTCTGCTTCTCGGGCAAGCATACCGAGACTGAGATAATGAAGATGCTTGCGGGCAACGGCGGATGCCAGGCGCTGCTGGGCATGAAGGACATGAAGGAGATCTCGCGCCGCGCTGAGGCTGGCGAGGAGCCGTTCCACGAGGTGCTCGAGGCTATGCTCTACACCGTGTCGAAGCAGATTGGCGCCATGGCGGTTGCGCTCTGGGGCAAGGCGGATGCCATCATCCTCACCGGCGGCATAGCATACAGCAAATACTGCGTTGAGGAGATAAAGAAGCAGGTGGGCTTCCTCGCTCCGGTCGTAGTGCTGCCGGGCGAAGGCGAGATGGAGTCGCTGGCGTTCAACGCGCTCGGAGCACTCAACGGCGAACTGCCGGTACATGAGTATAAGTAATTTTTAATTATTAATTATTAATTATTTTATGAAGAAAGCCCTGCTTCGCATTCGTGCGAAGCAGGGCTTTCTCACTTAAACCTAATCAACAATTTTCTCAACAACAATTTATATCATCTAATACTAACCAAAATCAACTGCTGAGCGTGCCTGACGGCGTCGGGCTGCGAAGCTGTCGTGCCGTCTGGGCGTGCCTCGCGAGGATTATTTCACCTCAATCTGGCGAGCTGCCTTCTGCACGTTCTGCTCTACCTTCGGAAGATCGATAGTAAGCACACCGTCGCTCACGTTGGCAGCAATCTTCTCCTTGTCGACATCGTCAGGCAAGAGCAATGTCTGCTCGAACTTGGTGTAAGAGAACTCGCGGCGCAGATAGTGCTCCTTCTTCTCCTCTTCCTTCTTCTCGTTCTTCTTCTCCATCTTGATGTGCAGGTTGCCGTCAGCATCGATGTTGATGTTGAAGTCGTCCTTCGTCATTCCGGCTGCAGCAAGCTCTACAGTATAGTCGTGTTCTGTTTCCTTAACGTTGATTGCCGGGGCGGTTGCGTTTGTACGCGGCATAAAGTCGGTATCAAAAAAGTCGTTGAAAACTTCTGGCATCCAAGTATTTCTCATTACTGGTAACATATCAAATACCTCCTATTTATATTTTAATCTTACGTTTATCGTTTGCTTGCCTTCGGGCTTCCGCCCATCGGCTTGCACTAAGTATACTGCAACTTACGTGCCAAAAACGTTTCGCTGTTTCCACCGATAAATCGTAAGCAACATTGGCAGTTTCGGCGACAGATAGTCAGAAGCAAAGGACAAATTGGCGGAGAATGTTGGTGCAGCGGAGGTTCTCCCACAGATTTCACTCTAAGTTTGCAGAAGAATGCGACGCAGTCGCATAAACGTTAAATAATCAAGGTAAAACTATGATTGCTAAAGACAGTTTCGTACCTTTGTTGTAAAAAGGTAGAATCGGTCTGTCGAAGAGGTAAACCAAAGATTTCACCAGTCTGAAGACTAAGATCTGTTTCGGACCTCATCGACATAGTTGCAAAGACCAGATAGAAAGTTATCGGCTCTGAGCCTTGTTAGAGTGTTAGTCCATACAACTATTGACCAATTCTACACAATAAAACTCGTACAAAGTTATGAAGAATTTATTTATCGGAGTTGATTTTTCGAAAGAAAAAGTTGATGTGGCTATCATTTTTGCAGACGGACTGACAGAAACGGCCCCAAGAGTGTTCAACGAGTTCAAGACAACTGTGTCTGGCTACAAGCAACTGGTCAAGTGGGTGGAGCAGAATTCATACGGCATCGACTCTTCCCTGTGGCTCTTTTGTGGCGAGAATACCGGCGACTACAGCAAAGGACTATGCAACTTCCTCTACGGCAAAGGCTACGACATGTGGCTTGAGAACGCCAAGAGCATCAAGGACGCATCAGGTCTGAGGCGCTTGAAATCGGACC
>CDZA01076635.1_pt1 | contig 26703 bp, 24 predicted proteins | sample 554881 | NCBI WGS metagenome assembly CDZA01 (sample SAMEA3182082, study PRJEB8094) | gut metagenome | biome: human; feature: gut; material: Stool; isolation source: human stools | place: Canada | collected 2012-12-04
TTGTCAAGGGGGAAGCCCGGTCCCCCTTGACCGTATTTTGGTTCCTTTTGTACGCACAAAAGGAACGCCCCGGCGGCGAGCCGTACCGGTTTTGCACCCTGCAAAATCAATGCCCCGCCGCTAGGCGACCACAATCTTGGCCTAATATTTCTTTTACCTACTTTTCTTCATAGAAAAGTAGGGCCCCGGCGGCGAGCGGTGCTCACCAAGCCTTACACAAGGCTCCGCCCCACCGAAGGCGAGATGAAACTTTGGCATAATTTGTGCCATCAATCCCTCCGGCTCATTTCATTCGCCACCTCCCTTTACACAAGGGAGGCTTTCGCCGACAGGCGACTGCAAACCGGCCTCCGCCGGGCAGGCGAGATGAAATAAGGACATGAAAAAGCTGCCCGGAGGCAGCAATTCCAAAAAATCAGATTTTGATAACCGGCGTGGTATATTCACTGCCGCAGGGGGGAAGCCCCGGGGTGAAAGCGTGATACAGGTCGGCGGCCCGGGCCTCCAGCGCCGCAAAGAGGGCAGCCGTTTCACCGGTCCTTTCCAGCTCCGCCAGCGAGGCTGAAAGCGGCAGGGTATGGCGCCCCTTGGCCCGATTCAGGATCTCCGCCCCCTTGGCGGTAAAGCCCAGCACCCGCAGGTAGGGCGGCTCCACAGCCGAAAGCCCGGCGGGCAGCTCCAGCATGGCCGCCAGCAGGACCCGCCTTAAACGCGCGTGGGTGTAGCGCTTGGTTTTGGCTTCGGCCAGCAGCTCCTCGGTGGTTTTTGCCGTGCGCGATGCCCGGTATAGGCGGTGCTCCAGTCCCTCGGTGACATCCGGCAGAGCGGCATAGTCGGTTTCGGTCATCGCGCGCAGGCGTGCAAGAAATGCCCGCTCCCAAAGCTCCAGTTGGGGGAGGGCCCCCCGCTGCCGGGCCAGCTCCAGCTGTTCGGCCATGGCCGGGGGCAGGGAGGAGGAGATATCCTGGCCGGTAAGGAAACGCTGCCGCAGCTGGGAGGCCGAGGGAAAATCGGTATCCGGCTCGGCGGCATCGTGGGGGGCGCCCTGCCGGGAGATGGTAAGGGGTTGGATATTGGAGCCCAACCGGCGGAGGGCCCGGAGATACTCGATACCGAGAATATTATTGGGGGAGGAGAGCAGGCCGGCATCTTCCCCGAGAAGGGAATGAACGGCGGCCTGCCGGGCTGCTGCAAAGGGCAGGCCCTTTTGCAGATGGGGGGCCAGGGCAGCCGGAAGGTCGGGAGAATCCAGGGCGGCGGCGACCGACCGCAGGGCGGCCAGTTCCCCGCACTCACTGCCAAAGATGAGGGAATCCACCGCGCCAAGGGCGGCCAGACTGGCCACGGCGCCACCGGCAAAGTGCTGGGCGGTGGAAACGGCATAGGGCAGCGGCAGCAGGAGGACCAGATCCACCCCACTGGAAAGGGCGGCGGCGGCCCGGTACTGCCAGGGGCAGAGGGCGGGCTCCCCGCGTTGGACAAAATTGCCGCTGAGGATGGCCACGATATGGGTGGCCCCCTGCTGCCGGGCAGCCTGAACGGGCAGCAGATGGCCCCGGTGCAGCGGGTTCCATTCGGCGATGATGGCGGTGACCTGCATGGATCGGACTCCTTTCGGTGGGGGGATTTATTCCAAAATGGATGGCGGTTTTATAAAAATCAAAACGGATGAGGGCCGGAACTTTTAGCGTGCCTCTAGGGGGCCGGAACTTTCAGATGCTTCAAAGCAGGGAAGGAGCTTTCCCTCCACACAGGGGATGAGTGGGCCGTATCCCGGATTTTTTGCGGGTTTGGGGAGGGGCAGAAAGGGGCTGGCAGGGACTGGCCTGGGTTCGGGCTTTTGGGGTGAGTTTGAAGCCGGGCGAGAGATTTGCACGGACCGGGCCGGAAAAGCGGGAAAAACGCGCGGTAGTCAAATGACACAAAGGAGAAGAAATGCAATGGGAGGCATTTGTTTGTTATAGCAAATGTGATATGACAGAATTGCAAAAAAGTCATAAATATTTGCGCAGGTCATTGACAAAGACCTTTGATTCCAATAATATAAAATGGACAAAAAGGTGTCAAGCCCCAGCGAGGCTTGGTGAAAAATGACGCAAAAGGAGATGATACACGGATGAATATTCTGGTGATCAACGCAGGCAGCTCTTCCCTGAAATATCAGCTGATCCGCATGGAAGACGAGTCGATCCTGTGCAAGGGCGTTTGCGAGCGCATAGGCATAGACGGCAAGTACAGCTACAAGGCCATGAATGGCTATAAAGTGGAGAAGGAAGCCGACCTCTTTACCCACAAGGACGCCTTTGATGTGATCCTGCACGAGATGGTGCAGGGAGAAGGTCATGTTATTGACAGCGTGGACGAGATAGCAGCGATAGGCCACCGTGTGACCCATGGCGGGGATAAATTCTCCCACTCGGTACTGGTGGATGAGGCGACCATTGACGCCATTGCCAATATGCGTGATATCAGCCCGCTGCACAATCCGCCACAGGCGGCGACTATCCGGGCCTGCCGCACCGTCTTTGGCGAGGCGCTGCCGATGGCGGCGGTCTTTGATACGGCATTCCATGCCACTATGCCGCCCAAGGCCTACACCTTTGCAATCCCCTACAAGTACTACGAGGAGCACGGGGTGCGCCGCTACGGCTTCCACGGTACCAGTCACCGGTATGTCAGCGGCCGCATGGCGGAGCTGCTGGGCGAGATGCCCCACCGGCTCATCACCTGCCACCTTGGCAACGGCAGTTCGCTGGCGGCCATTAAGGATGGCAAGGTAGTGGATACCTCTATGGGCTTTACTCCGCTGGATGGCATTATAATGGGCACCCGCTGCGGCAGCATCGATCCTTCCATCGTTTCCTACATTGCCAACCTGGAAAACCTGCATGAGCGCGGGATGAATCGCCTGCTGAACAATGAATCCGGCCTGCTGGGTGTTTCCGGGGTTTCCAGTGACTTCCGGGATGTGCTGGAGGCGGCCGAAAACGGCAATGAGCGGGCGCAGCTGGCGGCCGACATGCTGGAATATCAGCTGGTGAAGCTGATTGGCAGCTACGCCGCGGCGCTGGGCGGGGTGGATGCCATTCTGTTTACCGGCGGCATAGGCGAAAACGCCATGGGCCTGCGGGAGCAGGTGATGCACGATTTGGCCTACCTGGGCGTGACCGCCGACCTGGCGGCCAACAACAGCCACGGCGAGGAGGTTCGCATCTCCGGGGCGGACAGCAAGGTGGAGGTATGGGTAGTGCCCACCAACGAGGAGATCATGATCGCGCGGGATACTGCGGAGCTGATAAAATAAGCGCAGGTCGATGGCCTGTAAAAGCGACGCCGCCGTCCTCCCGGACGGCGGCGCCGGAGTTTATGCAGGGGCCGACGGGGAAGGGAAACACCGGGGCCGGCAAAAGTCCCCCAAAGCAGGATGGCTTTGGGGGATGGGGGTGTGGGCCGCGTAGGGGCTAGCAAAGGGGCAGTGACGGCGCCCGCAGGGCAAGCCGTCCTCTGTGGAGGACGGCTATGGGCGGCCGAAGGCCGCCACGGCGGCGGTGCCTCCGGCCCTGCGGGCGCGGCCCGGTTCCTGCTGCGGTTCAGTGGCCGCGCTCGGGGGCGGGATCTTCCTCCCGGAAGAGGAGAGAGATGCACCAGATGCCGGCCAGCGCCACCAAAGTGTAGATGATGCGGGCCACAATGCTGCCCTGCCCGCCGCAGATCCAGGCGACGGTATCAAAGCGGAAGAGGCCGATGCCGCCCCAATTGAGGGCGCCGATGATGACCAGCGCCAGAGAGATCTTATCCATGATCATGGGGAATAAAACTCCTTTCTTTGGCTCCGGATGGAGCATTTGGCAGTAGTTTGCCCGGCGGCGGGCGGGATTATGCAGCGGGGGCTGGTATTTGCGGCGGCGGGGTGCTATGATATAGGACGAAACGCAAAAAGGGAGGGACCGGCGTGATTTTTGATAGCCATACGCACAGCCGCTTTTCGGCGGATAGCAAGGCGGAGCCGAGGGACATGATGGAAGCGGCGCTGAAGAAGGGACTGGCGGGTCTGTGTGTGACCGACCATTACGACTGCGATGAGATCCCAGCCTTTTGCACGCTGGAAAACCTGCGGGGTGCCAAGGCAGCGCTGGAACCGCTGCGGCAGGAATATGCCGGCCGGCTGGAGGTGCTGCGGGGCGTGGAGCTGGCGCAGGGGGTGCTGTGCCCCAATGAGGCCCGGGAACCACTGGCGCTGACCGACTATGATTACATCCTGGGGAGCGTGCACGCCGGGCGCTGGCGGGAGGACTACTACTGGATGGACTACCGGGACCCGCCCCACCCGCTGCCGGTGCTGATACGGGAATACTTTGAGAACTGCCTGGCGGTGGCCCGCTGGGACCAGGTGGACGCTCTGGCCCATCTGGGATACCTCAAGCGGTACGCGATCCGGGATGGGGTGACGCTGGACTATACCCCCTATGATGACCTGATCGATGAGATTCTGTGCACGCTGATCGCGACCGGCAAGGCGCTGGAGGTAAATACCTCTGGCTTCCGCTATGGGCTGCCGGAGTGGATCCCTGGGATTGAGATCTGGCGGCGGTACCGGGCGATGGGCGGTGAGCTGGTGACCATTGGCAGTGACGCCCACCGGCCGGAGGACATTGGTGCGGGGCATAAGGAGGCGCAACGGATGCTGCGGGAGCTGGGCTTTACCCGGTTCTTCTATTTCCGCGCGAGGAAGCCGGTGGCGGTGGAGCTGTAAGCGGAGGCGTGTGAAAAAGGCGGGCAAAAGATATTTATTTCAGGGCAAGATTGGGGGTCGCCTAAAGGCGTCGCGAGGATTTTGCAGGGTGCAAAACCGGTACGGCTCGCCGCCGGGGCGTTCCTTTTTTGCGTACAAAAGGAACCAAAATACGGTCAAGGGGGACCGGGCTTCCCCCTTGACAATCCCTCTTGACGCTTAGCTGCGCTGGATACGAAAGGCATTTTTCTGCGAAAAAGCCTTTCGTACTGCACGCAGATGGGCTTAAAAAGAGCCTGCGGCGCATTTTTATCGCCGCTGCGCTGGAGCGCAGAACGGCGAACCACCACCCCTGTCCCCTCCTCGGAGGAGGGGAACTATGGGGCGGGAAAGCAAATACTTTCTAATTTGCGGCTTGCAAGGTGCAAAGCCGCTGACCCATGGTTATGGTTAGCGGGGCTGGCGGTTTGCAGCAAAAGGGAGGGCGTTCCCCTCCCCCGAAGCGGGGGAGGTTGGGAGGGGGCAAATGCGCCTGCGGCACCTTATAAGCACCGTTTAGCCCACGCTCCGGGACGGCGCAGCCGTTCCGGGCGGGCGTTCCGGTGCGTCGGGGTCTTGGGGTTTACCCCAAGTCGCTTTTGGGCACTTTTGGCGAGTCAAAAGTGCCACCCCGCCGGGCAGGCATACAGATTAAAACTTTTTGTAAAGCTCTCCCCGCCGAAGGCGAGATGAAATTATGCCATAGTTTGTGCCGACAATCCCTCCGTCACGGCTGCGCCGTGCCACCTCTCTTTGCACAAGGGAGGCTTTGGGCGTACCGACAGGCGACCGCTAATTTGGCCAATTCCCTTTTGCTGCTTTTGCGGGGGAAAGCAGCCTTCCGCCGGCGGGCGGCAATATTCCCCCGGCGGGTGGGAAAAGCGGGAAAAAACCGCATGAATACAGGCAAAAAGGCTTGACTTACCGGTTGCATCTGTGTTATGATGTCATTACCTCTCGGAGAAGGGCCTTTTTTTCGTGTGCGTTTTTGGCCTTTTGGGCCGTTGCTTTTCCCGCACGGAAGAGCGGCTGATTCACTTCTCGCCACAAAGAGGGAGGCAAAAGAAATCCGAAGTATAATAGGAGGTGCCGACTAAATGAGAGTCAAGATCACTCTGGCTTGTACCGAATGCAAGCAGCGCAACTACAACACCATGAAGAACAAGAAGAACGATCCCGACAGACTGGAAATGAACAAGTACTGCCGCTTCTGCCGCAAGCACACTGTTCACCGTGAGACCAAGTAATAAGGAGGAGTAGGAAAATGGCTGAGACCGCTAAGAAGCCCAATATCTTTCAGCGTTGGGCGCGCTCCTTCAAGGATATGCGCGGCGAGATGAAGAAGGTAGTATGGCCTACCAAAAAGCAGGTCATCAATAATACCCTCATCGTACTGGCAGTTGTCCTGATCTCCGCAATTGTTATCTGCGGACTGGATGCCCTGTTCTCGCTGGTTATCAAGCTGCTCATCAAGGCCTGATCCGCCGCCGATGAGCCGGGAAACTCAAAAATCAATACCAAACGGGAGGGAACCAAATGGCTGAAGAAGCAAAATGGTATGTGGTGCATACCTACTCCGGGTATGAGAATAAAGTGGCCGACAGCATCGTGAACGCGGTGGAAAACCGTCAGCTGCAGCACCTCATTACCGATGTAAAGATCCCGACCGAAATGGTGGTCGAGATCAAGGATGACGGCCAGAAGGTGGAAAAGGAGCAGAAGCTCTTCCCCAGCTATGTATTTGTTAAGATGATCATGACAGATGACAGCTGGTATGTTGTCCGCAATATCCGCGGAGTAACGGGCTTTGTGGGCCCAGGCTCCAAACCGGTGCCGCTGACGGAAGCCGAGATAGAGCGCTTCCAGGTGGAGAACCGGCAGATCACGACCAACTATGCCGTGGGCGACAGTGTAGAAGTTACCGGCGGCTATCTGGAAGGCTTTGTGGGCGTTGTGGATGCCATTGATACCGAAAAGCAGCTGACCCGCGTCACCGTTTCGATGATGGGTAAGGATGTAACGGTAGAGCTGGCCCTGAACGAAGTGAAGCCCCTGGAATAAATAAAAGCAACACAAATAAACCGCAGGCCCGTGCGTAAACGGGCCGATAGGCTAAGCCCCCAAAAGAGCCGGGAGCAGAGCCTGTGGGAGGAACCATCCGCAAAACAAAATGGGATGGCCCGCTATCATTACCACATATTTGGAGGTGCAGAAACATGGCTCAGAAAGTAGTAGGCTATATCAAGCTGCAGATCCCTGCCGGCAAGGCAACCCCCGCGCCCCCCGTTGGTCCCGCACTGGGTCAGCACGGCGTAAACATTATGGCTTTCACCAAGGAATTTAATGAGCGCACCAAGAACGATGTCGGCCTCATTATCCCCGTTGTGATCACCGTATACGCAGACCGTACTTTTAGCTTTATTACCAAGACTCCCCCCGCGGCCGTCCTCATCAAGAAGGCCATCAACCTGGAATCCGGTTCCGGCGTGCCCAACAAGACCAAGGTTGGCAAGATCACCCGCGAGCAGCTCCAGAAGATCGCCGAGCTGAAGATGCCCGACCTGAACGCTGCCAATATCGATACCGCCATCAGCATGATTGCCGGTACCGCCCGCAGCATGGGCGTAGAAGTAGAAGGCTAAACGCTTTCTTGTAACAGTGGGAGGAACCATTCCGCTAAACACCACATTATAGGAGGATAATAAACGCTATGAAGCATGGTAAGAAATATACAGACAGCAGAAAGCTGGTAGACAGCACCAAGCTGTATGAGCCGGCAGAGGCGCTGGACCTTTGCGCCAAGACCGGCAAGGCTAAGTTCGATGAGACCGTAGAGATCCATGTCCGCCTGGGCGTGGACAGCCGTCACGCCGACCAGCAGGTCCGCGGCGCCGTAGTGCTGCCCAACGGCACCGGCAAGAGCGTGCGTGTGCTGTGCTTTGCCCGTGGCGATGCCGCCGAGGCTGCCAAGGCTGCCGGCGCTGAGTTTGTAGGCGCTGAGGACATGATGGAGAAGATCCAGAAAGAGAACTGGATGGACTTCGATGTAGTAATCGCTACCCCCGACATGATGGGTATTGTCGGTCGTCTGGGTAAGATTCTGGGTCCGCGCGGCCTGATGCCCAACCCCAAGGCAGGTACCGTTACCCCCGATGCCGGTCGCGCTGTGACCGAGGCGAAGGCCGGTAAGATCGAGTACCGTCTGGATAAGACCAACATCATCCACTGCCCCATCGGCAAGGTTTCCTTCGGCGCGCAGAAGCTGCAGGAGAACTTTGATACCCTGATGGACGCGATCGTAAAGGCCAAGCCCGCGGCTGCCAAGGGCCAGTATGTCCGTTCCTGCGTGGTTGCCACCACCATGGGCCCCGGCGTCAAGATCAACCCCGCCCGCTTTGTTGCCGTAGCGACGACCGAGAACTGATCAAAAAACCGATAAAAGCGGACTCTACGGAGCCCGCTTTTTTTCGCAAAGGAGGAGGCCCTATGAAGAAAATCGTAACGGAATTCAAGGACTTTATTTCCCGCGGGAATGTGATGGACATGGCAGTCGGCGTGATCGTCGGTGGCGCCTTTGGCAAGATCACCTCCTCGCTGGTGAATGATGTGTTCATGCCCTTTTTGGGGTGGGTCATCGGGGATATCGACCTGACGGCGCTGAATATCACCCTTTCCCCGGCCGTGATGGAGGGCGAGACGGTGATAAAGGAGCCGGTGGTGGTAGGCATCGGCAGCTTCCTGGCCACCATCATCGACTTTTTGCTCATCGCGCTGGTGGTGTTCCTGTTTGTAAAGGCGGTGAACACCGCTCGCAGCAAGCTGGAAAAGCCGGCCGAGGAGGAAGCCCCGGCCGCGCCGCCGGAGCCCTCCAATGAGGAAAAGCTGCTGGCCGAGATTCGGGACCTGCTGAAAAACCGCTAAAGCCGCAAGCTGCTATTGGGGCGCCCCTGCCGGGGCGCCCTTTTGCGTTTGGCACAGGGCGGCGGGGAGGCAGAAGGCGGCGCAGCCGCCTCGCGCGCGCCCAGCGCGCGAGGGACGCGGGGGCCGCAGGCCCACGCGCGGCCCGGCCGAAGGCCGGGCCCGGCTACGCCGAATCTGGCCGGCTGAAAAAATTTTTGGAGGGAATGCAATAAAATGCCGTCGCCCGGACACTTATTTGGTAGAGGAGAAAAATGATGCCAAGGAGGGAAAACCATGAAAAAGCGGATTTTTGCACTTACCGGGATACTGCTGGCCCTGTTGCTAGTGCTGGCGGGCTGCGGCAGCCGTGCCGCAAATGATAGCCCCGGCGTTGCCGGCTACGGCAGCTATAACCAAAAAAGCGAAAGCTACAAGGCGAGCGAAACGCTGTTTGATACCGAAAGCCCCATGATGCCATCCCCGGAGCCGGGGGAGAGGGACGACGATGCAGCGCTGACCACCGACCGGAAGCTGATCCAGACGGCGTGGATGGAGCTGGAAAGCCGGGACTATGCCCAGGCCCTGGCGGCCCTGGAGCAGATGGTAACCGACTGCGGCGGGTACATCGAGAGCCGGAGCGAGCAGGGAGGCAGCCTATACAGCAGCCGCTATAATGCCCGGTACGCCAGCATCACCGCGCGGATACCGGCCGACAAGCTGGAAGCGGCGATGGGCGCGGCGGGTGAGCTGTGCAATGTGGTGAGCCGCAGCACCGATGTGGCGGATGTGACCGAAAGCTATACCGATACCGAGGCCCGGCTGAAGACCCTGCGCCTGCAGGAGGAGCGGCTGCTGGAGATCCTCTCTAAGGCGACGGAGCTGAGCGATGTGCTGGAACTGGAGAGCCGACTGAGTGATGTGCGGTACCAGATAGAGAGCTATGAGGCCACCCTGCGGAACTACGACAGCCGGGTGAGCTATTCCACCCTGCATATTACCCTGCAGGAGGTGGTGGAGTACAGCATCATCAACAGCCCGCCCCAAACGCTGGGCCAGCGCCTTTCCGATGGCTTTAAGGACTCGATGCGGATGGTGAAAAACAGCGCCGAGAATGCGCTGGTTTGGCTGGTGACCTATCTGCCGCTGGTGCTGCTGTGGGCAGTCATTCTTGCGGTGGTGATTTGGCTGGTGCTGCGGCTGGTGCGCCGGGCCCAAAAGGCCGGAAAGCTGCCGAAGGTGAGCCGCAAGGGTAAACCACAGGCGCAAGCGCCCGCTGAGCAGACGGCGGAGGAGAAAAAGAACAGCTGAGCCGGGAGAGCGGGGAAGAAAGGTTCGGGCCGCAGGCCCGGCGGCGGAGCCGCCGAAGCGGACCGGAGGTCCGCTTGCCCGCCGGAACGGCGGGCGGCCTGCGGCCCGAATACCGGCCCCTTGCAGGGAGTTTAAGAGGGCGTACCGCAGAGGCCCGGACATCGGACATCAGCGATTTGCAGGAATTTGAAAGAGCCAGGTGATGTATGGCCCAGAGAATAAGGAGGAGCGAAATGAAGAAGATCATGCTGGTGCTGCTGGCGGGACTGCTGGTGATGGGTCTGGCGGCCTGCCAGGAGAAAGAACCGCCGGTTTCCGGCGGGGACTTGACTGATGAGCCCGGCAAGGTACGCATTTTTAATGAGGGAGGGGACCAGGTCCATTCTTCCGGGGCACGATGTGTGCGGGTCGATGGGGAGCTGTATACCGATACCGGGGAGATCATCACTTTGGCACGCTGTGGGGTGATGGATGGCGAGATCACCAAGACGGTGGCGGAGACCGAGCTGCCGGGGGAGGACGACTGCTCCAACTTTGGAACAGGATACCAATACCAAATTGCCGGTGTGTACAGTATTGATGTGGTGATCGACGGAGACTGGTGCCGCTTCCAACGGGAGGTGCCGAGCTGCAGTTATGCGGAGGAGGCTTCGGCACTGGGGCTGGCGATGGCGGCTGACCCGACGGCAGCCACTATCCAAACCGAGGGATTTATCTGCACCGGAGAAGAAGCTGCCCCCGATGTGGAAACGGCGATCCAGCTGGCGTGGACGGAATGTGAGGACTATGATGTAGCGGATGCGGCCTATGACGCTACGGCAGGAATGTGGCGGATCCATATGACCGGAGAGGGCAAGGACGCCACGGTATGGATAAATACAGACGGTATCACACAAATGATTGTATACGGAACGGCGAATATGTGCGGCTATCCTCGCGCGGAAGCATAAGACTGAAAGTGGAATATTTGATCTGGTAAAATCTCATTTCAGTACGGACTGTATATAAAACTAAGATAATACAATATGGTGATATAATGAAGGGAAAAGAACTTTTGACATTGGCGGTGGCGCTGGTGCTGGTGCTGGTGCTGGCGTTAGCACTGACTGGCTGCGCGCCCAAGGACGCCGGGGTGGCGATTTTGACGGGACTGGATAAAAAGGAACTGGCCCAGGGCGACCTGCCCTGCCGCAGCTACTACGAGGGGGAGACCCTGATGGTGCCGCTGTGTGAAGTAGCCCGAGCGCTGGGGTATTCCGCCGAATGGGACAGCGCGAACCAAACCGCCATTATTGATGATGAGTATATCCAAAAGGCGACGCTGACTGCGGGGAGCAAGACGACCCTTTTTGAGGGACATTTGCAGGTCATCAATATGAGCCGGGAGGTGGAGCTGGCGGAGGCTTTGGCGGTGCAGGAGGGGATTCCTTATGTGCCGGCGGAGTTTTTCACGGAATTCCTGAACGAGGTGGAATACGGCGAGGGAATTGTGACCATTGCCCCCAGTGTGGTAGGCCTGGATGATATCGGGGACTTTTTAGCAGGCCTGCATTGACCGTAAATGGAACCGAGCTGACGAAAGAAAAAGGAGGAGCGGACATGAAGAAAACAGCGACGATCTCGGCAATTTTAGCGGTTGTAGGATTTATGGCGGTGTATGTGGCGCTGTGCTACTTGGTACCGGGCTGGCGGCTGAAGCTGCACGCCACGGCCTGGGTGTACTTTACGGCAAGTCTGCGGCACATGGCACTGCTGAAAGGCGTTTTTGCCATGGCGGCGGGGCTGGTACTGGCGACGCTCCCGTTCCTGGGGATGCTGCGTGAGCCGTTGCCGGAGGAATAAAACCGAAAAAGCAGGAGGGCAGTCCCGGTGGTGGGGGCTGCCCTTTTGATTTTGCAGAGGCGGTGCAGGGGGAGGGGCGGCCGCAGGCCGCCCGCCCGAAGGGCGGGCCAGCGAACGAAGTTCGCTGCGATGGCGGAGCCATCGGGCCTGCGGCCGTAAGCTGCGCCTTGCAGGGGGTAAAAAAGAAGAGCAGCCCCCGTAGGGACTGCTGCTTGGCTGTATTTTTGTGTGGGGGCCGAAATATCATGGGGTGAATGCTGACCCTTTTGGGGTGGTGAGGACGGCCTTTAGGGCTTCGAAGGTGCATTCCGGCAGGTGGATGGCGTGGGAGGCATCGGGTAAAAGTGCCTCTGTGCGGTGGGCATCGCTGCAGGTGAGGATGTGATATTTTTCAGGGTAGGAGGCATTTCTGCCGCCGATGAAAAACTTTTCCGGGTCGGCGACCTCAACGGTGTGGAAGCCGAGATGATCCGGGACTTCGCCCAAAGCGGCAAGGACGCTCATGCTGTCGCGGTCGATGTGGGCAGGGTAGCAAAAGCCGCCGTACCGGGCAGCCAGGGCAGGGGCGTCATCGATGGAGAGGAAGGTGGCATTGGAGAGGAGCTTTTCCAGGCGGCCGAGTTCGTTATCCTCGGCATCCATGAGGAGCTGGGCGCCGAAGATCTCTTCCCGGTTGGAGATGGGGGGCAGGGCGGCGTAGATCTCCTCGCCGGCGGCTTCGGCCGCTTCCGCAGTGGGAAAAAGGCAGACCATATGCAGCTCCTCGGCGCAGGTGAGTTCGATACCGGGGATAACCAGCAGGCCGGGGGCCAATGCAGCGGCAGCCTGCTGCACGGCCTGGACATTGCCGGCGGTATTGTGGTCGCAGATGGCGATGATATCCAACCCGGCCAACGCCGAAAGCCCTGCCACGGTGGCAGGGGTCATGTCGTTTTCCCCACAGGGGGAAAGGCAGGTATGGATGTGCAGGTCGTAGTAAAAGGGGGTGAGTTCCGCGGCGGCCATCTCCTTATCCTTATAATGGGTGCGGGGCAGGGAACGCGGCGCAGCCGGGCCGGCCGAAGGCCGGCCGCCCGCGGGGGCGGAGCCCCCGCGGGTACCCCGGCGCCCCCGGCCGGGGGCGCCGGGGGCGGCTGCGCCGCGAATGTTTACCTTGCGCAGAGTGTGGTGTGGGCGCGGGTGGCCGCCTCAAAGCTAGGCAGGTCAGTCGCGGCGATGGCAATGCCCTCGGTTTTGGCACGGGCCAGCATAGCGTCATCCGGGCGAATGCCCTCGGTGAGGACAACGCAGGACACATCGGCCATGAGGGCGGCAACAATGGTGTTCTGATTTGCCATAACGGTGAACCAGACCCCATCAGTGGGGGCGTGGCCCATCACCATGCTGAGAAGATCGCAGCAGTATACACCGCCGGTTATTTCCCGCTCGGGGCAGCACAGCAGGGTAAAGCCGCAGGCGCGGCAAAGCTCATTCGCTGTCATGTTCAATATCCTCCATGGGGGTGCGGTGGGCGGAAAGCCCCGCCAGGGACTGGGCCAGCTGCTCCAGCTTTTCCTTAAGCAGGTAGATGCAGTCATCCTCGGTGCGGTAGCCGCGGACAATATCCTCGGCGAGGGCATGGCAGGTGGGGGAACCGCAGCTGCCGCAATCCAGGCCGGGGAACCGGCGCTCGTAGCTCTGCATCTTGGCGAAGAGTACCAGCGACTGGGAGGGATCGCTCCCCAAGGACATGACATTCAGCGGCTCGATCTTTTTATTGAAGTAAACATCCTCCGGCAGCCATTCCGGGGTGGGCCACTGGGTGCCAACCTGTGGCAGGTCGCGGGCCAGCCGCTTGATGCGGGCGGCCGCGGCATAAGGGTTTTCCACATTCATTACGCCGCCCACGCAGCCGCCGGGGCAAGCGGAAAGCTCCACAAAATCCAGGCGGGTGAACTGCTCGTCCTCAATGGCCTCCAGGATCTTGATGACATTTTCGATGCCATCGGCGGCGATGTAGCGGCGCTGCCCGCTGCCGGTGGATTCACCGCTATTGGCGGCCCAGCTAAGACCGGTGCTGCCCATGTGGGAAAGATGCTCAAACTCGGGCAGCTCCATCTTTTTGACCTCCTGCACCAGCTGGGGGTATACCCGACTGATGGCGATGGCGGCATCGATATTACGGGTCTGATTGCCCAGCGGCACCTTGGCGGCCGTTACCTTGGCGGGGCAGGGGGTAATAAACGCAACGCCGATCTCCTCCGGCTTGAGGCCGGTCTTTTCCACGGCGGCGCGGCGGGCCAGCACGGCGGCCAGCTCCACAGGGGGCTGCAGAGGCAGCAGGTGCTCCAAAAGATCGGGGAAGCGGACCCGGATAAGCCGCAGCACGGCCGGACAGGCCGAGGAGATGAGCGGCAGCGGGCCCTGATAATGCGCCATGTATTCCTTGGTGGACTGGGAGATGAGTTCTGCGGCGGCGCCCACCTCGTAAACCTCATCGAAGCCGATGCGCTGCAGGGCCAGAATGATGCGGCCAGTGTGATCCAAATGCTTGATCTGGGCGAAGAGCACCGGTGCGGGCAGCGCTATCTTATACTTGAAGCCATCCAGTGCCTCCATGGTATCGCTGACAGCCCGCTTGGCGTGGTGGGGGCAGATGCGGATGCATTCGCCGCAATCGATGCAGCGCTCGCCCAGGATGCGGGCCTTGCCATCCCGGACCCGGATGGCCTCAGTGGGGCAGCGCTTGACGCAGGTGATGCAGCCGTGGCACAGATCCTTATTGAGCGTAACGGAGTGAAAATAGGTCTGGTGTTCCATCTTTTCCTCGCTTAGTTTCTCCCGGCATCAATGCAGATCCACCCGCAGGGAGATGGTGGTGCCGACCCCCAGGACGGTGTCGATCTGCATATTGTCGGTGTATTTTTTCATATTGGGCAGGCCCATACCGGCGCCGAAGCCCTGGGCCCGGATCTCATCGCTGGCGGTGCTCCAGCCCTCCTGCATGGCCTTTTCCACATCGGGGATGCCGGGACCCTGATCCCGCAGGACAATGGTGATGCCGTGATCATCGATCTCGGCATCGATCTCGCCGCCATTGGCGTGGATGACCATATTGATTTCGCCCTCGTACATCGAGACGGCGACCCGGCGGATGGCATCGCCGGGGTAGCCCAGCTGGCGCAGCACGCCCTTGAGGTGGCCGCTGGCTTCCCCAGCATGGACAAAGTCATCGCCGGGGACGATGTAATGATATTGCAGTGTCATGGCAGGCCCCTTTATACGCCGCGCAGGCCGGCGCCATACAGCAGGCCGCTGGCGGTGAACATGCCGCGCTGGGTGCTGATGACGGCGATGCCTTTTTCCTGCGCCAGGGTGAGGACCTCCTCGGCGGGGGTTTTGCCCCGGACAAAGATGATGCAGTGCATATCCAGCATTTCCGCGGTGCGGATGACCTGCTGGTTGAGCAACCCGGTGAGCAGCAGAGACTGGCCCTGGCCATAGGCCAGCACATCGCTCATCATATCGCTGGCGAAGGCGCTGGTAAATTCGTGGTCGTCCTGCGGCGCGCCGCACAGCAGGCGGCCCCCCAGCAGGGTGAGGATCTCTTTCATTTTCATGGCGTATCAATCCTTTCGGCAAAAAGCGGGGAGGATATCCCCTTACTTTTTTCTATTATAACAGGCCGCGTGGGGCGGCGCAACGGGGAGAAAGGAGTGGAGGGGAGGATTTTAGGAGAGCTTTTTGACGGACTGGTGCGGTTATCACAAGGTATTCACAGAATATTTGTGCCATTTGCCGAAGAAAAAATCTTGCCAACCCCCCAAAAACACGCTATCATATAGTCACTGTAAAATTTACCGTAAAAAATATGTATATACTTTTTCAGGAGGCAAATATGGTACTGGAGAAACTGATTGAACTGCTGTGCGAACAGCTTGATATTGAGGCGGACGAAGTGAATGAGAATACCGATATCGTCAATGACCTGGGCGCGGATTCGCTGGATGTAGTGGACCTGGTGATGACCCTGGAGGACGAGTTCGATATCGAGATCCCCGATGAGGACATTGAGAAGATCCACACTGTTGGCGAGCTGGCCCATTATCTGGAGGAGCACATCGACAGCTGAGAACGGCCAGAAGGCGAATAGACGGCAGCCCCCTGACCAGTGGGCCGGCTGCCGCTTTGTTTTGCCGCAAAAAACTGTATTTTGGGGCTTGACTTTGCCCCGGGTGAATGGTATAGTAATATAGTCGCAGCGGATACGCTGGTGTAGCTCAGCCGGTAGAGCAGCTGATTTGTAATCAGCAGGTCGGGGGTTCGAATCCGTCCACCAGCTCCACCACCGCATGACATAACCGAATATGGAGGAGTTCCCGAGCGGCCAAAGGGGGCAGACTGTAAATCTGTTGTCACTGACTTCGATGGTTCGAATCCATCCTCCTCCACCACAAAAAAGACGCCTTTAGGGCGTCTTTTTTGCTGTGGAGGAGGATGTGGGGAGCGCGGGCTTTTTTGCAAGGATATTATTTCCTTTTTATAATATCTGAAGGAGAAAAGGCGAGAATATAGGAAAAACACACAATTGTAAGATGAGCGCCAGCAAATAAAATGCAATAATTGAACAAAAATAATGGAAGATGAGATTTTGATGAAAAATTCTCTTGAATTCTTTGTGAGTTGATGTTAAGATGACGCTAAGGAAACAGGAACGATTCCCATAAATTGAATGATCCTTGGCAAACCTGCTGAAAGGCAGGGACGCAAAGTAAAGCGTCTAAACGGGAAACCGCATGACCGGCTGACTGCATTCTTGAGTAAAAGAACGCAGTCAGCTTTTATATTTACAAAAATTAGAACAGAAAGGATAAATAATGCATACCAAAATCAGCAGCGGAAAGGAACATCGCCGGCACCGGGTCCGCAGGGTCTCGGTGCTATTGGTGGTGCTGGCGCTGCTGTTTACCATGCTGCCAACGGGCCTTTACACGGTGGCGGATGCCGCCCCGGCGGAGGAAGAACCGGCTTTGGTTCCTGCTCCGAAGGAGGCCCTGCCCGAACCGGAAGACTCCATGACAAAAGAGGAAGAGACGGATGAGCAGCCGGCCGAAGCGCAGCCCGCTGAAGACAAGGCCCGTGCGGCGGCCGCCACGGTGGAATGCTATGCGGCACGGGATGGCATCTGGTACCCGGTGAACACGGTGCAAACCACCGCGCAATATACCGATGGCAGCGGAAAGCTCCGCTACTATATAACGGCGGCGGAGCTGGAGGAAGCATATAGCGTCTATGGCTTTAAGGCGGCGAATTATCACGGGGAGCGGTTCTTCCCGCACACCGATAGCTATGACCCCAACAATATGTGGGCAGATGCCGCTCCCATAAAGAGTGAGGACGGCGGCTGGCAGATTCCGCTGAGCCACCGGACCGAGATCCGGCTGTACTACCTGCCCGCGAATGAAGAAGGTGCCGAAAGCTATTTCCTTGATAAAAAAGAACTGAGCAACGAAACGCTGCTGGCGGAGAATATGTTCTACACGGTGACGGTGGAGGACGACCTGAACAGGGTGTACCAGGAGCCGCCCGCGCCGAAGATCGCTTTCCATGGGGAGAATGTGAGCATTACCCTAAATACCGTGTCCAGTATGGCCTGGGACGCCATGGATGGCCTGACCGGAAAGCCTCTGAAGCTGGAGCCGACCAAGCAGACCGAAACCAGTGTGACCTATACCATCGTGGAAATCAGCCAGCCGGTGGTTTTCTACCCGCATACCGATACCCTGGTAATAAAATATGAGGCCGAGCCGGACGGCTGGCAGCACAAGATTGGCCAGTTTGAGCCTTCGGTGCAGGCGCCCCAGCAAAGCGCGATGGTAAAGGGCAAAAAAACCCTGCTGGTGGAACCGGGTGACGGAGACTACACGCTGCTGGCCCCGGATATTGACCGGATAGAGGTAAAGCTGACCGGCGAAAAAGCCAATGACCGCTCACTGTTCTATTCCTTTTTAGGTTGGCGGGTGGCCAATATAACGGAAGAGGTGCTGCTGCAGCCCGGTACAAAGCTGACTGCCGCAGACCTGCAGCACTATACCGGCAGCGATGGCGAAGTGACGCTGCGGGCAAAATGGAGCGGCGAGGATAAGCTGAAACGCCCAATTACCACATATTTTTTCCTGCATCTCAATGGAGAGATCAGGGGCTCGGTGGATGACGGTGTGCAATGGGAGGACCAAAAGGACTATACGCCCGCCCTACATACCACCCGGATGCTGGGGGCGGACAATATCCCGGCGGAGTACTCCAATAAAAATGCGGAGGGTGTGGTAAAGCCGCTGGTAGCGCGGGCAACCAATGGCGACAATGCCTACGCGGTGGATGACACGATCCGCAACATGGTAAATAACCCGGTGCAGGGCGGTAGGCTGGAGGATCTCCCCAATGAGGAAACGATCTTTGCCTACCTGCGGGCCCACAGCGATACCATTACCATGAAGGTGGACGGAGTGGATATCCCCGCGGAGATGCTCAATTCGGATTACTTCCAGATCCGCTGGAACATGGTCAAGTTTGAGCATTCCGATGGCTGGCATATCGATGGTGTGCTGGTGGCCAAGCGCACCCGCTTTTTTGTGACAAAGACCTTTGCGGGGGATGCTGAGGCGATAAAACAGGTACGGGATAAGTTCCTCATTACTGTCTCCCACACCGAAAACGGCAGCAGCGTGACCGATTTTACCCTGGTGCCGCAGCCTGCGAAGGCGGTAACGGAACAGGGCAAAATCGGTTATACCCGCTATGATGCCGAGACCGATACCTACACCTGGGAAGTCCCGGCCCAGCAGCGGCGGGACTACACGATAAAAGAAACCGGCCATACGCTGCAGGGTGACAAATGGCGGGTGAACAACCGCTATCTCATCCGCAATCACCCGCAGGGACTTTCGGGGGGATATCAGGACTACCCGGAGGAAAGCGGCATTACTATTACGGCGGCGGCCTACGGCAACGATGTGCCGAACACTGCGGTGCAGACCGTGGCTCTGCAGAACATATATGTGGGGATAGGTACCCTGACGGTAAAAACGCAGGATTCCATTACCGGCAACGGGCTGGCAAAGGTAGAGTATAAGTTGTCCCGGCCGGGCGGCGCTGAAGTGGTCTTGTACCGCAAGCCGAACACCACCCTTTACAGCGTGGTGCAGGAGGAGGGCTATACCGAGCAGATCGCCGACTGCAAGATCATTGCCGATGCCAGCGGTTTTTTTACCATCCGGCTGGAGGAAGGGACCTACACCCTGACCGAAACGCTGCCGACGGGGTACTTTGGCCCCGGTACTGTGCAGGTGACGGTCGCCCAAAATACTGGAGGGAATATCAGTTACCATGCGGAGGCAAAAGCGCTGCCGGAAGGGATAACACCCTCGACCGGCAGCTGGCTGCAGAATGCCGATGCCGACAATGTGGTCATCCTAAATGTACCCAGAATGCTCATCAGTGTGACGGCCCGCAGCAGTTGGCCCGCCACGGGGGATAAGCTGCCTGTGACGGTGGAGCTGTGGCGCGATGGCGCGCCGCTGCCGGGTGATGCCTATACCGTGGAGCTGAACAAGGAAAACGAATGGCAATACACCTGGGAAAATCTGCCGCTTTTTACGGATGGCACGGTGGCTGATTACACGCTGCGGGAAATCGAAATAGGGGACACCTACCGTGACCCCGGTGTGGCCGAGGATGGCTTCGCGGATTACCTGGTGACCTATGCCAAGGCCCTGTACCGGCAGGCCGAGGATAAGGAATACCGGGAGGAGCACTGGTGGCAGAAGGCCGATGGAACGCAATGCTTTGCGCGGGAGGCTCTGCTGGTGGTCAATAATGAGGGCATCCGGGGCGAGATCGCCTTTGAAAAGGTGGATGAAAAGGGCTACCCATTAAAGGGCGCGGAATTTACCCTGTATGCTGATGTGGAATGTACCAAGCGGCTGGCAACAGCCACCTCCGATGAAAACGGCGATGTGCAGTTTGAGGATAAGTGGCCGGCCGGCACCTATTACCTGCGGGAGACCACCGCCCCTGTGGGCTACACTGCGGCGGAGCTCACCTGGACGGTGAAGATCGCGGCGGGGAAGGCGACCGTTTCTACACCGGGCGGCACCACCGTTACCGAGGTGAAGAATACCTCCCGGCTGCGGCTGAAGCTGAGAGTGCTGGGCCAACTGGGAGAGGAACTCCCCGGGGCGGTGCTGCGGGTGACGCGGGATAATGGCAGCCCGATGCTGTATAAAACCAATGAAGCCGGCGCGGCCCTGCTGGAGCAGATGCCTGCCGGGGATTATATCATCCAGCTGGCGGGCACCCCCACGGGCTATGTGCCGGAGGACAGCGCCCCCAACCTAAAGGCCGAATACGGCACGCTGACCTATTTGGATACAGCGAATACCGCATGGCAGCTGGAACAGTGCGAGGGGGAGGGATACACCTATCTGCTGACCCTGGAGCTGAAGGAGCTGCATATCCTGCCCAGCACCGGCGGCGCCGGAACGGTGCCCTTTACACTGGCGGGCGCGGCCCTGATGGCCGTAGCGGTACTGCTGCCAGGCCGAAAGAAAGTGAAATAAGCGCGCCCCCTGCCAAGGGAAGCCGCTGTGGATAACAATGATACCAAAGGAGTGAAAGTAACATGAAAAAGACAATGAAAAAGTGCCTGACGCTGCTGCTGGCGCTGGCCATGCTGCTGGCCATGGCGGTACCCGCCGTGGCGGAGGAGAACTATTCCCGTGAGATCACCTTTACCGGGGTGGCCGAGGGCGATACCGTGAAGGCGTACAAGCTGGGGTGGTATGATGAAAACTACAACAAATACATATTTCACGATGGATTTATAAACTTTTTGCAACATCAGGAGCCCGATAAGCTGCCGGAAAATGTATTGAAGGATACCACCAAGGAAGGCTTGACCAGCATGATGGCTAGCTATGTCCTGATGAATGGTCACTCACTTCTGGATAGTCCTATTATTACATTGCCATCCAATCCGGTGGAAAAGGTTGCCGATGCCAACAACAAGGTTCAGATGACTTTGGAGCCCGGCTATTATCTGCTGCTGGTATCTACCACTGCTGCGAATAACCGTACCTATATGCCTGTTACCGTGTTTGTGCAGGTGAAGAACGGGAATGTAAAGGTGTATGCCGCCGGCAGTGAGCTCGCCGATGACCCGACCGCTGTATTTAAGCACGAGGAAGGTCCAGCTATCAATGTACGGGTAAATGATGACAGCCGCGATATAGATGACTGGAAGAAAACCGCCGGTGGCCGGGTTGGCGAACCGATGGATTTCTATATGGAAGTATCTACCCCGGCCTACGAGAGCGAGCATGTGGACATTAGTTCGCTGATTGCGAAGTGCCAGCTGGCCGGGCTGAACTATGTGGAGGGCAGCATGAAGGCGACTGTCCTGCCCGATGCGGATAGCGACGCCGTAAAGGGTGCCTTTATAGGGACTCCCGCATGTACTGATGGTAATTTGACCGTTGAGCTGAATTACAGCAATATCCGTAGTGCCACCGGCAGAGGGCTGATTTATCTCCACTTCCAGGCCACCGTAGCCCCGGATGCAGTTGCAAAATCTGAGGCTTCCGCAACTGCCAAGCTGGAATATGTATTCTCCATGGAGGCGGACAAGACCAAAAAGACCGCCGACTCTACCGCTGCGGTTTATAATTACGACTTTACCCTCTTTAAGAAATCCAATGAGCTGATTGATCCCAGTAACGCGGGTTCCGTCCACAAGCCCCTGGCCGGTGCGGGCTTCACCCTGTATTCCGATAATACGATGAACACCCCCGTCAGCATGGTTAAGGTAGATGCTACTACCACGACCGATGCCTACTATCGTCCCGCTACCGATGCGGAGATTAATGCCGGTACCGGCGGTACCGGCATTGTGACCGAAATGGATGCCAATATGGGCAATGATAATAATACCCTTTCCATCCGCGGCCTGGATGTCGGCGCCTACTATGTAAAGGAAACCAAGACTCCTTCCGGCTACTATGCCCCCAAGGGCATCTTTAAGCTGGATCTGACCGCAAAGCGGGATGCCAACGAAAGTCTGGTCAAGGATTTGGCCAGTGGCGGTTTTACTGAAACGAAAGAAGCGGATCGCGCACTGATTCAGAAAAAGAGCCTGAATGCTGAGAAAAATCGCTATGAAGTCGACCTTCTCAACAGCTCCTCCCCCGTACTGCCCACCACCGGTGGTGTCGGCACCGTGATGTTCACGGTGATCGGCCTGCTGTGCATGGGTGCGGCGCTGTGGTTCTTCCTGTTTGCCCGCCGTCGCCGTGAGGACGAGCAGGAGCAGAATAAGACCACCCTGTAATTTGCCATCCTCTTCATTTTCTTGCCGTCCCGCCGGGTTTTTCCTCTTTCTCTCCCCGGCGGGATGGGCGGCAAGGAAAAGGCCGCAAGCCCGCTGCAACGGTTTGCGGTTTTTTCCCTGCTGCATTACTGCCAAAGGAGTACCATTCGTGACGACAAAACAAGCCAAACAAAAAAGACAAAACCGGCTGGGCACCGTGCTGGCCATCCTCATTTTTCTGCTGGGGCTGGGGATTCTATTTTACCCGGTGGCCAGCGACCTGTGGAACCAGCACCGGCAGAACCAGCTGATCTCCCACTACACCCAAAGCACCACGACCCTTGCCCCGGAGGATCACTCCGCGCTGTGGGAAGCGGCGCAGGAATACAATAAAAACCTCAGTCCCACCTTCCGGGATGCCTTTACCGGGCGGCAGCTGCCCGCGGGGGACCCCTACTGGGGCCTGCTGGATCCCGATGGCAGCGGCATTATGGGCTACATCGAGATCCCGCGCATCAGCGTGCGGCTGCCCATCTACCACGGCACCACGGAGGAGGTCCTCCAGCATGGCATCGGGCATCTAGGCGGTACCTCCCTGCCGGTGGGCGGAGAGGGCACCCACGCGGTGTTTTCCGGCCACCGGGGGCTGCCCTCGGCGCTGCTTTTCTCCGATCTGGACCAAATGCAGCTGGGCGACCATTTTTCCCTGCGCATTTTGGGGGAGCAGCTCCTCTATGAGGTGGATCAGATCCTGGTGGTGGAGCCGGATGAGGTAAAGGACCTGTACCCGGTGGAAGGGGAGGACCTTGTTACCCTGGTGACCTGTACGCCCTACGGCGTAAATACCCACCGGCTGCTGGTGCGCGGGCACCGCATCCCGCTGGAGACCGTGGAGGAAACGGTGGAAGTGACCGTGACCCAGCAGGTAGTACACAGCTTGGGCTGGAAGGGCAAGCTGCTGATCGGCGCGCTGCTGCTGTTCCTGCTTATTTTGCTCATCCTGGCGCTGCTGCGCCGCAAGAAAAAGAAAACCGGGCCCGAAGAGGGCAATGTGATAGAAAGGGGGAGAACTGATGAAAAAGCGTCTCAGAGCCGTTCTGGCCCTGATCCTGATCATACTGCTGTGTCTCCCCGCGATAGCACAGACAGCCGATCCTGATGCGCTGTGCGCGTTGACCATTGACTGTCACTATGAGAATAAGCCAGTAAGCGGCATGGGCTTTTCGCTGTACCGGGTGGCGGCGCTTTCTCCGCAGGGAGAGCACACCCTGCTGCCGGCCTATGAGGATAGCGGTATTGTGCTGGGGAACCTGCGGGATGCCGCCGACTGGCGGCAGGCGGCCGGGCTGCTGGACCAATGGGTGGAGCAGCAAAGCATTTCCCCAGAAAAGCAGCTTACCACCGCGGCTGATGGCAAAGCTGCATTAGAGGGGCTGCCCACCGGGTTGTATCTGTTGTGCGCGGCTCCCTACCAAAAGGGCGGCTGCACCTATACCACCACCCCGGTGCTGCTGGAGCTGCCGGCCCAACAGGCGGGCGGCGGGTGGCAGTACGCTGCAACGGTAGAGCCCAAGCTGGAGCGCTCCGGTACCCCCGAACCGCCGGTCATCATCATACCGGATAACCCAGCCCCCACCCCAGGGGATAAGCTGCCTCAGACCGGCCTGCTGCAATGGCCTATCACGCTGCTGGCAGCCATAGGGGTGCTGCTGGTGGCGGTGGGCTGCCGCCTGCGCCGCCGGAGGAAACCGACATGACACGAGAGCGTATCGGCCGGTTCTGCATCATTTTGGGCGGCCTGTGCATTTTGGCCGCCGCATTCCTATTGGGGTTTAATCTGCGGGAGGAACGCCGTGCCGCGGCGGCCACCCAAAAGATTTTGCCTGCTGTGGCACATAGCATCGGACAGTCTCCAGCGCCGATGCCTACCCTGCCCGCCGGAGAGCTGACGGTCTCTTTGGAGGGGGAGGAGTATCTGGGCATCCTTTCTCTACCTACCCTGGCGCTGGAGCTGCCGGTGGGGGCCGAATGGGAGATGGATTTTCTGCGCCAGGCACCCTGCCGCTATGCCGGTACCCTGGCCGGGGATGATATCATCATAGCGGCGCACAATTACCGGCGGCACTTTGCCGCGCTGCACACCCTGCGTCCCGGGGATACCGTCCTATTTACCGATGCAGCCGGGCAGACCTACCGCTATACGGTGGACCGGGTGGAGACCCTGCCGGAGACCGCCGTGGAGGAAATGCGGGCTGGGGAGTGGGATCTTACCCTGTTTACCTGCACCTACGATGGCCGTGCCCGAGTAACGGTGCGGTGCATCCGCACGGAAGAATAACGCATTTTGCATTTTTCTCTTGACAAAGCTGCAAAATGGTGTAGAATAACATCAAGTGAATAACGATAGCGACCCCGCAGAAACATTCAGAATCGTAAGAGACTGAATATGGAGGGGGCTCTGGAGAATCTCATTGAGTTGAGTGCCGAAGGTGCAAGGCGGTTTTTCCGCCGAATCTCTCAGGCAAAAGGACAGAGCGGTCATCAAAGCATCTTTTGTTTGATCGCTCGCTATTCTTCAGAGGCTGCCGCTTAAAAAAGACGGGCAGCCTTTTTATTATCCTTTTTTCACTGCAATATTTTAATCAGGAGTGAAACAAATGGAAGCAGTATTGCTCAACATCGTACAAAAAATCAACGGCTATCTCTCGGATTATATCCTCATCATCCTGCTGGTGGGCGCGGGCCTTTATTTCTCCATCCGTACCCGCTTTGTGCAGGTGCGCTGCTTTGGCGAGGGTATGCGCCGGGTATTCGGCAACATCAATCTCCATGGCGGAAAGCAGCAGGGCGGCTTTTCCTCCTTCCAGGCACTGGCCACGGCCATTGCCGCGCAGGTAGGTACCGGTAATATCGTCGGCGCCTGCGGCGCTATCCTCATCGGCGGTCCCGGCGCCATCTTCTGGATGTGGATCATCGCTTTCTTCGGCATGGCTACCATCTATGCGGAAGCGGTGCTGGCGCAGGAGACCCGTGTAGTCAATGCGGATGGCAGCGTCCACGGCGGCCCGGTTTATTACATCAAGCGTGCCTTTAAGGGTGGCTTCGGCAAGTTCCTGGCCGGCTTCTTCGCCGTAGCCATCATCCTTGCGCTGGGCTTTATCGGCAGCATGGTGCAGTCCAATTCCATCGGTGAGGCGCTCTCCAATGCCACCGGCGTTCCCACCTGGGTCATCGGTATTGTTGTGGCTGCTCTTTCCGCCTTTGTATTCCTGGGCGGCAGCCACCGGGTGGCCTCCTGGGCTGAAAAGATCGTCCCCGTGATGGCCTGTCTGTACCTCATTGGCGGTCTGGTGGTGCTGCTGGCCCGCATTCGTTTTATCCCGGAGACCTTTGGTATGATTTTCCGCTATGCGTTCCAGCCGCAGTCCATCATCGGCGGCAGCTTCGGCTTTGCGCTCAAGCAGGCCATCAGCCAGGGCGTCAAGCGCGGTCTGTTCAGCAATGAGGCCGGTATGGGCTCCACTCCCCACGCCCACGCTATGGCTAAGGTAAGCTGCCCGCACGAGCAGGGCGTTGTGGCCATGATCGGCGTTTTCATTGATACCTTTGTCGTCCTCACCATGACCGCTCTGGTCGTTATCTCCACCCTGTATGCCGGCAACGGGATCCTTGCCTCCGGCGCAGCCGAAGGTGTCAGCAAGACCAACATGGCGCAGATCGCCTTCTCCAGCATCATGGGCAATACCGCCGGCAGCCTGTTTGTTGCCATCTGCCTTATGTTCTTCGCTTTCTCCACCATCCTGGGCTGGAACTTCTTCGGCCGTATCAATGTGGAATACCTCTTTGGCAAAAAGGCCGTCCCGGTCTATTCCATCATCGCTGTGGCGCTCATCTTCCTCGGCTCCTGCGTATCCAATGACCTAGCTTGGGAGCTTTCCGATATGTTTAACCAGCTGATGGTTATTCCCAACTTTCTGGCTATCGTAGCGCTGGGCGGGCTGGTAGCAGCCGCTGCCAGGAAGGGCAGCCGCGAGACCCTCAAAAAGTGATCCCACATAAAAAAGCCCCCTCCGGTACACCCGGAGGGGGCTTTTGCTTTATGATTTACGCGGCATTGGCAGCCGGGGCCTCCTCCCCGTAAAAATCGGGCCAGTCATCGCCAAAGAGATCGCCGTTATCACCAGCATTATAGTCATCGCCAAAATTGTAATTGTAGGAATCATCAAAGTTATCATAGTAGCCGTATTCATCGCCGTAGTAGCTCAGCCAGTCCTCCAGCTCATTCAGCAGCGGCTGCATGGCAGCGATCATCACAGAAAAGAAGATGATCCCGATGAGGAACAGCGCGGCCTTGGCCAGCAGCATGCCGCGGGCAAAGCGGGCCAGCTGGGGGTTGCTGCTCACGCCGCACGCCCACACTATCATAAATATAAGCCCAATGACCGGCACCATCGCCAGCAGAATAAGCCCCATATAGGCCCACATACTCAGTCCGCCGCTGACAGTCTGTTCGGGACTTTGGTTTCGCACGGTATAGCGT